>Ga0153996_1000089_pt1 | contig 55404 bp, 75 predicted proteins | sample TSNC080MetaG_FD_104728 | JGI IMG/M metagenome (GOLD analysis project Ga0153996, IMG submission 104728) | Attine ant fungus gardens microbial communities from North Carolina, USA - TSNC080 MetaG | ecosystem: Host-associated > Fungi > Mycelium > Unclassified | place: USA: North Carolina, Lumber... | reverse complement strand
GGCACGGACAACCCATGATCAATATGGAGATGTGTTACATACTTATACAATTAAGAATGCACTTGATGATGGTTCCGTTCTTGGTTTTCAAGTAGAACATGAAGATACGGTTGAACGGACATCACTGGATAATTATATTTTTGGTCTCCTCCGCAATGATGAAAAATATGCCGATAAAAATGATAACGAAATCAATGATATCATTGATACGATGGACGGCATTAAAAAAGAATCGTATATTGGAAAAACTTTTTATGAAACGGATAACCATATGAAACAAGTCATACATAAGATTTTCAGACCCGACAATGCTTATACAAAGTTTGATTTTCAAAACGGTCGTCCTCAGAAATCCGCTATTCTTACGACAAGCTCAATTGAGATGGCGAAGCGTTATTATCAGGCAATTAAAGAAATGACCAGTGATCCGGAGTGGCCGGCAAAAGAGTTCGAAGGGCATCCAATACGGAAAGGACGTACCATTAATGACCCTGACTTCCCTCGTATCGCCATTACCTATTCACTACAGGAAAACGAAGAGAACGCTAAGGCAATTCAAGAAGAAATGTCACAGATCATTAATGACTATAATCGTTATTACCATACTGCCTGGTCGCTGGAAGACATTGAGCGTTACAACGGAGATATCAATAACCGCCTGGCTCGCAAAAAGGGTGAATTTAAGGAGTTTGGGAAACAAATTGATCTTGTGATTGTTGTTGAACGTTTGTTGACTGGTTTTGATGCCCCAACTATTCAAACCTTGTTCGTTGACCGTGAAATGAGTTATGCAAACTTGATTCAGGCATTTTCCCGGACAAACCGCACCTATCCGGGAAAATCAAAAGGTCTGGTGGTAACGTTCCGCAAACCTCATACAATGGAGTTAAATGTACAGCAGGCAACTCGTTTATATTCACAGGCACAGGAGGAAACAAATCTCGTATATCCAACCTATGAAGAATCAAAAAAACGATTCAAGAAGGCGCACAAGACTCTCAAATTGATTGTGCCTGATCCAATGGATATCAGCGAGCATTCACCACTGAAAACACGTATTGAGTTTGTGAAAGCATTTCAGGAGTTGAATAATTCGTTTGAAGCGTTAGTTACTTATGATGATTACAATAACGATATAGAAACATCAAAATTATTACATGAACAAGTAAAGACGTTAGAGGACTATTTGGGTATTTATAGCACTATAAAAGGTTCACTTACTGTTGATGGTGGTGATGAGACTGGGGCGGACTTTTCAGGCATTGAATTTTTTGGAGATAATGTGATTAAATCTTATGATATCGATTCAACCTATATTGATCAATTATTAGGAACTTATTCAGCGAACAATAGAGATATTCGTGATGAAATCGAAAAGGCTCTGCAAAAGATGAAGAAGTCAGAAAACGTCAAGGAAGTGTATCGTACTATTTTGAATGCGATTGATAGAAAAGAAATTGATGCGGAAGAAGATATCCTTGTTGTGAAGCGTAGATTTTTTACACGTGTACGGGATGGGGTGCTTCATGGTTTTGCCAATACTTGGTTTGTTTCACTTGATGAACTGCATTCTTCCGCTATACAGTATGTGATTGGTACAGACCCGATTCCGAATATTGGCGGTATCATCAGTAGCGCTCGCTTTGATGAATACAAGGTGTTGCATCCGGATGTAAGGAAACTGAAATATAATCCAGAAATGAAACGCCAATGGAGGAAGGTACTTGATGAAATTATCGTTCCGTTGGAAGATGAATTGAGATAGATGGATAAAAAGAAAACTTCTCCATAATTCATGAGATATTAAACCTTTAGGGTATGTGACTTTCCGCTTTGAATCAGTAGTTATCAAATCGCAGTATCAAGTTTGTGAGGATACAGAAGGATTTTAGACATACTGTTTATTCGTATGATTTAACAGAAAGGAAGACTCTTGGGAAATTTGTATTAGCTATACAATATAGAGGTTGTCGTTGTGGCTATAATGTGCAATTCAAGCTTTGTATTGACCAATAGCTATAGCAATAATGAACAGTTAGGATATGTACTAATTTTGACTAAGGTCGATTGTTGAGATTGTATAAAATAATAGGAAAAGAGGGGTCATCGTGAAAGTATTTTTAAGTTGGTCAGGTGATAGAAGTAAACAAGTTGCACAGAAGTTGAAAATATGGATTAAATCGGTAATACAAGCTACTGAACCTTGGATGTCCGATGTTGATATAGAGAGGGGATCTACTTGGTTCAGCGAAATATTTCAAAATTTAGAAAGTTCCAATGTGGGGATAGTCTGTCTAACAGCAGAGAATAAAAATGCACCTTGGATTTTATTTGAAGCTGGCGCATTAGCAAAGGGCGCTATTGAAAATCGAGTAATGACCCTGTTAATTGGATTATCACCGACTGACATAACTGGTCCATTGTCTCATTTCAATCATACAACTTTTTCTAAAGATAGCATGATTAAACTTATAAATACAATAAATAAGCACCTTGGCACAAATGCGTTAGATGAATCTACTTTAAATTTAGCATTTGAAACATGGTGGCCACAACTAGAAAAAGAGATTAACGAAATTGCTGTTCAAGCACCTGATATATCGATGGTGAATGAAACGCGCCCCCTGGATGAAATAGCAGGTGAAATACTTGCAATTGTAAGAGCAATCGATAAACGAACAGCAATGGGGCTTAAGCCAAAATCAGATATTGAAACTGAAGCTGAAGTCCTTGTTCGAATGTTTCTAAGTAGAAATATATCAAACAGTCCTTCAGAATTTCTGAAAGAATTAAGCTCCGAGCAACAAATATTTATCATGAAAAAATTTTTAACGGATACAAGAAAGAATTCCCAAAATCTCGTGGAAAAACTAACGGATTCAAATAGCGATCCCGTGGAAAAGGATATTTTGGATACAGAAATACATTTAAATGCTTCCTCATAAGTAGGGTTTTGATTTTCCCATTATGTTTATCATTTAATTACATCGGAAACAACGGTTTACACTATGTTAGAAAATATTATATTTGAAATAATATAGTGACAAATTTGGATATTAGTGATTAGTTTATCTGCACCGGCATCCCCAAATGTGCAGACTAGCGAATGTTACATTATCCATAAGGATGAGTATTTGGTAACTATTAACAAGTATCTCAACATAGCAATAATGTGAAGTTCGGCTTGTTTATAGATTATTTAGGAATAATGGAAGCATTTTATGAGGTTTTAGGTTCTGATTGCGACTACATCAAATGGCATAAAATAACAATTGAAATAGGGATTAAGAATTCTGAAAATAGCATACATGTATTAAAAAATATGCATGGATGGTGAATTATCATAATTACAAATTGATACCTATATTTGGAGAGGAACAGATAAAATTTGCTATCAAAGATAAGTGATAAGGTAAAAAGTTTTTTGCGGTAAATGTGAGTTACACATTACAAGATGTACTGGTTAGCGTTATCCATATAGTGTGCGATAGACTAAAATCTAATTTATTAAAGCACTAAAAAATCGCATTTAAATACGTTATGATGAGCCGTATGTATCATAAGTAATGAAAGTTTTGGGAAAGGAGTAGGTAAATGGGATACTTAGATGATGAAAGCAATATAATACAAATGTTCAGAATATTACCAGATGATATGTTACTGCCCATAGGAGAAGATTCCGTAGAAGTTTCAGAACAATACGAAAAGAAGAGTGCTGGTTAAAATGGATCGATAGTTCAGGTAAGGGGGATTTGCCACCTGATTATTATTCAGATGATTTGAAACTGATGATGGATGTTATGAGAATTGATGATCATAGCCACAAGAATAAAAAAGGAAAAAAGGTTAATCATACTTACGCTTGGGAAAGTCAAATGGAAAAAGTGCGATGAACATTAACCGAGTATGGCTTATCCCCAAAGACGCAGAGAAACCCGAAGATGGACGCAGAAAAAGAAAGGGTGTATCAAATGAGCAATCAACAAAGCAGTGATGAATATTTGCGGCGATAAAGTACAGGACTACATAGAAGAGAACCTAAACGATAATCTCGTGCTATCAGAACTTGCTGATGTTGCGGGATTTTCAAAATACCATTTCCACAGGATATTTAGTGCCATAACAGATGAAACGTTTTTGCAGTATATAAGCCGGATAAAGATGGAACGTGCGACCTTTTCGCTTATCCACCGTCCCCAAATTTCCGTAACGGATATTGCCTACCACTTTGGTTTTACTGACTCTGCCATCTTTTCACGTTCATTCAAAAACTATTATGGAGTAAGCCCCACAGAATACAGAAATCAATATAGCAATAATTGCAAAGACCCCACTGTAACTTCCCAATATACTAAAAGTACGTTAAATCAAAATATTGGGAAGGATATAATGGAAATCAAATCTAACAAAGTGGATATTGAGAATGTGAAACTGCGGATAGCCTATGTTCGTTATACTGGAAGCTATCAAGGCTTGGCGGTGGCTTTTCCAGGAATGATGGAGCGGCTTTATACTTTTGCTATGAGCCAAAACTTGATGCAGCCGGGTGTAACAAAAATCTTGACTGTTTATCACGATAATCCAGAAATGACAGATGAAACTCAACTGCGCACCAGTTTGTGCATTACTGTTCCCGAAAGCCGTCCGTGAAAGAAAGCTTGAAAGCCATCCGTGCAGAACAGTCGGTAAAGCAGGCTGATGCAAAACCACCATCACAGGAAAAAGCGAGGTAACAGCTATCAAGGGCAGACGTGACGTAATGTCTGCCCTTATTTTTATAACTCATCGGCGGAGGGCTTGCATTTTGCACAGACTGTTGATATAATATACTTGCATAATTCCAATGGAATTGACAAAGTATAATTACGCAACTCCTTGGAAATACTGATGTCATGGAGGTGCTTTTTATGGCTCTTGTTACTGATGAACAAGTCATTAAGGTGTTACGGAAATACAATCCGTGGTGGCGTAATCCGTCTGCTATCAAAGAGGAAACCAAGCCACAGAAACGGCTTGCCTACTACGAATCCCTGCGAATGATAAAGCATAAAACCGTCAGACGATTTGCGGTGCTGTCCGGTGCAAGGCGTGTAGGAAAAACGACGATAATGTACCAGATGATGGATACGCTGATAGATGAGGGTATTTCAGCAAAGAATATTTTGTATGTGTCCTTTGATAACCCGATTGTGAAGATCGTCAATGTAGAGAAAGTCCTTGATATTTATGAGTCGCTTTACCCTACCCATGGAACGAGATATATCTTCCTTGATGAAATCCAGTATACGGAAAACTGGGAACTGTGGATGAAAGTGATTTACGACAGCCGCAAAGACATTCGCCTTACAGCGACCGGCTCTGCAAGCCCCATCCTGGAAAAAGGCGCTGCCGACAGCGGCACGGGCAGATGGAGCGTACTGAAAATCCCAACTATGTCGTTCTACGAATATTGCCGGCTGTTACAGCTTGACGAGCCAATATTGCCCGATAAGCTGCGGTTGACAAGCCTTACGAAAATGTCAAAGGCTGGACTTTCTGACCTGATGGACAGGTTTACGCCTCTTACGCAGCACTTCAACCGCTATCTGATGATCGGCGGTTTCCCTGAACTGGTATTATCCGATGACGATATATATGCACAGAGGATGCTCCGTGAAGATGTGGTTGATAAGGTCATCAAGCGTGATGTGCTGACCCTGTTCAATATCCGAAGCCCGTTGCTCATGGAAAAGCTGTTTTTGTATCTTTGTATGAACTCCACAGAGATTTTCAGCGTAACCACGGCGGCAAAGGAACTGGAAAACACATCGGTTGCCACCCTTGACAGTTATATTGAAGCATTAGAAATGTCAAACCTCATTTATCTGGCAAAGCCGATGAATGTGGGTAGTAAGGGAGCGTTAAAAGGCAAGCCCAAGATTTTCATTGCCGATGCCGCTATCCGCAATGCGGTATTGATGATTGATGATGTCCTGTCTGATGAAAAGGAACTTGGGTGTATGGTGGAAACCACGGTGTATAAGCATATCGTGTCATTCTATCAAGGCAGCACGGCACAGCTTGGCTATTTCAGAAAAGCAAAGGATAACCAAAAGGAAGTGGATGTCGTCATCGAACTGCCCCGTGAGAAAATCCTGTGCGAGGTAAAATATCGGAACAACTCTCATATCCCTGCCACCGATGCGATTGTGGAGCTTTGCAGGGATGAAGATTCCAAAGTGACAAGTGCTTTCTTAATCACGAAAAAATTAGACGATGTAGGCATTACAAAGCACGAAACAGCCGTGCCGATTTTGCGGGTGCCTGCGATTGCGTTCCTTTATCTGCTTGGCAAATCGGAAGCAGAGGGACAAAACGGAAAAATGTAACACCAAACAATATAACGACGACAAGGATACGCTCACTGTAACAGGTGGGCGTTATTTTTGTCCGAAAAAGTATGGAGGAAACTAATGTCAGAAGTAAAATTTCGTTCCACAGCACACCGGGATTTCTTTCTGGAAATGATGCAACGGTGTAAGACAAACGACACCTATCACAGAGCCTTTTTCTACGTGATGGGGATTGCCGGAGAAACGAGGACAAACATCGAGAGGATGTTCAATTTCAAAGAGGATTGCATTAATCCGGAGGGTATGCACGGTGGTTGGCAGACAAGCGGTACGGTGAGGGTCTGGCTCGAATGTTGCAAAATACTGTCCCGACTGTTCGGAAAAGGTACGGCGTATGCAATCCAACGAAAGCAAAAACAGGAACAGAGCTAAAGTAAGAACGGAAACATTGACCGCCTGACATTTAAACTGTCCGCAAAATCTGTCCGTCTGACTTGGAACAAAGACAAGGACGGATTGAAAGGCAGGGAAATATGTTCCCAGAGGTTGAGGTTTACCGTTATGTAACGGAGCAGACCTTTGATGCCTATATGTATCAGATGGTAGAAAATAAACAGAAATTCATATCCCAGATAATGACGAGCAAAAGCCCTGTCCGTTCTGCGGAAGATGTGGACGAGGTGAAGATGCTTGCCACTGGTGATGTCCGCTTCAAGAAAAAGATGGATTTGGATATTGCAGTATCCAAGCTCCGAGTGCTGAAACAAAGCCATTTGAGCGAACACTACGACTTGGAAGATAAGATTATCAAATACTATCCGCAGGAAATCAAGGCGTATGAGGAACGCATTGTAGGATATGGGAGCGATGCGGCTCTTATAAACCAGTACAAACCGCAGGGCGACAAGTTCTGCCCGATGCCCGTTAACAGTATAACCTACACCGAAAAAGCGGATGCAGGAAAAATGCTGCTTGCAGTCTGCAAGGAAAACACATCGCCACAACCTGTCACGATTGGTAGCTACCGTGGCTTTAGAATGGAGGTCTATTATGACACGCTTTATACCGAATACCGCTTAAACCTGTGCGGTAAAATGAAATACCAAGTTCCCCTCGGCTCTGATGCGTTCGGCAACCTCACCCGTATTGAAAACGAACTGTCAAAAATCCCTGCAAAATTAGAAGCGGCAACGGTAAAACGAACGGAAACCATTGCCCAGATGGAGAACGCAAAGGTTGAGGTACAAAAACCATTTACCTTTGAGGAAGAACTGAAAACCAAGTAAACGGTCTATTCCAGAGGGTGCTATGACAGCGTGCGATACCTCAAAAAAGCAGGAATTTTATAATGGATTGACCGAGGAAAAGGCGGTGTTGGCTTATGCTGATGCTGTCTTTTACATAATACTTTGTAGTAGAATGATTCATAGTTATATGCTATAATCGGAGTTAGGTTATCTAATAACGTTACAGTATGGGTATAATAGTTGATTTCAGATATAAAATGAATCTTTATTAATTTGAGAACGGGAGGAACTGGATTGGCTAGTTTATTAAAAAGAGTTAAAATATCTGGTTCAGGAGAGCCAGTGTTAATACTACATGGTATGGGCGGACCACAAGTCTTGGATGATTTGGAAAAGTTTTTAAGCCAAAAACAAATGATTATAAAGCCTACCATGTATGGCTTTCTTGCAGAAGACAATATTATTAATTACAGTGACAATTATTATATGGATTTTATTGAGAAATTAAGAATGGAACTAAAAATCGAAAAATGGGTAGTCTTAGGTCTTTCAATGGGTGGTAGGACGGCAATTAACTATACAATAAGATATGAAAACAGAGTTGAAAAACTAATTTTACTGAATAGTGTAGGGATTGGGTACATGAACCCTTTATTTAGGTTCAAACCTTTTAAAAAATTATTTTCAACACTTATATACACCGTGTTAAAATACCGACCATTTCAGGATGCTTTGGGTAAAGCAGATTTTGTCGATACGACATCGTCAGTCTATATAAATGCCAGAGATGGAGTTGCAGCCTTGCTGGAGAACAAATTAGTAAGAAGAAATTTTGCTAATATACTGGTAAACATAGGTTGCCCCATTATAGATTTAAAGGGTAATCTAAAGGCATTACAAACAGATACATTAATTTTGTGGGCAAAAGATGATAAAACAGCACCGATAAAGTGGGCACATGAGTTAAAAAATGAAATATCGAATAGTAAAATTTTTATATTGGACTCATATAAGCACATGGCATTATTAGAAGCGCCCCAATTTTATACCGATAATATATTGGCTTTCTTACAGTCCATTGACGGAACATTATAATCATCATGAAAGCTGATAGAAGATATCATTATAATATAATACAAAGTTATAATATCAATTTACTTAACAATACAGAATAATTTCTACATAGCCGATTGGTTTACAAGGTTTTCGGCTTTATATATTTTCCGAGAGAATTTGAACTCGTAGCAAATTACGATTAGCAGAAGTGATTTCTGCTAATCAGATTTAACACCAGACAAATCAAACTTTCGATTTTTAATCACGGATTAGCTTGCTAATGATTAGCAGGATTTTCATGGATTCTGCTAATCAAAATACCCTCCCTGCTAATTTGAGAAAAAATCGTGCTAATTGAAAAGGCGAGTGTTCCTGGTACAACAACTCGTTAAGTAGGGTTAAAAAGTTCTGATGTTCGGGGGAAATTATGATATAATTGGCTTGTAGATTGATAAATTAAAGTTTGAAGGAGAGCCGCTAAAAATGTTACTATTTATTCAATGTATTATATTATGTGCTATTTTTACCATTATAATTTTACCTGCACAATATAAAAATCCGCTGTCTCAATTTGCATCATACCCTACAGCAATAAAAAAGCGGGTTGAAGAATTGCCGCAGTATAAAGAGTACATAAAACAAGTAGAGCGTGGAAATTGGAAACGAAAAATACTTGGAACCCTATTGCTAACAATAATTCTTGCAGTTATAGCGTATTTGTCTGGATGTAAATCATTTGGAACAGCCTTTTTTCATGTCTTTATCTTGTTTTTATCAGTAAACTTTTATGACTTAATCGTTTTTGACTTAATTATTTTCTGTCACAGTAAAAAATTGATGATTCCGGGGACAGAAGATATGAAAGAAGAATATAGTAATCCAATACATCATATCAAAGGGGCAATTAAAGGTTGTGCTATCGGAACAGTAGTGGCACTTATATCTGCTTCATTTGTTATAATTATCATAGTGATGATTAAGTAATGAAAATGGACACGAAAAAAGCCGATTGCCCGGTTAAGAACAAACGACTTTATAAAATTTAAAGTTATAGATACTCTATTATTGATATGAGATGGATCAGTTAATCATGAACTATCCATTCACCTTTTTGACTGCTGCCGACTCTGGTTATAATGCCTTTCTTTTTCATTTTTCCCGTGCTGAATTTTACCATACTGTAAGTTTCATCTACCATTTCAGCAATTTTCTTTTGAGACATTCTTGGATTCAATTTTATCACAGTTATAATTCTTTCTTCAAGATCATTCAATTTAGCTTGGTTAGTAGCTTGGTTAGTCTGGTAAGCCAAGCTTTTAAACATCACCATGATATCTTCTCGCTTTATTGTATATCTGGCATAGGATTTCCGGATTTTTTGCAACTATCTTTGATTTTTTCTATTCCTCGTCCCCATGCCTCAATAAATCCCGCTCTGAAAAATGTATTGGCAATCAGAGGATTATAGGGTCTGGATCTGTGCTTTCCCATCAAATCATCAACAGTAAATGTAATAGGAAACACCAAAAATGTTGAAAAATATAGAATTTTTCGATATTCTTGGTGCTAAATATTATGTTATTTATAGTTACTTATTTTTATATTACCAGGTTGGGGTGTGAGCAGTAACGCATTATCTATTCCGACGCCTTGAAATTGTATAGGGGTTTAATGGCATGGGCAATATCGACGGTGTCTTTGATATTCCCGATAATCTCATCCATCGGCTTATATGCCATGGGTGACTCGTCGATTGTGCTTTTGTTAACAGTAGTGGAATAAATACCCTCCATAGACCTTTCAAACTGCTTGAGCGTGACGCTCGACTTTGCTGCTGAACGGCTCATCAGTCGGCCGGCACCGTGGGGAGCTGAGTAATTCCAGTCCGGATTGCCCTTGCCGACACAAATCAGGCTGCCGTCACGCATATTGATGGGAATCAGAACACGCTCGCCGGCCTTCGACGAGATGGCGCCTTTACGCAGAATCATGGACTCAAGATCGATATAGTTATGTATAGTGGTAAAATTGTCAGCCACCTTGAATTTCATCTGTTTCACAATCTCCCTAACGATAGCGCGACGGTTCAGTTCCGCGTAACGCTGCACGATGGCCATATCCTGGAGATAATCATCAAATGTGGCTCCTTCTATAAACGCAAGGTTTTTATCCACCTTGCGGACGCCGATCTTTTTCAGCTCGGTCTGTATTTCGGTCTGACGGCCTTGGCTTTTAAGCTCCGCAATCAGTGCATTGATCTCTTTGGATTTATCCTTGAGGTCACGCACCGCTGTATTCTGGTAATATTCAGCCACCTGTTTGCCAAGATTTCGGCTGCCGGAGTGAACCACCAGATAGAGTCTGCCGTCATCGTCCTGATCCAGTTCAATAAAGTGATTACCACCTCCAAGCGTTCCCATACTGAGTTCAGCTCGTGCCAGATTAATTTGTTTAACGCAGCGCAACTTTTCAAGAGCAATCTCATCTATATAAGGATGGGGTTCCTTGCGTATATCAAAGCCCGCTGGTATGTTTGCGTGTATGACCTTATCCAGTTTCTGCAATTCGGCACGATCATTCTCAAGCAGCACGGTTTCCATACCACAACCTATGTCAACGCCGACAAGATTAGGGACAATTTTATCCGTTATTGTCATGGTTGTACCGATAGTGCAGCCGGCTCCGGCATGTGTATCAGGCATGATCCGTATTCTGCTGCCTGAAACAAATTCTTGATTTAAAAGATTGATGATTTGAGAGATGGCTTCTTTTTCGATGTTATCCGTGAATACTTTAGCGGTATTATATTTACCTTGTAATTCTATCATTGCTAATTTCCCTTCCTGTTCAAATGTATTGTGGCATAAAGTGTCCGGAAGGCGGGAAGCCTTCCAGGACACTTTATAGATCTTTTTATGCCTTTTTATTATAGTCTATTTTCAGATCTGCAACAACTCATTCATGCGGTATGCTGACCGTTTTGTATTTTGGCTACCGGAAGCTTGGAAAGGGGCTCGCGCCCATACAGGTTAAAGGAGATTATGAGTATTAATATAGTTTTCTAAAAAACCGCCGTAGAATAATATATGGATCATACGCCGTAGAATAATATATGGATCATTCTTGACAAAAGAAAAGGATAAACATATAATATTATTGAATGAACGGTTCGATAAAGTCCAGGAGGTATATTATGGAAAACAGAATGAAATTGATATATGATGCGGCGGGCCACTTATTTATAAATAAGGGATATGCCCGAACGCAAATGAAAGATATCGCAAAGGAGATCAACTTGTCCACTGGGATGTTGTATGTATACTTTACAGGGAAAAAGGACATTCTCAGCTTTCTTTTGAAAGCGACGATTAAGCCGGATTTTATTTTGCAGGATTTTGAATATCCGATTACTTCAGAATTGTTTGCTTCATTGGAACAAGAAGTCATGGACGCATTAGAGGAAAACACTAAGCAGTTTGAGGCGAACCTGCCGAATGAATCCAATTACCCTGTGGAGCAAATGTTATCCGACGCTTTTGACATAATATCCAAATATGGCATTGGCTGTTTGTTGATAGAGAAAAACCCGGATGCCGTTGGAGTATTAATAGGTTATTACAAGGATTACCGGAAGAGATTTTTTCAAAATATGCTTTCCTATATCCAGCATTACATGGATAATGGCACATTTCGCAAAGTGGAATACCCCAGGCATTGTGCGCAGCTTATTATTGAAACGTTGTCTTGGTGGGGTATGCACGTTATGAACAACGCTTTTGAAATTCAAAAGGACATTCCACTTCAAGTTGCAAAAAGTGTATGTTTGGACAGTCTTATACACGCATATAAAATCTAAATATTTCTTTTTTACGGGTTGGAAACCCCGTAAAAAAACAAATAATAAGTCAAAGAGGATACTCGTAACCTCCCAGCAGCCCTGCTGCTATTCCAGTGAGCGCTTGAACGCTCACTGAAACAAGTAAGTCCCCAGAGTGTTTTTGACTCTGTCACACCGCTTTCGCTTCGCTTAAAAGCGGGGGACTTCCTTAGGAGGTTAAATGAACAATTCAATCAAGGAGATTACTCAGGATGAAGAATAAGGACTATAAGGGGACAGCCCTTGACTTAGTGGAAACCGTTTATATGGAGGAATATACGCCGGTAGTATATGGTTTTATTCGGTTTAGGTCAACGCTTGATATAGATCGGCTGCACAATGCTGTGCGTCGTTCCGCTCAAACAGTACCACAGATTTTTTGCCTTTACAGCTATGAACACCACAAGTGGATTCCAGCTGGTTTTAATACTGATTCCATTATTCATTTTACAACTTTCGAATTACAGCATGATACGTATATTTGGGACTTGCAGACAGGACCGCAACTGAAAATCAACGTGTTTCGTAACGACCAACAGGATAGCATTCAGATTTGCATGAGCCACATTTTGGCGGATGGTGCAGGGCTTTTGCAATATTTATATTTGTTGTGTAGTTACTATAATAATCCGCGCTTACTTGTCCCGGCAAAGATGAATAGCCGTCGTATGGCTTATTCCATATTCCGTACTATACCATATAGGTTGAGATACTTGCACAACGAACAATTGAATGAAGAGGCAACAGTGCTGCTTCCGGCTGATAGTGATAGGCATATGCCTTTAACGGTAAAAGCAACTCTAACGGAAAATCAAATGAACCGAATAAAAGAGAGGGCAAGAGGCTTGGGCATTACTCTCAATGACCTTTTCATGGCAGCATATGCTCAGGCTATGAAAAAAATGCTTCCACTCAATAAAAGGGACATTAAGATACCGTGCCCGGCGAATTTAAGAAAATACGGAAAGGATACTGAACAACTTACGATTGCAAATATGACGGGGAATTTCGTTTGCCCGGTCAACCTATCCCAAAATTACGGTATAGAAGAAATGGCGGTTTATATTCATGAGAACATGCTCAAACAGAAAACGCAATACGAGTGCTTTAAGGGGCTGGCACTTTTAGAAATTGCATATGCTTTTTTGCCAATAAGCATAGCTCGAATATTGATAAAGCGATTTTACACCATTGAACCAATCTCCTATACCAATGTCGGATTGATTGATGAGGAAAAGCTGCTTTTTGATGGATTGGAAATTACAGAATGCTATGTATGCGGAATGTATCGCCCAGCTCCGTCTTTTCAACTGTCTATCAGCACCTACAATAATGTATGCACACTAGCATCAAACCTACTATGCACACAAAAGCAGAAAGACGCTGGCGCCCGTGTTATCCATCAAGTGGTATCTGAACTGATATCTATGTGAAATAAACACTTGAATGAAAGGAATGATAATTAGAGATAACTAATTCGCTTTTAGTTCAACAGGATCCCTAGACGAATAAAACATAAAGGAGGTTATAATTATGCAGCTGAATATAACAACGGATCATGCCATAAGAATGATTCTGATCTTAGCAAAGCGGAACAAAATCGCATCCTCTATTGAACTTTCAAGAGTGTTGAGTGTCACTCAAAGGTACTTGCTTTCTGTTGGAGCCAAATTGCGCGATGCCGGATATGTTCAGTTACATATGGCCCAACTGGCGGATACAGGCTACTTAAAAGCCCGGAGGATATAAATCTTTATGACATCATTACTTTATTCCAGGGAAAAACCGAATCAAGACAAAGACCAATACCTGAGATGGGTGAGGCTGATGCATTTCTAAATCTTAATAAGGTTTATGCTGATATGGAAAACCTTCTTGAAAGCAGCCTGAAAAAGCTTACAGTTAAGTACATATTAGAGAAATGACCAAATGATCTTTTATATATTATCTCAGGTTATATTTTCAATGATGTGAAATACTTTTTATAATCAAAGGTTTTTAAAAAAAATTGAAACGCTCAGAGGTATAATGATACCGCTGAGCGTCTTTTCTACTAATTTATACGATTCGCTTTTTAGCATCTTTACGCAAAAATAATGCAAGCAGTGTTACAGCAATTATTAAGGTAAAGCAGTCATTTATTACAGGGGCAATCCACACTCCAGCAATACCAAGGCCTGCTACCATTGGAACAAGGATAACCAGCGGAACGAAAAACACTACTTGACGCAAAGTGACCAGTACAAGAGCTTTTATGCTCTTTCCGGTAGCTTGGAACAGGCTGACCGTATTTATCAGCAATCCATAAAACGCATAGCTGGTAAAATATAAACGGAGATATGTTACCCCCATTTCTACGGTTTCGGTACCCACTTAGGGCCGTCAATCCAACATATTTTGATTATGATTCCAACAATGGCAAGCGTCCAAACAATAGTGAGAAGTGTCCAGCCAACAGCCCCGTTCAGCGTCACAAGGCAAAAAGGCGTATATGTGCCAGCAATCAGAAAAAATATCATGCTATGGTCTAACTTCCGTAGTGCGCGGTGGACTCTTTCAGAAACGTAAAAGGTATGGTATGCGGCTGAAGCTCCGTAGAGCATTATCAAGCTCCCGCCATAGATACAGAATGATACGATTTTCCAAGGATCTGCGCCCCGTAACGCGGTGAATACGATTAGCACGGCAGTTCCGGCTATTGCCAGCAGAAACCCCCAGAAGTGGATAACGCCGCTTGTTACACTATCGGGAGTAGAAAAAAGCTGTTTATGTGTCTTGGTCTTTTCCATTCAAAAGATCCTTTCGTTTTGTGCTGATACTGCGAACATAGTTCATAATGCGTTCCTTGTATCTGATACCAATCATTCCGATAATTCCCGTCAACAGGAAGATTCCCAGCGCCAGTTTCCAATCATCCAGCAGTACGTCTCCGGCGATAGTCCCGGTGATGATGGACGGGATTCTTGCGAACGTCGTGATTATCAGGAAATATGACATCTTGATTCTGCTCACTCCTGCAACATAGGTAAGCATATCCTTAGGAGTGCCGGGAAGAAGAAACAGGATAAAAGCTGCCGTCTCAACTTTCTGACTATCTTTGAAAAATTTGAAGTTATCTACTTTGTCTTTGCCAAACAATCGGTAGGGCAGAGGCAAGCCGCATTTTCGCGTTATGGTGAATACCACTGTTGTTGCAAGAACGCTTCCTATAAGGCATAACAGCAAACCTCCCCATGTCCCGAACAAAACGCCCGCGAGGATTTCAACCGGCTCACCAGGGATAAAGGCAACTATGATTTGCAGTATCTGAATGCCTAATACAACAAGCCATCCGGATACGCCTACGGAATCTGCCCAATCCCTAAAGGCTTGCTGTCCCCCCGGCTCGGCCAGCTTGCTTATGAGGGGCCATAAGAGTATCGTCGCTACTATCACCAGTAGGAAAGCACAAGCAACGAGGATGATTACTCGCCGCTTTGATTGTTTATCTTCCATAAGCTATTTTACGTTAATCTTGCCCGATGAGGTTGAAAGGTTGACGGTATATTCAGGGCTGTCGCCAACGGAACCTGTGGCCGATTTTTCCGTCGCGTTAATGTTGCCGGAAAGACTATTATTGATTTTGCCGCTGTTTGTTGTGGCGGTCAGATTGAAACTGGCTCCCGCTGGAGCAGAAAAATCTACTGAGCCGCTTTTTGAGTATGCTGTTATATTTCCTGTAATTTCGGCAAAACGCAGATCAACATTGCTTGAATCAGCATTGAAGCTGCCATAACCTTTTATATCAGTCAAAAGAAAGTGCCCGCTGGTAGAAGAAGCGGAAATATTTCCCTCAACGGTATTACACGTGATACTACCGCTCTTTGTTTCGATAGTGATATTAGCGGCGGTTAGATTTCCGAACTCTATTGCTCCGCTTTGGCTTTCCGCATTGAAATCGGAAAAAGTATAATTCACATTGGATTTTATAGTGCCGCTTTGGGTCTTGATAGAAAGGCGTCCGGCGTATTCAGAGGGCAAGTAGACTTCCACATGAGAAGAAAATGTAGTGATGGTGGGTCTTTCGCCGGTCTGGATGACAAGAGAGCTGCCGGAGTGCGTTACTTTTGCGTAATATTTCTCTTTGTTTTCGCTCATGTATTCTTTGACAACGATATTCCCGTCGGTACTATCAAAAAAGGTAATGTTTTCAGAACCATAAGCGATTTCAATATCACTGATTCCGGTCAGCTCAATCGTTTCCGTATTTACGAGTACAGCGTCAACAAGAGCTGGAGAGCACCCGGCCAACAGACCAATAAGCCCTAAAAAAGCAAGTAGGATGGTAATAGTTTTTTTCATGATAGAAACTCCTTTCAAAATTAAACGGTAAATCCGCTTATGTAAAACTTAATTTGTAATAAACCTAATCAACGGGTTCTATTTTTGGAAAAATGAACGCCATTCGGCTGTCAGGGTAAATTCTGTCTAAAAAGCTGTCTATACGGGTATCTGCCTGTTGTCCATGTATACGTTCCATCCAGCGATCAACTGCCAATCCTGATAGGGTGAAATTTGCAACAAAGAATATAGCCGTTATTGCGCACATTGCATTACTTTTTGTGATCTTGATTTTGTCTATCCATTTATTTAAACAGGGATAGATCCACTTTGCAAAAGTATAGCCGAGAGCGCCCCATGCAAGCATCATCGGCAAACTTGTTCTTCCATCCAGAGTCAATAGGTGATTGCTGAAGTTCCATGAACGTGTACCAAAAATTAATTCTTCGCAGTAACTACTCGCAAACTCTACTGTACCCCCAACTAAGGCACTAACTAAAAAAGTCGGTATAAAACCGTATTTAGAAATTGGAATAACAGTGAAGCACATAATTATTGCGCCAATGCCGTACACCTGTGTGAATGGTCCATAAAGTACTCCTTGTCGGTTTTCGAGTTTGCCATACCAAACGATGCAAAAAATTATTTCGACTATATAGCCAATAAAGCAGGTAATAACGAAAATCCATACTAATTTCTTAAAATTCGGCAACCATCCTTTATCATCAGGTTTCATTGAATCACCTCCCTTATATATTGAACTGTTCATTAAATTTTCAGATTAATTGAACAGTTCATTCAACAATTAAAATAGCACATTATTTCTGAAAAGTCAAGAGTCAACAGAACGAGAATAATAGATTGCATAATTAGTGTTATATGAGAATAAAGGGACACCATTTTCAAGCGTCCCCTATGCCTATGCAGGCGATCTTCTTTTGTTGTTTAACCTTCAAAATAAAGAAGTTCAGATAGTACGTTTGCCATCAGTTTCAAGCATTTAATTTCAACATCCCCAAACATAGCTGATTGCTCAAAACAAAGCATGATAATTGCGCCTATGGGATCTCCATCAGAAACGATTGGCATAATGAACTGTGATGCGGCTGCTATATCTGATATTAATTTTCTTCCGAGTATTTTATGCTTTGTTATAGTGTCATTATCTATTTATGCAACATCCGCTGTTTCGTACCGGTGCATCCCAATAGAAATCACGGGCAATAAATTTCGCCCATTGTATTGAGGAAACAATATCCGAATATTTTTTCAAACCAATTCACAATGAGTAGTTAATACTTTTACTGCGCCTTATCACCCGAAAGTGAACCACGCAGTATTGCATATTGAGCATTATATTGTATACCTTTTTCAACTATCCAAGCTGTACCTGCCCATATTTTCTAATCGCTGCGCGCCGGATAAAGAAGAATATCACAACCTGTATCACACACAAGGCAAGTGACAGCAACAACGTTGAAAAGGTTACGGCACCAATCTGCGTTACAGAGGATGCATTAATCATCTGTTGGATTAGCAACACAGCCGTACCGCAGCCGCAAATGGCCGGAAAAAAGAACATGAGCGCAATCTGCCCGGTTATCAGGCCGTTAAGGGATTTGCGTTTTAGACCGAGGAAACTGGCCTTGCGGTAGTTTTCCTTATCCTGCCACAGCGTACTTAAAATCTTGATGCCGATAATCATAGTGGCGGCGATAAAGGCAATCAGGGCGGCAAAGGAAATTAGCAGGATATATACCGCACCGGATTCCATTACTCCGGCCTTTGCGCTCTGCCGTGAGAAAGGATAGCTGGGCCACTGGCGCACTGCCAGCAGTTCGTTCCCTTCGTAGGGAATCAGTTTATCCTGTGGGACATCGATCTGTCCGGCCTCGTATTGCTCTTCAAGGGCAGCCGCATCCATGACGTTCTCCCAAATCATTCCGTCGCCTGCATCCACCATCGCGTCTACCAGTGCCCTGTGAAACGCCAGTTCACCATCCACATTGGCTTCATCAGTGTTGATAAGGTAAAACTGCATCTTGTAGCGGTCGGTGATCTGAGATGCCAACTCCGCATAATCAGCATCGTTCAGCACCACAAACCGCTTGGGGTCGGCCATGCTGTTTACTATTCCTTTTCCTAAATATCCCTTGGCAGGTTCCAGATGGATATCGCCGGTGATGTCGGGATTGGTAAAACGAGTATAATAACCATTGAAAACAGCATCCGGGTTGCTATAGCCTAAATCCTCACAGAAAGGGATATAAGTGCCGGGTGCAACATTGACGGCGTTCTGAACCAGCCTATTAAACATGCTCTCACTTGTCGCAAGCTCCCCTGACCACTCGTTGCCCGGCCTCCCGAACTCGCCCATTTCCCGAGATAACAGCAGAAATTCAAGTTCAGTAAAGCTAGTGAACGATACATTATACTCCAACCCAAGCTGCCGGATGGTATCGGCCGTTACGTCGCCTGCTTCACGACTGCTCACCAGAAGGGTATAGTCATAACTGGCGTTTTCAGCCTCATAGCTGCTCTGAATGAAGGTGACGCTGTTGAAGCTGATACCAAACACCGTTATTGCCACCAGCAAAGTAGACACGAATAGCGACAAAGTATATTGTTTCCCCTTTTGCTTAACCAAATTGAAATATAGCAAGTGCTTGTGGTATATGCCCGGCCAGAACCGCTTGAAAACATTACCGATGGTGGTGATTTGTACTGTAAGCAGATAAAGGCCGGAAATACTCAAAAGGATAAATACAAAGGAAATTTGTCGTAGCAGGCCATCAGACAGCGTACTCATACGGTATATAATCAGCCCCAGCGGAATTGCAATAAAGCCTAGTACACCCAGCATAATGCTGTCGCCAGCGACGCGCTCCTGTTCACTGGACGTTTTCATGATTTTTATGATATCCAGCTTGTTGATTCGCCGCTTGTTGATGAGCCAGAGGAAGGGCCACATAAGCAAGCCAAAGGTAAAGGCAATGATCAGGCCCGGCCAGCCGATGGTAAAGGCTGTTTCGCTGCTGCTGATAAACAAGGTTAGGCCGCTCCAGCATAACCACGCCACCGGCACAGACAATACAAGGCCGACCAATGTACTGATGCCATACAGCAGAGAAAACTCCCCACTCAATATTCCGGCAACCGCCTTGCGTCGTAGACCTAAAGAAAGCAGAATGCCCAGCTCGTCCATTTTGTTTCCAAGATAAACTGAATTTGCGTAAATCAGAAAGGCGGCGATTCCGCACAGAGCGAGGGCATACATACCGAGGGATATCATGTAGGTTGAGCCGGTCACTGACAATACATTGGTTACGGTAGGGCTGAATTGCAACACACCATGCGCCCCCAGCATAGTTGTGGCAAACACAGCCGAAAGGCAGAAAAGCAAGTTGCGTCGGACATTCTTTCGCGCCAGCTTGTTTGTAATTTCACGAAGGGACATTGCCGTTTACCTCCCCCATGAACTCCAGAATTTTATCGAGGAAAGCCCTCGGTTCCCCGTGACGCACAAGTTCCCGTACCACCTGACCATCACTCAATGCCACAACACGATCACATTGGGATGCGGCGATAGCGTCATGAGTCACCATGAGGATTGTAGCGTTCATGGTCTTTTGGGCGGCCAAAAACGCCTCCATCACCGCCGCGCTGGACTTGGAATCCAGATTACCGGTAGGCTCGTCAGCCAGAATAATCAGCGGATGGTTCGAGAGGGCGCGGGCAATGGCGACGCGCTGCTTCTGCCCACCGGAAATCTCATTAGGGTACTTCTCCGCGATATGTTCAATGCCAAACTGACGCATGAGCTTGTCGGTTACATCCATCATATCCATCTGCTTCTTTTCTGCTATGGTCTGCGGCAATAATATATTTTCTTTTGCTGTCAAACCATCCAGCAGCATGAAGTCTTGAAAGATAAATCCGAGGCGGCTTTGTCGGATATCGGCCATTTCGTCCTCGTCCACGCAGAGCAGGTCGGTTTCGGACAGATACACATGGCCACTGTCGGCAGATAGGAAGCCGGACACAATATTGAGCAAAGTGGTCTTGCCGCTACCGCTCGGCCCCATAACGGTAACAAACTCGCCCTCCTGAATGTTCAAATTTACTTTTTTTAGCACCGTGTAAGCTTCGGTTTTAGTGTGATAGGTTTTTTCCAAGTCTTGTACCGCTAAAATAGTTTTGGTCATATTTGTTTCCTCCAAAAAGAATATTGCTGGTTCACTTTAGGTTGGCCCCTTTTACGTAAACCGGCATTGAGTGCAAGTTTAGCGATATTTACGCTCATTGTATCTCCCTGCGATTCTCAATTAATTTTTATTGATCTTGTCTGTTGAATGTAAAGCATGACAACAGTAGCCCTAATACACCACTAATCAGAATAGAAGCCATACAAATTACTTTGTACTGCGCCTGAACCTCAGATATGCTGACTATGGAAACTGCCGACCATGGTACTGCGCTTGCAAACGGTATCATTTCCATAGATGTATTCACACCTGCAAGCTGAATAACCGTAAATCCCAAAGCCAATATGATCGTTGGATAAAACATCTTCCTCTGTTTGACAGCTATCCAGAGCAACGGCAGGGAGGCAACGAAACTTAACAAGCCGCTTTTTGTGAAACATTCGATAAATAGCTTAATTCCATCAAGCTCAAACGCACTTCTATAAATCAAGAAATAGCCGAATATGTTTATTGTTTCGACGGCAAATAAAACAATCGCATACCACAAAAACCATATGAATAATTTGGATGTAATAAATGCCTGTTTTGAAACGGGAGCGGTCAACACGTTAATAATAGTATAGTCTTGGTATTCACGCTGTATTAAAAAGGTAATTATAAATCCGCTCATGATCGGAAGCACAATACCGTTGAGCATTAAGCCGTTTTTCATCCAATCCATGAAATGCTCCGGTGGCCTCGTCAAAAACAGGTCCTTTAGGACTATAAAGATTGGTACAAGCAGTACAATCAATGCGCTGACAATGAAAATCCTGCTTTTCTTTGCTTTCATCAGTTCTGCTTTAAATACATTAACCAATATCATTACCTCCAGTGATCGCTCTAAAGTGTTCTTCCAAATTACCTGAATTTATATAGATAGCGGCAACCTCAATACCGGCCTCCCAAAACGCCTTATTTATGCTTCCGGTATCAACTGAAAAATCGAAAATCTTGATAATATCAGGCTCTACTACCGAATAATTAACAAGATTAAATTTTTGCTCTAATAGCAGTACCGCTTTTTTTACATCAGAAACAGTAGCACATATGTGCTTTCGGTTTATATTTGATACTTCTTTCATGCTGCATTCTTCAAGTAAAACACCATTATGGATAATGCCAATAGTATCAGCAATTTTCTCTATTTCAGAAAGCTGATGGCTTGAAATGAGAACGGTTTTGCCCTTTCGTAAACACAGGTCTTTAATAAAGTTCCTTATTTCAGCAATACCAATGGGATCAAGTCCATTCGTCGGTTCGTCCAATATAAGCAGTTCGGGGTCATTCATAATCGCGTTTGCAATCCCAAGCCGTTGTTTCATTCCTAATGAATATTTTGCAAAGGGTTTGCTATCCCCGCATGGCAGATTTACGACTTCCAGCGCGTTTTCAACTGCGCTTTTACTTACCTTTCCTTTTAAGTTGGCAAAAACCTTTAAGTTTTCGTAACCTGTCAAATTAGGATAAAAGCCTGGTGTTTCAATTATGCTGCCAATTCGCGGATGCAGCTCGTTTTTATTTCCATTTAGCGGTTTACCAAAAAGCTGAACATTACCTGCGGTTATGCTTGTAAGCCCCAGCAGCATTTTCATTATGGTAGTTTTCCCTGCTCCGTTGCGGCCTAATAACCCATATATCTCACCGCTTTTAACGTGCAGGCTGACATTATTTACTGCCATTTGCCCGCCATATTGTTTTGTTAATCCATTTGTTTCAACCATTAGGTCGGCCATAGTAAACTCCTTTCCGTTAGTAGATACCAGTTCGGGAAACTGGATTATGCTTATTATAACAGCCCAACCTTGCCAAAACCTTGCCGTAACCTTGCCATTACCTTGTTTTTTTCAAGCGTACCGTAAATACCGTTTTCACATTTGGTATACTTTCCACAAAAACAGTACCCCCATGCGCTTTTACAAGCTCATAAACAATAGACAGTCCTAAACCGCTGCTGCTTGTTGTCCGTGCTTCATCACACTTATAAAGCCGCTCAAAAAGATGCGGCAGATCGTCAGCCGGAATGCCTGCCCCATTATCTGAAATCTCAATCAGCACGCTTTCGCCGCAGTCCTTTATGGCAATACCGACACGCGAGCCTTTGCTATGCTTTATTGAGTTCTGTATCAAATTATTCAGTATCCGATTATACGAACTTACATCCAAGGTGGCCGATAGCTCTTTTTCCAGTATTTCTATGTCATAAGATAATCCCGCTCTTTCAAACTGCGGTATCCAATCAATAATAATATTTCTTGATAACTCGTTTATATCAACAGCTTCAAAATGGTATACCTTTTCATTTGAGTTTATCTTAAACCAATCAAATAGGTCATCCGTATAATCCTTTATAGCATAGGCTTTTGTCCGCGCCCTTTCAATGTATTGTTCTCTTTCTTCCCCGGTAACAGTCTGGCTTTGTATAGCGTCCAAATAACCGATAAGTGTTGTCAGTGGTGTTCTGACATCATGTGATAAGCTGGTCATTATCTGCCCGTTTGTTTGTTCGGTAATGGCCGCTTGTGATAGCTGCTCTTTAAATGTCAGAGCTATTTCATTCACTTTATAGCAAATATCGGCGGTCAAGTCGCTACTGTCCGCTAAAATACGCCGGTTGAGGTTTCCTTGCTGAATATCATCCAAAGTCGTAAGTATTTGTTTGGATTTTTTTCTTGCTCTATGGGATTTCGCTGTCATAGCTCCAATTACTATCAAAAGGCAAATTATCACTATTATTAAAATATACGTCAGGTTCATAATGAAGCCTCCTGATTAAAACGATAGCCCACGCCCCTGATGGTCTGGATATAGTAAGGGTTATTTGTATCCGGCTCAATCTTTTTTCGCAGCTTACTGATAAAGGACATTATATTGCTATCGTCATACGCATAATCATCATCCCAAACTTGAATATATAGCTGTTTCTTTGTAAATATTTTTCCTTTATGTGTTGCTAAAAAATACAGCAGGTCAAATTCTTTTGCTGTTAAATCTATCATTGAGTTATTGACGGAAACCGTCCTATTTTCCACATCAATCAACATACCCTTCAATTGTATTTGCGGAGATATATGCAGGACTGAATTGTTAAGCAGCGTATAACGGCGTATAAGCGATTCAATACGCGCCATTAGCTCATTCATGCTGAAAGGTTTCGTCAAGTAATCATCTGCGCCCAATTTAAGCCCCTTTACCTTGTCAGCTTCCGCGTCTTTAGCCGTAAGCATCAGCACAGGGGTTGTGCTTTTCTTTCGTATTTCTGATAAAATACTAAATCCGTTTATCTCCGGCAACATAACATCAAGAATAACAAGTTGATACGTACTTGCTTCAATTTTTTGCAAACCTTGTGAACCGTTATAGGCCAGATGAACCGCATAGTTTTCTTGTTCACCATATTTTTTTATAAGCGCACATAATTCTTTATCATCATCTATTACCAGTATTTTGTACATCATTGTTTCGCCTCCTTTGATCGTCTGTCAGCAGGCTTTTCCGCGTCAACCGGGACTAGCCATAAATTTCCTTTTTTCACTGCACCCGGTATACGGTCCGGCAGAGCAATAGTAATTTGCCATGCGGCCAGTAATGCCCCATTAATAAGGCTTTTTCTTGTATACCGCTAAAGGTTCAGTATTATAATGCTTCCACTATTACGCTTGACCCTGCGGAATATTCTTTTTAGCATTTATTGTTTAGCGCCCCTTTCGGGGGCGCTACCATTTTGCAAGACACTTACTACTATTTACTTGCTGCGCCTTATCGCCCTTTTGCGTCACAAATGGAAACGAAGCCGAGTTACTTCTGTTCTGGCAATAAAGTGATTTTGAATGTAACATAACCATTATCCGGGCATGTAAGTTTCGTTTTACTATGAGGATTTTCCTCAAAATTAAATGTGGCATTTGAGTGTAAAGCTGTTTGCATTGGAAACAGAATAGCGTATGCGCCGCCACAAAACGCTTGGTTTGGAGTATTAAGCCCTTCACATATAAAAATATCTCCTTCTTTATATCCACAGGCACAATATCCGGCTACTTTTTCTACTTCAATTTCAAATTTTTTCATTATATTAATCCCTCTTTCACCATATCGGCATAAAACGGCGTAATACTTCGGACCAACGGCCCGAAGTTTATCGTCAATATTATTTTTTGGCCTCGACCCGGACGATACACTTTTCTCCACTCCAAAGAGTCTTTTCGGTAACAAAGTCAACATCCGGCGCAACTGCTTTTGCCATAGCCTCGATTGGAGATAGACAATGTATTTGACAGGGGGAATATTGCCCCGTTTTCTTTGATATTGCACACAACATGCAATTCGTACAAACTGCGACAAAGCCATTATCTGTTTCTTCACGGCTCCAATTTGCACAGCCATATAATTCTTGGGCCTTTTCAAAGGCTTGCCACGGTTCTTTTACGTCAAACCTTTCCACTAATGCCGCGCCGTTTTTCATTTGTTCGTCACGTTTTTGCTCGGTCACCTTGTCGAGTATGCCCGCACTGCCATATCGTAGCGTAGAATCTGCCAGAGCAGCAGCATAATACATTTGCAAGGTTTTCAACTTTTGCTCTAGTTCCATAAAAAAGACCTCCATAATCAGTTTATTTTTGTTGCTGCTTCAAATAGTAATTGCATTTCTTCGCGTATTTCATCATCTGGAATATCCTCATTAAAGAGAATAATTCGTTCAATTAAGTTCATGTATGTCCGAGTAATGATTTTAGCCCATACACTTGACGATAGGATATTGGAAAGTAAGGTTTCGTTTCTTATGTTGCGGGACGCTTCCCATTCTATCATTTTTTGGCGTACCTCTTCACATCCTTCACAGCCAAGCCATGTTTTCATGGCAACCCGATGGACAAGTATATCATCCTCAGATAGTTGTTTTTTTTGAATAACTACCGCGACACAATAATCTTGCGGAGATATTATTTCAGGTAATTGTTTACGCAGTTCATCTAACAGATTTATATAGGCCACCCTCACAATCTCGTCAAATAGTTTTTCTTTACTTTCGTAATAATGATAGACAGTTGGAGTTTTGCACCCTGCGGCTTCGCCAATATCCCGCATTGATGTACCGTGAAAGCCATTTTTGTCAAACAGCCGGATAGCATGATAGCGGATTTTTTCTTTCAAAATATCACCCCCCCCCCAATATAACGTACGTTATATTGGTATGTCAAGTAGCTTTTGACAATAAAAAGGGGGAATTTGATATTTGAATATACCTCGTTTTTTAAGGATTTTTCGGCTCCCCGCTAAACGGTTATCAAGAAAATCGGGTTATCACGAATGAGGCGCAGAGAGCAATAAACGGCGGGGATACTATTCGGCAACAAAATTATAACAATGTTATTTTTTTATAAAAGGATTATCACAAACATTAACTTCCTGATGAATGACAATAGGGTCTGAAATTAAACTGTATCGTTCATCTTCTGGATAAGTAATTGCTATATGAGGAGTTTTTCCAGCATTAAGGATAATATCTTCCCAAGTATTCCAAATAGTGCAAAGGAAAAAATGACTATACTCGTTTTGGTCTACAATCTGTATATAAGCGCCTCGATTGCCATCAATTTCAATGGCTTCTTTTACACCTGTTTGGTCTAAGTATTCTTTAAATCCGTTTCTTTGACTTGTAGGGACAAGCCCATGCCAAGTCCGTGATATCATTTTCAATCCTCCCAGATAATATATATTGCAATAAACTGCTGGCGCAGTGGTTTGAAAGCCGGTAGTTTTGTGCTGTTTTTTTCATTTTCTCTATTGTAACTTGGCTATCTGTTTCTTACTAAACAGGGGAATCCTATGTCCTGGCGTACCGTACAGGATATGTTCCATAAAGCAAAGGCGAAAGCCGGGGTAACCAAGCACGTAACCGTCCACACATTAAGGCACGATTTTGCAACACACCTGCACATAATTAGTCGGCAGAAAAACACTTTCATTCATGTCTTTAATGGAACCTTTTACTTTATTGCATCTTTGGAAACTAAGGTGAAGGTATCTTTAAATTTTAATCTTTATACAAATAATTTTCGCAAAACCGATATTTTTTGGATTGTAAAATTCGTACTCAAAAAGCATATTGGAATACTGACCGACGCAAGTATGACAAACTTTACGATAGGAATCAAGCTGACAGGCGCAAAAAGTAGCGATAATGCTACTATAATTGGAGCATGGAACACATAAACCGAAAAAGCGTTGTCAGACATTATTTTGATTATCGTATTTTGTTTATTATACTTATCCTTAAACAAAGCAATTAATCCGATAGACATGGATACTGAAACAAACGATTCCCATAAAGCATAAGCAGCACTTTGCCAATTTAGGCCGCCATTGAACACATCAAGGTTATCATTTAACGCTCCGCCCGAAATCATAATGATTGCAAACAAAACAAACCCAAGTGACAGGCTTAAAATCAACCAAGTCTTACCAGTCACATAGTTAAGCTTTTCAAACCAATTATTGCGTTTACATTTTATTCCAGCAATAAATAATATTACATACTGCGAAAAATAACATAACTGCATATTCATTATGCTTGTTCCGATAGGTTGGATGATTCTGATTAAAAAAGCGCAAATGCTTATTAGCAAAATAAGCGCAAACAATTTTGAGAACTCCGGAAAGCCTTTATGGCTTGCTTGTACTTTTTGAGTAGTGAATTTTCTAAACAAAGCATAAATAACCGTGAATATCAATAAAACAAGCGCAAACCATAACGGTCCTGAACCTTCGATAAAATGAAGTCTGATTATGTATTCCTTGTAGGAAGCCAAGAGGCCATTATCATCAATACGATAGCCCATTAAACAGAATACGATAAACGGGTTTATTATGAGCATATATATAAGGGAGGGTATTCCTAGACGAAAAAGCCTGTCTTTTATAAATTTTCCACATCCCTTTTTATCATAAGAGGCAGGAATAAAATACCCGGATATTAAAAATAAAAATCCCATGAAATAACCTTGTGTAAATGCCTGATAAAAACCAAAAAGTACAGTCTGAATGATCCCAATTTGTCCGGGTTCTATATAATACCAATCGCCAAATCCGCTATAGGTAACAGCTATATGTTGCAGGACAACAAAAATAATCATTAAAAGTCTTAGGTTGTCAATATATATCAATCTGGATGTATACATAAGTGTTTTCCTTTCAACAAAAACCTATTTATTAAAAAGCAATACTATTGGTTAAGAATTACCGCCATTGGTCAAATATATTTTGATCTGTTGAAGCATAGGCTTGTGAAAATCATTCAAAAGACCGGGATTAGCTCCAAAGCATAGTTCCATTAACCTTATAAACGCTTCTATTCGTGTATCCAGATAGGAAATGCCTTTTTCCGGTGCAGCCTCCGTTAAAACAATTAATGATTGCAGCGCGGAAGAAATAAACTCCGACATCTCATCGGGGCGGGGTGTTGTAAATAGGCCTTGCTCAATACCTTGACGTACTACCTTCGCTATGACTTTTGATGTGTGTAAAAAACTTTCCTCCTTCAAACGATAATGAAATAAGGATTTTTTGGTCCTTTTCAGTATATTTTCTTACATTGTACTGAAATAAATGTGAAAAATCAAGCGACTATTAACTATCATGACTATTAACTATCAAACACATGATTGAGATTGCACATTTGACGGCTTCACATTTCAATCTGTATAATCACAATAATAGGTGTGTATAAAAGCAAACATATTGGGGTTTGCTTTTTTGCGTTTAGAAGTAAAAAATATATCTTGACAAAGCAAAATCAATTTGTTAGAATATCATCTGATATGTATTGCATGATATGTATTGTATGATATTTTAACGGGAAGGGATGATGGCGTGGCTCCAAAAACAAAAATCAGCTACGATAGTATTGTAACTGAAGCGATTACTATAATAAAAGAAAACGGAATAGAAGCGGTGAACGCCCGCAGTATTGCCGCAAGGTTGAATTGTTCTATTCAACCGATTTTTAGAAACTTTAGTACAATGGACGAATTGAAAGCCGTAGTTTACAAACACGCTGAGGAAATTTACAACAAAGCAATGTTTGACGCTTTAGAGAACAGCGGCGAAGGTTTTCTTGGAATGGGCTTGGCTTATATTAACTTTGCGAAATCCGAGCAAAATATTTTCAAGTTGTTGTTCATGTCTAATGTATTCAATAACGGCAGTGCGGCAGATATTGCGGGAACTACGAAAGGCGATGATGATGTTATTGATTTGATTAGCAACCTTACAAACTTAAATAAGTCTGAGAGTCAAGAATTATATACAGGCATATGGTTTACAACGCACGGTATGGCTTCGTTGCTGGCAACGAACAACTGTACATTAAGCAATGAAGAAACAAAGAAAATTCTAAACCATGTATATGAAGGACTTCTGTATTCAATAAAAAAACAAGGAGAGAAAATTTAATGAAAATGACATTTACACAAAAGCATCCCTATTGGGCAGCTATACTTTTAGCTTTACTCTGCACTATTTTTACCGCATTAGGGACAGTCATTCCACAAATAACAGCGTTGGAAGAAGTGCCAACATTGTGGGTTATGGCGGTTGCCGTTGCTGTTTCTGCCGGTATAGGTTTGTTCATAATGGCGAAATCACGTTTTTCAGTTTCCGAATACGGATTCAATAAACGTTTTCGCAAAACAGCCGGTAAAGTCTGGTTTTATATTCCGCTTATTATCATAGAATTGATTCCGATAATTGTGTCTGGTTTCAGTAAGGATATTGCCCCGTCATTATATATAGCGGTTGCATTTTTTACAATTGCTGTAGGTTTCAATGAGGAGATATATTTCCGCGGACTTGCCCTTAAATTTTTAAGCGAAAAGGGAATAAAAAAAGCTATCGTATGGTCGTCGATTATATTCGGATTTTTGCATATCGCTAATGCTTTTAATGGAAGGAACTTGCAATATATTGTTCTGCAAATCAGCTTTGCTTTTGTGGTTGGTTTTGTATTGGCTGAAATTGTCAGTATAACAGAATCAATATGGGTAGTAATTATATGGCACACCGCACACGATTTTATAGCTATGACTATGACTACACAAGACACATTAGATACAACCGCTCTCGTCATTTTAGCCGCTCAAACAATTATTCTACTTGTTTATGCCGTCGCCTTATGGAAAAAGAACGGTATAAACAAGCAGAAAGCATAGCGTTAACCGGAAATACACTACCACTTGGTTAGTGTGATTATCTAATGTGTTACTACGGCTAAAAATCGTTAGGTACATTGGTTTTTAATCAATATGACAGCACCGAATTTTTATATAAAAGAAGAATGAAACTAGATAAGGATAAAACTCAAATCGTGTTATAGATAGCAGGCACGACAATGTGGCGTGAATATCATTATTTGGAGGAATTACAAAATGGCAAAATCAATTTTAGAGCAATTAGGCGGTGCATATGAGCAGCATGGGGATTATTTTATCCCCTGCCTTACCTTACCGCCGAAAAAGAAAAGCCTATGGGTGTCTATGGACAGCGACACTTGCGGTATCTGAAGAAGTACCGTAACGCCTTATTTTCTGCAAATCTATTCTGCTTTCAAGCTGTAATTTGGAATGATCTTTCCAACCGTTTCCGCAGTAGATACCCGAATCTGAACGGTGCAGTCAAAAATCCGCAGGATTATTTGTGTTCGGGGTATAAAAAAAGACCTGCCACTTGACCGATTGAAACGGTCAGCAACAGGGGCAGGGATGAAAAATCTATATTGTTTTTAGAAGTAAAATCTTGTATAATGATACAAGCAAAGAAATATTACCAAGCGGTTGTCTGATTACATATGACTACGGCGAAAATTTATATAATGTATATCTTTAAGCGATAAAGTGAAATAAAAGCAGTAAATAATTTGCAAAGGAGTATACCTTAATGAAACCCATGAAAACAACCATTTTCACGCTTCTCCTCGCATTGATTATGATGCTCACCCTTGCTGCTTGTGGCGGCGGGAGCAACAAATCAAGCAGTACCTTCCCCAACATCGACAACGCCGATATTCCCGACATTTTAGAAAAGACAGTTGGCACATTGGGCAACACTTATTTCACTTCCGGTATATCTGACGACAAAGATTACCAAGCTTTCTTAGCTGTAACCTTTGAAAACACAACGGATGCCGACTACACCACACTGATGGAGCATTACCAATCGGCTTCAACTGGAACGGACGAAAACGGCTCACTGCTTTTTGATTGGGGATGGCTCCAAGTAACTCCTGACAATGGTTCGATAACTATTAACGCACATATCAAGTAACAATAGGGCGAAATCAAGATACTTTGGTTCCCTTTTTCCTAAATGCATACCGAATAAGCTTTAGTGGGTTTAGTGGATAAAAATCTTTTTGTGTAAAGAGTGAATTTTATTGGAGTAGTCAATGAAAAAAATTTGGAAGCAGCTCATGTTGCTACCACAGCCGCAGAGTCAGTGAATTTATGAAGCATCACAGTTCATTGGCTCTTTGTTTACAACAATCTTATAAAAAATATTTCTGCATGTATACATTCCTTTCAATTTGGGCATACTAAAAAATTTGTGCTAAATCTTGACAGCCATATAGCCGACATGGTAGCGGCTTTTTGTTTGCCCGAAATTCAGAAGATAGAAATTGTGTTCGAATGAGAGGTGGCAAGCCATAAGGATTTTCTTTTCGGCGGGTAAAGACAGGGAATATAAAAAATCAATATCATTTTTCATCTGAACGAGGAAGAAAGCAAAAAGTTAAAGCAGTGTGCCACTGCTTGCGGCCTGTCTGTTTCGGAATTTATGCGGTGGTTGTGTCGTGGAACTGCCCCGCAGCCACAGCCGCCAAAGGGATTTTGGGAACTGTTAAACACACTTTACGAGGTACACGCAGCGTTCAAGTGTGATTAAGGTCTTTTCTTGACTTAGCTCCATTTTTAGAGCAGTCTGGATAAACTCCGCTAGTTGTTCCTTAATCTGTTCACATTCTTTTTTACTCCCATTAACCACAATCAGAAAGTCATCTATTTCATGTAGTCTTTGCGTTCATCATCCATAGCACGCTTGCAGATGTAATCAAACTGTTTTTCTATGGTGGTCTGAAAAGAAGATGTCTTCATAGTTTCTCACCCCCTTTCTTGCCATGAATGGGAGTGAGCGTCAGCTCTTTTGCCCCCATTCCTATATGGCAAGTTTTTTTTGAATCACAAAATTTGTGCTTGACAAAGCGGTCTTGCTGCATTATAATAAGTATACTTATTATAATTACACTTATTTAGGAGGCAAACTCATGGAACTGCAATGCAAAATCACGGTGAACGCCGTAAAGGAAACTATCTGGCCCTACTACGCAGACCCGGCGAAACGGCCTATCTGGGAAGAAGATTTAGAAAACCTTGTCTTTGACGGAGAAATCAAGACAGGAACTACTGGCAGGATGAAATTAAAAGACATGCCAGAAATGCCATTTGTACTGGCAGAGGTTATCGAAAATACTTCTTACTGCGATAAGACAGATGTTCCGGGAATGGGGAGCCTGTTCTTCGAGCATAAAATCTTGCAGGAGAACGGAAAAACGTACATTCAGCATAGTGTCCGGCTTGAAAAAGACGCACTTGCAGAGGAAGATTTGGGATTCCTTAGCGGCGTGTTTGCCGATGTTCCCGGTGCCATGCTGAAAATCAAGCGAGAGGTTGAAAAATAAGTGGAGTTTCCGTCAGAAAAATACAAAAACGATTCGGATGCGTCTACTGGCTTGATTTTTATCCGCGCGTACAACAAATGGCATACAACCATCAAAAACGAATTGAGGGATGTGGGTATAACACATCCCCAATTCGTGGTGATGACAGTCTTGAATTTTTTGAGCCAGACTGACGAGTTTGTGACGCAAGCGAGTGTTGCGAAAATGGCTGATATGGATGTTATGTCTGTTTCACAAATCATCAGGGGGCTTGAAAAAAAAGGCTTTTTAACGAGAACCGCTAATCCGAAAGACACAAGAGCGAACGCTGTTCACCTTTTAGCTAAAGGTCAAGAAGCGATTAAGCGGGCTTTACCGCTTGTAGAAAGAATGGACGAGGATTTTTTCGGCGTTTTATCAGAGGACGAAAACTTGTTTCGGAATCTCCTTCACACGCTGATTAGGGGGGCATTTGCTAATGAATAATATGTTGGAGTACCTTTCCGCTTTGGAAATCAATAATAACCGCGAATGGTATCATGCGAACAAGGAACAGTTTCAAAAAGCCAATGCCGAATTTGAACAGCTTGTCGGAGAATTGATTATTTCTATCGGGCAATTTGATACGGATATCATTCATCATATCCCAAAAGAATTAACATTTAGATTGGCTCGTGATACACGGTTCAGCAACGATAAAACTCCCTACAATCCGTCTTTTAGAGCGTGTATTGCTCCGGCTGGCAAGCAGCCAATTCCTGTTGGCTATTATATCTCTATCGCTCCCGGTAATCGCTCCCTTCTGGGTGGTGGTCTGCATGGGCCTACGTCCAAGGACGCGACAGCAAGAGTTAGGGATTATATTGTCAGTCATGGAAACGAGTTTGAAACCATTATCAAAAACAAGGATTTTGTGAAGCATTTTTCTGTGAACGGCGAAACTTTGAAAAATGTTCCTCGCGGCTATGACGAAACACACCCGCAAGCTGAATATCTTAAATTCAAAAGTTGGTACTTGCAGTTTCCGTTGTTGGACAGTTCGGTTTTGAGTGGAGACTTTGTAGAGGAAGCGGTACAAATATTCCATATCATGAAGCCTTTTAACGATTATTTGAATGCTGCCTTAAAGGGGATTCAAATGCCAACACGATAAAAATGGGCGGCGGTATTCGCCGCCCATTGCCTGCACTCATAACTCTATTACCCGCGCCCTCGTCCGTCTTGGCGGGTCAATCTGCCGCGCTATCTGCTCGGCGGCTTTTCGGATAATCTCAACCTCGCGGATTTCGTTTTTGAGCGCGGAATACTCCTGATACAGCTTGCCTTTTTCAGCGTTCAGCGTTTCGCGCTCCGCTTTCTATTTCGTGAACGGCGGTAATTTTTTAGGGTCGAACCGCTCTTGAAGAACATCACGCAAATACTTTTCAGCGTTTTCGTACATGGCGATTTGGGGGAGGAGTTCGGGCAGGGTGGAAATGTGATTGGACGTTAAGAAGTTCAGCACCTTTGCCGCCGCTTTTGTTTCTAATGTTACTGAATTCCGTAACATTAATATCAAGATTCTTTATTTTTGCTCAGACATCTATGAAATCAAATATTACAAAGATTTTGAACAGCATGCATCACCATATCCCAAGAAATGTCTTCCGCATAGCTGAACTTCTTTTGATAGCTATTCCAAAGCCCCCGCATTGCTTCACTGTCCTTTATTTCTTTTAAAATGGTTGCGCTGTCCTTAACAATGGCAGAGGAATCCCGATTTTTACAGGTAGCAGCAAAAGCTTTCCGAAAAGCTTCCATATCAATGGTATGGACATAATCATTTTGTAAAATGTATAAATCATAGAAATCACGAAGCCTTGTATTTGCCGTACCCCTTGTAATTACCGTTTCTAGTTTTTCAGCCAACACCGTTTCCAGATTATATGCCCATATTGAGATTGTTCGTTCCTCAAACATGAGTTTAAAGGAATATAAAACTTCTTGTGGGGTAATAACATCGTCTGTTGAAATATCAATTTTGAGAGGTGTGCGTATGGTTTCCAACATGGCGTCCAGATTAGCCCGGACACCGCCATATTCCGCTTCATCCATGATTTTGCTTATATCTTTAATAGTGAAAGTAACTCCGTCATCAATCGAAATTGAAATAATTTCTTACAAGTTTTTCTTTTTTATTCATTTTTTCACCTCACATCTACACGCTTATTATATCCAGAAAGCGTTTGAATGTAAAGTGAAAACAAAAGTCAATAATGAAAGCCGTCTGCATTTTTATAGTGCAAACGGCTCATAAAATCATTGTTTTTTTCCCTTCTGTACAGGTGAACGCTCCACCATTCCCCGAAGGGTGTTGCTAATACTTTTGCTAATACGACAGAAAATACAGAAGACTATTAGCAGAAATCTTAGGATACAGAAGGACATTTAAAATGTCTAAAAATTCAGTTGCCATGCGGCTTTCAGGGCATTACAGGAAACCACGATGCACCGTGAGAAATTCGATTTTCCCAACTCCTAAGGCAGGTGTCAGGGATTCGAATTCCTTCAGGCGCGCCACCAAACCCCAGTAATCATGATGGTTCCAGATATATACTAACTCACAATTCGTGGTTAACTACCAACGGAAAATACAATTCCCATGCTTATTTTTTTACCCGTTTTGACAAGTACCCCTATCATTATGAGTGTCTTGCACAGAGGATACGCAAACAATTGTGAGTGGATAATTTTCTGCCACAAAGGTCGCCGGATTTTCAACAAGACTAGACTTCTTAAAAACACCAAACCCGCAGGGAAACCTAGCAGCCGCAAGGGAAACCCCATTCAGGAATATAAAACACGGTTTTATTGCTGTTGGTTCGGAAGCGACTACCCAAAATCAACCTACAATTCCGCATGAAACAGGGCTTTCAGCACCCGACAATGAAGAACGCCGAGTGTTTGGAGTGGCTGATACAAATTTCCAGTAATCCCGGTGACATCGTGTTTGACCCGTTTATGGGAAGCGGCTCTACGGCAATCGCAGCCATAAATACCGGACGTGCTTATCTTGGAAGTGAAATTGACGCTTCACACTATCAGTTAGCACAAAATCGTATGTCAGGTGCAGGAAATGAGATACGGGAACTATTATCCTGTATGTGTTTATGTTATTGGGAGCATTGATTATTATCCCGTCATATCCTTACGGCGTGGTGTTCCTGTTTGGTTGTTTGGCTCCCTTTATTACATTCTTATATGGACGTGAAACGAATGATGCTTTTTATACGGCTTCACTACCAGTTAAAAAACGTGATGTAGTAAAGGCAAAATGCTTGCTTGTAGTCATTGTGGAATTGGGACAGCTAATAATTTCCATTCCCTTTGCTGTGTTGCGACTATACATTCAGCCAGCGGGGAATCCAGTAGGCATTGAGGCTAATATCGCCTATTATGGCTTTGGGTTGATAATTTTTGCGGTGTTTAATTTAATCTTTTTCACTGAATTTTACAAAACAGCTTACAAAGCAGGAAGGGCATTTATAGTTGCAATTATTCCGGCTACTTTGGGAATTGTAATTATGGAAACATTACCCCATATTCCGGCGACAAAGTGGCTGGATAGTTTATCTTCCGATATGATGATACGACAGCTTCCAATTTTGATTGCAGGAGTATCCCTTCGGCAGCTTGGTAATTAATAAGGATGAATTGGAGAATCTTAGTCGTATTGTTTCTATGTATCTGGAATATGCGGAGGACCAAGCCAAGGCGCCATATCCCGATGACAATGGAAGACTGGGCAAAAAAATTGAATACTTTTTTACAGTTTAATGAAAGAGACATTCTCGACAACCTTGGCAAGGTGAGTGCAGAAGTTGCAAAAGCATTTGCTGAAAGTGAATTTAAAAATACCGGATAATACAAGATAGACTGTATGAAAGCGATTTTGATAAGCTTTTATCTGAAAATGAGGTGTAGCCATTAAAATGCGAATAAGATGCTGTACTTAGACATTCAAAATAAGATTATAAGCAAATGGAGGTTTAAATAATGTCAACAAGTATATTTAGCGACAAAGCAGTTATACCCGATGACACATCTTTAGCGGAGGTTTTAGGTAACACACGTACATTATGGGATCATATTTTTGAGTATGTGAAAGAAAAATACGATGCTTTAGGCGAATGGAAATTTTACAGTAAAAAAGCGGTAAACGAACATTGTTTTACATGATTCAGCAAAATGGATATTTTAAGCTTACTTTTGTTTTTGGGGATAAGGCAGTCGAAGCAGCGAAAAAATCAAATCTGCCAGAAAACATAATCCGTTGTATCGAAGAAGCTATCCCTTATGTTGAGGGACGTTCTTTTATGGTTGAAATAAAAAACAGCGACAATTTAGAACTGAGCAAACAACTTCTCAAAATTAAACAAAATAATTAGCTTATTAATATGAAGTTCTGTCAAGGAGTTGGATGGTTTGAAATTAAAAATTGTTGGCAGTGGGGGCATGTCGATTATTCCAAGCTCATTCTGCAAATGCCAAATTTGTGAAGAGGCAAGAGAGAAAGGCGGAAGATATGAACGCTTAGGTAGAAAATATAACTTCAAAATGTTGTGTTCGGAATGAAGACAACATTTTGAAGTTTATTTATTTTATCCATCCCAAAAAGGTCTTGCACAGCGGTAATCCGCCATACAAGACCCAAAAGTAAAATGAATCCATATTTGAATACATGTCCGGGCTCGATCCGTCTATCAAAACAATGCCTTTGACTTCATCTTCGTAAAGCTGGGCAAACCGAATGGCCTCCAGTGAAGCTATAGAATGCGCTACAAATATATAAGGGGGTTCTTCCCCAGATTTAACCAGCAGTTCGTAAGTGATTCAATACAGTTCTGATGTAAAAGAAATCAACATCCAGCAACCTGGCTTTTGCAAGGGCTTGAAACCTTTAACCCTAAATTTGCCTTAATATATATTGACACACAAGATACTGTGCGGTACAATGTATATTATTGAAATAAGGAGAGAGGAGATAGCTATGGAAAAATCAGAGTGGTTATCCCAATTGCGGAGAGGGATTTTAGAATACAGCATATTACTGCTAATAAGCAGAAAAAGCATGTATGGTTATGATTTACTAGCATCTCTGAGCCAATGGGAGGCTCTATCTACAACAGAGGGAACCGTATATCCCCTGTTGCGCAGGTTTGAAAAAAACAAATTAATCGTCTCGACATGGAGGGAATCTAACCCCGGCATCCCACCAAGGAAATACTACGACTTAACAGATAAAGGAAAACGTTTTTTAGAAATCATGAACGAGGAATGGGGTAATTTAGTAACTGCGATTTCAATCATTAAGAATGGGGAGGGAACTAATGATGACAAGTGAAATTGACAAATATTTGCAAAGAGTTTCAGCGAGGCTTAACAGATTGCCTGTATCTGACAAAGAGGAAATTCTGGAAGAAATCAAAAATCATGTTCATGAAGCCGTAAGTAGACAGGAGCCATTACAAAACGTGCTGGATAAATTAGGCTCTCCATCAAAACTTGCCGGATCATACACAGCCATTTATGATTTGGAAAAAAGTCATTTTAATTATGTTTTATATAATATTTCTTTTTTTCTTTCAACTGGAATAACCAGTGTGATTGTCATACCGCTTCTGTTTATACTATCCATTCTATTTGGTATAGCAGCAGTGGTTTCATTAATTGTTTCTGTGGCAGGAATGTTTATAGATATACCAGGAGGAATTGTTCTTAATTCTATGTCGTTTACAGGATTTTCGCAATTAATTGTAGCGATTATCAGTAGTGTGATTTTGATTATCCTTGCCTTTTTGTTTTGGAAGTCGTTAATGAAATATTTAACGTATGTTGCAAAGCGTTATCAAAGGATTAAGTTGAACAAAAGATAATATCGTGATTTAAATGGAGTTATAAATATTGGAACAGCATATAGTTTTCTTTATTTTATCGGGGATTACCCTACTCCATTAGAGGAGCATAATATATGGACTATGTATTAAAAACCAACAATTTAACAAAAAAATTCAAAGACATCAAAGCGGTAAATGAAGTTAGTATGAGTGTGAAAAAAGGTGATATTTATGGATTTATTGGAAAGAATGGAGCGGGTAAAAGTTCATTCATGAAAATGGTATGTGGCATGTTTATTCCAAGCAGTGGAGAAATTGAATTGTTTGGAAATGCTGATTTAGTTAGAGGAAGAAAAAAAATAGGCTCTATTATAGAATCCCCGGCTTTTTATCCCTCCATGACGGCTGAGGAAAATTTAAGATATTATAGTATAGTAACCGGACAAAAAAAATATGTGAAATTAGATGAAACATTGAAATTTGTCGGTTTAACTGGCTTTGACAGTAAAAAAGTAGCCGAATTTTCTTTAGGCATGAAACAAAGGCTTGCTATAGCCATTGCTTTTTCTAATAGCGCTGAATTTTTAGTTTTAGATGAACCTGTTAATGGTCTTGATCCTACCGGGATAAAAGAAATAAGAGAGTTGTTATTAAGACTAAATGAAGAAAAAGGAATTACGATTTTAATATCTTCTCATATATTAGGTGAATTATCAAAAATCGCCACAAAATACGGTGTAATTGATAAGGGAATATTAGTGGATGAATTTGATAGCAACGAATTAACGGAGCGTTGCAAAAAATATATAAAGATAGAGGTAGACAATATGATGAAAGCAAGTCATGTTTTAAGCGAACAAATGAATATACAGAAATTTGAAATGCACAACTCTAATACTATTAAGATTTATGATAATTTGGAAAATGTAGCATTGATTAACAGAAACATGGTTCTTAATGATATTAATGTAAGTTACATCTCTATTCAAGGTATGGATCTGGAAGATTATTTTGTTCGTTTGATGGAGGGAATAAAGTGTTAAACCTAATATGCGGCGAGAGGTATAAATTATATACAAACATCATTAGCAAAGTTATCATGTTGTTGTTTATGATCTCAGGTATCATTTATTTTATGCAATACAGAAATATATCCGGTATTAATGCGACTGATAAGGCTAATGATGATTTTATAGGCGTGTTTGTTTATATGTTGGGGGATATTTCATCATATGGTAATGAAATAAAAAGCACAATTTTTATATTAGGCGCAATTACTGTATTCGGCTTATTGTCTGCGATATGTATTGTCCCTGTCTTTACATCAATATTTGTGACAGATGAATATGCGACAAGGAATATACAACAACTTTCCGGCAAAGGATTTAGCAGACATAAAATAGTAGCAGCTAAATTTTTAGGGATTTGTGAATTTATCATATTAATGATTTTGACTATGACGCTTATTAGTACGGCCGTGGCAATTGGTATCACGGGTATGGGGAATTTATTGGATTTTGCGCCAATTGTTTTAATATATTTAATTAAAATAATTTTAATTAACTTAGCGTTTATTTCGCTTGCTGTATTCGGATCCTTTTTAACAAAAAATTGCGGAGCCGCAATGCCGGTGAATTTTATTTTAATCATATGTTTATTTGGGGAATTGGCGAATGAATTATTTAACAGAGATGTGTTAACACTAATGCGGGTATCTATGACCATGATTCTCGTATTTTTTGGGGGTACTGTTTTTGCTTTTAATAGAAGCGATATATAATAAAAACCAGGAGGAATCATTATGAGCAAAAAGAATTGGCTAGTAGCAGTAATTCTAATGTTTGTGGTAATAGTTGCAGTTATTGAATGGAAATCGGAAAAAAATTATGAAATAAAGGCAGATGGTATTGAACATATTAATGTGGTTGAATCTGCCGACACTGTTAAAGTAACAGTGTCAGATGATGATATGATACATATTTCGTATTACGAGGGAGCCAGCTATAAATATGAAATAACTGAAGAAAATGGCGTCTTGAAGATAACAGGAGATAATAGGAGGGCAATTAATATAGATATACAAGATTCTCCGCTGATTATAAAAGTACCAAAAGACTATGGCAAATATATGGAAATAAATACAGAGAAGAATGCATCCGTAAATGAAGCTATTAATTTTGAATCAATAAGTATAAATGAAGATGAAGATTATTAATTGCTGCAGCAGTTCATGGATTTCTTCCGTTATCGTATCAATATCCCTTGGAACGTCAGCAACATCACTCCACCCATATCCCGGCCTGTCATATTCAGCCATTCTTGCATGTTTTGGAGATTATAAAGCGGATAAAAGTCAACATACCCGCTCGGCATTTGATACCCGACACCGAATACTACAGTGGCGCCGCCGGTTCCTTCTGCCCAAATATGCATATCATGACCGTTGACATCAATCAATTCGCCAACCGGCGGATATTCTTTACTGTCTGCCTATTTGCTGCCGTGATAATTAATACTGCGTAACCCCGCTATTGCCGGTCTTTTTTATCCAGAGTATTGACAACGCATGACTATCGTGGTAGTATTATATTACAACTATTGAAGTAGTCAGGAGGGCGTCATTTATGGAGATTAAAGTATTCGATTCTGAATTAAAGGTCATGGAAGCGTTGTGGAAAGAAGGTGACTTAACTGCGGGGCAGCTTGCTAAAATCCTAAATAAGCAAACAGGATGGAACCGCAATACGACATATACCATTATCAAAAAGCTGATTGAAAAGGGAGCGATTGAACGCTATGAACCCAATTTCACTTGTAAAGCGATCATCACTAAGGAACAGGTACAGCAGATTGAAGCAACGGAACTTATCGGAAAACTGTTTGACGGCTCTGCGGAAGTATTTTTATCTGCGTTTCTGAATGGGAAAAAACTATCCGAGGATGAAATAAATCGTCTTAAACAGATTGTGGAAAATCTAAAGTGAGGTGGCGATTATGAGTATCTTGCAAATGAGTATATCAGCCGGTTTACTTGTGATTGCCATTGTGATAATACGGGCTGCCGCATTGAACCGTTTGCCTAAAGCAATGTTTCTTATTTTATGGGGCGTTGTGCTTTTACGCTTGCTTGTACCTGTATCCATCCCGTCGCAGTATAGCGTTTATACTGTCGTAGATGAGATTTGGAGTCGGGCCGCCCCCGACACAGCCGCCCCTGTAATTGAAAACATACTACCAATAGGAGGTCCGGCGACAAAGGCAGCAGACGAAACAGACGCAGCAGACAAAACGACGGCAACAAACGAAACAGACGTAGCGGATCAGACCGCACCGCGGTTACAGGAGCAAATGTTTAGCATAGAACCGACAACAATTATTTGGCTTATCGGTATGCTTGCCATGTTCATCTTCTTGGCGGTTGTGTATTTCAAAAATTACAGGGCATTACGTATTTCGTTGCTTATCCGTGACAATGATTTTTTGAATGAATGGCTTACAGAACATAGGATTATACGACCCATCACCATCATGCAATCAGATATGATTACAACCCCGGTTGCCGTTGGAATGATGAAGCCCCGTATTATCCTGCCAAAGTCAATGAACTTGGACGATAAACAGCTTTTGCGGTATGTGCTTACGCATGAATACTATCATATCCGGCGCTTTGATATGCTTTGGAAATTACTTTTAGCCTTTGCGCTTTGTATCCATTGGTTTAATCCTATGGTATGGGTCATGTTCATATTAGCAAGCCGCGATTTGGAGCTTACTTGTGATGAAATGGTTATACGTTATTTCGGAGCAGACACAAAAACAGCCTATGCCTATTCACTTATCGGCATGGCTGAGCAACGGAGCAAGTTTACACCACTTTATAACGGCTTTAGCAAAAACGCAGCCGAAGAAAGGATTAGGGCGATTATGAAATATAAAAAATCATCTGTAATAGCTATCACGTTGGCCGTTCTGTTGGTTATTGGAACGACAACAGCGTTTGCTTTAAGTGCGTCCGCTTCTGCAAACACAACTGTAAATCCGCCAGACATACAAAATAATGTAACAAGTACAAATGATGGTGGGCGAGTAAACAATGAAGCCGCCCCGCTCTGCATTAATTATAGCAGAGTGCAATATGACGACAGCGAATATCATTGGCCGTCGAACGCTATTAGTATTACAAATAGCAGCGACAAGGTAATTACAAACTATGAAATAGCGTGTTTGGCCTATGGCAAAGACGGCAACCCGATTGAGCTTTATTGGGATGCCTTAAATGTAGCCGCTAACGGTGAGGTGGGCAGCGTTGGATATGGCCCGGGAGGCGTTGATTACGGTATTGTAACTGGCATTTCCCCAGTTTCTCCTAAGTCTTATTCCCATGTTTATCAACACGTATATATAAGCGGACAGCCGCCGGTAGATTTATTAACATCATTGGAAGAGCAATTTGGGTATGAATGGGTACAAAAATGGCTTGAGGAATGGAAAGAATCAGAAAAAGAATTGGCACAGGAACAGACTATGGCTCCCATGCAGACAAATGAAATGTTATACCCTTTGTTCGATGGGTGGGAACAATCAACAGGCGAGCACACTGCGAAATATATTATTTCTTGTGTAAAACAAGTGACATTTGAAGATGGCGGCGTTTGGATAAACCCAGAGTATGAAAATTGGCTTTCAAGTTATCAAGGGAAAACCGTAGCTATCAACACATTGGAAAATTACTACAATTAACAGCCTTTAGCAATAATCAAGCTGCAAGGAATAACATTTGTGGACATTTTGCCTAATGGTATATGTTCCTGTGTACTTGTGTAATGTAAAGCTGAGAGACTCCTACCAAAATCCGATAGGAGCCTTCGTTTGTCAAAACAATATAAACATTTATGCCGCCATAACAATTTTTATGGCGGCATATTACATGATATGTTCAGTTGATTTTTAATGTAAATAGGATTCTTCCCATTTCCACATGAACTCTAAATCGGGCATAAAGCCTTTGCTTCGTGTTTTGATAAGCTTCTACTGGATTTTAACGGGATAAAGTAGTATAATTGAGCATAACCGAAAAAGCATTTTGTAAAAGTGGATAGATATATAGAGTACAAATCTATGGAAAGGATGTTATTATGGTAGAGCTTATTGCCTTATTAAGACTTATACGATCAAACGCAAATCACGCCATTACCCGTGGTCGCGGACCCAGTACCGCAAAAGTATATACGGTGGCTTTATTTCTATGCGGATCGCAAAAAGAGGAGAGGCATTTAATACGCCTCCCCAGTCAGGCAGCTTTTGGCAGCCAGCATGCCGTAAGTCATATCGGCAGTAAACTTTCGTACCGGTTTGTTCAGCTTGTGAGAAATTTTATATGAGAAATTTTAAATTTCCCTTTTCAAAGTATAGGTATTTGATGTAGAATTAGTCATAAGGAATCCTCCAATGTTTTGTCTAGTAAGGTTTTTGGTGATGAATTATTAGCGATAGAAGGTTGACGATAATAGAGGAGATGGTGATATTGATAGGACGAGATGTAAGGGTAGGCGCGTGCCTATTAGCCGGTGACATGGATAGTATGGTTCGATTCTACAGAGATACATTGGGCTTTCATACGGGGTGGAATGGCGGGGATTTCGCGGAGTTTGAGACGGCAAGCGGTGAGCTGTCCTTGTTCATGTACAGTAGGAAACAATTCGCACAGGCAATTGGGGAAAGCTATGTCCCTCCAAAAGGAATCAATCAGACGTTTGAAATTGCCCTCTGGTTGCCCTGCTTTGCCGATGTGGATGCGGAATATGAGCGGCTATCGAAGTTGGGCGTGCGATTCCCGACTGGAAAACCCATAACCTTTCCTTTCGGAATCCGCAACTTTTATGTTGCCGACCCGGAGGGTAACTTGCTTGAAATCGGCAGCGCGAGCGAAACATAGTTTGAAAGTTCAAGTAATAACAAAGGCTCTTGCCACTGGGTATGGAGGTTTTTCCGCTTAAAGGGCATTTCTTTGATATGATTGGAGTAAGGACTCCGGATGATATATATTTTATGGCGGATTGTGTTTCCAGTGACAATATTCTTGAAAAATACCATATCGCGTTTATATATGATGTTACTGAATATCTAAATACATTAGATAGATTTGAAACAATTATTGGAAAATCGTTTGTGCCAGCTCATGCAGAAGTAGTAAGCAGTATGAAGCCACTTGCCGACTTAAACATGAAGAAAGTTTTTGAAATTATTGAAGCGGTTAAGGATATTTGCAAAAAGCCCTGTTCATTTGAAAAAGTTTTGAAAGCGCTATTTGACAGATATAATCTTACTATGGACTTTAATCAATATGTTCTCGTTGGGAGTACAGTTAGGTCGTATTTAAGCTATATGCTTAACAATCAAATGATTAACGCTGAGTTTCATGATAATACCTTACTATGGGTAGTTCGGTAATGCGCCTTAATCTCCGAAAGCGCAATAAGGCGATAAGGTGCGGATAATTCTAATAGGGTTTCGGGATATAAAATGGACTAAAGGGGAAAAAATGAAAGATTGGTTTACTATTAAGCAAATTGATGAAAATACATTCAGTATCAGCGAATACAGGCATTGGGAAGAATCCCATAATTATCTGCTAATTGGGGAAACATCAAGCTTGCTTATTGATACCGGGTTAGGTATTGAGAATATTCAGGAGCAGGTTGCTAAGCTGACTGATAAGCCTATCATTGCGGTGGCAACCCATATCCATTGGGATCATATCGGAGGGCATAAGTATTTCCCCAATTTCTATGCCCACGAAGAAGAAATAAACTGGCTCAATGGGGAATTCCCCCTGACAATGGAACAGATTAAAGGCTTTGTGGTGGAGGATTGTGACCTGCCAGAAAGGTTTGATGTGGAGCAATACGAATTTTTCCAAGGTATGCCCACGAAGATTTTAAGGGACAGGGATGCTATTGACATCGGGGGGCGGCACATAGAAGTCCTACATACACCCGGTCACTCGCCGGGGCATATGTGCTTTTATGAAAAGGAAAGAGGATATTTATTCACCGGCGACCTTGTCTATATCGGCACATTGTTTGCATATTATCCCTCAACCGACCCTGTTGCCTATTTGAAGTCGCTACAAAGAGTTGCTGCTTTGCAGGTTAAACGGGTATTTCCCGCGCACCACGATTTGAATGTTCCAGATACTATACTGACAGATATGGAAAAGGCTTTTCTTGAAATTAAGGCAAAGGGTGAGCTACATCACGGTAGCGGTACGTATGATTATGGTTATTTTTCCGTTTGGCTTTAATCAGTTTAAGCTACAGTAGCTATTTACGCCTTTGTCTCCGATTGCGTAATAAAGTAATAAGGCTCTACCCATTGATGCAGAACATCATTTTGTAAACAGCCTGGCCAGAATATCGTCCTCATGGATAAAGGGATTATCCCAGTATCGGGATTCGAAGGACTTTGCTAGGTAATCTCCCAGCATATAGAAGTGTCTCTCCGGCACTTCTATTATTTTTGTGGCACCCTCAAGGATGTTGTTTATCCTTATGTTAAAAGTGTTCTCGTGACATATACAACATCGCCCAGCACGGCCGCGATGCGTTTGACCAGGTTCCGGCCGCCCAGTCTGAATATGACGATATCCCCGCACTGCAGCTCGCCATGGATTCTCAGTCCCAGGATATAGCTGCCTTCCGGTATGGTGGGCTCCATGGAGGTCGTGGGTACGTATCCAATCATGAATACGAATTTCATACACAAAAAAAGAAAGAGGCCGCTGAGCACTGGTGCGGCCCATTTTCGTATTGACCAGGCAAATGCACACCAGTATTTTAAACAGGGTATGACGCATTGCCCATGCTGCGGCAAGTACGGCTCCAACGGATCCTCCCGTAGGCGTGCCGGGTATGGCATACATAATCGAGTAGGTTAAATAAAGACGCTATGCACCACACAGATACATAGCGTCTTTTATTCCATATTTGATTTTGTACACTTATTTATTTTGATATACATTGATATTGTGTGGAAGAGCGTATATAATATTTATGATTCAGAACAGAGAGGTGTATGCAAAAACCTTGTGATAAAAACAGCATATCTGGCATAGTTCATTTTAGTTGTATGTGGCTCATACCTACCTACTGGTGCAGAAGAACCAAAAGACGTTTATATCATAGGTGGAACACCTAACGAAAAAATTTTCTTATTTTGAATGATGATATGAAGATTGCAACCTCACTGAAACAATATATTCAAAAAATACTGTTTCTTTGTGATAGCATTTCTCTTATACTCTCTATCGTTAGAATTGTGTTACTTATAAGTTTCACAGCGATTTTCAGCCTATTTGTTGCCAAGTCAAACAAAAATTATTTATAATGCTTTGCTTACTCATGCCAAAATACGAAAGGAATGTGAAAAGATGATACCTATATATATTTGTGATGATGATAAAAATGTGTTACAAACACTTATTTCGATAATAAATAAGAGTATCCTCATACAGAATTATGACATGGAAATTGTGTGCGGTACAACAGACCCATTGGAAATGATACAAGAGCGAAAAAAGAACGACCAAAGGTCAATTTATTTTTTGGACGTGGATTTAGGAAATGATAAATATGATGGATTTTCTCTGGCAAAACAAATTCGTGAAATTGATACACGTGGATTTATTATTTTTGTCACAACCCACGAAGAATTGATGTTTGAAACATTTAAGTACAGATTAGAAGCTATGAGTTATTTAATCAAAGAAGATACGTCATTTGGAAAACAAATAAAACATTGTTTAGATGATATTCATCATTTGGTTTTAACAGAAAGAATTGAAGTGAATAGTTATTATACTGTTCGTGTTGCTGACAATGCTTATCAACTTCCAGTAAAAGAAATTTTATACTTTGAAACGTCTCCGGTAAGCCATCATGTCATTGTTCATATGAACAATCGAAGATTGGAATTTAGAGGAAACTTAAATGCGATTGAAAAAGAAATTAGTTCAGCATTTTTACGAATTCATCGGTCTTTTCTAGTGCATAACCAACATATTACTTCTACTAACAGTGCCAATAATACCATTACCTTAAATAATGGTGTTACTTGTATGGTATCACGTAGGGGTAAATATTTATTAAAAGAAAAAGGACTATTATAAGAGGGGTGAATTGATGGGTTTGAGTATTTTAGAATTAATGATATTACAATATGTGGGATATTTGATAAATGGTATTGGCATATTATATACAGTGCATGTATTATGGCAGAAGAAAATCCGTTTAACGAAATTCCTTTTATCATTTTTGATATTTTATACTTTGTTTTCTACTATAGTTGTCATCATGTCTTTGCCATACATAGAAACTGGTACAGATGCAAAAATAGAAATATTATTTGAGGTTTTTATGTTTAGTGCACTAGTTATATATTATATGTATCTATTTAAAAGTAACAATGTCAAAAAAATACTTCCAAGTATAATGATTAATTCTGCTTTAGAAAATATATTTAACACTTCTAATTCTATTTGCACACCGACATTCTTTGCTTCAAGTATCTTTACAAGTAATAAGCCTTTTAATTCCATATTGGCAATTTGTGAAACTTGATTTGTTTGGCGAATATCATTTTGAACTTCATCATCAATATTCAATATTTTCTTGTTGATATATTCTTTGATAGCATCTGTATTACCCTCATCTGCCTGTGCATATAAACCAGCTACCATATTCTTATAATCATGTTGAATCATTCTCAATTCTTGCTGGACGCTTTCCAAATGACTTACATAAAGCTGTTGTTGCAGCAATAGATTTTCTGATTGTTGTAGCTGTTTTTTATGATAGAAATCCCTTGAAATTAAACCAAGGACTAAAAAGGCAGCAATATAAATACTTGCACTAATCGCTCTATATATTTCTATACCACCCTCTCTTCGCATATAATAGGCCCCAAATGATATGATAAGATACAATACTGTGATGGGAATTGTTATAAATCCAACTTCTAACAATTCTCTAAAATAATCAATAATCTTTGTTTTTGAAATCAAGTACATGAATAGAATTACAGCGATACAGATAAAGACTATATGCAATAGATACAGTACTGCGTATGAAGAAATCTTCATATATTTATTTAGTCCCCAAAGAATCAATGTTGAATCAGGAAGTAAGGCGTTAGATATTTGGTCAAATGTAAATGCTATCCTATTTGTGATTATGGCAATTTTTGAGATTGCTAAACTGTTGTTAAAATAAAAGATAACAAAGAACCGAAAGTAGTACTAAGTAATGGCTGAAAAACGTTTTGTAGATAGTGAAACTGGTGTTAATTACTTAATAGTTTCAAGTTCTAAAACGGGAGGATGTGCGATGACGATTTTGGTGGATAAAGACGGAAAACCAATCGTTACCCCTATCGACTCTGTTGAACAATAGTTTGCCAACAGTCAGGTTTGCCACACGAGTTTTGTACATTATCACTATTAAGACAATTAAATGTATGATTCAAATGCACATTTTCACCGTAAGGTTTAAGTGTGTATTTTTTTCGTTTTTTTGATTTTATCGAAGATTCACCCCCACTCCACTGTGATAGGAGTAAGCAGGGATAATTACTCCCTTGCAGACGGAAAGGGGCAAAGCTCTCCTTCTGCAAAAAGGGCGAACCGAGCACGATGGCGACAAAACGTTATCACGAAATCTTAGATAACCTTGGTAGACAAGGATAGCCGCGTCTCCTATCATGCCGCCATCCGCCGTCCCTTGCTGGTAATCGGCGTTCAGCTGGTCACACACGCCTCCGAGGTAAAATGCCGCAACAATTCCCAGTATGACAGTAGCAACAATCGCAATCTTGCGCTGGTTGATATGGCTCATTAAAAATTCACCTCCAAAGTGTTGATATTTCCGTTGAAATTGCGTATAGTAAAGTAAAGAAAGTAGTGAAAGTAAAGAATCACTACTATGAAAGGTGGTTATCAGTATGGATGTCGCAAGAGTATCCATTAAGGGTCAGGTCACCATACCCATTGAGATCCGCAAGAAGCTGGGTCTCAAAGAAGGCGATAAGGTCGTATTTATGGAACAGGGCGGCAATATTGTCATCATGAACTCCAACCGTCTTGCTTTCGATGAATTCCAGCGGGGTATGGCCGGCGCTGCTGAACAAGCCGGCATTACATCCGAACAGGATGTCGTTGACCTTGTTAAGGATGTACGGCGTAAAATGTGGGGGGATGCGCATGACGATAATGTTTGACACCAACATCCTCATTTCGGCGGGTCTGTTTGCCGGCTCCCGTCTTTCCAGGCTGGCTATCCACATCGCAGAGGAGCATCAGGTGGTGTTAAGCAGCCGAATCGTCGATGAACTGTGGGCTGTCATGGAACTGAAATTCCCCGACAGGAAAGCCGTGCTGGAAACGTTCCTCAAACGCTTCAGTTTTGAAATGGCTTACACACCTACCGAAATCGACAAGGATATCTATCCGAAAATCAGAGATAAGAAAGATTACCCAATCCTAGCCTCTGCCATTATTGCCGATGTGGATGTATTCATCACGGGCGATAAGGACTTTGGCGGTCTTGATCTGGAACGACCGGAGATCATGACCATCACCGCATTTGAACAAAAATATCTATAAAGGAAAGCGCCTGGTTCGTAAAGAGCCAAGCGCTTCCTTTCGGCTTGGTGCTCACAGATGATACACAATAATACTATTTATCACTGTTTGAGTATTGCAAATTAAAACTAATTAATTTTTATGCCGATTCACTTTTCTTGTTAGTTCAATACTGCAATTCCTATATTCAAATAGGTGGCAAAGAGAATCCAAATCAGATAAGGAATCATCAGGTATCCAGCCGATTTATTGATTTTATAAAACCACAGCGTTGTAATTGATACCAATATATCTAATAAGATGATAATTACCACGGCTATCCAATACCACTCAAAACGGAAGAATACAATCGGCCAGAGGAAATTGACAAACAGCTGTATCCAATAAAAAGTAGTTGCTTTTTTGCGTTCAAGTGTTTGCGGTGTTTGGTAAATGATATATGCTGCAATACTCATCAGAAGATAAAGTACAGGCCAAATGACGCCGAAAAGCCATCCCGGTGGCGACAGCGGCGGCTTGATAAACGATATGTAAATTTCTCCTGTGTTGCCGGATAACAAGCTGCCGAGCACGCCAACAAGCTCGGTAATAAGGATAATTGTAAGAAGCTGAAACCAATCAATCTTTTTCATAATAAAATCACACCTCCACATTTATTATATGTGGAGGTCGATTGGTTTATTTGTTTATAAAGCTCAATATGGTTTCCGCGGCTTTTTCTTGCTGTTCATCGGTAGTGATGGCGGCGTTTCCATCACCTTTTTGCTTGCCGTAATTTCCGAACTGCGCATGATTTCCGCCCTCTATCACAAATACATTTTCAGTATAATCAATCTTCGATTTATTAAGAACTGTGTCTTCTGAGCCGTATATCGTGACTGTTTTTTCTATGGGAATATCGCCGTAAATATAAGCGCTCAATAAAATCAACCCGTTTAATTTATCCTGATGCTTTGATGCGTAGTTGCTTGCCATGGCACCGCCTAAGGAGTGACCGGCGATGTACCACTGTTTGATTTCAGGCAATTTTTGAAAAATATCGTCAGCAGCATCCGAGTTAAAAAACGCAAGACGAAACGGCATTTTCACAAGTACGCAAGTAATTCCGTTTTGGCGCAGTTTTTCGAGCAAAGGCAGATATGCTGTTTCCTCAACTTTGGCCCCGGGATAAAAAATAATGCCTTTTTCAGAAGGGACAGTCGGTGACAATATAGTCAGATTCCCCTCGGTTTTGATTTCGGCACTTTTCATGGTTTGAAGGACAAAATCATCAGCTTTATAGTAATCCGAAACATATATGAAAAACGCTCCTGCCAATAAAACTATAACCGATAAAATCGATATGATAATTGTTTTAATTCTTTTTTTCAATTCAATTCTCCCTTTTCCGGCGGTGACAAGCCGTCACCCATAGTCAAAATATGAACGCGGTTAAATATTAGGAATGCTGTGGGGAAGTAATTTATTTCATTAGCTGGTATTAAAAGAGGTATTTGTGATGATGACTAACTTAAATTCCAATAACTGTAGTTAGTTTTTCGCAGATACCAGCCTGCTAAAGTCCTATATTGCAGAATATGCCCTTGTTTCTCCATCATAGGTCAGCAGTGAATTGATATTTATAATCGCACCACTAAAGTGTATCATTTTGCTTATAGCAAGTGAATAATCCGAATGTAAAATCAGTAAGTCAACACCTCATAGCCGTCGTTTGTAACAAGTACCGTACTTTCCCACTGTGCAGATGGTTTTCCATCAGATGTATGAACTGTCCAACGATCTTTTTTATCCGTAAAAATCTTTGCTGATCCCATATTTATCATTGGTTCGATTGTAATTATAAGCCCCGGCACTAACAGCATACCCGTTCCTGCTTTAGCCACATAGCTTACCCAGGGGTCTTCGTGGAACTGCAATCCAATACCATGACCGCCGATCTCTTTTACAACCGAGTAGCCATTCTTTTTTGCATGGTCATTTACCGCTTGTCCAATATCACCAAGAACGCCCCAAGGACGCACTTGTTGTATACCAACTTCCATACACTCTTTGGCAACTTTCACAAGCCTTTGCTTTTCTTCAGAAACATCACCGACATAGAACATTCGGGAGGAATCAGAAAAAAATCCGTTATATATAGTGGACACATCTATGTTTACAATATCTCCATTACGCAAAACTTCATGGCGAGATGGGATTCCATGACATACTACATCATTGATTGACGTGCAAACGCTTTTAGGATATCCATTGTAATTAAGCGGAGCAGGGATACCCCCCAGCTCGTTTGTCTTACTGAAAACAAGATGGTCTATTTCTTCTGTGCAGATTCCCTCTATGATATGACCGCTTATGAAGTTGAGAACTTCTATATTGATTTTACTGCTTTCACGAATACCTTCTATTTGTGATTTTGTTTTAAGTAAAGCGCGTGTTGGCATAATATTACTCCTTAGGCATAGATTGAGAGTGGACAAATTACTATAATTCGTGGTGTCGTTTACGATATTGAGTGGGTGTACATTTATACACTTTTAAGAAAGCCCTTGATAAAGACTCCGATGATGAATAGCCGCACTTAAATGCTATATCAATTATCTTATCATCAGAAGCCACAAGTAGACACACAGCCGCCTCAAGCCTGCATTTTGCCACATATTGTTTATAGGTGATACCGACATGCTCACGAAATTTAGACGAGCAATAATATTGAGAATATCCCACATGAGATGACATACTTTCCAGCGTAGGATTTTCCATTACGTTATTATCAACCCACTTGACCATAGATACCCTCCATTGACAATGTTCTACACGCCTCAGCCCCCGGTTTTTGCTGATTTACTGCGTTATCGTCAATCGGCGTACGTCCAGTACGCCTCTCTCCTCTGCCTTGTAAATCAGCAAAAACCGGGGGCTGAGGTCGAAGAGTTTTGAAACATCAATTTTTCATTCTGCAAGGCACTGGATTGAAGCGTACTGGACGTACGCTGATTGACAGTAACGAAGCAGAATGGAAAATTGTTGTTTCAAAACCGTGTAGTACATTGTCAATGGAGGGTACCATTGTCTGAACAGACATTTGCCTCACTCCTATAAAAATTATATCAGATGCTTTGAGAAATTTCCTGACATGAGTTGCAATAATATATGAAAAGTTTAAGCACTTTCGACGAGTATTCTATCCTGTCTCCAAACCGGCAGCAAGTTCTATGCGTCGCAAGGTGGATACCTTACTTGACAGTCTAATAAACGCTTAAATGATTGAAAGTATGACAACTTAGCCCGAAGTTACTATTATCCTTACTTGTTACAAACTATTTCATATTTAATGCCATCCAAGTCCTTAAAGAAAAGAGCGTAATAATTAGGACCATGCTCTGGAAATATCCGGGGTGCATGAACAATATTTGCTCCGATCGCTTTAATTTCATAATAAAGTCTATCAACTTCATCGCGGGAGTTTGCCTTGAATGCGATATGGTGTATTGCTCCCGGTTTTCTGCGGTGTATTTCTTCATTTTTGAAAACTGTTCGCGGTGAACAAATACCAAAATCCCATGCCGGATGTAAATATTCTACGACATATAAATCATGTTCTTCTATTACAGCACTTACTTTGTTCTGAATATCAAAGCCTAAAATAGGCATAAGTTTATCGTAGAACGGCTCGGCAATTTGCATGTCTTTTACAGTTACTTGAATGTGGTCAATATTCGGTTGCATAATTCTCTCACTCCTTTGGGTACTATTACTTATTCAGCCAATAACTTGAACCGTCTTTTGTCCTATCCATAAAACCATACATGATTAAATATCTTCGAATAGTGATATAATCATTGTAAATAGGTTTCAATATTTGATTGACTTCTTTTTCTGTATAACTTTTTCCCAACTCAAACTGGTCTGAAATCTTCGTTAAAATTACGACTTTATTCTTTTCTTTTGGAGAAAATATTTTTAATTTAAGTGGGTTCAGACTTTCAAAAAAAGTTACTAAAACATGCGCTTTTTCCTGTTCAGTAATCACATAACGGTCATCATAATATATTGCGTGATCATGAATAGGTACAATCGCTCCTTCATTAGCTGTCCTATCTTCAAATATGTTTTCAAAGACAGCTAAATAAAGTTTGGATTGTTTTGATTTTTCTCTAAAGGTAAACTTTTGATGTCTTATTGTTGAAGCCGACACACCAAGCTTTTTCGCTATTTCACTATCCGACATACCGGAATAGAACAAGGATAGCAATTCCTTTTGATTGTTGGTAAGTGTATTATATTTTGTATCAGAATTTATTAGTTGCATAACATTACCACCATGTTCAACTTCAATATGTTTAACGGCGGCATGCTCAGGCAAATAAAAATTCCCGCCGATAGAAAAAACTTGCCCCATTTGAAATGCCTTTTTACAATAATTGCAAATATAGGCATCCGCTTCTTGGTCGAAGCGATAACCTTTTTTTATTTCACTTAATGTAAGTCTGCCGTAGTCCATTTCTGATAAGCCCCCTTTTCACAATAATAATAAACATATTATATAAATGTTTACTATTATTGTCAACAGAAATCTTTTGAGAAGTAATAAACTTTTGCCACCTGTTTCAACTTTCCGCTAAACGGTTATCACGAAAGGGGCGCAGGATGTACGCAACAGCGGGATTAACGGGGTAAAAATCGTGATAATCCGATAAGCGCAATAGTCATATAAAAGGACTAGGGCAGATAAAAAAATTGGTGGGATTGAAGAAATGGCTGTCACGGTTCCAAATATCGCCGCCGACCCGGTAAGGTCTAAAATATATAAGGAAATTGTAAATTTCAAAATGGCCGTGCCAAACATAGATACGGCTTGACCGATTGTTAAAAAGATAAAATTACGTGTAAACAGCTTTTGCATAGGAACTCCCCCGTATACAAAATAGATTGAATTTCATTACCTGCCTCCCATTATAAAAGAAAAAACCTGACAACGTGCGTCAGATTTTTTCTTTTATAATGTTTTTATATCGTTATTTTATTATCGTCAGCATTTTTTGAATATCCTCGGCAGCCATTTCCACTTTTGATTTTTCAATGAGAATATTGCCGCCAGTCATTATATAAG
>Ga0153996_1000088_pt1 | contig 55876 bp, 54 predicted proteins | sample TSNC080MetaG_FD_104728 | JGI IMG/M metagenome (GOLD analysis project Ga0153996, IMG submission 104728) | Attine ant fungus gardens microbial communities from North Carolina, USA - TSNC080 MetaG | ecosystem: Host-associated > Fungi > Mycelium > Unclassified | place: USA: North Carolina, Lumber... | reverse complement strand
TCGCTGGCACGCCTTTGGCGTGCAACTGACTATGCAGCAAGGTTAACGCCGCCATATGGGCGGCGCGCGGCGTTCGCCGCGACTTAAAAACGCTTTAGCGTTTTTAAGTTAACCAGCTATAATCCGCCGGGAGAAGCGTGTCCCGAATGCCTTCCACAGCGCCGGCCAAGCCGTAGAGCATCTGGACACAGGCTGTCGGATCCCGCATTTTGATCCTGATGAACGCTTCCCTGACACCGACCTCCCGAAGCTGCTCCGGTGTGGTGATTCCCGCTGCCAAAAGGTTTTGTTCCAACACCTTGTCCACGTTAGGCAGATCTGTCAATCTGGACAAATGGTTATTCCCACCTTCTCGCCTCAACTTTTGTTTACAATCAGTATATTTTGGTGCGCAATATACATTTTGCCTGAATTTTCGCTTTAAATTCAATATACATTTCCGGAAGCTTGTCAACATAACAAGGGCGCCACCCCATCACCGAGGCAGCGCCCTGGAAAACGGGAGTTGCGGAAAAGCCGTTCGCCGGTTACTGAAAGTAACGCTCCAGCAACCCCTTGAATGCGCAACCGTGCCGGGCCTCATCCTTGCACATTTCATGAACTGTGTCGTGAATCGCGTCCAGGTTCAGCTGCTTTGCTTTGGTGGCAAGCTTCTTTTTCCCGTCACAGGCTCCGAATTCCGCATCCACCCGCATCTGTAAGTTCTTTTTGGTATCGGCCGCCAACACCTCGCCCAGAAGCTCGGCAAACTTAGCCGCGTGCTCCGCTTCCTCAAAGGCGATGCGCTTATAAGCCTCCGCAATCTCGGGATACCCCTCCCGGTCTGCTTGGCGGCTCATGGCCAGATACATACCGACCTCGGTACACTCCCCATTAAAATTAGCGCGGAGATCCTCCAGAATTTCGCTATCAATTCCCTCCGCGATGCCAATGCGGTGCTCATCCGCCCAAGCCAGTCCCACCTGATCCATCATCTTGAATTTAGAGCTGGGCGCCTTGCACTGCGGACAAAATTCCGGAGCGCTGTCCCCCTCGTGAACATAACCACAGACACTGCAAATATATTTTATCATCCAAGAATCCCTCCCTCTCTTGTTTCAGCGGGAACGCTTGCCCCCATTTTTCAGGCCGTCCCTGCCAGTACAGATACATTATAGCATAATTTATGGAAAACCACAATATCGGACTGCCTGAAAGTGCGTTTTATGGATAGAAAGTATGAAAGATTTTGCCAGTGATTTTGGTGAATAATAGCGTGGATATTTGCCGATACTACAGGTGCACAAGGAAAGCGAGGTGATAGTTATGGCGAAGAATAAGGGCAATAGTAATACGCAGAATTCTCAAGGCAACCAGAATATGAAGGGCTCCACCAGTATGGGCGGCAACGAATCCACTTCCAAGGGGCAGAATAAAAAAGGCTCCACCTCCAGCAAAACCGGCTCCCAGGGGGATCTCACCTAATTACGGTTTGCTTTTCATAGCGGAACGCAAAAATCCAATCGTGTGGAACGGCTCAATAAAAAACTGATAGGTTGCTTTCGGGAAACGGCGTGGCTTCGGCCAAGCCGTTTTTTCGTTTTTAGCGTTTTTCTTACAAAGCCTCCGTAAGATGCCAAAGGACGATTTCCATATACCAAACAGTCTTTATTTATCGAAAACGTAAAAAAACGAAAAAAATCAAAAAACGCCTTTTCTTTGCACGCGGGATTCTGTATAATAAAAAGAGTACCACAACCATAAAGGAGCGGAAGCGATGCTGGCGGAGGAGCGGAAGGCCCGGATTCTGGAGATGCTGAAACGGGATATCGTAATTAAGGTGACTGACCTGAGCCGCGAATTGTGCGCGACAGAAGCTACCATACGCAGGGATTTGGATGAGCTTCAGCAAAAGAAAATGGCGCGCAGAATACACGGCGGGGCAACCTTGCCCAGACCGGCCGGCAAGCCGCTGAACCGCACCCAGCTCATGGTGCTGTGCAAGAAGGAAAAAGCGATGATTGCCAAAAGGGCGTTTGAGTTTATACGGGAAAGCGACGCGATCCTGCTGGATTCCTCCACCACGGTGCTGGAGCTGGCAAAATGCATTGCGGAAAGCCCTGTGCGCGATATAACGGTGATTACCAATTCCTTTTACGCCATACCGCTGCTGGCGGGGAATAAAGGGATAAAGGTGCTGCATACCGGGGGAGCGGTGAGCTACGATATGGATTATTCCACCGGCGTTGTGACGAGGAACATGCTCTCCGGCATCCGGGTGGACAAGTGTTTCCTGGGAACCAATGGAATTGACCCTTCCTTCGGATATTCTGTTCCCACGATGGATGACGCCGATGTGAAGCGATCCATGATAAAGGCGGCAAAGCAGTCGTTCATCCTGGCGGATCACACCAAATTCGCGGAAAGCTTCATGGGGCGCTTCGCGGACTTTTCCGGGGAGGTGGACTATCTCATCACCGACCAGATTCCCGCCGGGATGGACAAGAAGCCCTATGATTCCAGCGTCGGGCTGATAGAGGTTGCGGCAGCGCAGCAGCCTTCCGGGTAAGGTTAGCCATAGGTATTGATATAATTAAATGCAGGAGGATTGGGAACATGACCATGCGAAAGATTTTAAACGCGCCGGAAAGCTTTGTGGACGATACCATGGAGGGGATTATCCGGGCCTGCGGCGACCGGGTTCGGCTGCTGGACGGTGACAAGCGGATTCTGTTGAGCGGATATCCCCGGAAAGAGGGGAAGGTCGGCATCGTTACCGCGGGCGGGAGCGGGCACCTGCCGTTGTTTTTGGGATATGTCGGCCAGGGAATGCTGGATGGCTGTGCCATTGGCAATGTATTTGCGTCCCCTTCCGCGCAAAAGATGGCAAATATGATTAAAGCCTGTGACTCCGGAAAGGGCGTGCTCTGCCTGTACGGGAATTACGGCGGCGACTATATGAATTTTGAAATGGCCAGGGAAATGGTGGAGTTCGACGATATAGAGACAACCACCGCGTTAGGCCGCGACGATGTGGCCTCCAGCCCCAAGGATACGGCGGAGAAACGCCGGGGGGTGGCGGGTATCGTCTATGCATACAAAATCGCGGGAGCGGCGGCCGACGGGATGATGGATTTGGCCGGGGTCACCCGGATCGCGCAAAAGGCGCTGGACAGCACAAGAACCATGGGGATAGCCCTTTCTCCCTGCATAGTGCCGGATGTGGGCAAGCCGACATTTTCCATCGGGGAGGATGAGATCGAAATAGGCATGGGCATACACGGGGAGCCGGGGATCGAGGTTTCCAAGATGATGACGGCCAATCAAATCGCCGCAATGATGGTGGAGAAAATTACCGCCGATATGCCCCTACAGAAGGGGGATGAGGTATCGGTTATGATAAACGGGCTGGGCGCCACCCCGCTGGAAGAAATGTTCATTGTTTACGGCAAAATACACAGCCTGCTGGAGGAGATGGGAGTCGGCGTTTATATGCCACACATCGGGGAATTTGCCACCTCCATGGAAATGGCCGGGATGTCCGCCACCATCATCAAGCTGGACGGCGAGCTGAAGGAGCTGCTGCGCGCGCCTGCCCAGACTCCGTTTTATACAAATCTGAATAAATAAGGGGGGGAGCGGCATGAACGCGCAAAGCCTGAAAAAAGCGATTGAATCCGTCAGCGCCCTGATGTCCGAAAACAAGGACTATCTGGTAGAGCTGGACGCTCAAAACGGGGACGGAGATCTGGGGATTTCCATGAGCGGAGGGTACGCCGCCCTTGTGGAGTTTTTAAACGGATGCGGCGAAACTGATTTGGGCAAATTGATGATGAAATGCAGCGGCGTATTCAATGAAGCCGCACCGTCCTCCCTGGGAACAATTACGTCCTTCGGGATGATGGGCATGGCCAAGGCCCTCAAGGGCAAGGAGGAGGCAAGCCTTGCCGAGACAGCGGAGGCTATGGAGGCGGGAATCCGCATGATTATGGACAAAGCCAAGTCAAAGCCGGGGGAAAAAACAATATTAGACGCGCTGTATCCGGGAGTGGAGGCTCTGAAGGAGCAAAGGGACAGCGGCTCAAAAGCCGCGTTTACCGCCGCCGCCTCTGCCGCCCGGGAGGGGTCGGAAAGCACCAGGGAGATGCGTTCCGTACATGGCCGCGCCGCTTATTACGGGGAAAAAAGCATCGGCCTGCTGGACGGAGGCTCCGTGGTTGGAAGGATTATTTTTGAGGGAATCCGCGATTCATTGGATAAATAAAGCGGGAATAAAGCGGGAAAATGGGAGAAAAAAGCCTTCGGCGCATGCGGAAGGCTTTTCCTTTTCGCGCAATTATTTCCAAAATAATTACAAACCGAAAACAAATAGTCAACATGATCTAATTTACGCTTGAATATTTGGAAATATACACAAAACAGATTTGAATTTGAATTAATTATTGACAATAATTGAAGCCTATGCTATTATTGCGGTGTAATCGTAAGAAAACGAAGTAAACAAACAAAAGAAAACGAAATTAGCATAATGACAAATATGTGGATGCCAATTTCGTTTTTTCTGATGTCCGTGGTAATCACAGCAATGCTGATTACATATTAATTTTTACTTGGAGGAAAGAAAATGAAAAAGCTTATTGCACTTTCACTTAGCATCGCAATGACTTTTGCGCTGGGCGCTTGCGGCGGCAGCAGTACTCCCGCGCCGGGAAGCAGCGCAGCGCCGGCTTCCCAGGCGTCAGCCCCCGCTGAGAGCGGCACCCCGGCGGAAGGAGCGAAAGCGGCGTCGGATCTGAAGCTTGGATTTATCCTTGGCTCCCGTGAGCACGCGTTTTATTGCTCCATCGAGGATGGCATTAAGGCCGCCTCCGCCGATTTGGGATTCACGGCCGTTATTCTGGAAAGCGAGCTGAGCGGCTCCATCGCTTCCGAGCGCATTGAGACGCTGGTGGTTGACGGCTGCGATGCGATTTCCCTGGCCTGCAACGAGCCTGCCGGCGTAACCAACGCCATTGAGGCTGCCGACGCCGAGGGTGTTCCCATGTTCACCTTTGACTGCACCACCGAGCTGACCGGCGTTATCAAGAGCTTTGTCGGTACCGACAATTACCAGGGCGGCGTTGTCGGCGGCGAGGCCACCATCGCCAAGCTGGATGAGCTGGGCAAAAAGGACGGCGCGGTTGTCGGCGTCATCGGATATCCCGAGCCCCAATCCTGCATCGACCGTGAAAATGGCTGGCTGAGCGTTGTGGAAGCCAAAAAAGACGAGTACAACCTTACGATTGTCAATATCGGCAACTATGAAGGGCAGGCGGATAAGGCCCAGAACCTGATGAGCGACTCGCTGATTTCCTACCCGAATATGGACGTTATCTTCACCGTGGGAGATCCCGCTTGCGTAGGCGCGCTTGCCGCAATCAAGGCTGCGGGAGCCAATACCGCCATGATCGGCTTTGACGCCAATCCCGAGGCGCATGAAGCTATCCTGGATCCTGAAAACGGAAAAATCTGGTTCGCCGACGTGGCGCAGGATCCCTACCAGATCGGTTACCAGATCGCGGAGCAGATGATTCAGTACATGACAGAGGGAACAGTTGACAAGGATGTCATCCTGATTGCCCCTTACCTGGTGGACGCGTCCAACGCGGTGAAGCCGTAAGCACAGAAACAAAAAAAGGCCCTTGAAGCACAAAAAAGCATGAGACAGCAGGCGGCCGGAATGGCCGCCTGTCCGGCGATAAAGCTGCCAGAGCCGTATGAAAAGCGGCCTGGACGCAGCGCCGGAAGACCCCAAAATACCTGTCGAGGAGTAATGACAATGGAACCTTGCTTGCAGGCTGTGGGCATTACCAAGCTTTTTCCCGGCGTTAAAGCGCTCACCGACGTGTCCCTGGACTTTTACCCGGGCGAAGTGCACGCGCTGATGGGTGAAAACGGCGCGGGAAAATCGACTTTAATCAAGATTCTTTCCGGAGTGTATACCCCCACCGAAGGGCGTATCATTCTGAACGGCGAAACCTTGGCCTTTAAAAACCCCAGGGAGGCCATAGACAAAGGGATTTCCGTTATTCATCAGGAGCTAAGCATTGCAAATGACCTGACCGTTGCCGAAAACATCTTTTTAGGGGAGGAGGCTACCCGGGGCAAAGGCGTATTTCTGAACAATTCCCACATGAATCAAAGGGCAAACGAGCTGCTGAAATTTATGAAGGTGGACGCCAGCATCAAGGCAACCGACGTTGCCCGCGACCTGACGGCGGCCCAGCAGCAGATGGTGGAAATCGCGAAGGTTATCAATAAGCAGGCGAAGGTGGTTATTATGGATGAGCCCACCTCCTCTCTGTCCGATCATGAAATCAACGCCTTGTTCGAGCAGATCCGCATATTGAGGGAAAACAGCGTAACCATCATTTACATATCCCACCGGATGAAGGAAATCTTTACAATGTGCGACCGGGTGTCGATTTTGCGCGACGGCTGCAAGGTGCGAACCGACATGGTGAAGGACATCACGGAGAAAGAGCTGGTTGCCAGCATGGTGGGACGCGAGATCAAGGATTATTTTATACACGCCGAGCATACCCAGGGCCAGGAAATGCTGCGGGTGGAGAACCTCTCCCGGGGCAGGGAGTTTCAAAACGTCTCCTTCACCGCGTACCAGGGAGAAATTCTGGGGGTGGCGGGACTGGTGGGAGCGGGGCGCACCGAGGTGATGGAAACCATCTTCGGCGCCAGGATGCCGGAGTCGGGGAAGGTCTTTGTCCGGGGCCGGGAGGTATCCTTTAAAAGCCCCAAGGACGCCATTGCGCACAAGCTTGGGCTGGTAACCGAGGATCGCCGCACCACCGGCTTAATGCTCAAGGCGATGATAAAGGACAACATCGTCCTGCCCAGCCTGATTTACCACCATAAGCCCGGCTGGTTTCTGGATCTGAAATGGGAGGCGGAAACCGCCACCGAGTATTCCAAAAAGCTGCGGGTGAAAGCGCCCGGAATCGAGACAAGAATTCAAAACCTCTCCGGAGGAAACCAGCAGAAGGTGATCCTTGCCAAGTGGCTGGTTGCGCAATCTGAAATCCTGATTTTGGATGAACCGACAAGAGGTATTGACGTCAACGCCAAGACAGAGTTTTACGTCCTCATGAACGACTTTGTCGCCGAGGGCGGCTGCATTGTCGTCGTCTCATCGGAGCTGCCGGAGATTCTCGGCATTTGCGACCGCATCCTCGTTATGCGGGAGGGAAGGCTTCAGGGCGAGCTGTCCAGGCAGGAGGCCAGCGAGCAGGCAATTATGGAGCTGGCCAGCCAAACTTCAAATTATAGCGATTGAACTTTTTATTCGGATGGTTGGCAAGCCATAAGTTCAATTGCATACAGCAAAGAACCATTTCTGGTTTCCGGGTAATAAATTCAATTGCTGTCGGAATCGCATTCAGGATTAGAGAGGTTGTTGTAGGATATGCAGGCAAACAATAAGCTGGATTTATCGGCATGGGTCATGAAGAACATGGTCGTTGTGATTCTGGTTGTGCTATTTCTTGGATTTGGTATCGCAACGTCCGCCACTTTTTTCAGCGCGGCAAACATCGTAAACCTGACGACGCAGATGGCAATCAACGCGCTGCTGTCCGCCGGGCTCACCTACGTTATTATTTTAGGCGGTATTGACATCTCGGTAGGCTCGGTGGCGGCGCTGGCCGGAATTGTGGCGGCGCTGCTGGCACAGCAGTTCCCGGGCATGGGAGTTGTTGGCTCCGTTGTGCTGATTGTCTTCTCCGCACTGCTGGTCGGCGGGATTTGCGGCAGCGTTAACGGGCTGATGATTACAAAATTCAAGGTTGTCCCCATGATCGCCACATTGGCGATGCAAACCATCGCCAGGGGCCTGTGCTTCATCTTCGCGGGCGGAACAGCGGTATCCGGGCTGCCTACGGTGTTTTCCTGGCTGGGCGCGGGGCGGCTTTTGAAAACCGAGGCCAAGCCCACCGGATGGGTTCCCAACATCACGATTTTCGTGGTGATCGTTGTGGCAATTCTGGCAGTCCTGTTGAGCAAAACCGTGTTCGGGCGTCATGTATACGCCACCGGCAGCAACATCAACGTCGCGCATCTCAGCGGCATCAACACCAACCGGACAATTTTTCTGGGACATGTCATCTGCTCGGTGGCGGCGGCCCTGGCTGGCGTTTTGAACGCCTCCAAGCTGCAAAACGGACAGCCGGCAGCCTGTGACGGGTACGAAATGTTCGCCATCGCGGCAACCGTGCTGGGCGGCACCAGCCTGGTGGGCGGCAGCGGCTCCGTTGCGCGGGCCATGTTCGGCGTGGCGGTTATAGCGGTAATCAACAACGGCATGAACCTTCTGCATGTCAATTCCTACTGGCAGAAAATCGTAATCGGAGCCATCATCCTTCTGGCGGTTATTGTGGACATGGCGCAGAAAAAGAAAAAAGTATAACCGCTTTTAACCGATCCCCCGGGACGAAATACCGATCCGCCCCGGGCAGGCTTGTTTGCGGAGAAAGGGGGCATTTATGAACTGGGGAGCAAAACGCACGGATTATTTTGCCGCCGATTACTTTGCCGGAATGGAGCTTGCGTATCCCGAGCTTTGGCAAAGGTACAGCGGGGACAGAAATAGCGCGGCTTTGATGAAACGAAGCCCGGACTTTGACCGTGTGGCCGTGATCGTCAGCGGCGGAGCGGCCAGCGGGCCGCTGTTTCCGGGGTATGTGGGAGAGGGACTGGCCGACGCGGCGGTGGGCGGCGGGCCATATGGGGCTCCCAACGCCTATTGCCTGTATGAGGTGGGGAAATATCTTGGAGGGAAAAAGGGCGTATTTTTTCTTTACAACAATTTTGCGGGGGATTATCTGAACAACGATATGGCCCAGGAGCTGCTGGAAATGGAGGGGATCAACTCGGCGGGCTTTGCGGCTACCGACGATATTGCCTCGGCCATGGGGGAGCCGAGGGAAAACCGCTGCGGCCGCAGCGGGATCGCCCTGCTCATAAAAATTGCCGGGAAATGCGCAAAGCAGGGAATGCCGCCGGAGGAAATCCGGCAGGCTGTGGAAAAAGCCAACGCCCGCCTGGGCACCCTGAGCATGACGGCGGACTTTGACAAGGGGGAAATCATCTACGGCGGCGGCTTTTCCGGAGAGCCCGGGGTGCGCAGGGAAACCCATATGGATATGGAAAGAACCGTGAAGGAAGCGGCGGATATGCTGCTGGGGGATCTAAGGCCGGCAAGCGGCGAGCGGCTGCTGTTAATGGTAAACAGGCAGCGGTATACCAGTTATTCCGACGGATACCTCGCGGGGAAGATGATGCATGAATATTTGTCCGGCAAGCAAGAGGTTTTACGGTTGCGGATTGCCAATTATTCCAATATAATAGATACATATGGTTTTGACTTTACCGTATTGTGCGCCGACAAGGAACTGGAGCCATATCTCAGCGAAACCGTTTTTTCAGACAGCTTTGCCCTTTGACGGCATGAAAATTTATATTGGAGAAGCGCCATGTTTGCAGAAGAAAGACAACAAGCCATCTATGATATGGTCTGTAAAAAGCGGTCGGTAAAGGTAACGGAGCTAAGCCAGCTGCTCAAGATATCCGAGGTGACGGTTCGCCGCGACCTGGAGGAGCTGCACAACCAGAACAAGATCCTCCGCACCCATGGCGGCGCGCTGGCCAAGTATTCCGTAGCCAACGAGGTAAGCGCGCCGGAGCTGATCTCCAGCCACAAGTGCGCGGAGGAAAAACGGAAGATCGCGGAGCTGGCCTACCCATTTGTGAAGGACAACGACACGATTATCGCGGACGGCTCCAGCACGGTCTATGAGCTGATTAAGCTCATCGCCGTGGGAAAGCGGAAGCACATCAAGGTTATTACCAGTTCCCTGCTGGTCATGAGCACCTTGGCCGCCTGCTGCGAGGTTAAGGTTATTATGGCGGGCGGGGAGGTAAACTACCGCCATAACAACCTGGAAGGGCACATCACCAAGGAGGTCATCAAGAACCTGCGGGCGGACAAATGCTTCATTGGCGTAAACGGAATTGACGAGAAATTCGGCTACTCCACCCCCCGCTTTGAGGACGCGGAATCCAAGGCGCTCATGGTGGAGTCCGGCATCGAATCCTTTGTGCTTGCGGACAATACAAAGTTTGACAAGACCTACCTCGCCCGGATCAATGTCAGGTGCAATTACCTGATTACCGACACGCGGCTGGCCGGATACGACTATGAATGGCTGCTGGGGCATACGAAGGTGCTGTTTGCCGACCGAAAGAAAAGATAACGGATGAAGGGCGTGAGAATATGGAATATCTCGATCTGGACGCTTTGCAAACCGCCTTGATCGCCGTTTCGGCCAGAATAGTGGAAAGCGAAGGCCGCTTGACCGAGCTGGATACCATCATCGGCGACGGGGATCATGGATACGGCATGCAAAGCGGCTTTTCCGCGTTGCAGGAGCTGCTGTCCTCCACCCGTTACCCGGACGCGCTTTCGCTAATGAAGGCGTCGGGAATCCAGCTGCTGCGGGTGATGGGAGGAGCCTCCGGTGTTATCTTCGGCACCATGTTTACAGGCGGGCATGAGGCGGTTAAGGGAAAAACCCGGCTGAATGCGGACGACCTGATTTCTTTTTTCGATCAGGGGGCAAAGACAATTATGCGCCGGGGGCGGTCGGCGGCAGGGGATAAAACCATGCTGGACGCGTTGCTGGCGGCAATTGAGGCGATGAGAAAAACCCGGGAGACAAATACAAATGTGGAGGAGATCCTGCGCGCTGCCGCCGCCGGCGCCAAGGAGGGCGCCGAGGCAACCAAGCGGATGCTGCCCAAGACAGGCCGGTCAAAGAATTTTCGGGAGCAGGCGCTGGGCTATCCCGATCCGGGAGCGGTGTCGGTATCCATTATATTTGAAGCGTTTTACGATAGCGTAGCGGAGCAGGCCGCCAAATCATTATAGCGTTTGAACTTGTTATTCGATGGTTGGCAAGCCATAGGTTCAAACGCATACAGCAATGAACCATTTCTGGTTTCCGGGTAATAAACTCAATTGCTGTAGGATGATCGCCGGTTCCGATTATACAATTTAAGGAGTAGATTAAAAATGGCAATGGAACGAGTAAGCGAAATTCTAAAAATGGCGGATCAGGCCAACACCTCCGCAATCGCGTTCAACTGTACCGACTACAGCATGGTAAAATCGGTGATTACCGTGGCGGAGGAGCTGCAAAAGCCGGTTATCGTTATGCTGTATCCGGAGCATGCCCAGGATATGCATTGGACTTCGCCCAAGGCTTTTGCGGAAATGGTCAAGTCCATTGCCAGAAACGTCAAGGTTCCGGTGGGCTTGCACCTGGATCACAGCAGTGATTATACATACATCATCAGCGCCATCCGCGACGGCTTTGACTCGGTTATGTATGACGGCTCAATGCTGCCGGTGGAGGAGAATATCAAAAATACCCGGGAGGTTGCCAGGGTGGCCCATATCTTTGGGGCGGACGTGGAGGCGGAGCTGGGAAGGGTCGGTTTTGCAAATACCGTAACCGATCAAAGTGACGTGGATCTGTACACAAAGCCGGAGGTGGCGGCGGCCTTCTGCGAGCAGAGCCAATGCGATTCCGTCGCTGTTGCGGTGGGCAGCGCCCACGGGTTTTACAAGGAAACGCCCAAGCTGGACTTGGAGCGCCTGACGGCGATTAACAAGGCAACCGATGTGCCTCTGGTTATGCACGGGGGCAGCGGTATCCCGGACGATCAGCTGGAGGTGGCGTTCCGGCAGGGAATCAACAAATTTAACGTGGGTACGGAATTCTTTTGGCTCTATTATCAAACCATGAGGGAATATTGCGCGTCTGAACGCGCCGATTTCTTCGATCTCCCCCTGGTTGTCCAGGATAAGCTGATGGGTTATCTGCGCAAGAAAATGGAGCTATCCAAGTTCTGACCGCCATAAAACAGGTCTGACGCTTTCCGCTGAAAAAGAGAATCACACGGGACTTTAAGCTTCCCGTGTGATTCTTTTTTCGGCGTACAATTATTTTCGATCCTAGCGCTGTACCCGCCCGGAGCCATCGCCACCGGCCAGCTTTGTTACCTCATCCACGCTGACCTGGTTCAGGTCGCCCTCAATGGTATGCTTCAGGGCGCTGGCGGCCACCGCGAACTCGATAGCCTGCTGGGGAGCAAAGCCGCCCAGGCAGGAGTAAATCAGCCCTGCGCCAAAGCTATCGCCGCCGCCCACCCGGTCAACGATGCGCACAGCGTATTTCTTGGAGAAATAGTATTCTTCATCCTGGTAAAGCATGCCCGCCCAGTTATTATCGCTGGCGGATATGGATTCCCGGAGGGTGATGGCCACCTTTTTAAAGCCAAAGCGGTCTACAAGCTTCTTCGCCACATCCTTGTAACCCTCGTGGTTTACGGTGCCGGTGGTGACGTCGGTATCCTCCGCGTGGATGCCAAATACATCCGCCGCGTCCTCCTCGTTGGCGATACACACATCAACATACTGCATCAGCCCCGCCATCACTGTGCCCGCCTTCTCCTTGCTCCAGAGATTTTTCCGGTAATTGAGGTCACAGCTTACAGTGACGCCCTTGGCCTTGGCGGCTTTGCAGGCCTCCTGGCAAAGCCCGGCCACATTGTCGCCCAGGGCCGGGGTAATTCCGGTAAAATGGAACCAATCGGCTCCCTCGAAAATGGCCTCCCAGTCAAAGTCGCCGGATGCCGCCGTCGCGATTGCGGAGCCTGCCCGGTCATAGATAACCTTGCTGGGGCGCTGGGACGCGCCCTTTTCCAGAAAGTAAATGCCCACGCGGCTGCCGCCCCGGGTAATTTTCCCCGTATCCACCCCAAACTCCCGGAGCTTGTTCACCGCCGCCTGACCGATGTCATGCTTGGGGAGCTTGGTGACAAACGCCGCGTCCATGCCGAAATTGGCCAGGGACACCGCCACATTCGCCTCGCCGCCGCCATAGGTTGCTCCAAAGCTCTGGGCCTGGACAAAGCGGTAATATCCCTCGGGAGCAAGGCGGAGCATGATCTCCCCAAAGGTAATTATTCTTTTCATTCAGCCTTCTCCTTTCAGTTTTTTAATAGGTGGACGGCAAATCCCGCGATTTCATCCTTCATGTACAGGGCCATTAATTCATTATTTTTGTATTTAGCGCTCTCCTCGATAAACTGGAAGCCCTGGCGCTCCAGGAAGGCTCTGGCCCTGGCCACACTGGCGGTGCCAATGGCGATGTGGCCATGCTTGCCCCTGCCCTCGCCATTCATCATCTCCATATAGGCTCCGGCAAATACCGAAAACTCGCGGGGCTTGGCGGCAAACCCGAAAAGGGCCTCGAACTGCTTGGCCGCCTTCAGGGATTCGGCCTCGTTCTCACAATTGATGCCTATATGAGCAAGGTGGAACTGGAGCATATTTTGAACCGCTTCCTTGCTCAACCGGGTGATTTCGTCAAACTTTCCGGCGCCGATTAAATCAGCACCCACCATCCAGGAGCCTCCGCAGGCCAAAATCTTGTCAAACGCAAGGTATTTGGTGATGTTTGCGGCGTTGATGCCGCCGGTGGGCATAAACCGCATGGTGGTATAGGGGGCGGCCACCGCTTTAATGTAGTCCAAGCCGCCGCTTTGTTCCGCCGGGAAGAATTTCACGACCTCCAGGCCAAACTCCAACGCCCGCTCAATATCGCTGGGGCCGGAGCAGCCGGGGGTGATGGGGATACCCTTCTCCACGCAGTAGGCCACAACCTTGGGGTTAAAGCCGGGGCTTACGATAAATTTGGCGCCGGCGTCAACGGCACGATCCACCTGTTCGGTGGTCAAAACGGTTCCCGCGCCCACCAGGATATCCAATCCCGCCGCGGTAATCCGGCGGATAGCTTCCTCACCCTGGGCGGTGCGGAAGGTTATTTCGGCGCAGGGGATTCCTCCGGCTATGAGCGCTTTTGCCAGCGGAACCGCTTTTTCCACGTCGTCAATTTTAATGACCGGGACAATGCCGACCTTTCCAATCTGTTCTAAAATACCATTCATGCCTTCACCTCATTCTAATTTTGTTTCACATTGTGGTACTATGTTCCGTAATATGGTTTATTATAATTAAACCATGATTTCAACGATTTTGCAATACCTTTCTTTTTAATAGTCTCCACAAAAATCTTGCAAATTTTCTGTTCTTATAGTACAATCAGATGGTTCCATAATATGAAATGATGTTTTAAGGAGGGGTTGTAAATGGATTCACAGTCGGGGGTGCAGTCGTTAGACCGGGCGTTTGGGCTGCTGGAGACTCTATCCCTTCACCCCGACGGTATGCAGTTGACCGAGCTGACGCAGGTTGCCGGTCTGCACAAAAGCACGATTCACCGGCTGCTTGCCTCCCTCATCAAGCTGGGATATGTGAAAAAGGCGGAAGATTCCGGCCGTTACCGGCTTAGCCTCAAGCTGGTGGAGCTATCCGGCAGAATCGTGGACAGCATGGATGTGCTGCGCGTCTCGGGAAAATTCCTGGATCGGTTGCGGGATCAAGTCCAGGAGACTGTTCATCTGGTGGTTCGCGAGGGCGTGGACATCCTTTATACCTACAAGGCCGAAAGCCTGAGCAGCTCCTACCGCATGGCTTCCCGGGTGGGGATGCGCCGCGCCCTTTACTGCACCGCCGCCGGGAAAAGCATTTTAGCCACCATGCCCGACGCGGAGGTGGCTGCCATTTGGGCAAAAAGCGATATACAGGCCATCACCCCCCACACCATCGTTAACCTGGAATGCCTCATGGAAGAACTGGCCCAGGTGCGCAGGCTGGGGTACGCGCTGGACAACGAGGAAAACGAGCTGGGTGTCCGCTGCATCGGCGCTGCCATCAGCGATTACACCGGCATTGGCTCCGCCGCCTTCTCTGTCTCCGCGCCCGTTGTCCGCATGTCCGACCAGCGCGTGGCAGCACTGGCCACGGAGGTGCTTGCCACTCGGAAGCAGATATCCGGGGAGCTGGGGTACCGCGGACAGTGACCCGAAGGGATACCGGATATTTTTTAGGGGAGCGGATTCTTCCGCTCCCCTATGCTTGTAGATATAATAAAATCTGACTATCGTGTTTAGTCAGGCGTTGCTTATATTGCTAATAGCGCGCACTTTTGCCTACAGGCTAAGGAAGTGAAAGCTATTCAAAAGGACATTCGCAGAATACCTCGGAATCCAGCGGCTCCCGAGGCTTCTGAATCCAGCCGGAAAGCCGCGCAACCATACTGCGGGGTGCAAGGCGTGCCGCAAACATCAGCGCCTTGTTCCTGCATCCCACAACCTCCACATGCTTTCCCGCTATCATGGCAATATAGGCGGCCCGGGCCACCGTTTTTGGGGGCATCACGCCATAGCGGAACAGATACGTGGCCTCCATCCCGGCCCTGTGGGCGAAGCCGGTATGGACGGCCCCCGGGCAGACGGCGGTCACGGTGACGCCGGTGCCCCGAACCTCTTGGGACAGCGCCTCACTCAAGTGAAGCAGGTAAGCCTTTGTGGCACAATATACGGCGTTGTGGGGGCCGGGCGCAATGGATCCGGTGGAGCAGATATTGAGGATCCGTCCGCGATCCCGGGAGAGCATATGGGGAAGTATCAGGCGGCAGAGCTGGGTTGGGGCGGATATGTTCACCTTCATCATTTCCAGCTGCTGCTTGGGAGTGACCGTCACAAAATCCCCTCCGGCGGAGAAACCGGCATTATTCACCAAAACGTCCACCTCGATACCCATCATCCCCATCTGGTTAAAAAGGGTAACCGGCGCCTTCGCGTCGCAAAAATCCGCCGCCAACACAGTAACGGGAGCTCCGTAGGCGCGGCGCAGGCGCTTGGCCTGGGCCTCCAGCGCGGACTTCTTCCGGGCGGTGATGACCAGCTGATAGCCCTGCCGGGCAAATATGCGGCAAAGCTCCTCCCCCAGGCCCCCGGTTGCCCCTGTAATCAGTACGGTTTTAACCGTTTTCATTCCCGATATCCTCTCCTTTCACTCCGTCGCAATATATAAGTAGCTTAACCCACTCTCACCCGGACTATTCCCGTCCCCATTTTTCTCCGCGAATCTCCGCCGCCCTGGCATGGGCGATCAGCCCCTCGCCCCGGGCAAGCCGGGACACCAGCGGAACCATCTCCCGCATAGCCTCCGGCGTAAAGCTTTGGTAGGTGCAGGTTTTCAGAAAGGTACCGACCCACACGCCACCGGTGTATCTGGCGGCGCGCATGGTGGGCAGGGTATGGTTCGGCCCCGACGCATAGTCGCCAAAGACCTCGGCGGCATACTTGCCCACAAACAGGGAGCCGTAATTATACAGCTCATCCACCACAGCCGTGCTGTCCTCCACCTGAACCTCCAGATGCTCCGGCGCCAGGTCGTTGGCGATCCGGATGGCCTCCGCCATGGAATCCGCCAGGATAATCTCCCCGTAATCCGTCCAGGATTTCCGGGCAATGCCGGCGGTTTCCAGTCCGCTTAAGTGCTTTTCCACCTCCTGGAGCACCCGCTCACCTAAATTCCGGTCGGTGGTGACCACGATGCCCTTGGCCACCAGGTCGTGTTCGCTTTGGGCCAGCAGATCCATAGCCAGCACATCCGCCTCCGCCGTATGATCCGCTATCACCAGAACCTCGCTGGGGCCCGCCACAAAGTCGATGCCCACCTGGCCGTAGCATTGCCGCTTCGCCTCGGTGACATAGCTGTTTCCGGGGCCGACAATCAGATCCACCGGCGCAATGGAACCGGTACCGTAGGAGAAGGCGGCCACGGCCTGGGCGCCGCCCACAGCGTAAATCTCATCCACCCCGGCCACATCCATGGCCACCAGTGTTTTCGGATGGATAGCGTCTGTGCCCTTAATCACCGGGGAGCAGGCCGTCACCCGCTTCACCCCGGCCACCTTGGCCGGAATCGCCAGCATCAGCGCGGTGGAATAGAGCGGGTATCCGCCGCCGGGAACATAGCAGCAGCAAGCCTGAACGGGAATATTATTATGTCCTAAAATTACGCCTGGTGACGGCGAAAATGACGTTAAATCTTGCATAGTTTCCCGCTGTGCCCGGGCAAACTGACGGATATTTTCCCCGGCTTGCACGATATCATCCACCTCGGAGGGCAAAATTTGGCTGTATGCCTGCTGAATTTCCTCCTTTAAAACCCTGATATTTTTCCGTTTGCACCCGTCAAACCGCTGATTGTACCGGAACAGGGCCTCATCTCCGTTTTGCCGCACATCCTCAATAATGCCGGATACCCCCTGGCGCAGCTCCTCTGTAGCCGCTGCCGTCCGTTCCCGGGACGCTTTTAACACCTTCATATTCTTACCTCCATGTCTTGGCGGTGATCGCCGTCACCTGTTTCTCCCAGTATATCCTATCCAGTAGGGTAGCCGTCAAGGGGAATTTCATGCATATTTGGGCCAAAACCTTGAGTATACTCCGTGTTTGTGGTATATTGGAGGCCACAGCGGCAAGTACGGGCCGCCGTCGATTCCGGGGGGAGTTTACTTGAAGATCGGGCAGGTATCGGCTAAATATGGCATTTCCGCCGACACGATTTACTATTATATCAATTACGGCCTGCTGGTACCGCCCCGGGTGGGAGGGCAGCAGCAGTTTGACGCGCAAACCCTATGGGATCTGGAGCTGATTTTGGAGCTGAAAAACCTGGAGTTCACTTTGCGGGAAATCCATCAGATAGTATCCCTTTACCGCATTTCGGGCCTTGCGCACCAGCAGGATGTGGAGGATCTCCGGAGCTTTTACCAAAACAAGCTGGCGGAATGCACCCTCCGGCGGGAGCGTTTGGGGGAGGTCGCCGGGCAGCTGGAGCAAAAAATCGCCCGGCTGGGCGAGCTGCTGCCCGCCTCCCAAAGCCGGCTGGGCCTGCCGCTGAGTATGCTGGATCTGCTTTGCTGCCCCCTGTGCGGCGGCGAGCTGGGCATCTCCCAGGTAAATATGAGCCTGCGCTCGATTTTCAGCGGCGTCTTCACCTGCCCCTGCGGTTACGAGGCCAAAATTGCGGACGGTATCATGCTCACCCCTAACGTAAGCACGGATATCTGCGATAAGCCCGACCTTGACCGGAATATGTACAAGGATCTCCCCCCCGGCCTGATTACCCTGTTCCAGCGCTCCTACAACTGGATGGTGCGGCAATTGGAGGGGATGAGCCTGGAGGGTAAGGTAGTGATGGAGACCTATGTCAACGCCTGGTTTTTCATGCACAACCACCAGCAATACCTCCACCCCAAGGGCCGGTATGTCGTCGTGGACAAATACCCCGAAACGCTGCTCATGTATAAGCAGCTGATGGAAAAGCAGAATTACCGGCTGGATATCCTCTATATTGCCGACAGCGGCACCCGCCTCCCCCTGCGGCCCGGTTCGGTGGATCTGCACATTGATTTTTTTGCCGTCAACGAGCACAATTTCTACCACGATACTTTTTTGCCCGGAGAGCTTCTTCCCTGCCTTTCCCCGGATGCGCGGCTGCTGGGCACCTACTTTTATTTCCAGGACGGCCCCCGTTCCATGGAAAACCTCCTTGCCGAATACCCAACCTGCTATGAGCGGAATTTCAGCCTCCCCTATTTCGCCCAGGCTATGGAAGGGAGCGGATTCCGGATGCTGGAGCGAGAGGATATCGGCTATACAGCCAGCACCGGTTCCAACATCGGCTTCAGCTTTCATGTGGAAGGGGAAAAAATGCGCCTTATTTCCTACCTGGCCGGACGCTCCGGATAAAAAAACAGAGGGGCCGCCACACGGTAATGAGTCACAAGTACCGTGTAACAGCCCTTTGGCCTATCGTCCGGGTGCCGGACTAGATTTTATTTGCGGGGAAGGTAAGGGTTCTGCCAAAGAGAACCTCCACAATACCCTGGGCCGCCGTGGTGCAGCAGCGCACAACGGCCTGCTCGGTGGTAGCGGCGGTATGGGGGGTCAGCATGGCGCTGGGCATGGTCAGGAGAGGGTTGGAATAATCAATGGGCTCCTTGGCGAACACATCCAGCCCGGCGGCAATGATCCGGCCGGTCTGGAGTGCTTCGATCATATCCCTCTCCACAACCACATCGCCCCGGCTGACGTTGATAAAGCTGGCCTTGGGCTTCATTTTCGCAAATGCCGCAGCGCCAAAGCTGCCCACAGTCTCGGGGGTGGAGGGCAGATGCAGGCTGACGAAATCGGAGCGCTCCAACAGCTCGTCCCTGGACGCAAGCAGCTCGATGGGCACCTTAAAGTTATCGGGATTTGCGAAGGGGTCATAGCCTAAAACCTTCATGCCAAAGCCGTTTATGGCCTTGGCGGCAAGAATTTGTCCGATACGGCCGCAGCCGATGAGGCCCAGGGTCATGCCCTCCAGCTCAAAGGTGTCGTGGAGGGTATAACGCACGTCAAAGTTGCCGTCGCGGAAGATCTTGTCCACATGCATGTAACGGCGCGCACAGCCCAGAAGCAGAAACATGGCGTGCTCCGCCACCGAATTGGAGTTGCCCAGAGGCGCGTAAACAACCTGAATGCCCTTTTTAGTGGCATAGGCCACGTCGATATTGTCGATGCCGACGCCGTGCTTGGCCACGACCTTAAGGCCGGGACAGGCGTCCATCATTTTGGCGGTAACAGTCTCGGTGCGGCAGAGAATGGCATCCGGCTGATGCTCTGTGATCTCCTGTATATAGGCCTCCTCGGAATGGCCCTTGGCCACGATGACCTCCACGTCATTGTCCCAGAGAATTTGCTTGCCGGAAACGTCCATTTCCTTCGTAAAATACGCTTTGTACTTCATTCTTCCATCAGTCTCCTTTTCAATAATATTTTAATTAACAACCTCGCGCCCGGTAAATTCCCCAGACGCAGGAAACCCGAGAAGGCCGCCAGATCCTTCTGGCGACCCCTCGGCGGACTCAGCCGCGACAGATCAGCCGAATCACTTACCTTTGTTATTTAGATATGGCCTTGGGCCAGCATTGCCTCAGCCACCTTAAGGAAGCCCACGATATTGGCGCCGGCCACCAGATTGTAGCCCAGACCATATTTCTCGGCGGCTTCCATGGAGGACTTGTGGATGTTAATCATGATTTCCTTCAGCTTGGCATCCACCTCCTCGGCGCTCCAGGAAAGCCTTTCGCTGTTCTGGGACATCTCAAGGCCGGAAACGGCCACGCCGCCTGCGTTGACAGCCTTGGAGGGAGCGATGACCATGCCCTTCTGATCCATGAGGAAGGTCAGCGCGTCGTTGGTGGTGGGCATGTTGGACACTTCGATGTAGTATTTCACGCCGTTGGCAACGATCTTCTTGGCCTGCTCCATATCCACTTCGTTCTGGGTTGCGCAGGGCATAACGATATCCACCTTGCGGCCCCAGGGCTTTACGCCCACAATGTACTCGCAGCCAAACTTGTCTGCGTAATCGGCAACCCTGTCGCGGCCGCTGGAACGCATCTCCAACAGGAAGTCGATTTTCTCTGGAGTGGTGATGCCGTCGGGATCATACACATAACCGTCGGGGCCGGATATCGTGACAACCTTGCCGCCCAGCTCCGCAATCTTCTTGACTGCGCCCCAAGCCACATTGCCAAAACCGGAAACCGCTACGGTTTTGCCCTCAAAGGTATCCCCCAGATGCTTAAGTACCTCGTTGGTATAGTAGGCTGCGCCAAAGCCGGTGGCCTCGGGACGGATGAGGCTTCCGCCGTAGGAGCGGCCCTTTCCGGTGAGCACGCCGTTTTCAAAGGCGCCGCGGATGCGGCGGTACTGGCCGTACAGATAACCGATTTCGCGGGCGCCCACGCCCATATCACCGGCGGGAACGTCCACGTCGGGGCCGATATGACGGTAAAGCTCGGTCATATGGGCATGGCAGAAGCGCATGATTTCGTTGTCGGTTTTGCCCCGGGGATCAAAGTCGGAGCCGCCCTTGCCGCCGCCCATGGGAAGGGTGGTCAGGCTGTTCTTGAATGTCTGCTCAAAACCTAAAAATTTAATAATGGATGTGTTGACCGAGGGATGAAAGCGTGTGCCGCCCTTATAGGGACCGATTGCGCCGTTGTACTGAACGCGGTAGCTGCGGTTAACCTGAACCTTGCCGGCATCGTCCACCCAGGTGGTGCGAAACTCGATGAGGCGCTCCGGCTCGACCATGCGCTCCAGCAGGCCGGCTGCCTCGTACTCGGGGTGAGCGTCCACCACAGGCGCGAGAGAGGTCAGCACCTCCTCAACCACCTGAACGAACTCGGGCTGATTGGCGTCCTTTTCCTTGACCCGTGCGATTACTCTTTCAACGTACTTGCTCATAGTCAATCAAACCTCCAAATTTTTTTCAGTTTTTTGCTGTATTGATTTGGCAAAATCAACTGCCACAATGCTACCAAAAAAACTAGAAAAAAGCAAGGATATTTTTAGGTAAAATTTAATTTGTAATCTTTTTGTCAAAGTGTCTAATACCCTCAAAAACGGCTTAGTAAAGCCGTTTTTGCAAGTGACACGCATGTCACTTGCAAAACGCCTGGCATCATCCGACTGCGACAGGCCAAGCGATTAACCCTTGACAAATTTTTGCGGTTATGGTAGTATGTAATTTGCCGCGTGCTCCGGGTCAAAAGCGCATTTCAGGATGCCACCTTGGAGGCAGCGAGACTGAATTGAAAGAGGCAGAAAGCGTATGTATGCAGTTATCGAAACCGGCGGTAAGCAGTACCGCGTATGCGAGGGCGATGTTCTGTACATCGAAAAGCTGGATGTGGAGGCCGACGCCACCGTGGAGTTCACCGAGGTGATCGCCGTTGGCGGCGAGGACGGCATCAAGGTGGGCAGCCCCGTTGTGGCCGGCGCCAAGGTTACCGCGAAGGCGGTTAAAAACGGCAAGGGCAAGAAGATCACCGTATTTACCTACCGTCCCAAGAAGGGCTCCAAGCGCAAGATGGGACACCGCCAGCCCTACACCAAGGTGCAGATTGAATCCATTACGGCTTAATGTATGATAACCGTGCGTTTTGACCGGCGGCAGGGCAGCCTGCAAAGTGTGAAGGTTACCGGCCACGCCGGATATGCCCGGCACGGACAAGATGTGGTTTGTGCCAGCGTGACGTCGGCGGTGCAGCTTGTATGCAACGGCATTACCGAGGTGCTTGGCGTTTCCGCCCGGGTGGCGGTGGAGGAAAACCTGATCCGGCTTGTGTTGCCTCAGGATTCCCCCAAAGCGGCAGTGGATTTTTTGCAGGCGTTGTCCCTGCATCTTGTACTGCTGGAACAGGATTATCCCGATTATTTACAAACAACCGTTACGGAGGTGTAATACATGTTAAAGCTTTCTATGCAGTTCTTCGCCCATAAAAAGGGAATGGGTTCCACAAAAAACGGACGTGACTCCGAATCCAAGCGCCTGGGCGCGAAACGGGCCGATGGCCAGTTTGTGCTGGCCGGTAACATTTTGGTTCGCCAGAGGGGCACCAAGATACATCCCGGCACCAACGTGGGCAAGGGCAAGGATGACACCCTGTTTGCCCTTTCTGATGGAACCGTGCGCTTTGAGCGTCTTGGCCGCGACAAGAAGAAGGTTTCCATTTATCCGGCGGCCCAATAGGCTCCGGATTCCTACAGGTATGATGTAAGCCCTGAGTTTTATGTGCTCAGGGCCTTACTTTTGGAAAAATGCCGGATACCAAGCCCCTCCGCGGGGTATTCTACAGCAAAGGGAAAAATAACCGGAATGCCCGGCTTTATTCTTTCACTCTTATTGATATCCGCACAGTGGGGCAATATGCCCCAAAGGGAGAACCCGAATGTTTATTGATGTAGCTAAAATACGACTGAAGGCGGGGGACGGCGGCGCGGGGGCGGTGTCGTTCCACCGGGAAAAATATGTGGCGGCAGGCGGCCCCGACGGGGGAGACGGCGGAAAGGGCGGCGATATCATCTTCATGGCGGATCCCCACCTGTCCACCCTGGCCGATTTCCGCTACAAGCGGAAATACGCCGCCCCCGACGGCGGCGCGGGCAGCCGCAAAAATTGCTCCGGCAAAGGCGGCGAAAACCTTATCATCAAGGTTCCCCGGGGCACCCTCGTCAAGGAGGCCGATACCGGCCGCATTGTGGCCGATATCTCAGGCGACGGGCCTGTGGTGATCGTCCGGGGGGGCAAGGGCGGCTGGGGCAACCAGCACTTCGCCACCCCCACCCGGCAGATACCCCGGTTTGCAAAACCCGGCCTCCCCGGGGAAGCCCTGGAGGCGGTTTTGGAGCTGAAGCTGCTGGCGGATGTGGGGCTGGTGGGCTTCCCCAATGTGGGCAAATCCACCTTGATTTCGGTGGTGAGCCAAGCTAGGCCCGCCATTGCCAACTACCATTTTACCACTCTGTCCCCTGTTTTGGGGGTGGTACAGGTTGACGCGGAAAAATCCTTCGTAATGGCGGACATTCCCGGCCTGATTGAAGGGGCAAGCGAAGGGGTGGGATTGGGCCACGATTTCCTCCGGCATATCGACCGCTGCCGCCTGCTGGTTCACATTGTGGACGTGTCGGGCATTGAGGGCCGGAATCCGGCGGAGGATTTCACCGCCATCAACGAGGAGCTGCGCGGCTTCAACCCCGACCTTGCCAACCGGCCCCAGATTGTGGCGGCGGGCAAAAGCGATCTGGCCACCCCGGAACAGATTGAGGCTTTCCGCGAGTTTATCCGGGAGCAGGGATACCCCCTCCATGTGATCTCCGCCGCCACCGGGCAGGGCACCAAGGAGCTGGTTTACGCTATCTCCCAACAGCTGGAAACCCTTCCCCCCATTAAGGAATACAGCCCCGAGGTGCTGGCGGCCGCGCCGGAATCGGAAAAGCGCCGGTTTGAAATCACGGTGGACGGCCGGGGCGTTTTTGAGGTAGAGGCCCCCTGGCTCTCCACCGTGCTGGGCTCGGTGAATATGGAGGACTATGAGTCCCTCCAGTATTTTCAGCGGGTGCTCCGCCAGTCGGGCATTATTGACGCGCTGGAGGATATGGGCATCCAGGAGGAGGACACCGTTCGCATCCTGGGCTTTGAATTTGACTATCTGAGGTGATCTTACGCTGGAAAACACGACATATACGGAGGATCCCCGGACACTCAGCCCGGTAACCCTGGCCTTTATAGGAGACGCCGTATTCGAGCTGATGGTTCGGGCAAAGCTTTTAGAGGCGGGGAGCATGCCCGCCGGGAAGCTGCATAAGCTGGCGGTGGCCAGGGTAAGCGCCGCCGCCCAGGCCCGGTTCTACGACGCACTGGAAGCGGTGCTCTGCCAGCAGGAGCGGGATATTCTGCGCCGGGGCCGGAACGCCAATACCGCCCGCGCGCCCAAAAGCTGCACCTATGAGGATTACCGCAAGGCCACCGGAATCGAGGCATTGTTCGGGTATTTGTATCTTAAGGGGGATACAAAGCGGCTGGAGGAACTGTTTGCGGTGATGGAGCATTCCACCGAGGGGGAGGGTTAAGCATGGAGGTCACGCAAAAAAGCGGCGTCCGGGAGTTTTTTCTGGATATTGCCGCGGATTTCGCGGCTTGTACTATTTACGCCGTCGGAACCCAGGTATTCAACGCACCCAACAACATTGCCCCAGGTGGGATTACCGGTATTTCCATATTAATCAACTACCTGTTTGGTCTGCCAATCTCTTTGCTCACCCTGGTTATCAATATTCCCCTGCTGATTCTCGCCTTTTGTTTTTTAGGCAAAACCTTCACCTTCAAAACCATGAAGACCGTGCTGGTTATGACCCTGATGCTGACGGTGGTGGGGCAGTATGTTCCCGTCTATGAGGGCGACAAGATTCTGGCCGCCCTGTTCGGTGGGGTGCTCTCCGGCGCGGGGCTGTCCCTTGCGTTTATGCGCTCCACCACCACCGGCGGCACCGACATCATCGCCCGGCTGATCCAAAAGAAGTATCCGGGCATCGCGGTGGGGCGGCTGCTCCTGATTCTGGACGCCGTAGTGCTGGCCAGCGCCGCAATCGTGTACCGCAACTTTGAAAGCGCCCTCTTCGCCCTGGTGGGAATCTATGCGCGCACCCAGATCCTGGATTCCATTCTGTGCGGGCTGGACATGGGCAAGGTGCTGCTGGTGGTCTCGAACAAGCACGACGAGATGGCCCGGGAGATCAACAGTCATTTGGGCCGGGGATGCACCATGCTGGACGCCAAAGGCGCTTACACCATGCAGAGCCGCCCCATGCTCATGTGCGTTGTGCGGAAATCCCAGTACTACGACCTGAAAAAGATGGTCAGCACCCTCGACCCCGACGCCTTCATTATCGCCGTGGAGGCAAATGAAATCATCGGAAAGGGCTTCAAGCATTTTGCGGGCACCTGACAAGGAATAAGACCTTGGAGCGCTGCCCCCTAAACTGGGAGTGCAAGCACCCCGTCGCAAGTCCCGCAAACCCTTTGGAAAGGGTTTGATCCTAAACTCATTATGAGGGGAACCGGTATAACCGCAAAGCTTTTTAAAGAGGCTTGGAGGAACCTTTTCAGGAAAAGGTTCCTCCAAGTCCTTTTTTTCATACAGGGCTAGGCCCCCTTCGGCGTACCGGCTTTTTTTGCAGATACAGAAGAACTGGCCCCAGAAGGACGGACAGGACGGAAATGACACATCCGGCCCGAAAGCCCGGCGAGCTGTAGCGGAAGGAGATCTGATGTTCGCCCCCGGTAAGGCGGATGCCCAGAAATACCCCGGCGAAACGCTCCTGGGGGACTTTTTTTCCGTCTACCAATACGGTCCATCCCGGGTCTGCCGGAAAGGTAGTCACCAGCGCTCCCGAGTCGGGGGCGGTCAGATAACCCTCCACCCGGGTATCCTGGAAGCGGGTGATGGACAGGGCGCGGCCCTGGGCCTGGGCGGCGGCTTCGGTGGCGGCGGCCATATCCAGGCCATAGAAGTACATATCCTCCAGCTTTACGGCGTCGGAGGTGACATCCAGGCGGAGCTCCAGCCGTTTTTTATTCCCCAGGGCAATAATGGAATTGTTTCGGTAGGCGAAAACCCTCTGGCCCTCCCTACCGTTTGCATAGGCGGTGGCCTTGCCGAATTTGCGGTTCCACACCGGAAAGTAGGCGTAAGCCTCCCGTTGCCCTGGGTTCTCCAGCAGGAAGGTAATGCTGCCGTCCTTTTGGGGATTCAGCCGGGTGTAGGTAATCACCCCGTCCTTGTCGGTGCGTTCCAAATTTTCCAGCTCCTCTCCGCTTACGCGAAGAGGAGAAAAGGCGTTTCCAACCAGGCCGAGGCCCTCCAGCAGCTCATTCTGGAGGAGAAAGGGGTTTGTCCCGGAGCCGTCTGCCTCCAGAGCCGAGGCAGGAGCATAAAAGGCCAGGGGAAAGGCCGCGGCATTCTCATATACCCCCACGCCATTCAGCTCCTGTGCCAGGGTATAGCCCGCGCCGGGAGCCTCGGCGGAAAGCACCCAACGGATTCCCAGCAACCCGTTGGTCAGAGGAGTGGAGGGGGCAAAGCGCAGCTCGTTGATGGTGCCGGTGTTGTAGCCCAGCCGCCGCAGCAGCCCGTTGAGGGCTTGATCGGTGGTGGTGCTGTAGTGGGAGATCCCCGGGTAGCCCAGGGCCATGCCGCCGTTGGCGTTCCGTTGCCGCACCACCTCGACGCGGGCCACGCCCTCCCTGGAATCCGCCCAGTCCACGGCCGGGAGGAATTGCTCCCGATGGCTGTAATAGCTGTCGCGGGTTTTGTACTCAAACTGCTTATCCATGCCGGTGACCATGCCGTGGGCATTATATCCCAGCTCGGCAGCCACCAGCAGCACAAGCGCCCCGGCCAGCAGCCGGGGCCGGAATCCCCGACGGGCGGCCAGAGCAAGGGCCGTATAGATCAGGGCCAGTGCCAGCCCGATCACCACCTGCTTTGCCGTGACAAAGCGGTAGCGGCTGGCGGCCACCTCCACAAAAAGTAACAGCAGCAGGGCGGCTCCGGCCACAATTCCCGCCGGGCGCAGCCTTCTGCCCGCTGTGGCGGCCCGCACTGCCAAGCTGAGGAGCAGGAAGGAAACCAAGAAGGAATACCGGGCCGGAAACCAGGTGGGAACCTCGAAGGCGTGCCACGCCAAATTCAAAATGTCACAGGAAAAGCTGAGGAGCATCACCCCCAGAAGGCCGCCCAATATCCATTTTTCCCGCCGGGGGGAGGGGGCGGCGCAGAAATAGAAAAGCGCCCCCAAAACCCCTGCCACCGACACATAGATATTGGGCAGCCCCGCGTCGGTAATGGAGTCGTAGACGCCGGGCAGCAGCTTTGCGCCCAGCTGGCTGAGGGAAATACGCAAGGCCCAGGAAACGCCGATATTCCACAGCCCGCCGTCCTGACCGTTTTTCAGGCCGAGAAACGCGGGCAGCAGGAGAAAGGCGCAGCAGCCCGCCGCCACCCCGGCTGCCAGCAGAAACCGCCAAAATATGGACAGAAAACGTTTCAGGGAATTTTCAGTGTTGAAGTAACGGGCCGTCAGGTAGAGAAAGGAGAAGCAGCCAATCATATATCCGATGTAATAGCTGGACAGGAATACATAGACGAGGCAGGCGGCAAACAGGCCATACCGGTTTCGGGAGAGGATGCGTTCCACCCCCAGGATAACAAGGGGCAGAAAGGCCACCCCGTCCAGCCACATAATGTTGGAGGAATAAGCCAGATTATAGCCGCACAGGCCGTAGGCAGCCGATAAAGCCACCAGCGGGGCGCTGGGCGCCTCGGGGAAGCAGCGGCGTCCATAGAGCCGGAAGGTAAAGCCGCAAAAGCCCACCTTTAACAGGGTCATCACCAGCACGGCCTCGGTGAGAAGCTCCACCGGCGCCAGCAAAACCAGCAGGTTCCACGCGCTGGAGGTGTAGAAGGCGATGAGCCCCAGCATATTCAGCCCCATCCCCATCTCCCAGGAGCGGAGCAGGCTGCCGCCCTCCCGCACCGCCCGGTTGAGATAGGCGTAATAGTCCATGTACTCGTTGTTCATATCCACCAGAAGCAGGGATTTTTCTCCAAAGGGATATACCCCCAGCAACGCGTAAGCCCCCAGCAGCAGCAAGGATGGGAGCAAAAAAGAAAGCGCTGTTTCCAAGCGCCCTTTAAGCTTTGGCGTAGGTTTCGGCAAGACCAATTTCACTCCGGCAGGTACTCCTCTTTTCCAGGTGCGGCTTTTTAGCGGCACAAATTAATATTATTGTATTCAGTTGTGGCGGGAACATGCAGGCTTTTATTTAATGAAGCTCATTTAACAAAAAAATTGCTCGCCGCACAGAAGCGCAGCCGGGCAATTTTTTTACACTTTGCCGCTAATGTATTTGCCGCCATTGCTATCGTGCGGGAAATTACCGCCGGGCCGGGGCGCTCGTTTTTGCGCCGGGGGCAGCGGCAGGCTTAGTACCGGCGGTGGGTTTGGTACCGGCAGCGGGCTTGGCGGCGGATTCCTTGGGCTCGGGCAGCACCTCGGCCCGGAGGGAGGTGTGGAGCATAAATCCGGTGAATACCCCATAGAGCAGGAGCAGGACCCCATACCGGAGCAGTTGGGCAAAGCGAACGGCGTCGGGAACAACAGGGCCGGGAATGAGCCAATACAGCGCGCCGCAAAGATAGAGCATGGTATTCAGGATGAGGAACATTACCCGCTTGCCGGGCAGCTGGAACAACAGGGGAAAGCTGCACAGAACCAGCAGAAGGCCCTGAATCAGCGAGAAGCCCGCCATACCGGCGTCGCGGAGAAGCATATTGATAATTTCGGCAATGAAACCGCCATCGGTAGCCCCCGCGTTATTGGTAAAGTAAAGGCGCACCGCCTCCACCCGCCATGCGAGGAAATACCAGGTGAGAAAATAGAGAATGCAGAATACCAGGGGCGAAACGATCACCTTGACGATCAGGTGGGGTACCCTGATATTGTATTTCACCGGGCGGGGATCCGGCTCGGGACTCTTCATCACCAGCAGGCCCAGGATCAGGAGAATCAGGGTGGCCACTGCGGATATCACGACCTGCATCCAGGTATCGGCGGTGGTCATCACCAGGGTGGGCTGCCCCCGCAGGATTTGCTCCAGCACCGGCAGAATGCACCCCAGGCTGAGAAACAGAACCGCTTCATTAAGCAAAAGCATCACGCCCCGCCCCTTGGCATGGGTAACGCACAGCGCCATAATGACCGAAAGCCAAAGACCGTAGACAATCAGCATAATATAACCCGTTACAGGCATTGCGTATGCCGCCTGCGCCTCGGTAAACGTCCCGGAAAAGGACACGAACCGCGCCACAAAGGTAAACATTGCCGCATATAATACCGCTGTCAACGGCGTTTTCGCTAAATTTGCGCCCATATTATCCTCCTGAATCCGCGTGCCATAAGCTCTCTGCCTGCTTGCCCGGCGGATTGTTCTATTGTCGGAAAAAGTAACTACATTTATTTATCGGCCACACTGGCAATTTTTTTAAGCTAATTTAATCTAATTGGTTAAATTTAGGGCACAAGCAGTCATTTTGCCGGAAAGATCATCGCTGGAGTGGTTGACTTTGCTTGGATATAGTGATATAATTGTCTCACAAAGATACAAATAAATCACAAGAGGTGATAGTTATGAAAAAAAGAAAAAGAAGGCCAGCCATCGGGCTGCTGGGTTTTTTGGGCTTTTTGGGGTTCCGCTATTTTGTCACAGGAGAGGTGGCCGACCTGTTTTATTTTGCGTTCTTCGGCTATTTCGGGTTCTTTTTCATCGGTAAGCTCTCCCGGGAAATGCCGGATGAACGGTATAAAGAGAATAGGGAGCGGGCCCGATCCCAGGTGGTGGTGATTCCCGCCATAGCGCTGTTTGTCATTGGCTGGAGCTGCGGATATCCCTTCGGAACAAGGGAGTTTATGGTGGCGGTGAGTGCTTTGGGCTTTGCCTCCACCTTGATCGCCTATTCTGCCCTGTTTTATTACTACGAAAGAAATTAGGCTGGTTATGTCATGGAGAATTTTATCTGCAACCTAAAAAGGTTCCGGCTTCTGGCAGGGCTTTCCCAGGAGGAGCTGGCAGCCCGGGTTGGGGTTCGCCGGGAAACCATCGTCCGGCTGGAGGCCGCCAAATACAACCCGTCCCTCAAGCTGGCCATCGATATCTCCAAGGCGGTGGAAACGCCTATTGACGAAATATTCATCTTTCCGGATTGATACCGGCTGTGCAGGGAACCTATACTTTAAATGATGGAAAAGGGGCGGCAGCGAATGGAAACACTTTTGCGTTCATGGACTATGGAGGATGCGCCCGGGATGGCCCGGTTAATGAACAACCGAAATATTCTAAGTAATTTGCGGGACGGCATACCCTATCCCTACACCACGGCGGACGGGGAGGGCTATATCCGGGGTGTGATGGAAGCGCCGCCCCACAGCCAGTACTGCTGGGCGATTGCGCCGGAGGGCATGGCGGTGGGGAGCATCGGCATCTTCCGGGGGGTTAACATCCACAGCAGGACGGGGGAGCTGGGGTATTGGCTGGGGGAGGATTACTGGGGCCGCGGGATTGTCACCCGGGCGGTGGAGGAGGCCTGTGCCAGGATGTTTGAAACCACCGATCTCCTGCGGATATTCGCGGAGCCCTTCGCCTGGAACACAGCGTCCTGCCGGGTTCTGGAAAAGGCGGGGTTCGCCTATGAGGGCACCCTGCGGAAAAATGCCGTGAAAAACGGGCAGGTCATCGACATGAGGCTGTACGCGCTGGTGCGGGATTAAAACCGGACTGCCGGTTCCAGTCCCGCCCGCTCACTCAACCCTGGAGGGTTCCCCGTCCAGCGCCGCCAGAAGAAGCAGGAAAAAGCACAGGCAGAGGAACGCCCCGAATCCGATGAAAACAGTATTCAGCCAAGGGAAGGCCGCACAGTATCCTGCCACCGCGTCCGTAATGAACCGTATGGGATAAAATAAGGACAATATGTCCAGTGAAAGCCCCAGACCGGCCAATGAGAGAACGAACAACGGAAGCTTGTATCTTTTTTTCATGGTAACCCTCCGGATGGACGGAAATCAAGGAAGCCAGGATATTTGCAGGTAGCTGTTTGTCAGAACGGTGCTTTTTTCAGCAGGGCCACAGCCTCCACATGGGCGGTGCGGGGGAATAAGTCGGCTGCCCGCACCCTTTCCATCCGGTAGCCCAGCCCCTCCAGATACTTGCAGTCCCGGGCCAGGGTGGCGCTGTTGCAGGAGATGTACACCACCCGCTGGGGGGACATCAGGGCGATGGTCTCCAGCAGCGCGGCCTCCGCGCCCTTCCTGGGAGGATCCAGCACCACCACATCGGGGCGGACGCCCTCCTTCTCCAGCCGGGCGGCGGCGGAAGCGGCGTCCCCGCAGAGAAAGCGGGCGTTGGTGATCCCGTTTGCGGCGGCGGCGCGCATTGCGTCCTCCACGGCGGCGGCAGTCACCTCCACCCCGATGACCTCCCTTACCAGGTGGGCCATGGACAGGCCGATGGTTCCCGCGCCGCAGTAGAGATCCAGCAGCACATCTTCCGGGGTTAGTTCGGCATACTCCGCCGCCGCCCGGTAGAGAAGCTGGGCCGCCTCCCGGTTTACCTGATAAAAGGACAGGGCGGAGATATTCACCTCCAGGCCGCACAGCCGATCCCGGATGGCTCCGGCGCCCCGGAGGACGCTTACCTCCCGTCCCAGTATCACATTGGTGCGCTCCCTGTTGTGGGACAACACCAGGGTGGCCACCTGGGGATAGGCGGCGTCCAGTCTTTCCAGCAGCTTATCTGTGTGGGGCAGGTGGCTGGCGTTAATGACCAGGCAAACCATCACCTCTCCGGTGCTCTCACCCAGCCGCAGGTAAATATGCCGTACCACGCCCTTGTGGCTTAACTCGTCATAGGGAGGGATTCCGTATTCCTCCATATACGCCAGTACCGCTCCGCATAAATGGGTGAAGCACCGCGGCTGGAGCGGGCAATCCTCCACCGGAATGAGGTTGTGGGTTCGCCCCCCGAAGAAACCGGTTCGGGGGCGGCCCTCCACCATGCGGACAGGGAATTGGGCCTTGTTCCGGTAGCGTTCGTGCCGGGGCGAGGGGATTGCAGGATCAGCCTCCGCCCGGATGCCTCCGATGCGCTGCAAATTATCTGTAACCCACCGCGCCTTCACCTCCATCTCCGCCCCGTAATCCATCTGGCGGAGGCTACAGCCCCCGCAGCGGGGATAGGCGGGGCAATCTGAGGGGATCCGGTGGGGAGAGGGCTCCAGCAGCTCCTCCTGAATGCCGTAGGCGTAGCTGGGCGTCACCTTCACCACCCTGGCCAGGAGCCGGTCCCCCTGGACGGTGCCGGGGATAAAGACCGCCATGCCCTCGTGACGGGCGATACCGCTGCCTTGGTGGGAAATAGCGGTTATGGTGACATCCAGGATGTCATTTTTTTTCAGCAAGCGCATCGCTCCTTCTGATACCGGCTCGTATTGTGCCTGTACAGGCTGGGAGCGGTTTTTTCCTATGATAACACAGACAGGCGAAATTTGCTATATTTAATTTATCTGACTACACGTCAATCTAATTTACATCGGCACCACCCCGCCGTCTGCGGACGGCACCCCTCCAAGGAGGGGAATGAGAGCTCCACGACTTAAATTCCCCTCCTTGGAGGGGTGGCGCGGAGCGCCGGGGTGGTTTTTTGCTAACATTCTCTGCCAAATTGTCAAATTAGATTGATGTGGCGTTTGCCAAGGAACACTGAATCCTTAAGGACTGGAAGTCCGAGTGGGGTCATGGGAACCGCGCCGCGCCGGGCGGCACCCCGCACCACCGCGCCAACAGCGTTTGCCAAGAAATACTGGATTCTTAAGGACTAGCAGTCCTTAAGCGGGGGTTTTACGACGGAGTGCTTGCACTCCTAGTCCTTTAGGGGGGGCCGGTGCCCCTATTTAAATATCGCAGATACCTATAAACTACTAAAAGATTACCAAAGACAGCTACCCAAAGTGCATGGGGGGTCACGGGGGCCCTCCCCCGTGGGAATTTTGGTTACTTTTGTTCCTCCAAAAGTAACTGCCCGTCGCGGCATGAGCGACATGCCTCCCCGTGGCACTGCGGTAACACTAAGCGCACAGCGGCAGGCATAGTGCGCAGCATTAAGCAAATTTATACCCCGAAGGCCGGGGACAAAAATAATCCCCCCTGTTGCGGCGGCTGCCAAACTGGGGGGAGCGGCCTAAAGAACCGGGCCGTTTAGTCGTTCTTGGATTCAATAAATTTTACAAGATCACCGACGGTCTTCATGGCTTCAATTTCTTCATCGGGAATCTCAATATCAAACTCTTCCTCCATGCTCATCACCATGTCGACCACGTCCAAAGAATCTGCTCCCAAATCATCTATAATGGAGCTTTCCATTGTAATCGCGTCTTCATCAACATCCAATTGATCCACCAGAATGGCTTTCACTTTTTCAAATACCACTGAACGGCACCCCCTTTGTCACTTAAGTTGTATATATACCATGCGGCGCGTGGCTGCCGCTGCATATAACCTGAATTTGCGTCATTCTTCAAACGCGCCTATCTTACGAAACTTAATATACCTTGTTTCTGTCAATTTATCAATAGGTTTTAGAAGAATATTTGCAAATGTTTTTCGCAGGTAGGAAGAAATAGCCTCCGCGGTGAGCTGGGGATTCTTGTGGGCGCCCCCCATCGGCTCCGGAATAATGGCGTCACACACACCGAATTCCATGAGATCCTCCGCCGTAATCCGCACCATATTGGCGGCCTCCTTCTCCCGGCCCGCGTCCTTCCACAGGATGCTGGCGAAGCCCCGGGGGGAGATGACCGAATAGGTGGCGTTCTGAAGCATGGCCAGCTGGTCGCAGACCGCCAGCGCCAGAGCGCCGCCGCTGCCACCCTCCCCCAGCACAATGGTGACGATGGGGGTTTTCAGCCGCATCATCTCCATTTGGTTCCGGGCCACCGCCTCATGCTGGCCCCGCTCCTCCGCGCCTACCCCGCAGTAAGCCCCGGGCGTGTCCACCAGGCAGATGACGGGCCGGTGAAATTTTTCCGCCTGCTTCATGGCGCGCAGGGCTTTCCGGTAGCCCTCCGGGTGGGCCATGGCAAAATTGGACTGCTTGTTCTCCTCCAGGTTACGGCCCTTGACCTGCGCGATCACCGTCACCGGCATCCGGTTGAAACGGCCTATGCCGCAGATAATGGCCGGATCGTCCCCGAAAAGCCGATCCCCATGGAGCTCGGTAAAGTGGTCAAACAGCATGGGGATATAGTCCCGCGCCGTGGGCCGGAGCTTGTTGCGCACAAGCTCAATCCGCTCCCAGGCCGTGGAGGGCGCCGCTTTTCCCCCTTGTGCCACCCCGCTCATACCCGCACCTCCTCCGTGTTGTGGAACCGCAGCAGGCGGCCCAGGGTTTTGCGCATAGCCTTGCGCTCCACCAGCATATCCACAAAGCCATGCTGCAAAAAGAACTCCGCGCTCTGGAAATCGTCAGGCAGGCGCTGCTTGATAGTGCTTTCAATCACCCTGCGCCCCGCGAAGCCGATGAGCACCTTGGGCTCCGCGATGGTGATATCCCCCAGGGCCGCAAAGCTGGCGGCGACCCCGCCGGTGGTGGGGTCGGTGAGCACGGTGATGTAAAGCAGCCCCGCGTCCGAGTGGCGGCCCACCGCCCCCGAGGTTTTGGCCATCTGCATGAGGGAGATAATCCCCTCCTGCATCCGCGCCCCTCCCGAGGCGGTAAAAAATACCACGGGCAGCCTCTTTTCCGTGGCGCGCTCAAATGCCCGGGTGATTTTTTCCCCGGCCACCGAGCCCATGGACGCCATCATAAAGTGGGAATCCATCACGCCGATCACGCACCGCTGTCCTTCTATAGTGCATTCCCCGGTGACCACCCCGTCGGCAAGGCCGGTTTCCTCCTCCAGGCTGGATATCTTCTCCAGATAACCGGGGAAGCCGATGGGGTTTTTACTCCGCATGTTCTCGTCATAAGGGATGAAGGACGCGCCGTCAACCGTGCATTCCAGCCGCTCCTTTGCCGTGAGCCGGGCGTGGTAGTTGCAGTGGGGGCATACCTTGCCCCCCACCTGGAAGTTTTCCATAAACTCTACCTTTTGGCAGCGGGGGCATTTGAACATCATATCCTGGGGGACAGAAACCTTACCGGCGGGCTCCCCCTCCGGGGCGATCTTGACACGGGATTTTACTTTTCCAAATAAGTCGTCCAGCATGGGGGCTGCACACACCTTTCTTTTCTTTTTTTTGTGATGGGCTGGGGCCGGTGGGGGGCGCTGTGCGCTTTGCTTGCCTCTGTGGGGTTATGCGTTGCCGCTGTGCTGTGTTGCGTTGCGTTTTGGCGTTACCGCTGTACAGCGGGATGGCATGTCGCTCATGCCGCGACGGGCAGTTACTTTTGGAGGAACAAAAGTAACCAAAATTCCCACGGGGGAGGGCCCCCGTGACCCCCCATGCACTTTGGGTAGCCATCTCTCGTAATCTTTTAGCTGTTCAGAGGTATCTACGATATTTAAATAGGGGCACCGGCCCCTAAATCCCCCGCTTAAGGACTTCCAGTCCTTAAGAATCCAGTGTTCCTTGGCAAACGCTGGTGGCGCGGTGCAGCGCGCCGTCGGCGGGCTGCCGCCCGGCGCGGCGCTGCATGTTACGATAGGCTGCTTTTAAGCCAGCTTCCGGAATGGGGTTTTTCGGCCCCATGGAGGGAGTGGACGGTTTGATTGGGGCGTGTGGCTGTGAAGAACTTTATGTTCATAAAAATCCATGGGTTAGCGGCAGAAATCAGTCATTTTACCCTACAGCATAGTCTCCAGGTAATTGATATCGTATTCACCGGAGGCGAAGCCCTCGTCCTGGAGGATTTGGAGCTGGAAGTCTATGTTGGTGTCCACCCCCGCCACCACAAATTCCGCCAGCGCCCACTTCATCTTCGCTATGGCCTCGTCCCGGGTGGGGGCGTAGGCGATGAGCTTGGCCATAAGGCTGTCGTAATAGGGGGGGATGGTGTAACCGGCGTACATGGCGCTGTCCAGCCGGATGCCGGGGCCTCCGGGCATGAGCAGGGCTTTGAGGGTGCCGGGGGAGGGCCGGAAGCTTTCCTCCGGGTTTTCGGCGTTGATCCGGCACTCGATGGCGTGTCCCCGGGGAGCCAGCTTCTTTTGGGTGAAGGGGAGGGCCTCCCCTTGGGCGATGTTGATCTGCCATTTTACCAGATCCACGCCCCACACCATTTCAGTAATGGGATGCTCCACCTGAATCCGGGTGTTCATCTCCATAAAATAGAAATCTCCCCGGCTGTCCAGGAGGAATTCAACGGTTCCCGCGTTCTGGTAATTTACGGCTTTGGCGGCGGCTACGGCGGCGGCGCCCATCCTTTCCCGCAGCTTGGGGGTCATAATGGCGCAGGGCGAGGGACACTCCTCCAGAACCTTCTGGTTCCGCCGCTGGAGGGAGCAGTCCCGCTCCCCCAGGTGAACAATATGGCCGTGCTCGTCGGCCAGAATTTGGATCTCCACATGGCGGGGGCCTACAATCAGCTTTTCCAGGTATACGCTGTCATCCCCGAAGAAACGGAGGGCCTCCTGCCGGGCGGCGGTGATGGCGGCCTCCAGCTCAACCGGCTCCTGCACCCGGCGGATACCCCGGCCGCCCCCTCCCGCGCTTGCCTTCACCAGAACGGGATACCCCATCTCCAGAGCAAGCCCCCGGGCGGCCTCCAGGTCACCGATCACGCCGTCCGAGCCGGGAACCACCGGAACCCCCGCCGCCTTCATGGTCTGCTTGGCCTGGGCCTTATCCCCCATTTGCTCGATGGACTCTGACCGGGGGCCGATAAACTTAATGCCGCAGCGCTCGCAATTGCGGGCAAAGGCCGCGTTCTCGCTCAAAAAGCCGAAGCCGGGGTGCACCGCCCCCGCGCCGGTGATGGCGCAGGCAGAGATGATGGCCTGTGTATTCAGGTAGCTTTCACTGCTGGAGGCCGGGCCGATGCAGACGGTTTCATCGGCAATCTGGGCATGGAGGGCGCTTCTGTCCGCCTCGGAGCACACCGCCACCGTGCGCAGACCCAGTTCGCGGCAGGCGCGGATAACGCGCACCGCAATCTCGCCCCGGTTGGCGATCAGCACTTTTCTAAACATAAACTTTTGTCTCCTGCCTGGGCTAGTATTATGAAGTAACAAGGTAACGGGTCAGGCTTTCATTTCTGAAAGGCAAACGTCAGCTCGCAGGTGACGGCAACCTCTCCGTCCACCCTGGCGACGCCGGAGCCTACCCCGACGCTGCTCCGCAGCTTTTTTATGTCCACCTCCAGGGTGAGCACATCGCCGGGAACCACCTGGCGGCGGAACTTGACCTTATCCAGCTTGGCAAACAGGGCGACCCGGCCCTTGTTTTCAGGCATGGAACCGGCGCAGACCGACCCGGTTTGGGCCAGCATCTCCACCAGCAGCACGCCGGGGGTTACGGGATAATCGGGAAAATGCCCGGCAAACCACCAGTCGTCGGCGGTGACATATTTTCTGGCAATACACCGCTTTCCAGGCTCAAGGGCAATGACCTCGTCGATGAGGAGAAAGGGATCCCTGTGGGGGATGACGTCCATGATTTGTTCCTTGTTCAGCAATACCATCATATTTCTCCTTTTCCTTGTCAGGCGATGCACAGAATGGGCTGGCCGTATTCCACAGCCTGGCCATTCTCCGCCAGTATCCGGGCGACGGTGCCGTCCACCTCGCAGAGAACCTCGTTCATCAGCTTCATGGACTCAATGATAAAGAGCACATCGCCCTTTTTCACCTGGCTGCCCGCCTCCACAAAGGGGGGCATTTCGGGGGCTGGGGCAGCGTAGAAGGTGCCCACGATGGGGGAGGTGACCACATGTCCCGCGAGGGCCTCCTCCCCGGGCTGGGGCTCAACTGCCTCGGCTTGGGGAGCGGACAGAGGGACGCTTTCGGAGGGGGCGGGGAAGGGCGCGGCGGCCCGCGGCCCCTTCAGCACCAGGGATTGCTCCCCGTTTTTCAGCTTGAGGGTGCTCATGTTGTTTTTGCTGACGGCCTCCATCAGCTCTATGATATCGGATACACTCAACCATTGCTCGCTCATTCTATTCAACCTACTCTCGTGTCAGACTTATTTGGGCGGAGGGGCTTAAATTATTAACCCTCATATTTCCGGAAGGCCAGCGTGGCGTTATGCCCGCCGAAGCCCAGTGAATTGGAGATGGCATATCTGGCGTCCGCCTTGCGCGTGCCCTCGGTGATATAATCCAGGTCGCATTCCTCATCGGGAACGCGGTAGCCGATGGTGGGAGGCAGCAGCCCCTCCTCCAGCGCCTTGGCGCAGATGATGGCCTCAATGGCCCCGGCGGCTCCCAGCAAATGCCCGGTCATGGATTTGGTGGAGGAGACGGCCAGCTTGTAGGCGTGATCCCCGAACACGGTTTTAATGGCCTTGGTTTCGTATTTGTCATTGAGGTCGGTGGAGGTGCCGTGGGCGTTCACATAGTCCACGTCGGCGGGGGAGATGCCCGCCTCCCGGATGGCAAACTCCATGGCCTTGGCCGAACCGGTTCCCTCCGGGTCGGGACTGGTGATATGGAAGGCGTCGTCCGTCGCGCCGTAGCCCACCACCTCGGCGTAAATACGCGCGCCCCGGGCCTTGGCGTGCTCGTATTCCTCCAGCACAAGGACTCCCGCGCCGTCGCCCATGACAAAGCCGCTCCGCTCCTTGTCAAAGGGGATGGACAGCCTGTCCGGATCCCCGCCCCGGGTGAGGGCGCCCATGTTGTTGAAGCCGCCCAGAGCAAACCGGCTGATGGCCGCTTCCGCGCCGCCGGTGACCACCGCGTCCAAGGAGCCGTATTTCACCTTGCGAAATGCCTCGCCCACCGCGTGCGCCCCCGAGGCGCAGGCGGAGACAGGGCAGAAGTTATCCCCCTTAAAGCCGTGGTCGATGGCGATGCGGCCACCGGCCATGTTGGAGATCATCATGGGTACGAAAAACACGGAGATGCGCTCGGCGCCCCGCTCCAGATATTTGGCGTGGTCGGTTTCAATGGTCTGGAAGCCGCCGATACCGCTGCCCACAATGACGCCGATGCGGTAGGGATCCAGATCCTCCGCGAAGCTGCCCGCGTCCGCGATGGCTTCATTGGCTGCCGCGACGGCATACTGGCAGAACAGATCCTGCCGCCGGGCTTCTTTTTTGGGGATGCCGTGGGCGATAGGATCCCAATCCTGAATTTCTGCGGCATACTTTACGTCAAAATCCGTTGTGTCAAAGGACTTAATGGGGTGAAAGCCGTGCTTGCCCGACTTAATATTTTCCCAGAAGTTATCCGTGCCCATACCGGTGGAGGAGACAGTCCCCATGCCGGTTATCACTACTCTGCGCATCTATCATCGTCCTCCTGTTATATATGCTCCTTGTAGATTACATTACATGGAAAGCCCGCCGTCCACCACGATCACCTGGCCGGTGATAAAATCCTGGGAGGCCAGAAACAGGGCGGTGTCCGCCACATCCTTGGGTGTTCCCAGGCGGCGGAGGCTGGTTCTGGCCAGCAGGGCCTCTTTGAGGGAATCGGACAGGGAATCTGTCATGTCCGATTGGATGAAGCCGGGAGCAATGGCGTTACAGGTAATATTCCGGGAGCCCAGCTCCTTGGCCACCGATTTGGTGAGCCCGATAAGCCCCGCCTTGGAGGCGCTGTAATTTGCCTGGCCCGCGTTGCCGCCAATTCCCACCACCGAGGATATATTGATGATCTTACCGGCCTTCCGCTTCATCATTAAGGGGGTGACCTGCCGGATCATGTTAAAGGCGCTTTTGAGGTTTGCGTCCATAACGCTGTCAAAGCTCTCCTCACTCATGCGGGCCACCGGGCCGTCCCTGGTGATACCGGCGTTGTTAATCAGGACGTCAATGCCGCCCATCTCCTCCGTTACCTGCTTCACCATGGCGGCGCAGGCGGCAAAATCGGACACATCCGCCACAAAGCACCCGGCGTTTCCCCCATGGCCTCGGCAGTCCGCGGCCACTCCCTGGCCCAGCCTCTCCATGGACTCCCGGGTTCGGCAGCCAATTGCCACATCGTAGCCGGACGCTCCAAAGGCGCGGGCCAGCTCGGCTCCGATCCCTCTTGTGGCGCCGGTAATCAGTACAACCTTACCCAAAACGCGCCCCTCCTTCTAATATACGAAGGCGTTGGCGCCCAGGGCAAGCCCCGCGCCAAAGCCCACAATACAAACCTTGTCGCCCCGTTTGAGGCGGCCCGACCGGGCGCACTCGTCCAGCCCGATGATGATGCTTGCGCTGGAGGTGTTGGAATACTCCTGGAGCCCCACATACACCTTTTCCATGGGGAAGTCCAGGTTCTTCAGCGCCGTTTCGATAATGCGCAGGTTGGCCTGGTGGGGAACCAGCAGGTCGATATCCGGAACCTCCCAGCCCAGCTTGCCACAGGCGTTCTTCACCGCCAGAGGCATGGAGCGGGTGGCAAATTTATACACCTCGCGGCCGTTCATATAGATAAGGCCGTCCACATCCAGGGGGAAGGGGAGAAGCTCCTCGTACTCCGGCTGTCCGGCAAAGGGGAGGGGATTGCGAACCCGCTTGCAGTAGGTCTGATGGACGCCGGAGGCCTCGGTGTAAAGCCAGGAGGCAAAGGGCTTGTCGCTTTTCTCCACAACAAGCGCCCCCGCCCCGTCGCCAAAGAGGATGCAGGTGCCCCGATCCTCATAGTTGAGGAAATTCGAGAGGTTTTCGGTGCCGATTACCAGCACGGTTTCCACATCGCCGGTGGCCAGATACCGCCGGGCCATGTCCAGGCTGTAGGTCAGCCCGGCGCAGGCTACGCTGATGTCCATGGAAAAGGCGTTTACCGCGCCGATCTTTTCCTGGATGATGGAGGCGATGGAGGGGAAAAAGAAATCGGTGGTCACCGTGGTCACCACAATCATATCAATATCCTTCCCGGTTTTTCCGGCGGCTTCCAGCGCCCGCTGTGCGGCCAGCATCCCCATATGCCAGGTAGGCTCCCCCAGGGAGATGTGCCGCCGGTTCATACCCGTGCGGGTGCGTATCCATTCGTCCGAGGTGTCTACAATCCCGGTAAAGTCGTTGTTGGTCACCACGTAATCAGGTACATAATGCCCCGTTCCAAGGATTTTAATTCCAATCATTCTCAGTCCCCATTTCCCAACAAAAATGTAACAAGTGTTATATCTTTTAAGTCTAGCGTGTCGTGCCTGATTTGTCAATGAAAAATTTGCAAAATTATCAATTTTATAGTATTCTATACGGGTGAACCTGGAAATATCACGGCTACCCGGAAAGGAAGTAGGCAGAAGTGGCAAAAGTGCTGGCATTATTCGGGGGGCAGGGCTCCCAGTATCCCGGGATGGGAAAGAGCTTGTATGGCGCGTTTCCCTCGGTGCGCCATATTTATGAGTGCGCCGGGGATATTTTTGGATACGATGTGGCGGAGGTGAGCTTCGAGGGAACCGAGGAGCGGCTGGCGGACACAAAGGTGTCCCAATCGGCCCTGTTTACCCTGGCGGTTTCCGCCTACACTGTGACCAGGGAAGCCCGGGGGCCTGCGGACGCCCTGGCAGGGCATTCCCTGGGGGAATATGCCGCCCTCTATTGCGGGGGAGCCTATTCCCTGGAGGACGGCATGTCCCTGCTCAAGGCGCGGGCCGAGGCCATGGAGGAGGCCTGCGTCCAAAATCCCGGAACCATGTATGCCGTGGTAGGGGCCGCCGCCGACGCGGTGAGCGCGGCCTGCGCCGAAGCCGGCGGCATGGTGTGGCCGGTAAACTTTAACCTGCCCTCCCAGACGGTGATTTCCGGAAAGGCGGAGGACTGCGCCAAAGCGGCGGCGCTTCTGGAGGCGGCGGGAGCCAAGGCGGTGCGCCTGGATGTCCAGGGCGCGTTCCATACCCCGCTGATGGAACCGGCGGCGGCCCGGCTCCGCCAGGCGGCGGAGCGCTGCGCCTTCCGTCCCCTGGAGCTGGATTTTTACTCCAATCTCACCGGCGGCAGGCTGGCGGTGGAGGACTACCCCGAATATCTGGTTCGCCATATGCTCAGCCCCGTGCGTTTTGCAGAGGAGGTCGCCGCCCTGACCGCCGACGGCGTGGAGGTTTGTGTGGAGTTCGGGCCTAAACGGGCGGCGTCCCTTGTTAAAAAGAATAGCAAATCCCTTGCAGTATATCATGTCGAAGATACCATGACATTGGAAAAAACGCTGAAAGGTTTGAGAGAAAGATGAACGAAAAGAAGAAAAGCATTGTAATTCTGTGCGGATTCATGGGGAGCGGAAAAACCACCCTGGGCGGGCTGCTGGCCAAACGGCTGGGCATGGAATTTATTGACCTGGACAGTATCTGTGTGGCTGAAATGGGGATGCCGGTGGCGGAAATCTTCCGGGTTCACGGCGAGCAGGGCTTCCGGGACGCGGAACACCGGGCCGCCCTGTCTGTGGCGAGCCGGGAGAACCTGGTGTTGGGCGCGGGAGGCGGCACCCTGGTGTACGAGCGGAACATTGCCCCCCTGCGGCAATGCGGCACGGTGGTGTATCTCAATCCCGGCTTTGAGGTCTGCTATGGGCGCATCAAGGACAGCGACCGCCCGATTGTAACCCGGAACACAAAGGAGCAGCTGGAGCAGGTATACAATGAGCGTGCGGCAATCTATAAGGCAGCCTCCCATCTGGAGGCTACGGTGCCGGGCCCCCCCAATGAATGCGTCGATGAGCTGGTGGCGCTCCTTAAAGATAACAATTGCCTGTGATATATTAAAATAACAAGGCCGCCGCGTGATTTTTCTTTTCACGCGGCGGCCTTGTTTTTTGCTCGTTAATACCATCAGCGGCTTTGATCCGCGGTTGCCTGCGCGGCGGAAGGCGGGTCAAGCCAACGCGTCCAGGCTGCCGGGCGTCTGGGCGGCATTGTTGTAGGACGCGGGCCGGGAGGTGGTTTTGGTGACGGCTCCGGCAATATAGGTGCGCCCGCATTCGGGGCAGGTGGCGTGTTCCAGGTGAACCGTGCTGGAATGCACCAGCTCATTCTCACTGTCACGGTTTTTCGAGGCTTTTTCCGCCACATGCTCGTGCTCATGGCTCGTAATCACGGTTCCCGCCGAGGAGGAGGATATGCGCTTCCCCGCCTGGAAGGATACGCCGCCGTCATCCGATTCGTCCTTATAGGTTCTGGCGCTGCAGGTGGGGCATTCCGCTTGGCCGTTGCGGATTTTTTGCTCCAAATCCGCCGTGGTTTCCTCCTCGCTTTCGGCTACGCCTACAGGGGCCCCCTGTGCTTTTTGGTTGCGCTGGATGCTTTCCCGCCACAAGTCCATCATGTTGAGCTTGCTGCTGCTGTCATCCTTGGCGACAGGATTGAGTATGTTATGAGTTCCGGACAAGTTGCACGTCTCCTTTCTTTTCAGACACATTTTTCTTATGTGGTGGAACCTCCTACAGCTCCCGTTCCTTACGCGAAACGCCGTAGGGTCTGCGGGTTCCGGTTCCGGCTGCATCCCCGCTCACAAACATGGCCTGCCGGGACAGATAGGCTGTCAGGTCATCGGCGTTGTGTGCCGGGGCTTGACCGGCAGGGGCCGCGCTCTCCGGCGGCGCGGCGGCACGGTGCAGGGCGGACAGGGCGTCTTGTTTTTTTCGGGCGTTTGCGTCGTACAACAGCGCGTCTATAGGAAGGCTGGGCACAAACACAGCCCCCGCGCCGCCCCGCCTGCCCTCCTTCTCCTTCTGCCGCTCCTTCAGCTCACGGTAATCCTCGGGGAGGCGCTTGTACTCCTTGGTGCCGGTGAATACCATGTGGGCGTCGGAGATGGACGCGGCGTGCATACCGATGTCCGAAACGGACTGGCTCCCCCCTGTGCTGGAGGCTTCCTTCATTTGCGAGAGAAAGGAAGCGGTCTTGCCCATATGCAAACGGCGGACATCCTCCTTGGTTCTGCATTTGCGCAGCTCACGCTCGTATTCCGCCCTCTCCCGCGCAATCCTTACGGCTTTATCGTAAAGCTCCGGGTGGTTTTCCTTGAGATAGGCGAGCTCCGCGGAGGTGAGCTTCTTTCCGGCGGCCAGCTTTGCGTTGATGGTCTCCACCGACCAGGCGGGCTGCGGGTCAAACAGGTTCTTGATTTTTAGGTGCTCCAGCTGGGCCTGAAGGGGGTCATCCTTTTTCCGCTGCCACTTTCGCTGCAAATCCTGATTTTTCAGGTAATTTTGGAGATTGCCGATTGAAAATATCATTTGGTGTCACCTCCATTTCCACAGTAAATTTAATCCGCAAATTTTTCACAAAGCTCCTAAAACGGATATCGGTCGCCGGGAGGGATTCTTTAGCGGCGTAAATTAAAAAATCAGGAGTGCGGAAGTCAGATTTGTTTTGACAGGTAATCCTTACTATGTTACCATAACAGTATATTGAATTTGACTGGGGAGATGTGGAAAATGGATTACGCGAAAGAGTCTCTGAAAAAGCATTACGAGTGGAAGGGCAAGCTGAGCGTCCAGCCGAAAATGCCCGTTTCCAGCAAGGAGGATTTATCCCTGGCCTATACGCCCGGCGTGGCCCAGCCCTGCCTGGAAATCGAGAAGGATCCGGGCAAGAGCTTTGAGCTCACCGGCCGCTGGAACACTGTCGCCGTGGTTACCGACGGCACAGCGGTGCTGGGGCTGGGGGATATCGGCCCCGAGGCCGGCATGCCGGTAATGGAGGGGAAATGCGTTCTGTTTAAGGCGTTTGGCGATGTGGACGCTATCCCCCTGTGCGTCCGCTCCAAAGAGGTGGAGGATATCGTGAAGGTAGTTACCCTGCTGGCCGGCAGCTTTGGCGGCGTCAATCTGGAGGATATCGCCGCGCCCCGCTGCTTCGAGATTGAGCGCCGGTTAAAGGAGAGCTGTGACATCCCCATTTTTCACGATGACCAGCACGGTACCGCCGTGGTCACCCTGGCGGCCCTTATCAACGCGCTTAAGCTTACCGGCAGGAAATTTGCGGATATCTCGGTGGTCACCAACGGGGCGGGGGCTGCCGGAGTGGCCATCATCAAGCTGCTCATGGCCGTGGGCCTGAACGATGTGGTCATGTGTGACCGGCAGGGGGCCATTTATGAGGGCCGGGCCGGCCTGAACGCAGAAAAGGCGGAGATGGCGGCCATTTCCAACCGGATGAAGAAAAGAGGCAGCCTTGGAGAGGTGATGAAGGGGGCGGATGTGTTTATCGGCGTATCCGCGCCGGGCACGGTCACCGCCGATATGGTTCGCTCCATGGCAAAGGATCCTATCCTGTTCCCAATGTCCAACCCCACCCCTGAAATCATGCCGGACGAGGCGCTGGCGGCAGGTGCGGCGATTGTGGGCACAGGCCGCAGCGATTTCGCCAACCAGATCAATAACGTGCTGGCCTTCCCCGGTATCTTCCGCGGGGCGCTGGATGTACGGGCCGGCGATATCAATGATGAGATGAAAATCGCGGCGGCCCACGCATTGGCCGGCCTCATAACGGAGGCGGAGCTGAGACACGATTACATCATTCCGGCCGCCTTCGACCCCAGGGTAAAGGACGCGGTGGCAAGGGCGGTGGCCCAGGCCGCAAGGACAAGCGGCGTGGCCAGGATTTAAGGGAAAAGCGATTGAAAAAAGACAACCGTCCTGTTATACTGGTAGTGTTGTTTTAAAAATGGCAAGGGGGTACAAAATGAATCAAGCGGAGCTTTTAACACTGAAAAAATTTGCCGCTTTCATCCGGCTGGAAACCGTCAAGGAGGTGGGGATCCGGGGATTTGGTCATCTGGGCGGGGCGCTGTCCATTGTGGACACGCTGGCCGTCCTGTATGGCGGCGCAATGAATATTGACCCGAAGAACCCCGGCTGGCCCGACCGGGATAAGCTGGTGATGTCCAAGGGGCACGCGGGCCCTGCGGTTTACGCGGCTCTGGCCCTGAAGGGCTATTTCCCCATGGACTGGCTGGAAACACTGAACCAGCCGGGAACCCGGCTGCCCAGCCACTGCGACTGCCAATTGACCCCCGGCGTGGACATGACCACCGGCTCGCTGGGTCAGGGGGTATCCACCGCCATCGGCCTTGCCCTGGCTCAAAAGATGGATGAACGATCCGGCAGGGTATACCTTGTTACCGGAGACGGGGAAATAAACGAGGGCCAGGTGTGGGAGGGCGCGCTGTTTGCGCCCCAGCACGGCCTGGACAACCTCACCTGGTTTATCGACTGTAACAAAAAGCAATTGGACGGCAGCACCCGGGAGGTTTTGGAGCTGGGGGACGTGGCCGCCAAGGCGGAGTCCTTCGGCTGGCATACCCAGAGCATAGACGGAGGGGATGTGGCAGCCATTGCCGAGGCGGTAAATGCCGCCAAGCTGGAGAAAAGCAAGCCCTCCTGTATCGTTCTGAATACGGTGAAGGGCGCGGGCGTAAAGTGCGTGTCGGATATTGAGCTCAACCACCACATCGTCTTTGAGGGCGCGCTGGTTGACCAGGCTGTCGCGGAGCTGGAAGCGGTTATTGCGGAGCTGGAAGGGGGCGGCGGTAAATGATTATATACAATGGCGAAATGGATAAGGCGCAATACAAAAGTGTATTTGGCCGTGTAATGGAGGAGCTGCTGGAAGTGGACAGGGACGTCGTCTATCTGGACTGCGACCTGATGAATTCCATCGGTACCCTGGGCTTGTGGAAGAAGAATAAGCGGCAGGCCGTCAACTGCGGCATAGCCGAGGCCAATATGATGGGCATAGCGGGCGGCCTTTCCGCCGCCGGGAAAAAGCCCTACGCCCACACCTTCGGCCCCTTTGCCACGCGGCGTTCCTTTGACCAGACCTTCATCTCCATTGCCTATGCGGGGCAGAGCGTCCGGATTATCGGCTCCGACCCCGGCGTGGTGGCGGCCTTTAACGGAGGCACCCACATGCCCTTTGAGGATATCGCCCTCATGCGCAGCATCCCCCACAGCACCGTCATTGAGATCAGCGACGCCGCCATGCTGGAAGCCGTGCTCAAGATGGTCAGGGACAGACCGGGCGTCACCTACCTGCGCACCACAAGGAAAAATTATCCTGCCGTATACAGTGGGGATCATGCCTTTACCATAGGGAAAGGCGAGATCCTGCGGGACGGGGAGGATGTGACGGTCATTGCCATCGGCCTTATGGTGGGCGAGGCAATGAAGGCGGCCGGAATGCTGAAGGAAAAGGGAATCTCCGCCCGGGTGGTGGATATGTTCACCGTGAAGCCGGTGGACGAAGAACTGATCCTGCGCTGTGCCAAAGAAACCGGCGCGTTGGTCACCGCCGAAAACCACAATGTTAACGGCGGACTGGGCGAGGCGGTAGGCGCCGTTTTGCTGGAAAGCGGCCATCCGGTTCCCATGCGGAGGGTAGGCGTCCAGGACGAGTTCGGTTCTGTGGGCCCCCAGGATTACCTCCAGCGGCACTATGGCCTCACCGCGGAAAAAATTGCAGAGGCCGCAGAGCGGGCGCTGTCCTTTAAGTAAGATTGACGGTTATTAGGGCCGGGTCAGGCATAAAGCTTATTCTGATCCGGCTCATTGCTTTTTCCAGACGCAATATAGCCGGTTAATTTTAAAGTTAAATGACTTATGAGGATGGCCGCCGCCCTCCCTCGCGGAAGCCTTAGGGGTGACGGAAACAGGGCTGTTGTCCCACCGTTTGCCGTGTTTGGCTGCGTTTCGGTCACCGAGGGGGGGACACGATGCCCAATAAACGGCAACTTTTTTGATTTTTAGGTCAAATTTAGCATTTCAGTATTGTAAAATCTGAAAAAATTGATATAATGTTGCTTGTGATGCGTTTCACAAGAATGGAGGAGATTTATTTAGTGCAGTACGTTAAGTACAAGCAAGTTGGATTTGTGGGTATCATTACCATTGACCGGCCGGCGGCACTGAACGCGCTGTCCCCCGAGGTGTTGGGGGAGCTGGATAAGATTCTGGACAGCGCCGGTATCCAGGATATACGCTGTGTGATCGTAACCGGCGCGGGGGAGAAAGCCTTTGTTGCAGGCGCGGATATTGGAGTTATGTACCCCATGACCCAGGGGGAGGCAAAGGAATTGTGCCTGCTGGGCAACGGCGTGCTTAGAAAGCTGGAGCTCCTGCCGGTGCCGGTTATCGCCGCGGTGAACGGCTTTGCCTTGGGCGGCGGCTGTGAGCTGGCTATGGCCTGCGATATCCGCATCGCCTCTGAAAACGCGGTATTTGCCCAACCCGAGGTATCCCTGGGGATTACGGCGGGCTTTGGCGGAACCCAGCGCATGCCGCGGCTGATAGGTATGGGCAGGGCAAAGGAGCTGCTTTACACAACAAGCAAGATCAAGGCGGCCCAGGCGCTGGAAATCGGCCTGGTAAACGCCGTATATCCCCTGGATCAGCTGATGCCGGAAGCTATCAAGCTGGCGGAAAAAATTGCTGCTAACGCACCCATCGCCGTCCGGGCCACCAAAAAGGCCGTAAACGATGGAATGCAGACAGACATAGACGCGGGCATTCTGATTGAGGCGGAGCAGTTTGGCATCTGCTTTGAAACCCAGGATCAGAAAAACGCAATGGGCGCCTTCCTGGAGAAGCGTAAGCCCGATCCGTTTGTAAATGCCTGATGAATTTGTAATTACAGCCGTTTACGGACTGTGAATAAGTAAGGAGGATCTTGCATGGATTTTGTATTGAGCAAAGAACAGGAAATGGCCAGGCAATTATTCCGCGAGTTTGCGGAAAAGGAAGCCAAGCCCCTGGCGGAGGAAATTGACGAACAAGAGCGCTTCCCGTCCGAAACCGTGGAGAAGATGCAGAAGTATGGGTTTATGGGTATTACCGGCCCCAAGAAGTATGGCGGCCAGGGCTGCGATACCCTGACCTACGTGCTGTGCGTTGAGGAGCTTTCCAGGGTTTGCGCCACCACCGGCGTTATTGTCTCCGCCCACACATCCTTGTGCTGCGACCCCATCTACAAGAACGGCACGCCTGAACAGATCGAAAAATACCTGGTACCCCTGATCAGCGGCAAGAAACTCGGCGCGTTCGGCCTCACCGAGCCCGGCGCGGGCACCGACGCGTCCGGCCAGCAGACCAAGGCTGTACTGGATGGGGACAACTACATCCTCAACGGCACCAAAATCTTTATCACAAACGGCGGTAAGGCGGATACATATGTAATCGCCACCATGACCGACAAATCCAAAGGTAACAAGGGAATCACCACTTTTATCGTAGAGAGTGACCGTCCCGGCTTCTCTATCGGCAAAAAAGAGTTGAAAATGGGTATCCGTGGCTCCGCTACCACCGAGCTGGTTTTTGAGAACTGCGTGATTCCCAAGGAAAATATGCTGGGCCAGGAGGGCAAAGGCTTTGCCATCGCCATGCAGACCCTTGACGGCGGCCGCATCGGCATTGCCGCCCAGGCGCTGGGTATTGCCCAGGGCGCGTTTGACGAGACCGTCAAGTATGTCAAGGAGCGCAAGCAGTTTGGACGTACCATCTCCGCTTTCCAAAACACCCAGTTCCAGCTGGCGGATTTGAAGGCCCGCATCGAAGCTGCCCGCCTGCTGGTTTACAACGCGGCGCTTGCCAAGGACACTAAAAAGAGATTCTCCGAGGAAGCCGCGATGGCAAAGCTGTTTGCGGCTGAAACCGCAATGGCGGTGACCACCAAGTGCGTGCAGCTTTACGGCGGCTACGGCTACACCAGGGATTATCCCGTGGAGCGCATGATGCGCGACGCGAAAATCACCGAGATCTACGAGGGAACCAGCGAAGTGCAGCGCATGGTCATTGCAGCCTCGGTTCTGAAATAAGGGGAGGAAAAAGATGAATATTATTGTTTGCATTAAGCAAGTACCCAATACAAACGAGGTGAAGCTGGATCCCGTTACCGGTACCTTGATCCGTGAGGGTATCCCCAGCATTATGAACCCGGACGACAAGGCCGGCCTGGAGGCCGCGCTGCGCATTAAGGACAAGAACGGCGCGCATGTCACCGTTATCACCATGGGGCCTCCCCAGGCCGATCTGGTTTTGCGTGAATCCCTGGCAATGGGCGCGGATGAATCAATCCTGGTCACCGACCGCGCGTTTGGCGGCGCGGATACCTGGGCTACCTCCTCCACCCTGGCGTCCGCCATTAAAAAGCTGCCCTGCGATCTCATTATTACCGGCCGTCAGGCTATCGACGGCGATACCGCACAGGTAGGCCCCCAGATCGCCGAGCATCTGAAGATGGTCAACATTTCCTACGCCGAGGACATCCAGGTGGAGGGCGACAGCGTAATTGTAAAGCGCCAGTATGAGGATCGTTACCATATGATTAAGGCGAAAATGCCCTGCCTCATCACCACCCTGGCCGAGCTGGGCGAGCCCAGGTACATGACTCCCGGCGGCATCTTTGACGCATACCGGGAAAAAGAGGTCAAGCAGTTTGTCCGCGCCGACCTGGACGTGGATGACGGCAACATCGGCCTGAAAGGTTCCCCGACCCGCGTTGCCAAGTCCTTTGCCAAGCAGCTGAAGGGCAAGGGGACTGTGGTCAACCTGGATACCGCCGAGTCGGTGGATTTCCTGGTAGAAAAACTTAAAGAAAAATTTGTGCTGTAGGAAAGTGGGGGCAAGAATGAGCATTCAGGATTATAAAGGCATATTTGTTTTTGTGCAGCAGGTTGACAACAAGGTCAGCAGCGTTTCCTATGAGCTTATTGGCGAGGGAAAGAGGCTGGCCAAGGAGCTGGGCTGCGACGTTTCAGCCGTGCTGTTGGGACATAAGGTAGACGCTATGTGCGGCGGCCTGGCCAAATACGGCGCGGATCACATCATCACCGTGGATGATCCCACCCTGGAGGTATACACCACCGACCCTTATGTGGAGGCCCTCTATCAGGTTATCCAGGCAAAGAAGCCTGAAATTGTTCTCTATGGCGCCACTGCCATCGGCCGTGACCTGGCTCCCCGGGTGTCCGCCCGGGTGCACACCGGCCTTACCGCCGACTGCACCAAGCTGGAAATCGACGCGGAAACCAAGGATCTGCGCATGACCCGTCCCGCTTTCGGCGGCAACATCATGGCAACCATCCTCTGCTCCAATCACCGTCCGCAGATGGCCACCGTGCGTCCCGGCGTTATGCAGAAGCTGGACGTTAATGAGGGTGCCAATGTTGCTCCGGAGAAATTCACCGTGACTGGTTTGGCTGACCAGGTGAAGGTGGAGATACTGGAGATCGTTAAGAAAACAGCCGGCAAAATGAACATTCAGGACGCCAAGGTGCTGGTATCCGGCGGACGCGGCATGGGTGATCCCGCCAACTTCAAGATTCTGGAGGAGCTGGCTACAGCTTTTGGCGGCACCTTCTCCTCCTCCCGCGCGGCAGTTGACGCCGGGTGGACGGAAAAGGATCGTCAGGTTGGACAGACCGGACAGACCGTGCGTCCCAACCTGTACATTGCCTGCGGCATTTCAGGTGCGATCCAGCATCTGGCAGGTATGGAGGAGTCGGACATCATCATCGCAATCAACAAGGATCCCGGCGCGCCGATCTTTGAGGTTGCCGACTATGGCGTTGTGGGCGATGCCCTGAAGATTGTCCCCGCGCTGACTGTTGAGGTAAAGCGCCTGATGGCGGAGAAAAACTAAAATTCATACGAATTTTATATCGGGATACCAGAGGCAACCCCTTTGGTGTCCCGATTTTTTTAATTTCTCCGACGTAAGATCCATAATCCAGCAAGGATGTAAAGCCCCGCACAGCAACAAGCCTCTAGCCAACCTCCCGTTCCCTACATGGGGCCCCAAAAACCCCGTTCCGGGAGCTGCTTTGTAAAAACAATATGCGACATGCCGCGCCGCGCCGGGCGGCAGCCCGCCGACGGCGCGCTGCACCGCACCACAGCGTTTGCCAAAGAACCACTGGATTCTTAAGGACTGGAAGTCCTTAAGCGGGGGTTTTAGGGGCCGGAGCCCCTATTTAAATATCGTAGATACCTATAAACTACTACAAGATTACGAGAGATGGCTACCCAAAGTGCATGGGGGGTCACGGGGGCCCTCCCCCGTGGGAATTTTGGTTACTTTTGTTCCTCCAAAAGTAACTGCCCGTCGCGGCATGAGCGACAAGCCACCCCGTGGCACAGCGGCAACAGCAAAACGCACAGCGGCAACGCCTGACTGAACACGATAGTCAGAAACTGATAACAAATCTATTGACAAACCGGGCCTGATGATGTATGATTGAATAAACATATGAGCAAACATTCATATATAAGATTTAGGAGGAGTCATCATGTCCAGCAGGGTGCATGTGCTTGAGCCGGAAAAAATAACAACCGCGAACGATATATTTTATCAGGAGGTTCCGCATAGCGGGAACAGCGCCATACCCGGCGAAGGCGGTGAAAAACAGGTGTATATCCTGGAAAATTTGGGATGCGCCAACTGCGCCGCTAAAATGGAGGCCAAGATCAGGGAACTGGAGGGGGTGCGCGATTGCTCTATTACTTACGCGACGAAGCAGCTGCGGCTGTCCGCCGATAACCACGGCGACCTTCTGCCTGCCATTGAAAAAATCTGCGACGCCATTGAGCCGGGCGTCAGGGTAGTACCCCGGGGGCAGTCCCCCGGTTCCGGCAGGATGGGCGCTTACCTGCTGGAGAATTTAGGCTGCGCCAACTGCGCGGGCAAGATGGAGAGCCAGATTTCCCAGCTGCCCGGGGTTTCCGGCTGTACCATTACCTTTGCGACAAAGCAGCTGCGGGTTACAGCGGCGGATCCCGACGGATTGATCCCCCGGATACAGGAGATTTGCGGCGCTATCGAGCCGGGCGTCCGGGTGGTAAAAAAAGAAGAAGGAAAGGCGAAGGTGAAGGCGAAGGCGGAGGAGAACAAGGCCGGACAACAAAAAGACCTGGCGGCTATCTGTGCCGGGGGGCTGCTGTTCATCGGCGGCAAGGTGTGCGAGGGTATGCTGCCCGCCGCCGCGCCCTTTGTCTATCTGGCGGGATATCTGCTACTGGCCTTCGGAATTTTGCGGAAGGCAGGGAAGAATCTTTTAAACGGCCATATTTTTGATGAAAATTTCCTTATGAGCGTGGCCACCCTGGGAGCGCTGGCTATCGGGGAATTTCCCGAGGCGGTGGGGGTTATATTATTTTACCGGATGGGCGAGTACTTCGAGGCCAAGGCGGTGGAAAAAAGCCGGGGCCAGATCATGGGCGCGGTGGATCTGCGGCCCGATGTGGTGAACCTGATGCTGGGGGAGGAGGTTCAGGTGATGGACGCCCGGGACGCCCAGGCAGGGGATATCCTGCTGGTGAGGCCCGGCGACCGCATCCCCTTGGACGGCGTGGTGGTGGACGGGGAAAGCCGCATTGACACATCGCCGGTCACCGGCGAGCCGGTTCCGGTGAGGGTAGGATTGGGCAGTGAGGTGCTGTCCGGGTGCCTCAATACCTCGGGAGTGCTGAAAATGCGGGTGGAGAAGGTTCTGGAGGAATCCATGGTCACCCGGATATTGGACAGTGTGGAAAACGCCGCCGCCCAAAAGCCCAAGATGGATCGGTTTATTACCCGGTTCGCGCGGATTTACACCCCCATTGTGCTGGCGCTGGCCCTGTGCGTCGCGGTGATTCCATCCCTTGTTTCGGGGAACTGGCAATATTGGATTTACACCGCGCTGACCTTTTTGGTAATCAGCTGTCCCTGCGCGCTGGTTCTCAGCGTACCCCTGGCCTTTTTCTCCGGCATTGGCGCAGGCTCCAAGAAGGGGATTCTCTTTAAGGGCGGCGTCACGCTGGAGAGCCTGAAAAACGTGCGCGCGGTGGTGATGGATAAAACCGGAACCATTACAAAGGGCAATTTCGCGGTGCAGGAAGCGGTTCCCTATGGCGAAACCAGTGAATCCGAACTGCTGGCGCTTGCGGCGTCCTGTGAGCTCTGCTCCACCCATCCCATTGCGGGAAGCGTGGTGGAGGAGGCCAGGGCCAGGGGCCTGGAGCTCCGCCGTCCCACCGGAGCGGAGGAGCTTGCCGGTCACGGCGTTGCCGCCCGGCTGCCCCAGGGAGAGGCGCTTTGCGGCAGCCGCGAGCTGCTGGAGGGCAGAGGGGTGGCGGTACCGGCGGATGTGGGCGCGGGAGCGGACACCCAAGTCCTGGTGGCGCTAAACGGCGTATTTACCGGATATCTTGTCATTGCGGATACCATTAAGGAGGACGCCCGGGACGCGGTGGCGGAAATGAAGCGCCAGGGCATTTTCACAGCCATGCTCACCGGGGACAGCCCGGGCCGGGCCGTGGCCGTGGCGGATGAGGTGGGGGTTGACGAGGTGCACGCGGGGCTGCTCCCCGAGGATAAGGTGGAGAGGCTGGGCGCGATTCGAGCCTCTCGCGGTGGGGTGATGTTTGTAGGCGACGGCATCAACGACGCCCCAGTCCTTGCGTCGGCGGATGTGGGCGCGGCGATGGGAACCGGCGCGGACGCGGCTATAGAGGTGGCCGATGTGGTGTTTATGACCTCCAGCCTTCAGGCAGTACCCCAGTCATTTGCCATTGCCCGGGCTACTTGCAGAATTGCCGCACAAAATGTTATACTGGCCCTGACCATCAAGGTGATCGTAATGGCGTTGGGATTGACGGGGTTCGCCTCCATGTGGATGGCAGTGTTTGCCGATACCGGGGTATCCCTGATCTGTGTGCTGAATTCCATCAGAATACTGTATAAATGAGCTGAAATATAACTTGATGTAAAATAAAGGGGGCGGGAAATATGCCGGAGCGGGGGATTGTGCTTGGCGGAGGCGGCGCCCGGGGGCCCTATGAGGTGGGCGTGTGGCAGGCCATGCGCCAGATAGGGATGGATTACCAGATTGTCACCGGCACCTCGGTAGGCGCCCTCAACGGCGCCCTCATGGTGCAGGATTCCTTTGACCTGGCCAAGGAAATGTGGGAAAGCCTGGAGCAGAAGGATGTCATAGCGGAATTTACCCAAGCCGATCCCGCCACCCTGCCGGGCAGGGGCAGGATGATGGCTGATTTCGTCCGGCAGATGGTGGAAAAGGGCGGTCTTGACACCTCGCCCTTGGAGGCCGTTGTCCGCAGGGCGGTAAATGAGGAAGTCCTGCGGGCGTCGCCTGTCCAGTTTGGGCTGGTTACCGTGCGCTTTCCGTCCCTCAAGGCCGTCCAGCTTACCAGGGAGGAGATTCCGCCCGGGAGCCTTGTGGATTATCTGCTGGCCTCCGCCTCCTTCTTCCCGTTTTTTCAGCGGCGCACCATTGGGGAGGACGCCTATGTGGACGGCGCGCTTTCCGACAACATGCCCATCCAGCTGGCGGTGCGGTGCGGCGCGGAGGAAATTATCGCGGTGGATCTCGGCAGCGCGGGCGTTGTGCATAACAACCGGATAAACGTGCCCGTGACTTATATCCGCAGCCATTGGGATCTGGGACAATTGCTCCGGTTTCAGGTGGAGACTGCCCGGTACAACCTCCGGCTGGGCTATCTGGACGGCCTCAAGGCGTTTCACCGCCTGGAGGGCTGCGCCTACGCCTTTAAATTGGGGGAGAGCAGCCGGAACGCCAGGGATATGGGGAAGGTGCTTGCCTATATGCACCGTACCATGGGCGTATCGGTTTTTGACAAGCGAAAACGCCTGCCCCTCTTGGCGGAGCCCCGGATTGGGAGATGGATTGCGGGGGACGGGGCTGAAGGCCCGACCTTTGGCCGGGCGCTGACCACAGCGGCGGAGATCACGGGGGAGCTGCTGGGCATGCCTCCGGAGGAGGTGTACGACTTCCCCTCCTTTAACGCCCTCCTGCGGGAGCGGTTCCAGAG
>Ga0153996_1000087_pt1 | contig 56720 bp, 48 predicted proteins | sample TSNC080MetaG_FD_104728 | JGI IMG/M metagenome (GOLD analysis project Ga0153996, IMG submission 104728) | Attine ant fungus gardens microbial communities from North Carolina, USA - TSNC080 MetaG | ecosystem: Host-associated > Fungi > Mycelium > Unclassified | place: USA: North Carolina, Lumber... | reverse complement strand
TCCATAAGCAATGAACTCCTTTTTGGGTTGTGTGTAATTGGGTATTGGTACTTACATTATTCACCAAAAAAGGGAGGTCATTGCATTTTTTATTGAAAAAGTGGCATAACCCTTGAAAATATAAGGTTTGAAACAAAAAATTGGTAGTTCTATTTGACACTACCGGCTGAACGTTGGAGGAGTAAAAAATGATTTGTATCTCACTTTTTGATGGCAGCGTGCCGATGCCGTGTCCATGATCGGCAGTGAATGAGATATATTAGTGATTAATCGAAAAAGACGTGAGGGATTACGTCTTTTTTTAGCATCTTAATAAATAAAGTATTTAAAGGAGAGACTTGAATGAAAAAAGAAGAGGTGCCAATTTGGCAAAAATCCAATTTAACCTTAACGGAAGCATCTTTGTATTCTGGCATTGGAATAAATAAACTAAAGGAAATTACTAGCGGAGAGCAATGCAATTTTGTCTTATGGGTTGGAAACAAGAGACTCATTAAACGAAGACAGCTAGATGATTATATTGAAAGATGCTATTCCATATAAAGCGTTAGAGCTTGAAATGTCAGCCTTGGTATGTTAATTTAATATATATCATATCAAGGCTCTTTTTTAATAAAAGGAGCAGGAAAATGGTTGAGAAGCGAAAGGATAAAAAAGGCAGATTACTACGTTCGGGAGAGAGCCAGAGGAAGGATGGAAAATATGAATATAAGTATATGGATTCTGATGGAAGAAGGAGGTCGGTGTATAGTTGGAAATTAGTTCCCACTGACAAGGCAGATGGAAAGGCAGGGCTGTCATTAAGAGAAAAGGAAGAGACGATAAGCAAGGAGTTAGTAAGGGGCAATAATATAAATAAATCCCAAATAACCCTGGTGGAGTGTATAGAAGCGTATTTAGAGTTGAAAAAGTTTGCTAATTCAACTTATGAAAATTATCTTTGTTATTATAAGAGATGTATAAAGAATTCTGTTATTGGAAAGATGAGTATCCGTTGTATTAAGAAGTCGGATATAAAACGCTTTTATGCATATTATTCTAAGAAGGGCTATGCGGATGGAACGATTCAGATATTACATAAGATAATACACCCGGCTTTGGAAATGGCTGTTGATGATGAAGTAATTGGCAAAAATCCATCATCAGGATGCTGCCGAGAATATACTATGATGAAAGAAAGAGTAGCGTTATCAGTTGAGGAACAAAGCATATTTTTTAATGATGTTATACAATACAGTGGGGATAGTGAAAAATATTATTTGATTTTCATGACTATGATGGGACTTGCCTGTCGAGTAAACGAACTTATTGGTTTAACATGGAAAGATGTTGATATGAAATTGCGTATAGTTACAATAGACCATGGGATTGTATATCGTAAAAAAGATGGGAAGTTTCAGTTTTATGCGACAAGTGGAACCGCCAAGAATGTGAAACGCAAGATACCAATGACGGATGTTGTTTATAGCTGCTTCAATCAATTAAGAAAAAACCGATTTAAAAAACCTTCTAAGGTTGAGATAGATGGATATTCGGATTTTGTTTTTACTTCTGCTAGTGGAACGCCTATAAATCCTCTTAATCTTAATAAAGCGTTGAGCAAAATGATATGTAAATACAAAGAGAAGACAAATAAAGATTTTCCTGATATTTCAAATCATATTTTCAGGCATAGTGGTTGTACTAATATGGCAGAATCGGAAGTTGACCCTAATAGTATGATGCATATAATGGGGCATAGAGATTTAAAAATGATTATGAAGGTTTATGATACTGTTAATTTTGAGAGAGTAAGGAAGCAGATGAATAAAATGAATTAGAGAGTAATGTGATTTTACGACAAATTTACGACAAACTAAAGAATATTTGTAATGAGTTGTAATGATTTTTGCACAAAATCATATACAACATTCACTAAAAAAGTGCTTGCATAATGAGCTGTAATGGTTTATAATGACCTAAAACAGAATAATGAAGTCTTCAGGGCAGGGTGCAACTCCCTACCGGTGGTAAAGCCCACGAGCCGCAAGGTAGATTCGGTGAAACTCCGAAGCCGACAGTATAGTCTGGATGAAAGAAGATAAAGGAATCGTTTTTGTCATATCATTTGCTCTGGAATTAATTTCCGGAGCATTTTTATATGAAGAGCAATCATAAAAATGTATTGTTTGTTAGATGATTACCATATCAATAAGCCCTGAATTTTCAGGGCTTATTCTAGTGAGGAGGTTATCGCTATAGAAGAATATTTTATGCAAAGAGCCATTGAACTGGCCGCCAGGGGCTTGGGAAAAACAAACCCAAATCCACTGGTGGGGGCGGTCGTTGTAAAGGACGGCAGGATCATTGGAGAAGGCTTTCATGAAAAACCCGGTGGACATCATGCTGAAATTAATGCTTTCATGAATGCTAAGGAGCCGGTAGAAGGAGCAGCCATGTATGTTACGTTGGAGCCTTGTGCCCATTATGGGAAAACCCCTCCCTGTGCCGATAAGATTATTGAAAAAGGAATTAAGCAAGTAATCATAGGTATCAAAGACCCCAATCCTTTAGTGGCGGGAAAAGGCATTAAAAAGCTGATTGAAGCCGGTATCTCCGTCAATACAGGGATTTTAGCCGACAAATGCAGGAAGCAAAATGAGGTTTTCCTTAAGTTCATCATTGAAAAAAAACCATTTGTTATCCTTAAAGCAGGGATGTCTTTGGATGGTAAAATTGCAACTGTATCAGGAGAGTCACGGTGGATTACATGTGAGGCATCAAGAGCGCACGTCCATCAATTGCGGAATAATTATATGGGAATTATGGTTGGCATAAATACGGTGTTTAGAGATAACCCCTTATTGACATGCCGTAAACGCGGCGGAAGAAATCCCATCAGAATTATCGTAGACAGCCGGCTTAGAATTCCGATCAACGCCAAAGTGTTGTATGGGCAAAATGAAAGTAAAACAATTATTGCCACGACACATCTTGCGGAGCCAGAGAAAATCAAGGAGCTTAAAGGGCTGGGTGTTGATATCATTGTCACTGAAGGAATTAACGATAGGGTAAATCTTGAAAGGTTAATGGAACTCCTTGGTGAGAGGGGCATAGACAGTATTTTGCTAGAGGGAGGCCCCACTCTTAATTATTCAGCATTGGAGGCGGGAATTGTAGATAAGGTGATGATGTATACGGCACCGATGCTAATCGGAGGGCGCTTTTCAAAAACAGCCGTTGAAGGAGAAGGTATTAGAGAATTATCAGAAGCCATCCGGTTGGAGGAAATTTCCTGCCGGAAAATTGACAAAGATATTATGATTGAAGGGTATGTTCATAAGGATAAGAGGTGATTGATTGTTTACAGGAATTATCGAGGAAATAGGCGTACTTAAAGAAATCAAGTATGGAGAAAAATCGTCTATATTGGTCATTGAGGCAAAAAAAGTTTTAGAAGAAACAAAGCCTGGGGATAGTATTGCCGTCAATGGTATTTGTTTAACTGTAACTGCGCTTGGAAGAAATTATTTTACTGCGGATGTCATGGCTGAATCTCTTCGGAAAACGAATTTGAAAGATTTGAAAAGAGAAAGCCTTGTTAATCTTGAAAGGGCACTGTGTTTAAATGGACGTCTTGGCGGACATATTGTATCTGGACATGTGGACGGCACAGGCGTGATTGAAGCTTTCCAAAGAGAAGATAATGCTGTCTGGGTTTTAGTACGGGCGGACTTTAGTTTATTAAAATACATTGTTAATAAAGGGTCTATTGCTATTGATGGTGTCAGCCTGACAGTGGCATATATTGATGATATCCGTTTCAAAGTTTCTATTATTCCCCATACAGGCGATGAAACCATACTGCTTAAAAAGCATGTGGGAGATACCGTTAATCTGGAATGTGACATCATCGGCAAATATGTAGAAAAGTTAATGTATATGAAAGCGGAATCAGGGGAGGGCAGTAGTGGAATTGATATGACATTTTTAGAACAAAATGGATTTATTTAAGGAGGAAAAGGAATGAAATTTAACACAACCAGGGAATTAATTGAGGATATCAAGCTTGGGAAAATTGTTGTCGTCATTGATGATGAAGACAGAGAAAATGAAGGAGATGTCATTTGTGCGGCTCAGTATGCGACGACAGAAAATGTCAATTTTATGGCCAGTTTCGCAAAGGGATTAATCTGTATGCCGATGACGGAAGAATATGCCGGGAAATTGAATTTAAATCAGATGTGCCGGGATAATACCGATGCCCATAGTACAGCCTTTACCGTATCTATTGACCATATTGATACAACCACCGGAATTTCAGCTTATGAGCGAGGGATAACGGCAAGGAAGTGCGTCGGTGAGGAAGTATCCCCGAAAGATTTTAGAAGACCGGGACATATGTTTCCATTAGCAGCTAAACCTTGGGGCGTTCTTGAAAGAAACGGACATACGGAAGCTACGGTGGACTTAGTCCGTCTGGCAGGCTTAAAACCAGTAGGCTTATGCTGTGAAATTATGAAGGATGACGGCATGATGGCCAGAACATCGGAATTAATCGGATTTGCCATGAAGCACCAGTTGAAAATTGGAACTATTAAAGACTTAGTGCAATATAGAAAAGAAAATGAATTGCTTGTAGAGTGTGTTGCCAAAGCAAATATGCCTACAAAATACGGTGATTTTATGATCCACGGTTATATCAATAAGCTTAATGGAGAACATCATGTCGCCTTGGTGAAAGGGGACATAACCGATGGTAAACCGGTACTATGCCGGGTTCATTCGGAATGTTTAACTGGAGATGCCTTCGGATCAGCCAGATGTGATTGTGGTGAGCAGTATGATTCGGCCATGAAGATGATCGCGAAGGAAGGCCGCGGTGTACTTTTGTATATGCGCCAGGAAGGCCGCGGGATTGGATTAATTAATAAGATAAAGGCCTATGAGCTGCAGGATCAGGGTTATGACACGATTGAAGCTAATATCAAATTGGGTTTTCCGGCAGATTTGCGGGATTATACGATTGGAGCACAAATCTTGTCTCATTTAGGGGTCAGGAAAATAAACCTGATGACCAATAATCCTTTGAAAATTCAAGGACTGGCAGGCCATCATCTTGAAATTACCGAGCGTATTCCCCTTGAAATGAAGCTGGGGGAAAAGGATGCATTTTATCTCAAAACGAAACAGTTGAAAATGGGGCATTTATTAAACTATAAAGTATAAGAAGATATGGAGGAAATTCGAATGAAAGTATATGAAGGAAAATTGGTGGCTGATAAACTAAAGATAGGCATTGTGGTTGCAAGGTTTAATGAGTTTATTGGCTCAAAGTTGTTAAGCGGTGCTATTGATGGTTTAGTCCGCCATGGTATGGACGAAGATGATATTGAAATATCCTGGGTTCCAGGCGCTTTTGAAATACCGTTGGCGGCACAGAAAATGGCAGTGAGTAAAAAATATGACGCAGTTATTTGCCTGGGCGCAGTCATTAAAGGCTCCACCAGCCACTATGATTATGTCTGTGCCGAAGTATCAAAGGGCATTGCATCAATATCCATGAACTCAGGTGTCCCGGTGCTTTTTGGTGTTTTAACGACGGACAATATTGAACAGGCCATTGAAAGGGCAGGAGCTAAAGCAGGGAATAAAGGTTATGACTGTGCATTAAGTGCTATAGAAATGGCAAATTTATTAAAGCAAATCAATTAGGGAACGCCATATCAGGATTGGTCATAAAATTTTAACCCTATTCTATCTGTGGCCTGTCCTGATCAAGTACAATTTGGGGGTCAAAAAAATACTCCGACACCCTTTCTGGATATTTAATCATTGTCAGTCCGTCAAGATTCAGTCGATATTGCAACATATTGTCGTTTTGGAAAGATGTCGTCATATCCGATCCGACCGGGCAAAAGATATAAAAGCCAGCTTCAATAATGTACCTGAATCGCGGATCATCCTGACTGAAACTTGCACCAAAGGGTGTGATCATAATATTAGTTTCACCAACATATGGCATAATATCGTTTTTCCAGCGTTCGGTATCATATTTAAGCTGCTCCATCGTTATCGTACTTGCCCAGTAGGAGTTGTGGGTATAACTATGGTTGGCTATCTGCCACCCTGTGGCGCGGAGCGCCTGTGAAACCTTACGTACTTTGTCAAGCATGTATTCTTGCTCATCCTCATCATAATCGGGTAAATCGGTAATCCGATAGCCAAACGCACCTTCATATCCGGTAATGGCAACGATACCTTTCGCTCCCCTAAAGCTGAACTCAGGATGCTCTCTGACAAAAGAATCAAGTATAGGCATGACATCGCCGTCATAGGTCACAACATCATTCCCGTCGTTATCAAGCACTACAGTGACTACATTACCTTCCTTATCAACATCAAGCCTGTCGGCAAAGCCATCCGGTTTCATATATTCATAGTAGTTTACGTCGTCAACTGACAGTACCAATGGCTTTTTGCCGGGTGGCAGGTAGATATCCTTTGCAATTGCTTTACCGTTGACAATCTCGACCATTTCATTTATGTCGTATAGGACAAAGTCATTCTCCAAAAGGAGCGGCAGCATCTTAATAAATTCACTTTGGGTGGTCATATACCAGTTATAACCCTGAGCGGGATGTCCTTTGTCATCAAACGCGAGAGTGTTGTCAAGTATCAGGCTGTGAAAGAAGATATGGTAGTAACGCCCATCGTATTTAACAAGTTGTTGTTTTTTTTCATTAGCACTGTCTATTAGCGCCTGTGCCTCCTCGTTATATAATTCGGAAGATGCTTTTATAAGCTCCACTGCCTTATCGTAATCATAACCTTTTATCATGTGTTCTGCCCTCCCAAGCAGTTCAGATCTTTTTACGTCCAGCAGTTCAGGAGAATTAATCCTGCCGGTATTGACGTTGTTGGTATAATAAATGATGTTTACGGTGACCATAATCAGTGAAATGACCCAAAAAAGCCAGACTAACTTCCTCTTATGTTTGTTTTTAATTAGCGTATAGTTAAAATATTTCATAGTATTATTGTATTATATTTTTCGTTTATTATCGTCCAATTTGCGTAATACTAATATTTGCATAATGTTAACTTAAAAGACTGTCCTGGTTTTTCAAGACGATCCTTTAGGGTTATAAGATAAAGAGTTTCGATAATCTGATGGTGTTATACCATAATGCTTTTTAAATAAACGGCTAAAATAAAGCTGATCATCAATTCCTACGCTAATGGAGATTTCCTTGATAGAGATACTGTCCTTTTCCATTAATTCTTTTGCCTTTTCCATACGTAATTGATTGATATAGTTGGTTGCGCTTATGCCCAACTCCGCTTTAAAGATACGGCAAAAGTAACTGGAGCTGAGCTTCGCATATTCAGATAAAGTGGAAAGGCTGATTTTATGCATATAATTTTGTGAAATATATTTCAGTACAAGATTGATTTCTTCTTTGTAATTATTATCTTGTCCATATCCGTCAGGGATTGGCTGCAAGATAGCCTGGATAGACAGGCGAATATGTACCTTAAGGTCTGGTACATTGGTGCAAAAGCGGATATTTTCCAACGTTTCTGATAAAAAATCATGAGTTTCAAGAGTTTGATTGTCAGATATAAAGGATAAAAATTCAATAGTCTTAATAAAATACATTTTTAAAATTTCAGGATACACATGGGAATTTTGGCTCTTGGAGATAATAGAATCAATAAGTTCTAAAGTTTTATCTAAATTGGCGTATTTATTTTCAGCAATTAAATTACTCAGTTCTTTGTAATACATAGTTGATAAGTAGTGTACGGGTCTATATTCCTTAGCGTTTACAACGCATAAGTTCCCATAAAATGATAGTTGCATAATACTTTGTGCCAGAGTGTATATTTCTTTACAATGAACATAATCTGTTACATTATCATAATAGATGATAGTAGGGGAAACAGACATACAAAGTTCAAAATGTTTGGGTAATGATAAAAGCCATTGTCTCCAAATTAAGTTTTTACTCTCTAATTCCTGAATGGGCAGAAGCAAAAGAATACTATAGCTGCTCAAAAAGAGAATTTCACCTTTTTCAAAGTGAGGTAAAAACTCTAAAAGTGTATTTTCTATCAAGGTTCCGGATAGAGGTTCCGCTTCACTTTGTAAATATTTTTCAAGGGAAAAATAGCAAAAAAGAGCTGGAAAGTCTTCTGTATCAGATTGTAGCTCACTATATTCGTCATCAGGGATAGTATCTATATTTGTAATGTAGTCTTTAAGCATAATCTGCCTGCGTTTTTTATTATATAACTCCTGATTTTCGTACAAAGTCTCCTGCATCGTTTTCAGCTTATGTTTTGCGTTTAGTTTTTCGACTGCTTTATTCAACTGTGTTAACAGCTGGGCTTCACTAATACTGATTTTCAAAATATAATCAAGCACTCCCATGACAAGGGCCGATCGTACATATTGAAAATCTTCATGGTTACTAATGACGATAATCTCACCGGCATAGTCATTTTTCTTTAAAGTCTGGATAAATTGAATACCGTTCATTACAGGCATGACTAAATCTGTAATTATAATATCAGGTTTATACTTACTGGCTAAACTAAAGGCTTCCTCTCCATTTGAGGCAGTTGCACATATTTCAAAACCATGTTTTTCCCATGGAATAATGGAGCGCAAAGCGATTTTTACAATTGGCTCATCATCAACAATCAATACTTTAAACATTAGCTTGTCCTCCTATTCATTACTAATTTCCGGTAAAGTAATCTTACATAAAGTTCCTTTATTGATTTCACTGGTAATATATAGACCATAGGCGGAACCAAAGCATAGTTTGATACGGTCTCTTACGTTTGAAATGCCTATACCTGCAAGGCCTTTATTACTCTGTTTAGAATCTGAAGTATCAAAACCTTTTCCATTATCCTGTATTTCCAGAATAATACAATGATTCACTTTATAACATCGTACGATGATTTTTAAAATGGTACCATTGTTGCGTTGGCCATGCATGATACTATTTTCGGCAAGGGGCTGAAGGATAAATTTGGGAACCGGGCATTGGAGGAGAGAATCCTCCAAATCATAGTCTACGGTAAAGTTGCCGATATAACGAATCTCTTGTATAGAAAAATAGTTTTTCAGGTTTTTTATTTCTATATCGATGGAAATGAATTCATTCTTATCAACTAAAGTATTCCTTAACAATTCACCAAGAGCGGTAATGCCATCACTGACAACGGTATCTTTATTCATCTGAGCCACAAAACGCAGCGTATTTAGGGTGTTGAAAAGAAAATGTGGATTAATCTGGTATTGCAGCATTTGTATTTCCAGCTGTCTTTTTAGTTTTTCATCTTCATGTTCTTTTTCAATCAGCTGCTGTATTTGGTTTAGCATATTATCAATACTTGTGGATAGATAAGCCAATTCATCCTTCTTATTATCCTGAATACGTTCCTCCATTTCTCCGATGGATATTTTCTGGCAGATGGCTGTCATTTTTCTGATAGGTAAGGTAATACTAAAATAAATTAAAACAACAATACCTGTGCAAAAAAGCGCAACGATAACGAAAGTGAAAATAATTTTCTCAATAATTGCATTGGCTTCTGAGTTAATATAGCTAAATGGAATTGTGGAAATAAAATATTTATTTATATTTTTATTATAAAAATAAGCGATAAGGGTATGAACGCCATTTACACTCATTTCGAAGGAACCATTTGTGCTATTATCATCTGCTTGTAAATGTTCATATAGTTCTTCATTTTCAAAAGGTTCCCCAGGTGTAACGTTTCGATCCAAAGAGGAGAGAACGACTCCATTGTCATTCAGAATAAAAGTATTGGCGGAATCGTATGTATCAAAAGCAGCTAATATTGTTTTGGAAAATAACTTTTCATCTATGTAAATAAGTGTATATCCCAACACCTCTTTAGTGTTGTATCGATTATAGATTCTTCTGGATAAAACGATGGTATCCCGGTTACTATATGTTTTCACATAGATCCAGCTGTCCTCGGGAGCCCTTTCTTCAATATCGGCAATAATTATCTCAATATCCTCTTCATAGAGTCCATCATATCCAAGATCATAGAATATATCTCCGGATTTGTCCAGAACCGTAATGTTCTTTGCATGTGCCGGATAAATAATCATAGATCTGATTGTATTCTGAATATTTAATACGATTTTATTTTTCTCACCATCAGTTATACTATCTGACTTTAAAGCGTCAATGAGATATTCATTCACGCAGATAGAGCCACATAAATATTGATATTTTTCAATTTCAGTAACCATGTTTGTATTTACCAGGGACAGAAGCCTAATGGTAGATGTCGATATCTTATCCCTCATTGATGTAGAATGAATTTGAAAAAATATGATACTGATAATCAATAATGGGACGCTGGAAGTCAATAAAAATGACAAAACCAGCCGCTTCTTTATATTTATTGACCTGATATTAGAAGTTATTTTAGCAATCATTTGTTTTACCTTTATTTGTATTTCCTTTTTTATTATTATAGTATCTACCGGTTATTTTTACAATAAGGATAAAATTGGCGGCATCAAATAAAATAGTCCATATCAATTGTGAATTCGGAAATAGTATTGAATAAATAATCCATATAGTCAATAATTTTATAAATATACAATCACTTATAAATCATTTATCATATAGTTATCAGAGTTTGATTGATTAGCAAGGTAAATTAAAGGAGGATTAGCAGCTATGAAAAGAACAGTTATTGCATTATTTATAGCGCTCTCTTTAGTGAGCGTTTCTCTGTTAGGATGCGGTTCCAATGGTAATGAAACAAAGCAAGCAGAGGCATCTTCAGGCGAGACTACGGTAAGCACGGGAGGGGAGCAGCAGGAGTTAAATATCGCTATATTTCAGGGTGGATACGGTGACGCCTATTGGGAAGCAGTAGTAGAATTATTTGAAGAAACGCATGAAGGTGTTACGGTTAATATGACAATCAGCCCAACGATTGCTGATATTATCAGGCCTCAGATTGTGGCAGGGAATCCACCGGACTTTATTGCTTTAAATGATACTCAGGAGGATGGGCTTATTCTTTCTCTTATCAAGGATAAAGCCCTGCTAGATATAACAGATGTTTTTGAAGGGCAGAATGATGCAGGCAATGGAACACTTAAGGATGATATTATTGATGGATTGCTGGAAAGTGCCAAATGTGCACCGTATGGAGACGGCGTTGTTTATCTGGCTCCCTTTAACACCGGTCCACAAGGTTTAATCTATAACAAGACGGCATTTACGGATAACAACTGGGAATTACCGGTAACATGGGACGATTTCTTTACACTGGGTGACCAGATTGCAGAAGAAGGCGGCAGGTCATTATTTACTTATCAGGGAATCTATCCGGGATATCTGGAAGAAATGCTATGGCCGGCCATTGCTTCAGCAGGCGGTATGGAGGCGATAGAGGCGATTTGTTCTTATGAGGAAGGCTCATTTAACAATGAAGTTGTATTATCAGTTTTAGGGCAGATACAGAAAATTGCTGCTGATGGATATTTGCTGCCGGGGACGGTAGGAATGAATCATACGGAAGCCCAATCCGAAATGTTACTTGGGAAAGCAGCTTTTATCATCAACGGAACTTGGATGGTCAATGAAATGGCGGATGCACCTACTGAAGATGGCTTTGAATATGCAATGACAACAGTTCCCGTAATAAATGAAGATGACACCCGTTATATCTTAGACAGCATGGAGCAGTTTTCAATACCTGCAGATGCAAGGAATCAGGAGCTGGCAAAGGAATTTTTAAGATTTTTATATAGTGATAAATCGGTTGCGTTATTTGCAGAACATGCGGGGGCAGTATATGCCACAAAGACAGCAAGGGAAATTGCTAAAGACTATATCTCAGAAGCAACTTACAATATGTATGGAATATATGATGGAGAAAACACCGCATCATTGATAATGAACTTTGAAGCGTTGCCAAGTAATAGTAAGATTAATGTATCCGATGAAGTTTTTAATCCGATTACTTCGGTGATGAATGGCGATATGACAGTAGAAGGATGGGCTCAGTCAGTTGAAGACGCATTTGCCCAGATTCGTGCGGATCGTGAGGCAGAATCAGAATAAAGAATAATTCTCAAAGACCAAAAAGCAGGTTCAAAAAGACAGTATGTATTTTGGGCCTGCTTATTTATTCTCATACAGGAGGAGATTATCAGTGACAAAAAAGCCCAAATTATTTATTGCCGTCTGTACGCTGCCGGCACTTTTATTGACCATTATATTTATGCTTGCACCCATGTGTAATGCGGTATATTTATCTTTTACTAATTCCACGGCCCTCAGCGTGGGTTCAAATAGTAAGTTTGTGTTCTTAGATAATTATAAGTATATGTTTCAGGATAAATTATTTATTTTGGCGCTGCAAAATACGCTGAAGCTTATGGCGGTTGTGCCGGTTATCACTTTATTTTTTAGTTTAATCTTTGCGTTTATTTTGACACAGAGCAAATTAAAGGAGAAAAGCTTTTATCGATTGATATTTTTCTTTCCAAGTATTGTTTCGCTGACAGTTGTAGGAATTGTCTGGTCATTTGTCTTTAATCCGACAAAAGGTATTCTGAATCACCTGTTAGAAATTTTGAATCTTTCGAGTTTACAAAAGGCCTGGCTAGGGGATAGTAAGACCGCGTTATGGTGTATAGCGGCAGCACTTATATGGCAGGCTATCGGATATTATATGGTGATGCATGTGGCGGCTATAGATGGAATATCCAGTGAAGTATATGAGGCGGCTGCTATTGATGGAGCTAATTCTGTGCAGAAGTTTTTTTTAGTTACAATACCAATGTTGAAAAATACGATTGGAATTACCTACGTTTTATCTTTGTCAGGTACCATCAACCTTAGCTTTACTCTTTCAAATGTAATGACCGCAGGTGGACCGAACGGAGCATCTTCAGTACTTCTGCAATATATGTATACACAGGGCATGAGAAACGCCAATTATGGATATGCCATGGCAATTGCTATGTTCACATTGGCAATTGCGGTTATACTTGCTGTTATATCCAGAAAAATGACCGGAAATAAAGAATAGGCAGGAGGAAAGCTTAAAATGAAAAGGCATAAAAGAAATGTAAAGAGTATAGCATCCAAGATAGTATTAAGAATCATTATGATTCTATTTACGATTATTTTTTTGTTTCCTCTAATATGGAACTTGATTTCCTCTTTTAAGACGAATACAGAATATTTAACAAATCCATACGCTCTCCCTTCTGCACTTCAGCTTGATAACTACATTGCAGCGATGGAAAAAGCAAATATGGCCTCTTATTTTGGTAATTCGGTGTATGTCGTCTTATTGGCTACTATTCTATTATTATTATTTGCCGTACCGATATCTTACGTCCTGGCCCGCTATAAATTCAGAGGTTCTAAATTGATTATAACAATCTATATGGGCTGTATTTTTCTACAGGCAACTTATATTATGATCCCTTTATTTCTGCAGCTTAAGGCAATTAATGCGTTAAATAACCTGAGTGCTTTAAGTCTTGTTTATGCAGTTATGCAATTCCCGTTTACTATTTTTACGCTTCATGGCTTTATTTCAACATTACCTTCGGAATATGAAGAGGCAGCCAGAATTGACGGTGCAAGTAATTTCAAGATATTGACCCGCATCGTAGTTCCATTATGTAAACCGGGGATTTCGACTGTTACAATGTTGGCAGCAATGGGATTTTGGAATGAATATCCCCTGGCTCTGGTGCTTTTGACAGATGAAGCCAAAAAAACCCTGCCCATCGGCCTGGCAAATCTTTATGAGGTTCAAAAATATGCGACTGATTGGGGGGCATTGTTTGCCGGTCTTATTATCGTGCTTATTCCGACGATGATAATTTATTTATTTGGCCAAAAATATCTCTTGCAGGGTATTGGTGCAGGAGGTTTGAAAGGATAGAAAATTCAATGAATATAACAGAAAAAGACTACGTAAAGATTATTCCTTCAAAAAGACAACTAAAGCATCAAAAGATGGAGTTTTATGCTTTTTTTCATTTCTCCATGAATACATATACTAATCGGGAATGGGGAGATGGAAAGGAAGATACGGAAATTTTTTATCCGGAACAATTGGATGCCAGACAATGGATCCGGGCAATTAAGGGAGCCGGTATGAAAGGTGCTATTTTAACATGTAAACATCATGACGGCTTCTGCTTATGGCCCAGCAGGTTTACCAGTCATTCCATCAGTGCGAGTCCCTATCATGGTGGGAAGGCAGACATTGTTAAAGAAGTTTCAGATGCCTGCAAAGCGGAGGGGGTGAAATTCGGTATATATCTGTCACCCTGGGATCGGAATCAAATGAGTTATGGCGAGGGAAAGGCATATAATGATTATTTTGTGAATCAGTTAAAAGAACTTCTGACAGACTATGGCGAGATATTTACCGTATGGCTGGATGGCGCCTGCGGAGAGGGGATTAGCGGTAAAAAACAAGGATATGATTGGGAAAGGTATTATGAGGTAATACGCCGATTGCAGCCGGGAGCGTGTATCGCAGTTTGTGGGCCTGATATTCGTTGGTGTGGAAATGAGGCCGGTGAGGTACGGCCATCAGAGTGGAGTGTGGTAGCCAAAAAGCTGGCTGCTGCAGAGCGTATTCAGGCAGCCAGCCAGCAGAAAGATTCGACGCACTTTAGAAAACGTTCTTTCAAGAGTTCAGATTTGGATCTTGGGAGCAGAAAAGCTTTGGAAGGAGAGCAGGAACTTATCTGGTATCCGGCGGAAGTAAATACCTCCATCCGGCCGGGCTGGTTTTATCATAAAGAGGAAGATACAAAGGTAAAGTCTCTACAGGAGCTTTTAAATATTTATTATGGTTCCGTAGGAGGTAATAGTACTTTTTTATTGAATATTCCTCCAACTCCTCAGGGGCTCATTCATGAAAATGATCTTTGCAGATTGCGGGAATTGGGAAATGCAATTCAAGAAGCTTTTTCGCTTAACATAGCGGAGACAGCCCGAATGAGTGCAGACAAGGATGATGGCAAGCATATTGTAGAATATTTAAGAAAAGATGAAGATAGGACGTTTTATAAAACAAAAGATGGTGATCGAAGTGCCTGCATTACTGTGAACTTTGATAGGGAAATGAATGTCAGGTTTATTGTTCTTAAAGAAAATATTCGTCTGAGCCAGCGAATAGAGAAGTTCAATATCCAAATCAGACGGAACAATCAATATGAAACAGTATATGAAGGAACTGTTGTGGGATATAAAAAAATCGTTCTGCTCAATAACAACGAAGTGATAAAATGTAAAGAATTAAGGGTTTGTATTACAGAATCACGGGTAAGCCCGACCTTATCATTCTTAGGAATATATTAAAAGCTGGAGGCTAAGAGGTGTTTATGGAAAAAGGAAGATTTACGCTGCCCGGAGAAGCGGGTATGGAACAGGAAATAGAAGAACTCATTAACAAATGGGGAGCGGATGCCATCAGGGATAGTGACGGAACAGAGCTTTCGGATGAGCTGCTGGGGCTCGGTGTGGAAGTATATTCCACCTTATGCCTGATACGCTCTGATAATAAATGGCTGAAATCCCATCCTGGGTACCGGCAGCAGATTTATCTTATATCGGAGTCAGTCATTGCAGTATGTGATAATACAAAAATTGAGATTATGAAACAATATTACCCAGAGCAATTTCAGCCGAATACAGATATTAATATAAATAAGTACTGGCAGGTTTATGACAGAACTCTGGGCTGTGCTCTGGACGGGAACGCATGGTCATATGAGAATGGTCTCGTAATTATCCGGGATGCACAATTGTTTCACAGATATACGGTTAGCTTCCTGGCATATCAAATCTGGGAGCCGGTGTCGATGTATAATCATCTAACAAATCATTGGGATGAAGAACATAAGATTCCGTTGGATATAAGATATCCGCAGGCAAGGGAGCATGTATTAGAAGTATTGGAGAAATGGCTTACAGAACATCCTAAAACAGATGTTGTTCGTTTTACGACATTTTTTTATAATTTTGATCTTATATATAATCATCTGGGAAAAGAAAGGCAGGTGAACTGGTTTGGTTACTTGGGGTGTGTAAGCCCATATGCTCTTGAATTGTTCCGCAAGGAATATGGATATGAATTACAGGCAGAGGATTTTGTGGATGCCGGATATTATCAGACATTATTTAAAAACCCTGGGAAAAAATATATCGATTGGATAGATTTCAATCAGAGGTTTGTTGCGGATTGTGCCAGGCAATGTGTGGAGCTGGTACACAGATATGGAAAGAAAGCGATCATGTTTCTTGGAGATCATTGGGCTGGTACAGAACCCTATGGGAAATATTTTCAAACAATTGGTCTTGATGCCGTAGTAGGTGCGGCAGGTGATGGGGTCACAACGAGAATGATTGCAGATATTCCTATAAAGGAAACAGAGGCCAGATTTTATCCCTATTTTTTCCCTGATATTTTTCATGATGGCGGACATCCGGTAAACGAATCTGTTCCGGTGTGGCTAAAATGCAGACGGGCACTTCTACGCAATCCGGTAGACAGAATCGGTTACGGCGGATATCCCAGCCTTGCCGTGAAATTTCCAGAGTTTGTAGAGCATGTTGCGGATATTGTGTCTCAGTTCAGATCTATCCATGAAAAAGGAGGACATACGAGGCCATATCAGGCTTCTTTTAAAGTTGCGATTCTCAATACCTGGGGGAAAATAAGGTCATGGCAAACGCATCAGGTAGCACATTCACTCTGGAATCAAAGCTGCTATTCATATCTTGGTGTAATGGAGGCCTTATCAGGGCTTCCCTTTGAAATTGTTTTTATCAGCTTTGAGGATATAAAAATGGAGGGTATTCCTGAGGAGGTTGGTGTTATCTTCAATATAGGTGACGCCAATACTTCATGGAGTGGCAGTGAATATTGGAAGGACACCAAGATCGTGACAATGATTCGAAATTGGGTTTATATGGGGGGCGGCTTTATCGGTGTTGGAGAACCGACCGCCTGCAATTATCAAGGAACTTACTTTCAGCTAGAGGATGTTTTAGGCGTACAGAAGGAAGTCGGCTGGACTTTAAGTCATAATAAAATGAGAAAAGAGATCGAAAAACATTTCATAACTGAGGATCTTAAGAATAGTCCTGATTATGGTGAAGGAATGAGCATGGTTTATGCTGTGCAGGAGGATACACAGGTTTTAGATATTAAGGATGGCAGTTGTTGCCTGAGCGCCCATGCTTATGGAAAAGGCAGGGCGGTTTACTCGGCAGGTGCTCCCTATGACGCTCAGAATACCAGAATTATCCTCCGTTCTATATTCTGGACGGCACATGCGGAAGAAGAAATGTTTCACTGGTTTTCAGATAATATAAATGTAGAGGTTCATGCGTTTGAAGAAACAGGAGTTCTATGTGTGATAAATAATAGTGAACTGGCACAGGAAGCAACCTTATATCTTGGCAAAGGTAAACCAGGGAGGGTACGATTGGCACCTTTGGAAATGAAATGGCTGTGCCTTTGAGTTCTCTATTTTGCAAAAGATACTAATGTTGATATAAATTGATCATAAGTTTTTAACTCTAATATTTTTTTTAGTTTTTTTTCTTCAGAAATCACTTCGGTTATGAAGTCGAAAATATCTTTGAAAAACAGACTGTCTCTTATATTAATTGCCAGCAAAAATACAATATTTACACGGTTGCCGTTCCATACTATCCCATTTGGGTGTATGGAAACCGCAATCGAGGAGTTCAACGCACACATCTCAAAAGGGTGCGGCATTGCTATATTGAGATATGCACTGGAACTTATAAGCTCACGCTCAAATAGTTTATTCTTAAAGGACGAATCCACATATCCTAAAGATTCAAGTGTGTCGGCCAGCTTTACAATCACATCATTTTGATTTCTCAAGCTCATATCCACAAAAAATAAATCTTCTTTAAACATTAACCGCAGTTTGGATTCCACCCTTACTTTCATACGATTCTTGAGAACATCTTCAATTTTTTTGGATATGGTTATTCTGTCTTTCGTACTTAAATGATTGGAAATATGAACGTAGGGTTTTAACGTAGCAAAATATACAGGGATTGTTGTGATAATCAAATCATAGTCTGAGTATGCTTCGATTTCTTCGAAGGATGTAACGATACCAATTAGCAGTAAATTATCTTCGAAGGCAACCGACAGCTTCCCGGCAAATTCAGCAGAACTGAAGTAATACTGCGGATTTACCAATATAGCTCTTACTTCATATTTTATTACCTTGCGTTCTTCAATTAAAACTCCAAGATGCAGTGCAAAATAAGATATTTCATCCTCTGATAATATATATCCCGTCTCCTGCGTCATAATATTTGCAAGATATACTGAGACATCATAGATAAAGGGATAAGAATTTTTGATATCACGCATCCCTGGATTCCGAAGCTCAATCTTATGTTCCAGCCTTATAAGAAGATTTTTGATGTGAAGCGAAAACCTTATGGTAAAATCTGGATTAGTTATAGAAATATTATAGGTTTCCTTTGTTTTTTTCTGCATCAGAGATACAAGCCGCACAACTCTTTCTCCAACAAAACTAAGCAATTGTTCAGTCTCAATGCCGCTGATGGAATCTGAAATTGCTCGTGTCATAACAAGTAGTGCAAAATTATATACTTCTTCCTGTAAGAACTTGATTTCAAAAAGTTCCTCGATTTTGCCTGTCATATCGGTTACGATTTTATGAATATTTTTATCTACAAGCAATTCTAAGTCAACCGGTTCCTCATCTGTGGAAGGCGTCTGTATGTGTCTGCGTTCCATAGTGATAGCAATATGCAGAACAAGATTTAGAAGCGAAAAGTCATCCATGAAATAATGATTTGTACGTAATGTCGAGGAAATCATATCCTTTACAAGGGAAAGATCGAAATTAGGCAGATATCTCTGTATTGATTTTATACTTAGGAACGAATCCTTGGAATCATCATAAATAAGCTTGCTGATAAGTTTTTTCTTGTTCATCTCCTGGCCATCTATAAAAGCTGAATTATTTTTGGTTTTTAAGACCAGATCAAAATCTGCCAGTTCAGATTTGATTTTAGGCAGTTCGTTTAAAAGAGTTACAGGTGAAATGAAGATTTCACCTGCCAGTCCATCTAAATCGTACTGATTTTCCTCTAAAAGCAGTTTACGTAAAATATATTTTTTTCTGTCCTCTGAGGTCTGTGGGATGGGCATGAAATTTTTTTGTGAGATTATCTTTGATAAACGACTTTTATCTTTAATTAAAAAACCTATGCGTGAAGATTCTATCAGCCCCGGACACTGAGAATTGATTTCGCTTATATAGCTTTTAATGCTTCGCACGGAAATATTAAGCATCGCTGACATAGAAAAAGAAGTTACCCAATCTTCTTGTGTGCTAAGGAAATTTAATATCACCAATCCTTTATCTCTCAATCCAATCTCTCCTTTATATATAAGTATATATATAACATCATATTCATTATAACAATGTCCAGGGATATTGTATACTCTGCATAATGCACTTTTAAAGTGCATTATGCAATATGAAAATGTTATACATTATGTGTGATAATATAAACAGACATATATATTACAGGCATAAAAATTATTATTTATTTTAGGAGGTAGGCTATGGACGTAATTCAAGAATGTATGCAAATGACATCATATGGAGGTGAAGCTAAGAGTCTTGCTATGTTAGCCATAAAGCAGGCACGCAAAGGCAATTTCGATCAGGCATGGTCAAGTCTGAAAAAATCGGCAGAAGCACTTGAAAAAAGTCATCAGGCACACACTAATCTGCTAAGCTACAGTGCAGAGGATGATAATCTGCGTGTGACTCTTTTCATGGTACATGCTGCCGATCATCTTACATCGGCAGAGATTATTTACGCGCTCGCAGAGGAATTGATTTATCTTAATGGAGGTGGAAAAAATGTATAAAATCGCTTTAGTATGCGAACATGGAGCCAGCACCGGACTCTGTGTTAGAAAAATGGTTGATGCATCCCTGGAATTGGGGACGGAATGTGATATTGCGGCATATTCTTTGTCAAAACTTGAAAACATTGTGGGTGAAATGGATTGTGTCTTATTTGGACCACAGATATCCTTTAAACTTGACAAATTCAAGAAGGCATATACTGACCATGCTGCAAAAATGACTGTCATCAACTCCATGGATTTTGGAATGATGAACGGCGATAAAATTTTGAAGGATGCTATAAAATTGATTGAAAAGAATCATCAATAAAAATACGAGGAGGATGTTTATGGAAAGGTTAATTACTTCGCTGCAAAAATGGCTTATGCCTGTTGCGGATAAGATTTCTAACAATAAATTTATGAATTCGCTGGGACAAACATTTCAGCTCTTGCTTCCTATTATAATGATTGGTTCGTTTGCATGTCTGGGCGCTTTTTTGGATATTCCTGTTTGGCAGTCTTTTGTTACGTCTACCGGATTGCAAGTCATACTTATGACAATACAGTCCCTTACCCTGAGTATTATTGCACTGTATGTTGTTATAGTACTGCCAATTCAATACGCTGGGAAGCTGGAAATAAATCCTGTATCGGCGGCAGTGATCTCGTTGATGGCATTCTTAATTCTCACTCCCCACGACCTTTATACTGCAATACCGACACAATGGCTGGGATATTCCGGACTTTTTGGTGCAATGATTGTAGGCGGACTTGTACCACGATTCATTAAATTTCTGATTAATCGTAAGATATATGTGCGGATGCCGAAAGGTGTGCCATCTATTGTTGAAGATTCCTTTGCATCGCTGGTTCCTTCGCTGCTTACTATGATTATTGTGGTTATCATCGCATGGATATTTTCCACTACCAGCTTAGGAAGCTTTCACAACATTATTTACACACTGATACAGACTCCGATGCAAGGTTTCGGTCTGTCGCTGCCTGCATATCTCATTATGCAAATCATATGTACGCTGCTTATGTTCTGTGGTATCCATGGCAACACCGTATTTGCGGTTTTTACGCCGCTTACGATGGCAGCAGGTGCGGAGAATTTAGCGGCACTTGCCGCAGGCGAACCTCTCCCCAACATAATAACCAGTTCATTCTCGGTCTTTTGTCAGCCCGGTGGTATTGGCTGCACTTTTGGTCTTGCGTTTTTGCTTACATTTCTTGCTAAATCCAAAAGATTGCGTACTTTGGGTAAGCTTTCTGTGATTCCTGCAATATTTGGCATAAATGAGCCAATGATTTTCGGTATTCCTATCCTGCTGAATCCGCTGCTTTTTATTCCATATTTGCTGAACCCTATAATCTGCACTGTAGTCAGTTACATTTCTATCGCAACAGGTATTGTTCCCAGACTTTCAGGGACTGAGATTAATTGGACTATGCCGCAGTTCGTTTCCGGATTCTTGGCACAGGGGCCGCAGGCTGTAGTATTACAAATCGTGCTGGTAGCAATAACGACAATAATCTGGCTGCCTTTCTTTAAAATAGTTGACAAACAAATAAGCACGGAAGAAATTGAAAATCAATAACTAACCCACTGTTTTTAAAATGAATGTTGAGGAAGAAATTATGCAATTTAAGAATTTGTACAGTCCCATAAAAATAAATGGGATGATTTCACGCAATAGGATTGTAGCCTCGCCTACAGGCGATGTATTTGAGGAAAAGGCTCTGGGTGGTGCGGGAATTGTAATTTGCGGGCACACAATTATTGAGCCCGGACGTTCAAGCTTTGCTTCGCCTGACGAGCCATACATATTCCATAAATATTCTGTTGAGGAGGCTCGTTCAAGGATTCGAAAATGCCGCCAGGCAGGAGCACGTGCCTCTCTTGAATTATTTCATGCCGGACAATATGCCAGAGTAAGGGACTATGCGGTCGGTCCGGTTGGTTTTATCCGTGAGGATGGTGTTAAAGTGAGGGCGATGACCGCCAAGATGATGGATGAGGTTGCCGATCTCTTTGCCAAAGCGGCGAAGGAGGCTAGGAATCTGGGTTTTGATATGATATTTATGCACTTTGGCCACGGCTGGCTTGCACCACAGTTTTTATCGCCTTTGTTTAACAAACGTACGGATGAATATGGAGGCTGTTTTGAAAACAGAGTTAAATTTCCGAAGCTTATCCTTGAGCGGGTACGTCAGGCCGTAGGTGTAAATTATCCTGTAGATATGCGCATAAGCGCAGTCGAATGGGTGGACGGCTCGATTGAATTCGAGGACACCCTTAGGTTTATCAAACTGGTGGAGCCTCTAATTGATTCCGTGCAGATTTCGGCAGGTCTTGACATCGACCATGAGGGTAATGTACATATGGTGACTACAAATTTTAAAGGACACATGGTTAACGCAGAATATGCCAGGGCAGTAAAACAAAATGTTAACATTCCGGTGTCTGTGGTGGGAGCTGTGATGAATCCTGCCGAAGCCGAAGAATTGCTTGCTTCCGGTACGGTAGATCTGGTTGCTTTTGGAAGAAGCTTCATAGCCGATCCTGACTGGGCAAACAAGGCTAAAAATGGGAATGCTGAGGATATAGTCCCTTGTATCCGCTGCCTTCAATGCTATCATATTTCCACAAACCGCAGGAATGTTGGCTGTTCGGTGAATCCCAGATATACAAATGAAGCCTTTATTCCAAAAATGCTTAAAAAAACAGATAAATGCAATAATATCGTTGTCATAGGCGCAGGGCCGTCGGGGCTTATGGCTGCACTTACTGCATCAAAGAGAGGGCATAAAGTAACATTACTTGAAAAGGAAAATCATGTTGGAGGAGCACTCCACTATATTGCTATGGAACATTACAAGGAGGATATCAGGCTTTATTTGCAATATCTAAAAAGCCAGCTTAAAAAATCCGATGTTAATGTCAGGCTTAATACTGAGGCATCTCCTGAAATGATAAGAGATATGCAGGCGGATGCAGTTTTTGTGGCTATCGGAGCAAAACCAATCGTACCCCAAATAAAAGGGCTGGGAAACGCCAATGTAATTGGATTTATAGAGGCAATCAAGGATAAGGAACAAATAGTGAATGATGTTGTTGTAATTGGCGGAGGTACAATTGGTGCCGAAATAGCGCTTGAATTAGCAGAAATTAAAGGTAAAAATGTGACAATTATAGAGACTGGCAGTGAAATAGCCGCAGGGGGCAACATGCTGTACCGGATTGCCTTGCGGCAAAGAATGGACGCAGTCAGAAATCTAAGTACTCTTATGAAGTCATCATGTACAGAAATAAACCCTGAGGGCGTGTTTGTTACTCTAAATAATGGAGAAAAAAAATTTGTAAAGGCAAACACCATTATTGTGGCTACCGGTGTCGCAGCGGATAGTACTGAGGTGGCAGGCTTTTATGGTTTCACACCTGATACCTTTACAATAGGTGACTGTAACGAACCAAAAAAAATCATGGAGGCGGTTTTCGATGGATATGCCATTGCATCGCAAATATAAGGAGACTATAAATGTATAGTGAAACTACAAAGGTGATTAATAAGTCAGGAATCCATGCACGTCCAGCTTCCGAACTGGCATTAAAAGGAAAGAAATATGCTTCCATAATTACGATAAAAAATCTGAGTTCTGCTGACCCGAAGCCGATAAATGTGAGATCAATAATGAAAGTCTTAGCTGCGTCTATTTCTGGGGGCAGCAGTGTAGAAATTTCTGCAGAGGGTGAGGATGAACAGCAAGCAGTAAAAGGGATAGTATCACTTTTTGAATCGGGGTTTTTGGAGAAGTAAAGAAAGAGTAATGCCGCAAAACAAATTGACTAATCAAAGTTTTGTGGCATTCTTTTATCATTAACTAAATTTACAACGAAATGTATTTGTCCTCTAATTCCAATTAATATAATTCACGGTAAATTTTAATAATTCTGTTTCTGTCAAGCTCTGTAAAATTATTTGCGAGAAGCCTTTGCTGGTTTAGGATGACTGAATCTGCGAAGGTCTCGATTTCAGCCTCTTTCATGCCATATGTATGAAGAGGTTTTTTTGTCAGCAGATGGTTTAACAGACTTTCCAGTTCTTCATATATATTTGCCGGATCACATTTGATGATATCAGCCATAAATTGATTAAGAACAGAAATTTCACCGATTTTTTTTATTTCCATATAGTTTCTCATGACGCCGGTGAAAAGTACATAGTTTGCCTCGCCGTGAGGCACATGATAAGTGGCTCCCAAAGGATAGCTCAGTGCGTGTATGGCTGCACAGCCTGCATTGCCAAAGGCGATACCGGCATAATTGCTTGCAGCCAGAAACTGTTTAAGCAATGGTTTTCTTGCCTCCGGGCCTTTTTCGGCAATCTCCATATATCCGCTCAAGATCATTTCGATTGCCCTGTAGCCAAATAACCGTGTTGATTCATTTGCCTTTGGTGAGAGGCTTGACTCTATCGCATGAATCAAAGCATCAATAGAACTGGTGGCAAATATGGGAAACGGCAGACTATTCATTAATTCAGGAATAAGAACTGCACTATCTGCATACATTTCATCCACTGCCAGTCCCCTTTTTGTTGCTCTGCTGATTAGGGAAAGAATAGAGATATTGGTGACTTCACTTCCGGTGCCGCAGGTTGTCGGAATAAGAATCAGTTCCTTCTCTTTTATAGGTGGGATCTTTCCGTCATATAGATCCAATATCGGTAAAACATTCTTCAGGGCGAATATTTTTGCGATGTCGATTATCGTTCCTCCGCCTATGGCTATAATCCTCTTGTAAGTTCCTTTAATATCATTATAAATCGCTTCTACCATCTCATCGGTAGGCTCACCTGCTCCATACTTTTCCTGAAAGATAACCTGGCAATCCAGATTTAGGGCTCCAAAATAGGGCTGATAAATGTATTCATTGGTAAGAATAAGATCGTCTTTACCAACCTGGAACGCTTCTGTAAAGCATGCCGCTGTCTCGAATTTATATATGGTGGGTTTAATCATTAATTCTCTCATCTTTTGTTCCTCTCTAGCAATTGATTGCCCGTCCGTAAAAAGCGGCCATAAAGCTTTCAGGTATAGCCTCTGAAATGGTGGGATGTGGATGGATTGCATCAATTATTTCTTGTGCTGTTGCTTCCAGATTCATTGCAACTGAAATTTCCCCAATCATATCGGTCACGTGATGTCCGTACATATGGACACCAAGGATTTCTCCCAGCGCCTTATTCAGAACTACTTTTATCATACCGTCGGTGTCTCCTTCTACCAGAGATTTTCCATTGGCAGCCATTGGGAATTTCCCCACGGAAATATCATAACCCTTTTCCCTTGCCTGTGCTTCGGTCATTCCAATGCAGGCAACCTCTGGATTAAGATAAATACAGGAAGGTATTCTATCATAATTGATACGATGGTTGTGGCCGCAGATATTTGCGACGGCTGCAAAACCCTCATGTGATGCCGTATGGGCAAGCATTGCTTTTCCGTTGACGTCACCGATTGCATAGATATTATCCATATTGGTCTGAAGGCGGCTGTTTGTAATGATAGCGGATTTTTCAAAGGCAAGGCCAATTTCTTCTGCTTTTAAGCCCTTTGTATTTGGCACACGGCCAACGGCCATCAATACGGCTTGGGCTGCTATGGCGGTTTCTTTTCCATTCCATTCATAAATAACCTCATTATCCCGAATCTTTTTAACCTTGGCACCATTGAGAATTTTAACACCGTTTTTTTCCATACGTTTTTTTACCATTTCAGAAATTTCTTCATCGACCATGGGCAGTATATGTTCCATTAATTCCAATACGGTAACCTTTACTCCCAAGCGAGAATATATATGGGCAAATTCGATTCCGATGACACCGCCGCCGATAATCGCCATAGATTCCGGTAAAGCAGTTAGCTCAAGAGCTTCACGGCTGGTGATTACATTGGTGTGCCCCTCCAGAGATATAAAGGGTGGCATAAATGCTTCCGATCCTGTGGCAATAATTAAATATTCGGCACTATATTCTTTTCCTTCTACGACAAGGGTATGCTGATCTTTAAAGGAGGCTGTCCCGTTAATGATAGTCACTTTGTTTTGTTTCAGCAAGCCCCGTACACCGGATACCAAAGTATTCACTACCCTATTTTTTCTTTGCTGAAGTCTTTCCATATCAACCTTTATTGCAGGCATATCAATGCCGGTAATGGCAAAATCGGCGGCTTCTCTAATTTCTGAATATAAATTCGCAGTATGTATCAGTGTTTTAGTCGGAATGCATCCCTCATTCAAGCATACGCCGCCAAAATACTTTGCTTCAACAATTGCCGTTTTTTTACCTACTTGCGCAGCTTTAATAGCAGTTTCATACCCGCCGGGTCCGGCACCAATCACAATAATTTCATAATCGTAGTTAGCCATTTTTCCTTCCTCTTTCTTTATAGTAAGATTTTCATTGGGTTTTCCAACAGTTCTTTCATATATTGCACAAACTGGGCAGCCAAAAGGCCATCAATAAGCCGGTGATCTACCGAAATCTGAATATTCATCATGGGGCGGGCCACGATTTTATCTGCTCCGTCTTCTTCTACAACAACGGGCGTCTTACGTACGGAACTTATCGAGAGAATCGCAGATTCCGGTGGATTAATAATGGCAGTAAAATTTCCGATACCAAACATGCCCAGATTGGAAATGGAAAATGTTCCGCCGGAATATTCTTCCGGTATTAGACTTCCTTTTTTTGCTTTGTCAACCAAAGACCTATTTTCTTCTGAAATCTTTGTAAGCGACTTTTCCTGGACATTTTTGATGACCGGTACGATCAACCCGTTATCACCTGCCACTGCGACACCAATATTTATACTTTCATATGTAATGATATTGCCTTCCGACAGGGAGGAATTGATACCAGGGAATTTTTGCAGCGCTTTAGCTGCGGCATAAACCAGCAAATCCGATACTGTTATTTTACGTTCGGAAACCTCGTTCATTTGTTTACGGAAAGTCGTCATATTTGTGGTATCTACTGCATCTGTAAAATATAAATGGGGAGCTGTAAATTTACTTTCTGCCAGTTTGTCTCCAATAATCTTACGAATTCCTTTATAAGGAACGGTGGAAAGGATGCTTTTGTCTGAAGTTTGGATTGGTACGTTTGCAGTGGCTGCCGGAGCCGCTTTCTCTACGTCTTCTTTCATTATTTTCCCAGCCGCGCCGGTTCCTGTTACAGTGCTTAAATCCATACCAGTTTTTTCTGCCAGTTTTTTTGCCAGAGGAGAAGCTTTGATATCCTTTGCGGTGATGCCTCCCTGATAGCCGGTTCCTTTTATATTTTTAATGGATTCGAGTTCAATACTCTCATCTTTTACCATTTTTTTAGCTTTTGGAGTTAATTTCAACTCTTTCATATCCTTCAGAATATCTACAGAGGGCTGCGCCGGGGCTATTGTTTCTTCATCCTGCGTAATTTCGCTTGATTTGTTATCTGTTTGTGCAAGGACTGCATCTGCATCTTCTCCTGGCTGCCCAATCACCGCAATGGGTGTGAATACATCTGCAAAGGTATTTTCTTCCATCATTGTTTTTAATAACACCCCATCACATGTTGCCTCCACCGGCATAGTCGTTTTATCGGTATTGATTTCAAACAGTACTTCACCTTTCTTGACTTCTTCACCAACCTGCTTACACCAACGGACGAGTTCCCCCTCGTCCATATTAAATCCAAGTTTCGGCATACAAATCACTTCTGCCATAGTTTTACCTCTCTTTCCTTTATAACATTTCTCTGACGGCTGCATAAATCTTTTTATCATCCGGAATCAGTGGAAATTCCAATGCCGGACTGAATGGAAGTGGTACATCTGCAGTTCCAAGGCGTCTTACAGGTGCCTCTAAATCGTAAAATACTTCCGGCATAATCCGGGTTGCGATTTCACCGCTGATCCCAAAGGATTCATGGCCCTCATCGACAATGAGAAGTTTTCCTGTTTTCTTAACGGATTTTATAATAGTTTCTGTATCCAGCGGGACAATCGTCCTTAAATCAATAAGATCTGCACCGATACCTTCCGCTTTCAATTTTTTAATCGCCTTCTCGGCCTTAATGGTCATTATAGAATTGGTTACGATGGTGATATCATCTCCCTCGGTAACCATTCTTGCTTTCCCAAAGGGAATTGTATAATCTTCATCATCCGGAACATCAAATTTTGCTGTGTATAGCATTTTATGTTCAAAAAACATAACAGGATTATTATCACGGATTGCAGTCTTTAGCAGTCCTTTTGCTTCTGACCCTGAGGAGGGGACAACCACTTTCATTCCCGGACAGTGTGCTACCCAGGCATGGAAAGACTGGGAGTGCTGCGCTGCAGAAGAACGGCCTCCGCCCATTGGCATACGGATTACCATGGGAACGTGTACCTGCCCTCCGGACATATATGTAATCTTTGCCATTTGATTACATATTTGATCCATGGCTACCATAATAAAGTCACCAAACATTAATTCTACAACCGGACGGAGGCCGCGAAGAGCCGCACCTACACCCATTCCGACAAAACCTTGTTCTGAAATCGGAGTATCTTTACATCTTAAATCGCCATATTTTTCCATGAGACCAACAGTACAGTTAAAATTACCACCAAGAACGCCCACATCTTCACCCATGCAAAATACGGAATCATCCCGTGCCATTTCTTCATCCAGAGCTTCTAAAATGGCATCTCTGTACATTATATTTTTCATATATCTTTACCTCCTGTTATCTAATCTACAAATACATCAGTGTAGGCCTCTGATTCCGGCGCATACGGACTTTCCTCCGCAAATTGACAGGCTTCCTGAATCTCTTTTTCCACACTTTCTTTAATTTCATCAATTTCCTCTTTAGTTAAAAAATTTAATGCTTCTAGTTTAATAATCGGTTCTTTTGCTTTCCATTCCGCGATTTCTTCCTCTGGCCGGTAGATGCCCGGATCTCCTACGTGATGGCCCTGCCAACGGTAAGTCAGACATTCAATAATTGTTGGACCGTCACCTTTTCTTGCCTTGTTTATGGCTTCTTTTGCTGTTTCATATACCTTAGATACATCATTTCCGTCAATGGTAATACCTTCAATGCCATATCCTGCCGCACGTTTTGCGATATGATGCTCTTTGGTGACGCGTCGTATATCTACGGAAATGCCATATAAGTTATTTTCTACGACAAAGACAATCGGAAGATTCCATGCTGCCGCCATATTTACACTTTCGTGGAAGGCTCCTTCATTGGCGGCGGAATCGCCAAAGAAGCAGACGGTCACTTCATCGGTTCCTTTATAAAGAGACGCATAGGCAGAACCGGTTGCAATCGGTATTTCACCTCCTACGATACCATTTGCGCCAAGGATTCCTTTATCCATCGCCATGATGTGCATGGAACCACCTTTCCCTTTGGAATAGCCGGTTTCCTTTCCGAGGATTTCCGCCATCATCCGCTTTAAATCGGCTCCTCTTGATACCAGATGTCCATGTCCGCGGTGAGTACTTCCGATAAAATCCCTATCCTCCAATGCACCACATACGCCTGCGGCCACAGCTTCTTCTCCGAGATATAAGTGGGCAAGTCCGGGCATCAGCCCTCTTTTGTAGAATTCAAATACTTCTTCTTCAAACCTTCTGGTCCTATACATGATTGTGTAGAACTTCAGGGCCATTTCTTTCTGTTCTTGTTTGGTCAATGCTAATCCATCCTTTCTTAAAACATCAAATTTAGATATACTTCTATATTACCTCGCAAAAACCATGCCATTTTTTATTACCGTTATATCACATGTCTTTTTGCAATATCAGCGCTGCCATAATCTTGTTTCCTTTTTCATTGGGATGTATGCCATCAGAAAAATATTCGGCCCGGTTTTCGCCTGCCCATCTCGTAAATGCCTGTTCAAAATCGAGTATTTCCGTATGGAAAGTAAGGCCAAACTGATATAACCATGTTCTATAAGCCTGATATTTTTCCGCGACAACACCAAAATCTGTGAAGTTGCTCCAGTCCTTTCGTATGGAATGCTGGTTAAAAGATATAGGTATTCCAAGAACCGGAATAATATGATAAAAGTAGGCCTGATGGACAAGTGCCATGATATTTGACTGTACGGTTCCAAGATCAGCTCCCATTATAAAGTCATTTCCCCCTCCCATTATAATTACAGACTTTGCCTGTTCTTTTACAACATCCTGATAAAATCTGGAAAGCATTCCACCCGTGGTATCCCCGCAGATCCCTTTATTTATATAACTGTTCACTGCATTTCTTTTCAAAATATTCAGCCAGTGTGATGGTGAATCCGGTATTAATCCGGCCGTCAGGCTATCTCCTAAACATACAATTCTCACGTTTTCTCCTTTTGCCAAATCTGTGGCTGGTAATAAACTACATTTTTTATGGACGCAATATTCATGCCAACTAATAATTCCTTAAATAAAAAGATAGATTGAAATCTAACATGTGTCAAAAAGTCACATATTGTGCCTATATTACACAAACTATTTTTTTAAAAGCAGATTTGAGTCAAAACGGATATTTTGATTATTTAAAATCTGGCATCAGAATTGCTCATATATAGTTATGAAAATCAAGTTCCGTATGGGAAATACGGACAGAAGGAGTGATTATGATGGGAACAAATGTTAAAAGTATTGAGAAAACACCGAAAAGCCATATTATCCATTCTGTAATCGGTATTGGCATTATGTTATTATTCCGGTATTTACCTATTTCACTACCGGAAGTGACGCCTGTCGGTATGGAAGTCATAGGTATCTTCATTGGAACACTTTACATGTGGACTGTATCCGATATACTTTGGGGGAGTTTGATATCAGCATTTTTTATTGCAATTTCAAACTATGCCCCGATGAATCAGGTGTTAAATGAATATTTCGGGAGTCCTGTATTTGTGCAACTATTCTTTTTGATGATTGTTATTCAGTGTCTTGTTGAAAAGAAAATAACAGCCTATATAGGAAGGTTTTTTTTAACCAGAAAAATGAACAGTGGAAGGCCATGGGTGTTTACAACGGTACTTTTGTCCGGCGTATTATTAATGTCGGCATTTATTATTGCTTTTGCCCCAATATTTTTGATGTGGCCTGTTTTATATGGCATTTTTGAAGATGTTGGTTTTACAAAGAAGGATAAATATCCTAAAATCCTGCTTATTTTAGTTGTTGTGACAGCAATCATCGGTTTTCCGATTCCGCCATTCATGAATAATGGCCTGGCGCTGTTAAGTTCGTATCGGAATATTGCAGGTGACCCCACCCTTATCAATGATGCCGCCTATTTTGCATTTGGCCTGATTATCGGATTTATCATGCTTTTTGTATTGGTGTTATTTACAAAGTTTATCATCAGGCCGGATGTAACGAAACTAAAGGCTTTTGATGTAAAGAGCCTGAAGAAGAGCCCCCTGCCGCCGATGGATCTTTCGCAGAAAATCACTGCCGTTACTTTTGTTATCCTGATTGCCGGGATGTTAATTCCAAGTATCATTCCAAATGTGCCGGGCATGGCTTTTTTAAAAGCTAATTCTACCGGGCTGGCATTGGGAGCTACAGCTATTTTAGTTGGAATACGTATTCATGACAAGCCGGTCCTCAACATGAAATCCATCATGAGTGGACTTAATTGGAATACGCTGCTTTTATGTGCAACGGCAATTTTGATTGGCGGAGTCTTGACCTCAGACGCAACAGGAGTCAAAGCGTTTTTAAATTATATTCTGGTTCCGCTTTTCCAAAACATGAATGTAATTGCCTTTACAATTTTCATTTTATTGGTGGCGGTTGTTTTAACCAATATCTGCAATAGCTTGGTTATCGGCATGATTTTACTGCCGGTTATTTATACTTACTGCACGGCGGCAGGTGTCAACGCCGCACCAATTGTAACATGCGTTATAATTTTTGTTTTAGGTTCTGCCTGTACAACCCCGGCCGCGTCTCCATTTGCGGCGATTATGCACGGTAATAAGGAGTGGCTGACGCAAAAAGAAATATATAAATATACTTTATGTTATGTGGTACTTGAAACTATTATCATGTTGGCGATAGGGATTCCTTTAGCAAACATGATAGTAAAATAAAACGGAGGTAATATAAAATGAAAGAACAACAAATAACTTATGAATTCAGAGAGGCTATCCGCCTTCAGCAGGACAAGGCGGAAACCGCAATGCGTAAGGAGTTTGAGGAAGGGGATTATCCATTTGATAATCCGTTGGTAAAGTTAAATCCTTATCTTATTAGCCCCTTATCCGCAGTCATCTTATTTAAAACAGAGGATTACACGGCTGTAAATGTGGTGATTCACGGGAAAGAGCCGGAAGGAACCATCCGGCATACCTTCCCAAGAGATAGGATCCATATCCTGCCTGTCTATGGGCTTTATCCTGACTATGAAAACAAAGTGGACATTAAGTTGTACTGTGGAGAGACAAAGTCAATTGTTATAAAAACAGAAAAACTCCGTGCCTGCGATGATGAATTGGTCAAAATGGATACCACCTATGAATACTTACAGGATGATATGATATTTGTTTCTCCGGTGCTGGCCGGGCTGGCAACGGGGTATGATTATCGAGGTGATATCCGTTGGCGTCTAGATATACCCACCATTTTTGATTTAAGAAGACTTAAAAATGGTAATATTATTATGGGCTCCGAGCGTCGCCTTGAGGATATTTATTTTTCTGCCGGTTTATACGAGCTCAGCATGACGGGGAAAATATATGCGGAATATAAATTACCGGGTGGATATCATCATGATGAGTTTGAAATGCCGGATGGAAATCTGCTGGTACTATCCGATGATTTCCATACGGATACGGTAGAAGACATTCTGGTCCTGTTAGACAGGAAGACAGGGGAAATCATAAAGAAATGGGATGTGAATGATGTTTTGACTGTAGGCGAATCTATGTCCGGTACGGGGACGCCTCATGACTGGTTTCATTGCAATGGCGTTTGGTATGATGAAAAGACACATTCCATCACCTTGTCCGGGCGCCATGTGGATGCGATGATAAATATTGATTTTGAGACAGGTGCCCTGAACTGGATAATTGGTGATCCCACCGGTTGGGATGAGTCAAAACAGAAGTATTTCTTTCGGCCTGTGGGCAATAGGGAATTTGATTGGCAGTATGAACAGCATGCCTGCCTGGTTACTCCGGATGGTGATGTTATGTGTTTTGATAACGGTCATTGGCGTTCCAAAATAAAAGAGAATTATCTTCTGAATAAAAACAACTTCTCCAGAGGGGTCAGATATAAAATAAATACGGATGAAATGACAATTGAACAGGTTTGGCAATATGGAAAAGAGCGTGGCGCGGAATTCTTCTCTCAGTATATCAGCAATGTAGAATATTATGCTGATGGTCATTACATGGTACATTCTGGTGGTATAGGTTATTATGACGGTGAAACAGCCGAAAAAATGGTAGTTAACGAACCGAATGACCCTAAATGTGAAGAAAGGAGTATAACTGTAGAAGTATTAAATAATAAGGTCATGTTGGAATTAGAATTAAACCGTAATTACTACCGCGCTGAAAAAATGAAATTGTATGATGAAAATGAATCTCTTATATTTGGACCAGGCAAAGAATTGGGTTCATTAGGAATTACAAAGGAATATGAGAAGGAATTTTCAGCCGTAGAAGTGAAGGAATTAATACCGGAATCCTTTAATTCCAGTCTATTGGAACAGGAGGATCGCATTCTTTTTGAAATAAATCTTAAAGAGGGGCAATTTGCCTTATTACTGTTGGAAAAAGATGGTGAAATTCATAAATACTTTATGCCGGCAGCAAAGGCAAACATAAACGCTTTTTGTGCAGGCGACTTCATCCACCCTCATTTGAGAAATACTGCCTTAACAGTAAGTAAAGGCGGCCTTAAGGGACAGTATGACGTGAAAGTCGTGATTGAAGAGAAAAAATACCAGACCGGTTTAACTATCTTCTGTTAATATAGTAGTATGCCGTAAAAAAGTATCTCTTTTTGCGGCATATTGCTTTTTTTGCATGTATATTCTTGAATTACTGTATCTTCCGTGTTAGAATTCACTTAATTATTAGTTTATTTTATGAGGAGGAAGATGCATGATTTCTGAAAAATACTTAACCCATTTAAAAAAAGCACGGCAAGATTTTCTGAGTAATAGGGGTCACCCGGAAGATATCGTTTCAAAAGAAATTCTGGATTCATGGATTCGTTCACGTTCGTACAACATAAATCCTGATAATGTGCAGAGCGATATACTTTATTCTGCCCAATTGCAGAGCCACATATCAAAAAACCAAATTTTATATGATATTGCCACTTACTTCATAGAATATTTATATCAGTTTGTAAGAGGTTCCGGTTTTATCATTATGTTTGCAGATAAAAACGGTTATATTTTAAAAGCCATTGGTGATGATGATATCATGGAGATAGCTGAAAATCAGGCTATTCCATTGATAGAGGGGAGTTGCCGGGCAGAGTCTGTGATTGGCACGAATGCAATTGGAACGCCTCTATATACTGGGCAACCTATTCAGATTTTTGCTTATGAACACTATGTCACCTTGAGTGCCAACTGGACATGTTCAGGGGCGCCAATTATCATGGACGGTGAAATACTAGGAGTCATATGCTTAAGCGGCGCCTGGGATAAAATTCATGTACACACGCTGGGGATGGTCATGGCAGCCGGTGAAGCCATTGCCAGGCAATTCTATCTTACACTTGCAAACGATAAATTGACCCTTGTAAGGAACCAGTTGCAGACCTCCATAGACTCCTTGCACAGTGGGATTTTTTTGTTGGATGAAAATCACAATATCACTTATGTAAATGAGATGACATTGATTAATCTGGAATACACGAAAGAGGAGATGATATCTCATTCTTACAAGGAATTCTTTCCGGAATTGGAATTAGGAAAAATCAAAAAAAATACTTACGACATCGAAACGGTGATTTGTGGAAAGCATCAGAAATTCCAATGTTATATCAGTATTAAATTTGTCAGCCGCTCGAGTTACACTAACAGAGAGACTTTCCTGATTTCCTTTCGGAAAGAGGAATATATTAAAAAATTTGTAAATAAAGTAATGGGTTCCAGCGCTCATTATTCTTTTCAAAATATTATCGGCTCTTGTGCTGCGATAAAACGTGTGAAAGAATTGTCAAAGCGTGTTTCAAAAGGGAATACCAATGTTTTGATTACCGGAGAAAGTGGAACAGGAAAAGAATTATTTGCACAGTCAATTCATAACAGCAGTCCTTTTTCTGATGGTCCTTTTATTGCCATCAATTGTGGCGCTATCCCAAAGGAGTTAATAGAAAGTGAGCTTTTCGGATATAGCGCCGGTGCCTTTACAGGAGCAAAAAAAGAGGGGCGTGCCGGAAAATTTGAACTTGCGAACAACGGTACTATCTTTCTGGATGAAATCGGCGACATGCCTTATGAAGTCCAGGTAAAGTTGCTGAGGGTTCTGCAGGAAAGATGTGTGACACGGATTGGTGCGAAGACCCCTATCCCTCTAAATATAAGAGTTATTGCGGCGACAAATGTGAATCTGGAGACAGCCGTTTTAAACCATACATTTCGCAGTGATTTATATTATCGGTTAAACGTATTTGATTTACATATTCCTGCGCTGCGTGAAAGGGGCAATGATATATTCTTGCTCACAGACTACTTTTTGCTTAAATATCAGAATTCAGACTATGAGCCAATCACTGAAATCATGCCGGAAGTTAAATCGCTTTTTACCATCTATCCCTGGCCCGGAAATATTCGTGAACTGGAGAACACTATAGAGCGAATGTGCATTTTAACAACAGACGGGATCTTATCCTTGGATGTACTTCCTGCAAATATGCTGAGATTTCTCCAGGCACAGACGCCTGTTACTGAAGATACGGCGTATCCTTATAAAGTAAGTATTTCATCTGAGTTGACCATTGACGAAACGGAAAAGAAACTAATTATTGAACATCTGATCAATTCAGGCGGCAATATAAAAAGAGCGGCCGGCAGCCTGGGAATGAGCAGACGTACTTTATACCGTAAAATGGAGAAATATCGTATTGATCCAGACAAGATACGTTTTGAAAGAAAAGAAATGTAAAGTGTTTTTCTAAATATGTATCATTTGTGCGTCACACATGTGTATATATGACACATAGTTTATTGGAGAAAGTATGTGGAAACCCTAAAGTTAAAAAAATATCAATTGGCATCATTTTTGCTGTTTAAATAGGTGTAGGTAAAAACAAAATAAAAAATAAAAAATAAAAAGGAGGAAAAGAATGAAAGCTGGATTTAATGGCGTTGACTTCGAAGATAATATTAATTATGAGCGCTTACATAGGGAACGTCTGGAACGGGCAAAAAAATTCCTGCATGAATCTGAATTCGGAGCATTACTCTGTTATGACTTTGATAACATCCGCTATATCACCGGAACGCATATTGGGGAATGGAATCGGAATAAGATGAATCGTCATTGCTTACTAATTGACGGTTTAGAGCAGCCGATCTTATTTGACCCGGCATGCCCCTCCAAACGCCAGCGGGTTTCCTGGATTAATCCTGAAAATATCATGCCTGCTGTCGGCTCAATGCGCGGCTCTATACCGGCTGAAGCGGGGATGGTGGAAATGGAAGTAGAAGAAATCATTAGTTATTTGAAAAAATACGATATTGAAACCAGGCCTCTTGGCATTGATATTGCAGATATCCCTTTAATCAAGGGCTTGGAGAAAGCCGGTATTACAGTCGGTGATGGTCAGGCGCCCCTGATAGATGCCCGGATGATTAAAACAGCAGACGAAATTGAGCTCCTGAAATGTTCCGCCGCCATGGTTGACGCCGTATACTGGGATGTTGCCAAAAATTTACGTCCGGGGGCTGCCGAAAATGAGATGGAGGCACTGATTCAGGGTCAGCTATTTAAGTGGGGGGCAGAATCTGTTGAATTTGTAAACTGTATCTCCGGAGCCAGAGGTAACCCTCACAGCCATACAACATCTAACCGTATGATTCGTCCGGGGGAACTGGTTTATTTTGATATCGGCAATGTATACAATGGATACCGTACTTGCTATTATCGTACATTCTCATGTGGCAAGCCGACAAAAGCCCAGGAAGAAGCTTATGACAAAGCATTGAAATGGATACGCGACGGTATTAGTGTTATTAAGCCGGGCAATACTACTGCAGATGTGGCGGGCATGTGGCCTGCGGCTAAGGAACTTGGATTTAATGACGAAAAAGAGGCATTTCTGCTGCAATTTGCCCATGGCATTGGCTTAGGTTTATGGGAAAAACCAGCGATTTCCCGTTTGTTCTCACTGGAACACCCATATGAGTTTAAGCCAGGAATGACTTTTGCAATTGAAACCTGGTGTCCGGCTGCTGATGGAACCGGAAGCGCCCGCATTGAAGAAGAAATTGTGGTAACGGAAACAGGACATGAAATTATATCAAGGTTTCCATCGGATGAAATAACATCCTGTGGGTTCCCAGGATGTTTGTTTCCATAATTAAAGATTTACGCTCGTAAATAAAGAAATATAAAAAATGTAAGATAGCAGGAGGTAACTATGGCTATAATTGGATGGATAGGATTGGGTAACATGGGGAATCCCATGAGCCAGAATCTGGTAAAAGCAGGACATGAGGTAATTGTTTGGAATCGTACGAAATCAAAGGCAGATGAAGTCATTGCTGCCGGAGCAAAATGGGCAGGCTCACCAAAAGAAGTGGCTGAAAAAGCAGATGTTGTGTTTACGATGGTATCTGATGGTCCTACCTTACATAAGGTTGTGTTAGAAGAAAGTGGCGTTGCTGCCGGTCTTTCAGATGAGAAGATTGTTATCGATATGAGCACTGTGGCGCCGGCAGAATCAGAGGTTATAAATGAAGCCATTGAAAAAAAAGGCTGTAAATTATTAAGATGTCCGGTTACCGGAAGCACTGTTCTTGCCGCTAATGCAACTTTGGGGATTTTGATCTCAGGAGATAAAGATGTTTATGAAAAAGTCTCTTCCATTTTGGAAAGTCTTGGGAAGAATCAGTTTTATCTTGGATCAACCGAACAGGCAAGAACCATTAAGCTGGCAATCAATGCAATGCTGGCCTCTACGATGCAGCTAATGGCAGAAGCAGTTGTACTTTGTGAAAAAGCTGACCTGGATGTTGTACAGGCATGTGAAGTAATAGCCGGAAGCGCTGTTGGATCGCCATTGGTTGGCTATAAAAAGGCAGTTATTGCAGAGGGGAAATATGAGCCTGCTTTCAGTGTTAATATGATGATTAAGGATATGGATCTGGCTTTTGAGGCGGCAAAACAATATGGTGTATCGATGCCGGCAGCGGCTTTGACCAGACAAATGCTTTCTAGTGCGGTTGCCCTTGGAAAAGGGGAAAAAGACTTCTCTGTTCTTACACAGGTTCTGGAAGAAGCTTGCGGATATCAGCGATAAATAATAAAAAAGTATATTGAATAAGGAGAATATGAATTATGGCAAATAAAGCTTATGTAAAAAAAGTATATGATTTACCTTTTGCACAACCGGCAAAACATATTAATGCCCACGCATGGTGCATGGGAAACAAAGAGACGATGGGAACAGAATCCTATAACTTTTTCTCCATCTGTGAGATTTCTTATGGCGGAGCGGCATTGGAGGATTTACATGTCAATGCAGATCATTGCTACTTTATATTAGAAGGCTCGGGATATTCTCTTATAAACGGACAAAGATTTGAATATAAAAAGGGCGATGTCATGTGGATTCCAGGAAACTGTAAACACGAAATGTATCCAAAAGGTATCGAAGGCCTGCGTTTTGTTGTTACATTGACCGGTGAAGACTTTAATCAGACCGATCCATTTGTAAAAAGTGTCACTTCTGTTCCTACAGCTGTTCCGCCGCTACATAATAATGCGGTTGCATGGCCTGTTGTCACACCAAAAAATGGTGGTTCCAATACGATTGAGTTTCATATAACTGAAATGTTCCCGGGTGGAAATGCAGATGAAGATGTGCATGAAGACGCCGACCATATGTATTACTTTATCGAAGGAACGGGCTATTCAATCGTAGAAGGTGAAAGATTGGAATATGGTCCGGGTGATGCAATGTTTATTCCAAGAGGAGCAAAACATTCAATGTTTAATACCGGGGAAGGAACATTAAGAATGGTTGCTTCTTTCGGACCTGCCAGAAAGGCAATGAGAAAATGATAATCATGTAGCAAAGGGGCCGTGGGGAAATAAGAAATTCCGAAAAATAGGGAAGTATAACTCGCAAGAGCTATACTTCCCTATTAATGTATACCAACTTTTCTGCGCGAACCATATGTTTTATTCAAAAGGCAGATATTGTTCAGGTGCTTCACCACGAGATTTTGCTGCTTTAAAATATAAGAGTCATCCGTTATTGTTCCCTTTTGGGGAGCTTCTTCAACAATGCCATTACCATGATTGGTTTCCAATCAGCAACATAGAAGCAACCCCAAGAAAAGTTATCAGAGCTTATCAGGCTTGATTTTCATGGGGTTGCCTCTATGTGGGATGACCGGGCTGAAATTAGATATTACCCGGCAGCCCTTTGTTTTTAATATAAGAGTAATGAGATAAATTCTTTTTTTGTTAAGTTGCTGTAACAACTATCAATGTTAAAATCTTTAAGTACTATCATTAAATCATTTTCATTTAATCTGCATCCGATAATTCTAGACTTCAATTCTTCGGTATCACCATTACCAAAATAATCTCCATGGCTTTCGTATGCCATGATTATCCCATCTTTTACTTCCACGGATATTTCTATTTTTCCACAAGTTTCGATCCGGCGCTTCTTTTGTATGGAGTATTTTGGGGAATTTCCATAATTCCATTCCCAGGTCTCATACTTTTGTTCTTTTAGCTGTTTTATCTGTGAAATATCTGAAGAAGTTAGCAGGTATTTTTTCGAAGGCTCTTCCTGTAGAATGCTCTTTAAAAGAATATCCTTAAATTCGTTTATTTCCAGGTCTTTTTTTAAATGAGGGCGGATATTGATTATTCTACTGCGGACAGACTTTATTCCTTTCGATTCTATTTTATCTGACGATACTCTTAATGCCTTTTCTACTACAGAAAGGTTTGAGTCAAACATTAATGTTCCATGATGCATAATTCGGCCTTTTTTCACATATTGGGAATTTCCGGAGAATTTCTTCCCGTTTATAGTAATATCGTTGCGGCCGTGGATATGTGCTTCAATACCTAGACTTTTCAATAAGTGGACGACTGGCCGGCAAAACATCTGCATATTGAGCTTCCCAATATCAGCGGCTTCAGAAATAAAAGTAAAATTAATATTACCCATGTCATGATATACGGCTCCACCACCGGAAAGTCGCCGTACTACCGTTATATCATGTTCCTTGACATAGGCAAGATTGACTTCTTCCACTGTATTCTGATGCTTCCCTACGACAATGGCGTTATCATTTTGCCACAGCATAAAACATGATTTTTCCTTCGGCATATGCTCAAAGATATGTTCTTCAAGAGCTAAATTATAAGCTGGATCATAGGAGGAGCTCTCTAGAAAAAACATCTTGATCACCCCTATTCTTCATCAGAATCATCGATTTTTCCTTTTCCCCATATTAATGCAAATAGAGAATATATAATTGCTACTAAGATTACTCCGGTCATCCAGTAGATTTCACCTGTTTTATATATTAAATTCATATAATTTCCTCCATCAAGCTAATTTTCATCTTCTTCAACATCAGAATCTTTCAAAAACAGTTTTCCGCCAATTTGAAATAAAATGACGATAACTAAAATTATGGCAACACATTGTATAAATAAACTTACGAATAAGTTCATAATAAAATCCCTCCTATATTTTTGTCGTTCTTGCTTTTTTTTGTTCTTTAAAGTATCCTTCTTTTGTTCCCGGTAGTATTGCATTTAAGATAATGCCAAGAATGATGGCAACAGCCAGGGTAACATAAGGCAAAGGAACATTGTTAAGACCGACCATCACCGGAACAGGGGTATAGGTCCACACCAGGATGAGAATCCATGATACCAAGAATACGGCTGTTGCGGCAGTTTTGTTTCGTTTCCAGAAAAGTCCATAAATTACGTTCCAGAACAGTGGGACAAGCCAGGAAAACGCCCAGTTTGCACCATTTACTATTTCCGGCAGAAAAGAAGATACCGCCATTGCCACAATTCCTGTTATGACAATAAAGAGTCTTGTTATTTTCGTTTTTTCCGCTCCGGTTGCACCTGGATTTTTTAAGGTATAAATATTATTTGCGAATAAGGCTCCCATTCCCATCGTTGTAATTGCAAAAGTGGATAGGACGGCCCCCAGAAAAGCAGCCAGTAACCAGGCGACAAGCCATCCGGGGAGATACTCCACTAACATCGTAGCGCCTGCTGTTTTTGCTGCCTGAGTGTCATCGGCCAGTTGAAGCATTCCGGTTTCGTATAAAGCTTTAGCTGCAATCCCCATAGCCATAGTAAATATGCCGAAAATACCATTTACCGGAGCGGCAATCCAAAGTGCTTTTGTAATTGTCTTCTCGTTTTTTGCGGCCATGGCGGATTGCAGGCCCATCTGGCTGATTCCTTGTGCAAAGGTAACGGCAATGATGTTGGATATTCCAAAAGTAATGAATGTCCCGGGACCGCCAAATACATTTATCATTTCAGCCATATCATTGGTTGTGTAGTAGCTTTCCACAGCAGCCCACCCTCCGGGCAGCTTGCTGCTTAAGACAATGACTCCCACGAATAATCCAAGGTACATAACAATGGTATTAATTAGGTTTACCCAGCCAACCTCTTTCATGCCTGCGATAATGACATAGAAAATACCAATTAAGCCGCCGATGATGGCTCCCATTTGAATAGTGACTCTATTAAATGTCAATGTATTGAAGATGATTCCCAGGGCCTGTACCTCCATTGTTAATATTGCAAATGTTTGGCCTGCCACAACACAGGTAACGATTAAGGCGATTTTTCGTCCGAATAACTTCTCAATCATCTCAGGTACGGTTGCAACTTTCATTCGACGTACCCACCGTCCGGTACACAAACAGACAACACCCAATGTTGTTACATGTGCAATGGAGAACCAGATGCTGGCAGCGCCATTTGACCATGCCATTTCCATAATTCCAAATACGTGTACGGCGCCAAGTATGGCAAGAGCCAGAGATACGCCGACAATCGGGACAGGTAGATCCCTGTTTGATGTTACAAAGGAGTCACTTTCCTCTGCTGCCTTATTCATTTTATGCTTCTTTTCTTTTCTGATCAGAAACAGGCTTACACCCCCGATAGAAATAAACTCATATAACAATACTGCAATCAAGATACCCATTTACGATATTCCCTCCTTTGATTAATCATTTCCATGAACTCCGGCTAAAAATTGTTTTTAATGTGCATTTTTCTCTGGCAAATCATATAGCAGCCCCCCTATCTGTGGTGGTAGTCACCTTCATAAATAAAAAGCAAAAAGCGTGCCAATAATTATTTACATTTTTTGTTTTAAGTGGGTTTTTTTTGTACCGGAAAATCGGTACTATTGTTATTTTTTTGACACATGTATCAAAAAATGTGCATGAATGACACATGTTTTAAGAATTATGAAAATGATACTATCATGTCTATTTCAGCAGTATAAAAATAAATGATTCAGGGCAGTGTCTCCCTCCTGAATCATTTATTCTACAGTCTTGATTTAAAATCATCATAACCAAAAGCCCTAATTAATTGGATGTCGTTATTTTCCTTGACTAAATAAATCGAAGGAAGATTAACCCCATTAAACGTATTATTCTTAACCATAGTATAAATGGCCATATCTTCAAAAACCAATCGATCCCCTATATGGAGTGGCTGTTCAAAGGAATAGTCGCCGATGATATCGCCGGCCAGACATGTGGGACCGCCGAATCTGTAAGTATATTTCTTTTCATGCGCCAATCCGGAATTCATTAGGGGCGGCCGGTAGGGCATTTCAATAACATCTGGCATGTGGCATGCTGCCGAAGTGTCGAGGATAGCGATATCCATTTGATTGTGTACGATATCTAAGACCTTCGTCACTAAAAAGCCGGCATCCAGAGGGATTGCTTCCCCCGGTTCTAAGTATATTTCTAAATCATATTTATTTTTCATTCGTAAAATAGCTTCTTTTAGTGTCTCCAGGTCATAATCACTTTTGGTAATATGGTGTCCGCCTCCAAAATTCAGCCATTTCATTTGTTTTAATATGAATCCAAATTTTTTATCAATAAATTTGATAGTTCTTAATAAAACATCAGAATTCTGTTCGCACATCGTATGAAAATGCAGGCCGTCAATACCAGCTAAATCCTCGTTCTCAAAATCGCAGATTCTAATACCCAGCCTGGAATTAGCAGCACAGGGATTATATAAGTCGGTCTCAATCTCCGAATATTCGGGATTAATTCTTAATCCACACGACACAGCCTTCTCTCTGGCTCTATGTTGATACTTTTTCCATTGGTTAAAGGAATTAAAGATAACATGGTCACAGAGGGCAAAGATATCAGCAGCATCCTCGGGGGAATAGGCAGGAGAAAAAATATGAACTTCTTTGTTCATTTCCTCCCGTCCCAATTTAGCTTCAAACAATGAGCTTGAAGTTACCCCATCTAAATATTTACCTATTAAAGGGAAGGTTGAATACATAGAGAAGGCTTTTGTCGCTAACAAAATTTTACATCCGGATTCATCTTTCACAGATTTTATAATTTTAAGATTTTTAATAAGCAGTTTTTCATCTATAACATAGCAGGGCGTATTTACCTGAGTGATATCAAACATATTAATCCACCAACTCCGGTTCAAAAGATTCCTGCCATGGCAGTCCACATTCATTTAACTTCTCCATAAATGGATCCGGATCGAATTCTTCAACATTATAAACACCGGGTTTCTTCCATAATCCTTTTAATACCATCATAGCCCCAATCATGGCTGGAACACCTGTTGTATAAGATATGGCCTGGGAACCAACTTCTTTATAACATTCCTGGTGGTCGCATATGTTATACAAATAATACGCTTTTTCTGAACCATCCTTTATTCCTCTAAAGATACAGCCAATGTTTGTTTTACCAACAGTACGGGGGCCTAATGAGGCAGGGTCGGGCAGAACAGCTTTTAAAAATTGCAGCGGAATGATTTCCCTGCCTTCATACATAATAGGATCAATGGAAGTCATACCGACATTTTCAAGACATTTTAAGTGGGTCAAGTAGCTTTCACCAAAAGTCATAAAGAAGCGGATACGTCTGATTCCGGGGATATTTAATGCCAGCGACTCCAATTCTTCATGATGAAGCAGGTACATGTCTTTATTGCCGATTTGGGGGAAATTATAGACACGTTTGATTTCCATCGGATCAATTTCGACCCACCTGCCATTTTCCCAGTAGCTGCCTTTGGCGGAAACTTCCCGGATATTAATTTCAGGATTAAAGTTTGTGGCAAATGGATAGCCGTGGTCTCCCGCATTGCAGTCTAATATATCAATATAATTAATTTCATCAAATTGATGCTTTAGGGCATAGGCACTGAAAACGCCGGTCACTCCCGGATCAAACCCGCAGCCCAGTACAGCTGTGATCCCCGCTTTTTTAAATCTTTCATGATAAGCCCACTGCCAGCTATATTCAAATTTTGCCTGATTTTCAGGTTCGTAGTTGGCTGTGTCCAGATAATCTACCTTACACTTAAGGCAGGCATCCATAATAGATAAGTCCTGATAGGGTAAGGCTACATTAATGACAATATCCGGGCTAAATCTGCCGATGAGTTCTGATAGTTCTTCGACATTATCCGCATCCACTGGTGCCGTAGTAATTCTAGTGTCAGTCTTACCCTCAAGGGACACTTTTAATGCGTCACATTTGGAAACGGTACGGCTGGCAATGCAGACACTTTCAAATACGTCGCTGTTTTGACAGCATTTATGAACAACGACACCGGCAACACCGCCGGCACCAATAATTAAGGCTGTAGACATTTATAAATCCTCCTTATTCACTATTAATAATAATTCTCTCAGCACTTTACATGCCACAGCTGTTGAGACTCCGCTTTGGTCATAGGGCGGTGATAGTTCATTGATATCAAATCCAACGATATTTAAAGGATTTAATGACCCTATTGCCTCATTTAACAAAGCAAAGCTGACCCCGCCGGCTTCGGGGGTCCCTGTCCCGGGAAATATAGACGGATCCAGCACATCTAAATCTAAAGTGAAGTACACGGGTTGCTTCTTTAATTGCTTGATAATCTCGTTAAGTCCTGTAAAATCATATTTATTTAAAAAGGTATGCTGTTTCCCGAATTGGAATTCACATCTTTCCCCGGAACGGATGCCAAACTGGTATATGCGGCCATTACCTGCCAAATCATGGATTCTTCGCATGACAGTGGCATGGGAGAGGGGTTCGCCTAAATAATTATTTCTCAAATCACAGTGGGCGTCAAACTGGATGACCTGAACATCCGGATATTTTTTAAAGATAGCGCTGAAAGCTCCCAAGGTCACCAGATGCTCACCGCCAATCATACATGGTATCTTCCCGTCCCCAAGCAGACGGGCGGTATGTTCTTCAATCATTGTCAATGCCCTTTTTACATTTCCGAAAGGCATTTCCAAATCACCGCAGTCAAATATGAAAGCATCTTCTAAATCCTGGTCTAAATATGGACTATAAGTTTCCAGGCCGTAAGATTCCTGGCGGATAGCAGCACTGGCGAAGCGTGTCCCGGGACGGAATGATGTGGTTGAATCAAAAGGAGCGCCAAAAATTGCAATTGTGGACTCTTTATATTCATTATCACAGCCGATAAATGTAGATATGTTTTTTTTCATGTTTGTTCTCCTAACAGTGTTTTAACATAATTGGGAATATAGAAGCATCCATTATGTAAATCAGTATTATAATACCCGGTTTTGATTCCCAAATCGTTCCACCTGCTGACATCTTTAACCGGAAGTATTTTTTTTGAAGCAAATCCGAATAGCCAGTGGCCGGAAGGATAGGTAGGGATATGAGCCTGATAAACACTACAGATAGGGAAATAAATCTTCATACGGTCATGAGCCCTGATCATTGCTTTAGCGTCATTATCATAATAGGGACTTTCATGTTGGTTGACTAAAATTCCGTCATCATTTAATGCTTTATAGCAATTGCCATAAAATTCTTTTGTAAATAATCCTTCACCGGGTCCGAACGGGTCGGTTGAATCAACGATAATTAAGTCATAGGCCGATTGAATAAAGCGGACGTATTTAAGGCCGTCTTCATAAAAAATATTGACTCTAGGGTCATCAAAATGACCGGCTAAACCGGGAAAATATTTTCTTGAAACTGTGACAACTTCTCTGTCTATTTCTATCACATCGATGGTTTCTATTGCCCGATAACGTACCAGCTGGCTTATCGTACCTCCGTCGCCTGCGCCAATAACCAGAACATTCTTGATTGAAGGATTAATCGCCATGGGTACGTGGGTAATCATTTCATGATAAATGAATTCATCTTTTTCAGTCAGCATAATAACATCATCTAATGTAAGAATCCGACCAAATTCTATCGAATCAAACACATCGATCCGTTGGTATTCACTCTGATTAGAATACAGATGTGCCTTGACTTTGATTGAGAAACGTACATTCTCAGTATGATTTTCGGTATACCATAATTCCATCTATATTTCCTCCACAATATTTAAATATTCAATATTCAAATCTTCTGTTCCAGTTAACAGGCAGCCTTTCTCTTTGGCATATTGGATGTAATTCAATATTTCATCGGTGATCATCTCTCCGGGTGCCAATATGGGAATACCAGGCGGATAGCACATGACGAATTCTGCGCATACCATATCTTTAGTTTCCAAAATAGGCAGAGACTTTTTAGCGGCATAAAAGGCTTTCTGAGGTGAATATATAATGGCCGGGTTAATATACTCATTCATATGTAGATTTTGAATTTCTTTTTGATGGAGCCGTTTGATTTCTGCCAGAGCTGAAATCAGGCGCTCAATCTCTAAATCTCTGTCGCCGACTGAAATAATAGCCAGAATATTACCGATATCACCAAATTCTATCTGGATATCATAATCATCTCTTAGCAATTCATAGACTTCGATTCCTGCTAGGCCAATATTTCTTGTATAGATAGAAAGCTTGGTTTCATCAAAATTGTAGAATTGGCCATCATCTGTAAGTTCTTTGGAATATGCATAATAGCCCCCTATTTGATTGATTTCCTGCCTGGCATAGGTTGCGAAATTCAGAACTTTCTGATAGATTGTTTCCCCCTCCAGCGCTAAATAACTTCGTGTGATATCCAGCGATGACATTAATAAATAAGAGGGACTTGTTGTCTGGGTAAGATTAATCACTTGCCGTACATAAGCTTCATTAACGTCTTCACCTATAAGTAAAAAGGAACTTTGGGTAAGGCTTCCGCCGGTTTTGTGCGTTGATACGGCAGCCATAGATGCACCTGCTTTCATGGCACTCACCGGTAACCCTTCCTTAAAATAGAAGTGAGTTCCATGAGCCTCATCAACTAATACCTTCATGCCGGCCTCTTTAGCCAGGCTGACAATTTCTCTCAAATTAGAGCAGATGCCATAATAGGTAGGATTGTTCACTAAAATTGCTTTAGCATCAGGATGTGCTTTTATGGCTGCTTTTACATCATTTATGGACATCCCCAGGGAAATACCTAAATCTTTATGAATCCCGGGATTAACATAAACAGGTATGACGCCTGATATAACCAGGGCATTGATAGCGCTGCGGTGGACATTTCTGGCCATAATTAATTTTTCACCGGTTTTACAAGTACTCATAATCATCGCCTGTACGGCAGATGAAGTCCCATTGACCATTAAAAACGCATACATGGCTTTAAAAGCCTTAGCGGCCAATTCCTCTGCTTCTCTAATGACACCGGTGGGGTGACATAGATTATCTAATGGTTTCATGGAATTGACATCCACACTTAAACAGTCGCTTCCTAAAAAATGGGTAAGGCGGGGATTGCCCCGGCCTTGTTTATGTCCCGGGACATCAAATGAAACAATTCGATTTTTACGGTATTGCTTTAAGGCTTCATAGATAGGTACCCTATTTTGTCCGCTCATGGAATCCCCCTTAACGTGTGTATATATTTTGACCGCTGAATATTTCAATCATCTCTTTTCGTAGAAGATTAATGATATCAAGGCGTTCTGCCGGTGATAGTTCATAGCTGTCAACTTTAAAAAGATAGTTTTGCAATATGATATCCTTAATCAGCATCTTTGTATGAAAAATATTGCTTTGGTATACATTGACATCTACGGCATCATACTTTTTTAGTGTCTGTTTATCAATATATTCCTGTATTGATACCATAGAGCCATCGATAAAACATTTCTTGCCCCCGACGTCACGGGTAAAGCCTCTGACCCGGTAATCAATGGTGATGATATCCGAATCGAAGCTTCCAATTAAATAATCTAATACATTCAGCGGCGTGATTTCCCCGCATGTTGAAACATCTATATCGACCCTAAAGGTCGCTACGTTATTATCGGGATGATATTCCGGATAGGTATGTACAGTTACATGGCTTTTATTTAAATGAGCAACCACAGTTTGTCCCGGCTGTTTAGGGATCATATGTTCTTCAGATATTAGCAGGGTCACGCTGGCACCCTGGGGCTCATAGTCTTGCCTTGATATATTTAATACCTTAGCGCCGATCATTTCAGTGACGTCACATAGGATTTTTGTCAGTCGTTCCTGATTATACTGGGCATCAATATAGGATATATAGTCAAGCTGTTCACGTTTGGTTTTAGCATAGCAGATATCGTAAATATTGAAGCTTAATGTTTTTGTCAGGTTATTGAAACCGTATAATTTTAATTTATTCTCCATTCTTAGTACCCTCCCCGCTGGCAAAAAGCTCTTTGTCACGAATCATATTATAATCTTTTATAATGATTGTCAATACTAAAGTTTTACTAAATCTTATAAAATATTTAATATTAGTAAACAAAATGTATTTTAACATTTTTGCTTACAATATATTGAATAAGGATAGGTTATGCGTTATACTGTTATTACCCTCATTGTCAATGGGGGGGATCAGTTAAAGAAAGAAGGTGCCTGGTGTTACTATGCCAATACCAAGGGATTATACTTATACTATTGATGATATTTATGCACTGCCGGAAGGTACCAGGGCAGAATTAATTGACGGCCAGATATATTACATGGCTCCACCTGGTACTAAACATCAGCGTATATTAAATTATTTAAATACAGAAATCAACCTTTATATCCGTAAAAACAATGGATCTTGTGAAGTGTTTCCCGCTCCTTTTGCCGTCTATCTGAATGAGGAAGGTAAGAATTACGTCGAGCCGGATATCAGCGTTATCTGTGATCCTAATAAAATCACAGACAAAGGCTGCAATGGAGCGCCGGATTTTGTTATTGAAGTTGTATCACCTGGCAGTAAGCCGATGGACTATTTTACCAAACTATTCAAATACCGGACCGCTTCTGTTCGTGAGTACTGGATTGTTGATCCAGAGAAAAACCGTATTTTAGTCTATAATTTTGAAGCTGGGCTTCCTGGCGATTATACTTTTTCCGATACAGTTAAAGTAGGTATTTATGATGACTTATATATTGATTTCAAAGTAATTAAACAGTTTCTAGACTGATAATTTTAAATCTAGGGTGTATACTTTCGTATATGCCTTCCTTTTTTTCAGGTACCCCCTGGCATCCCCCGGTGATCTTATATGGACATTTTACGATTCGCTGCATTAGATAGAAAAGCATGGTCTAATTTACTAATAAAAATAATAGATTAGTGTAAAACCAGTGTACAAGTTGTGAGGTGCTTTGATGTATGAACAGGAAACAGTAAGTAGGATTGAAAAACAATTCTCGACCAATGCCCGTATCGGAATAACAGATGAAGAAGCCGTAAAGCGGCTAGAGGAACATGGAGCAAATCAGCTAAAAGAAGGAAAGATAAAGACACCTTTTCAAATGTTTATGGAACAGCTTAATGAGCCGCTGATATTTGTCTTGTTTGTTGCGGCTGCTATATCAATGCTGCTTAGGGAATTTAGCGATACTTTGATTATAGTCGCTGTTATTTTAATGAATGCAGTTGTTGGCATGATTCAGGAGGGAAAGGCTCAGAAAGCTTTGGAGGCTTTGAAGAAACTGGCCAGCCCCACAGCTCTTGTTAAGCGTGATGGGAATTACAAAGAAATTTCAGCAGCCGATCTGGTTCCGGGGGATGTGGTATGCTTAGAGGCCGGGCGTCAGATTCCTGCTGATTTAAGACTCATCAGTTCTGTAAATCTAAAAATTGATGAAGCCGCGCTTACGGGTGAATCTGTACCGGTAAATAAAGAAGCAGCCTTTCTTGCCCCAGGAGAACTTCCTCTGGGGGATCAGAAGAATATGGCTTTTATGTCTACCACTGTTTCGTATGGCAGAGGGGAAGGTATCGTCGTTGCCACAGGAATGAATACTCAGATTGGTAAAATAGCAGGGTTGATTAATGAAACGAAAGAAGAAGTGACGCCGCTTCAGAAAAGGTTGGCTGACCTTGGAAAATTTTTAAGCCTGGTGGCTGTTATTTTGTGCATAGTCTTATTTATGATAGCCTTATTCCAAAAACGTAATATTCTGGAAATGCTGATTACAGCTATATCCTTGGCAGTGGCGGCAGTACCGGAAGGCCTTCCCGCTGTGGTAACCATTGTCCTGGCGTTGAGTGTTTCCAGAATGGTCAAAGTGAATACAATTATTAGAAAGCTGCCCTCTGTCGAGACTTTAGGCTCGGTAAGCATTGTATGCTCTGATAAGACAGGAACACTTACCCAGAATAAAATGAGAGTTACCAGGACCTTTACAAACAATACGCTGCTCAACATTCAAAATTTGGACTACCAAAAGAATCCGATGTTTTTTGAAGGCTTTATCTTATGTAATGATGCATTTATATCTGGAGGAAATAGAATTGGAGACCCGACAGAACTGGCATTGATTGATATGGGCATGGATAAAAAGATTTCAAAAGAATTACTACAAACAAGCCAGCCAAGATATAAAGAACTACCTTTTGACTCGAAGAGAAAAATGATGACGACACTACATTCAAAAGGAAGTGAAAAGATATCCTATACAAAAGGTTCAGGTGATGCCATTTTAAAAAGATGCAGCCATATTTTAATGAATGGCAAAACAATCCCTATAACGGGCAGTCATAAAAGGCAGATCAGGCAGGCGATGGAGGTGATGGCGTCAGATGCGTTAAGGGTGCTGGCTCTGGCTGTACGCACCGGGAACGCAGTTCCCGGTGGGAACGCAGTTCCCGGTGGGAACGCGGTTCCCGGTGGGAACGTGGTACCCGGTGGGGGCGACACTCCAAGGGAAGATAACTTGATTTTTGTTGGGCTGGCCGGCATGATTGATCCACCGCGGGAAGAAGCAGCCCAGGCCATTGAAATATTTAAGAAAGCAAGTGTAAAGACGATTATGATTACAGGCGACCATAAAGATACTGCATTTGCCATAGCCAAACAGCTGAAGATTGCATCAAAGAAGGAAGAGTGTATTTCAGGTGAAGAACTTGATAAGCTTTCTGAAAGCGGATTTAAGGAAAAGATCAAAGGGCTGACCGTATTTGCCAGAGTTTCACCAGAAAATAAAGTGAGAATTGTAAAAACCTTTAAATCCTTGGGATATGTTGTGGCAATGACGGGAGATGGTGTCAACGACGCCCCCTCCTTAAAGGCAGCCGACATAGGTATTGCAATGGGTAAAAATGGAACAGATGTAGCTAAAAATGCATCAGAGCTTATTTTAACAGATGATAATTTTGCCACAATTGAAAAGGCCATTGAAGAAGGTCGCGGTATATATGAAAATATTAAAAAATCAGTACTATTTTTACTCTCTTCAAATTTTGGTGAAATTATAACAATGTTTACCGCTATTATCCTAGGACTTGCTACCCCGCTAGGAGCCAGCCATATCCTGTGGGTCAATCTCATTACAGATTCGTTGCCGGCTCTTGCCCTAGGGGTGGATCGAAATGATGGAAAAGCCTTAATGGAAAAACCTCCGAGAGCAGCAGGAGAAAGTCTTTTTGCAGATGGAGGCCTGATATGCACCTTATTTTACGGCTGCTTAATCGCCGGACTGAGTTTGACTGCATTTTTGACCATACCCTATAGTCATTTGACTCAGGAAGGATTGCCCATAACCCTTAATAATATTCAGTCAGTACTGGCAGTACCGGAGTTATTGGCACGAGCCAGGACATATGCTTTTACTGTTTTGGGAGTATCTCAGCTATTTCATTCTATAGGTATGCGTAATATGAATCAGTCGATATTCAAAATGAACTTATTTTCAAATAAACTAATGATTGTTGCTTTCTTTGTCGGCATTGTCTTACAAATGTTGGTCACAGGTGTGCCTTATTTGGTTCAAATGTTCGGAACGGTAAATTTAAGTTTGCAAGAGTGGTTCAACTTAATCTTTTTATCAAGTGTACCTTTAATTGCTCATGAATTACTATTGCTTAGGCCAATCAATGATTTACAATCTTTAGTAAAAAAACTATTTCGGAGACCGTATTCCAGGACCTATGAAGAATAGCGTTTACACTTAGATTTTGTTACCCTCCATTGTCAATGGAGGGTACGGCAAACAGTTTATATCTCAAGAATTAGCTTAATTATTGAGATTGTTGAGATTGTAAATATTCTGTGGCAGCCGGATCTATAAAGCCATAAATCCGATAATAATTTTTGGTTTCCTCATGTTTTAAAGTGGCTGATTTGTTTTTAGATAAAAACTGAGTCAGTTCATAACAATCTACCCATATTTCATTCGTCCCTTCTTTTTGGGACTCATCAAAAATCAGTTGAAGCCCGAAGTGCAAATGTGATACCTTGATATTATTGGTATTTTCCGTTGCACTATAGCCGGTACGTCCCATAAAACCAATGACATCACCGGCATTGACAATGCTTCCCTCCTCTAATTCTGTATTATAGGGGAAGTTTTGGCGAAGATGTGCATAATAGTAGTATCTTTTACCATCAAAACTGCGTATACCGAGACGCCAGCCCCCATATTGATTCCAGCCCATAGCTTCCACGTAGCCAGATTCAACGGCGATGATAGGCGTTCCTACCTGGCCCATCATATCGTGGCCTAAATGGAGCCTCTTATATCCATAACTTCTGGAATTTCCGAAATCATCATAATGCTGATACTCAAATCCTTTTGCGATGGGTGAGAAGCCCTTTAAACCATACTTTTCTACCCATACCAGTTCCCCGGGATTTTTTTCATCATCAATTTGTATTTCAAAGGGACCGACGAGACCGCCTAAAATAGCATCATATGCCTCAAGATAATAGCTATAATAATGCATATCTTCTGTCAGTGATTCCATTGTTTCTTCCTGGTTTATCAAGACTTCAGCTAATGTCGTCAGATCTTTTTCCTTATAGGAAGTAAAGTCACCGCCATATTTAGCACCAAGGTAGGCAAGTAATTCAATCCATTGAAGGTGTACTTCCTGTCCATAGGTATCGACATCGTATTGGTAGGACTTATCCATAGCTTCATAAGTAACATTAAAATCTACCCATTTAATATAATCTTCTTCTGTATCTGAAGCGCCTGATTCATCTGAAGCGCCTGATTCTGTTTTGGCCTGAGTTTCAGATATAGCTTCAGAAGAACCGGAAACTACAGGATAGTACTGGTTTGCCAGTGAGATGAGGAGGAAAAGAAAAATAATAAGCTGAGTGATAATAATATGTATGGGCTTTATGTACTTTTTTAACATATCGAACACCCTGTCATGATTGTCGTAGTTATTTTATGTTTTATTTACCACAATTATGACACCTTCAGTTAACAAAGAGATCGGTTATGCTTTTTTGCGTAATTTGTTATATACATTTTGAATTAGACGGAAAATGCTGATATAGCGTATGATATTGTTAAATATATAACAGTGCGCTCAGTTACATATTGCGAGCTACCGTTAAATAAGGAGGAAAAATTATGGAAGTCCAGTCTTATTCTCAACTGGAATTGCTGTGTCGTATATCTGATGCTTCGTCTCTTCAAGAAATTGCAGATTTGGGATTTGCGCTTCTGGGGAATCCTATTTTCATCAGTGATATGTCTCGCACAATCTTAGCTTATAGTGATGTAGATATTCAGGATGAGGTTTGGCTGCGTACGGTTGTGCATGGTAACGTAGAACGCAATGATTTAAAACAAAGCCAGCAAGTGAATGAGGTGCATGCTTCATCCATGGCAAAAAGGCTGCCTGTACTTGTAGAGGATGCCGAAATGCCATATCCCCGTTTAGTCAAAGTGCTTCTTGAGGAAGATCACCCGGTTGGCATCGTAGTGCTTCCAGGAATTTTAAATCCTATCACCAACGACCATCAAAATCTTTTGGAATTAATTTCTTCTTTTATTGCTTTTCGTACTGCAAAGGAGCGGTATCTGTTTACCGATAACCGGCTATCAGTTAACAACTTTCTGCTCAAATTGCTTGATGGCGCTGTGATGACGGCAGAGTATGTAAAGAAAAGGTTGGATATTTTGGAGTGGCGATACTGCCGAAACATATATGTAATGATGCTTCATGTAGAAGATGAACGCAATACAGGCGGTAAAAGTATTAAAAGATTAATTGAGGCACTTTCTAAGATTCCTCACTGTCGGGCTTTTTTTTATAATAGTAATATTCTTTTCATATATTCCGGTAAGGAGCCTATTAATGACTGGAGCCGGGAAGATACAAATTTGAACGGGCTATTAGCCAAATGGGGAGTTAAAGCAGGTGTCAGTCGCTGCTTCTATGGATTAGAGCAGCTTCATGAACACTATCTGCAGGCAAAAAAAAGTATATGGCTGGGATGTAGGCTAGAGCGGCGCGAACGCTTCTTTACATATGATTCTTTATCGGTATTTCATATGTTGGAAGTCCTTTCCCATCAACTGCCGCCACGAATATTTTGCCATAAAAAGATATTGGATCTAGAGCTGTTTGACAATCCGGATAAAACCCCTCTGCTGATGACATTACAAGTTTATCTGGATCATACCAAAAGTTTGGCAAAAACTGCTGAAATTCTAGGTTTACACCGCAACACTGTCCACTATCGGATTAAAAAATGTAAAGAAGTCATGGATAGTGATTTTGATGATGACAATGATGTTTTTGCATTTATCCTTTCTCTTCGCATTTTGGAATATGAGAGAAAAATACAAACCTAATGTACTGTTTTAATCTTTTTACGGTCATTACCTCTCTGACCTGTATCAATCAACGGAATGATACAGGTCATTTTTTGTAAATTTTATCTTTCTAAAAGCCTGATATAATGATTAGCCTCTCTTAGGACATGGTCAGCGAGCAGAGGAACTATAATCCCGCGGATTTTGCAGCCGGAGATTCCTTCTGTCCCTGCCCGTTTAAAATCTCTATATTCTATTGTTTTAGCCAAAGTTTCGTCTGTAATGCTATCTAGGGTTAAATCTGTAGCCTCTGTTGCAGCTTTCAGTAATACAGCATAGTCATCTGCAAAATCATTTGCCGTCGTAATCAATTCATTTTCTGTAGGATCTAACAATCCTCTTATAAACAATGCATGTTCCATCATAATTTGATTCCAGAATAATTCTGTCTGCCGGATATCTCTGTCATCAATATCATATCTGCTTTCAATAGATATCAGATAGCTTTGATACAACCTGGCTTCTCTGAGTATGTGTTCAATAAGTAATGGGTAATTGGTTGTAAACATTTCGCAGGATAATATAAATTTCAGCAGTCGCTCCTTGAATCTGATAAAATCATGAACAGCCCTTCTGGCACGGTGGTTTAGCTGTCGGACATATCGTGCCAGGTTTGGATTTATTCTTGCATAATTATTATGCTGAAGTTCTTTTTCCGTGTGAGTTATATTTTCATTGATGGCTATTCCGGTTAAATCCTGTGTTTTCTGTTCTGTAAAGGCAGTAAAATCTGTTACAATTTCTCCAGATGACAGTACATCTTCTCTGATAAAACCATTACTTACCTGAACAGCATCGGCCAGGATGTCTTCAAATTGTTCCTTGAAACTATCTGCTTCTTGTGAAAAGTCTGAATCTTTGGGCGTAAAGCCGGCTTCTAAAAATATGGCGTGTTCTTTCATTATTCTTGCAAAAAATAGATGAAGTTCCAGTGAGGTAATTACATATTTTTCTCTGCTTAACACAATTACACTCCGATTGTTTTTATACATAATATGGAAGTCTTAACGTATATGTTACTGTTTTTGACTCTGTCACACCGCTTTCGCTTCGCTTAAGGACTTCATTAGGAGGTTAAAGAAAGACTGGTGAAAATTTTTGCTGTGAACCACGTATGAAAATGTCCCAATTATTCCAATTTCCTTGTTGACAACGAGCCTCTAGCCCTTAGAACCCAGAAAGATGCCCATATGTCAATAAATGTAGTAAAACAGCCATATGGGGC
>Ga0153996_1000086_pt1 | contig 57181 bp, 61 predicted proteins | sample TSNC080MetaG_FD_104728 | JGI IMG/M metagenome (GOLD analysis project Ga0153996, IMG submission 104728) | Attine ant fungus gardens microbial communities from North Carolina, USA - TSNC080 MetaG | ecosystem: Host-associated > Fungi > Mycelium > Unclassified | place: USA: North Carolina, Lumber... | reverse complement strand
TTTTTCATGAAAAACAGCATAACAAAAGAAGATGTTAAGATAGGATTATGGACAATCGCCAGTTATCCGTTTTTATAGAGCGCAATATACGCATCCCTTTATAGTCTTTCAAGTCGCGCTTTGTATTCTTGACGGGCAAAATTATCAATTACCACACAGAAGTTTCTGGTTCCGCCCAATATATTTTTCAAAAACAGACTGGAGCGTGTGTGCCCGATGGGCACACGATATACCCTTATACGGAAGCCCCTCCAGCATCGGCTCTTTTTGATTCATTTTTCGTTCCTTTCATAAATCATGATATATAGGTATCATCTTACTAAATGTACAAAATTTCTCAAATCCAATCGCTTTTAGTTCGTTTTTTACTTCGTGTATACGGTCTGCAAGATGCAATGTTTCGTGTGTATCAGAACCTATTGTTACGATTGTTCCTCCCAATTCTTTATATCGCCTTAATATATGTCTGGAAGGCATTAAATCCTTCAATCCATATTTAAAACTGGAAGTATTTACTTCAATTCCCTTTCCATCCTTTATAGCTAACTGTAGAATCGGCTCAACATATTTCATGATTTTTTCATCAGGAAAATCACCATACTTATCATAACGCTTAATCATATCCAAATGCCCCAGAATTGAATATGGCTTATACTGCTTCATCACCTGATAGATTTCCTTATAATAATCCTGTTGGTATTCCTGTTGTGTTTTCCCTTCCTGATAAGCATAATTCCAAAATTCCTTATCCTCAATTTGATGATTGCTTAATATAACAAAATCAAAAGGATACCTTGCGAAATCTTCCTTAAATTGTTCAATCGTATGTAACTGAACACCAAACTCAATTCCCTTCTTTATGACAATCTGACCTGCATACTTTCTTTGCAAACTGTTTATCTCAGAAAAATATCTCTCATAATTGCAGTTCAAATCTGTTTTGACTCCATAATCCACATGCTCTGTAAAAGCAATTTCGTCAAGGTGCTGCAAAATTGCCCTTTGTACCATTTCTTCCATCGGGCATTCTGAGTCATCACTATAATAAGTATGTACATGGTAATCTGCAAAATAGGACATTAAATTTTTACCTCCTTTTATCTAAGTTACATATAAATTGAATTAGATTTTCAGCCCTCTTCGATGATTTGATTATCAGATAAAACCTCTGGCATATATCTCATACTATCTTGTTCAGTAATCTTTCGAATAGCCCTGCAAGGAACTCCAGCTGCAAATGTATTGGCAGGGATGTCCTTATTTACAACGCCTCCAGCACCAATTACAACATTATCACCGATAGTTACACCCGGACACACCGTTACATTGGCACCAAGCCAACAATTATTACCAATGCGAACGGGCTTGGCATAGCACATACGCTTGCAATTACCGTCTTTATCAAGTATTGCATTGCGCTCATTCGGAAGCATCGGATGTAATGGTGTTACAATGGTAACATTTGAGCCAAAGTTGCAGTTATCACCAATTTCTACGGTGGCATCATCCTGAACTGTGAAATTGAAGTTAGCAAAAAAGTTATTGCCTATGGTTGTATGAGTGCCGTAATGAAAAAATATCGGGCCTTGCATGAACACTCCTTTACCGAGCTTACCTACGATTTTTTTTAAGATGGCGACACGTTTTTCTGCTTCATCTTCATAAGTGTTATTATAATCAACATTCAGATTATGCGTCCGAAGTTTAATTTCTTTTAGTTCCATCTCGGCAGGACTGAATAGAATACCCGCCATTATCTTTTCTTCTTCTTTCATATATTTGATCCTCCTATATGTATAAATAATCTCTCGGAATCTCTAACCCTTATTCTATGCGGCTTCGAAATTCCTTTTTTATTAAAATCCCCCACTTTTTTGCCAAAAGTACTTGACAACTTCATCGAAAAATGCGGCGCTTCGCGCCCTTATTTATAAGATATTTTTCGATTGGAGGCGATTTACATGTTACCTGTTTATTCTGGCGGTCATTCCGCCTATCAAGACTTTGTTGTTACTAATCTTCGTAAATATTATCCTAATCCTGATGCAATTGCCCGCTCTACATGGGATATCATTGACCGTTTTTGGAATCTTGATCTTTCTTTTACCGACGATTTCATGCGGGGCAAATATTCCATCTTTGGTCCAAAACCCAGAACTCCTTCCTGTATGCAGCGCTCTTACCTGTTGTCCATTGATTTTAAAGTTACTTCTTTAACGGACTGGGCAGCTCAGCTGAAAATCAACCCTCTCTATGCCATTCTTAGCGGCTTTGAGTTTGGTGACACTCCTGGGGTTGGCACTTTTTACGACTTCCTGGCAAGGCTTTGGGATTCAAAAGACATCCATCTTTCTTCTCATATTCATTCCCTCAAATCTTCTGTCAAAAAGCCTAAAACAAAAGGCACAAAAGCTGATTCTATTGAGAAAATCACGGTGGAACAGCTTCTTCCTGAGCTTGAACAGACGGTATTCAACATCGACGAGCTGCCTTATGGCTCTTTATTCAAAATCTATCAGAGAGACTGCTTTTATCATGGCTATGACTTATACATGCTCGTTGCATCTGACTCTGAAAGTGATCTTCCTGTATTTCCATTCTTGTCACCTGCTTCAAAACATGATTCACATGGGTTCTTACATACCTTTTTCAGAATGAAGAGTTGCTTGCCTGATATGAAAGTATCTAAGCTTCTCCTTGATTCAGCCCATGATGCCATGCCTTATTATCAGTATTGTAAACGCGAAGGCATTACTCCATTTATTGACTTAAACGCGAAGCGTGGAATCAAGCTTCCATACAAGGATGACTTTACCATTGGCAAAGATGGTGTCCCTGTCTGTAAAGAAGGCCGCCGTATGAACCATGACGGCACCGAGCCTTCCAAATATCGTATAAAGTTCCGTTGTCCCCTTGCCAGCAGAAAATATGGCTGCTCCTGTGAGCATCCCTGTTCCAGCTCTAAGTATGGAAAAACTGTTCATTTGGCAATGAAGGATAATCCCCGGTTAATAAATATACCGCCGAGGGATAGTGATGAATGGAAAACTGAGTATAACGCAAGAACTTCTGCGGAACGTTCAAATAAACGTATATTGAAGTTCAGTAATTATATCTTCTATCGTATCTTTAAGAAGCATATAATACACGCGTCCATCACGTCCTTCGATGTCATCTATTACATAATGGGTAGTATCCTGTACCGAAAAGCTCTGTAAGAATTTTGCAAGTAACGGATTGTTGCTTCCTACCATTCCTGTTTCATAATCCAAAACCTGCTCCGGCATATTTTGATTATGGATACAATAAATACGTTCTTTTTAAAATCCTCCCAATCATACTGATACATTATTTGAATCGCCTGCTGTTCCATTTCAGCAGCAGCATATTCCTTTCGTAACTGTTTCCATTTCTTTGCAAACTTACGTTTCTCTGTCTCATAATGCATTTTTTTATTATATAAAGCCGTTGCAAGAGATTCAGCATCTTCCATTCTCCAATGGCGTATTTTACAATCTATACTACCTCCATAAAAATATAAATCCATTAATATCAGAGAAGGACCTAAAAATAAAGCACTGCATATTTATTCTCATTATAAAAAGCGAGGATTATGCTTTTGTCAATCCACACTTTAGCCGTATTAATTGGTAACCCATAAATCGTTTTATACCCTGTTGACTTTGTTTCCAGTTTATTGAAGAGTCCCGTCATAAGAGCGATGCTTGCATGAAGCCAAATCAGACCCCAATGATTTATTGTGGTTATATCTGCCATCTTAATGATATCTGCACCACCGAGAGCACAAAAGCCACCTGCCATGATAACACAGATTAATGGAATAATCACTATGATTTTTCGCATAAATGCTCCACTTCTGTTAGAATGTGGCTGGACAGGATGACCGTCATCCCCATATCCGATCTATACAAGAGGAAAACTGCGTTTCAGGATAGAAATCCAATTGCTTTTTCCATATAGGAATCTTACTATATTTACCTGTTGTTCTTCTTCTGCAATGACGTAAAAAGCAAGATAATTATTTACCAGCGTAAAACGGATTCCCCATGAGGCAAGGAGTTTATCTTCCACATGGGGAAATTTCTCTGGGAACTGTGCCAGCGCATTGATTTGGCGCTCCGCCTCATCAAGCAGGTCATCTGCAGCTTGTGGTTTTTTTAATTCAAATTCAATATAGTCTGCTGCGTGTGACATATCCCTTTCAGCAGTCGCAGTGATGTGAAGTTTATAGTTCATCATTTACGTCGGCTCCTTAGATCAGACATCGCTTCGGAAAATGGACGCGTCTTACCTTCTGCTACATCGGTAAGTCCCTCCTGAAGCAGTCCATATAATTCAAAACGTCCGACGAGCTGTTCATATGCCTCGATGCTCATAACAGCAAGGTCGCCCTTTCCATTTTTGGTAATGAAAACAGGCTCGGAATAATCATGGCAGAAAGTAGAAATTTCATTGTAACTATTGCGTAAATCTGCACTTGAACGAATTTTTGGCATGATAGCACCTCCTTTATAAAGAAATTATACACAAATTTCTTTATGTAGTCAAGAGCAGTCAGGAGATTTACTTCAATATGAAACATTCACTTTTATGATAGTGTAACCTGAAATTCAAAATTGAATATAAAAAAATCTGAAAGAAGGAGGTTTTTAAATGGCAAAATTATATGACAATTGTTGTAATTCTGACTTCCGTTTCCCTTTTCCGGCTTCAATAATCGGGTTATAGCCTTTTCTTCCCTTGGCCGCATACTGTGAGCTACAAGGCTCGTATAATTTAACTCCTCCAATACTGTTTTAAGGGTATAGACTGGAGCGTCTGACGGTAGACCGATTTGATACAGATTGAAATAAATTTTCTGTTGTCCTTTTTCGAAAAATCATATGACCACTCTTTGTTCTTATTTTTATGCCAACGGTTTTTTCAAAATGATGACCCACAGGAACATTTCAATTTTTTTGTCAATAAATCGTGAGATTCACGCCGAAAGATTTTCCATATGCCATATAACCCATATAGGTCTGGTTACTCAATATACGGCTTATGTTAGATGAGTCCCATTTAATTTCCCCATTCGCACCAATCTTTCTTCTTCTGCACAACTCATTCGCAATTTTGGTTGCACCCATGTCTTTGTTAAGATACATATCATAAATCATTCTTACCGTTTCAGCCTGCTCTTCAAGACAGCATCAGTCTTGTTCTTAAGACTGCCGCAGATAATGCGAGAGGAACTTACAGTGATGTCCCTGACAACGTTTATTGCCATATGAGTAAGGCCGCACCTAATCTTGAAAACGAGGAAAAGCTTTGGAAGAGGAACGACATCAAGAAAGCATTATTCTCGCTTGATTAGCATAAAAACTATACCGAAGTAAAAGCAATTTACCTTATAACACATTCTCACGAATTATCGGCTCTGCGTCTTAGCGTCTGACTCTCCTATAACTGACATATTCAGTTGCCGTACATTAATTAAAGTTTCTTGTTTGCACTTTGGACAGAATAACGGAAAGCGTTCAAGCACCGTATCTTCCCTAATTTTTAGCCTTGTTTTATTCTGGCAAACAGGACATAAAATCCATTTATTCTGCATATAGCTACCTCAATTCTACTCAAAAACAGTAAGCTGTTATGATGCAATGTCTTTACGACTATAATGCAAAATGGCTATACACATTCCGATAACTGCATAAGCTATTCCAACTGCCATAAACATGCCCTCTATCGAGGCTTCTGAAAATATTTTTGACGGTTCGGCATACTGGTACGGGGTAATGTATTTTAAAAATTCTAATTCACTGCTAATATTACAAACAATATTAAGAAAATACATCAGTGCAGCAAATCCAATTCCAACGCCAAGACCTTCACGTTTCATAAAAGCAGAAATGCAAAAGCATATAAGAGCAATTTCAATCTGCATTACAAACTGAGCAAGGTGAAATAACCAAAAGGTATCCCATACCATATTTTCTAATTCACCAATCATGACAAATGAAGCAATTGAAAAAATCAGACATAATACATTGAATAAGACTAATATAAAAAAGGTGGCAAACAATTTTTCGATAACAATCCGTTTCCGACTAATAGGGTGAGTGAGCAGGAATTCAGCGGTATGTCCACCCTCTTCCTTTGACAACATTTCAATACCAATCAAAGCGGCAAAAAAGGCTCCGCCAATTGCTAAAACATTTCCACACTCAAGCCCGTATAATCCCATCAATGAGCTAATACTAAGCTGGCTCATGCCAAAGGCATCCGAAAGAACACCCATGTTTTCAAATGTATTACTTGCATTTTCATCCATGCCGGGATATGTAAGCATACAAATAAGTATCATTAATCCTACAACACTCCCCCATATTAAAAGGGTCATTCTCACTTGTTTGACTTCATGCTTAAATACAGTCATTTTGCTCCCCTCCTTTTGAATAGAAGTGCATAAAAATTTCCTCAATATCAGGTTCAGACACAGTCATATCAGTAATTGGCTGCTCATTCAAAGCAGAGATAAGTCTTTGCATATCACCATTGAAAAGAAAACTTGTCATGTTTTCCTGATATGAAACATCCAGTATGCCCTCTATAGACGGTACTTTAGAAACTCCATAAAGATTTACCCTGCGAGCAGAAGATTTTGACAATGCTTCTACTGAATTTGATATTATAATTTCCCCCTCTCGAATAATGGCAGCATTTTTACAATAACGCTGTATTTCAGAGAGTACATGAGAAGATATAAAAATGGTCGCACCTTCCTTATGACGTTCCATCAGTATAGAAAAAAATTCTTTTTGTATTAATGGGTCAAGTCCGCTTGTAGGCTCGTCAAGAATATATAGCATTGGGCTATGCTGCAAAGCACATACGATGCTTACTTTTTTGCGGTTTCCTAGCGATAGCTCGTCTATCCTTTTCTTAGTATCAATTAAAAGCCGGTCACATAAACTCCTTGCTTTAATGGTACAATCCTTTTTATGCAATTTAGCTGAAAATTTTAATATTTCATTTACACGCATATTGTTATAGAACAGCGACTCTGATGGCATATATCCTACACTAGAAAGAATCTCGTTTTTTTGCTTCACACAATCCTTTCCGAGTACTGCCGCTTGCCCGGAGGTAGGCGATAGTAACCCTAATAAGATACGGATTGTTGTGCTTTTCCCTGCGCCATTAGGACCAATAAATCCGTATATATCCCCTTCATTTATTACCAGGTTTAAATCAATAACTCCCGTTGATTTTCCGTAATGCTTTGTAAGGTTTTTAGTTTCAATAATTTTCATTGTAAATACTCCCTCTTGTACAAGCTTTGCTTTAGTAAATCCAGATACTTATAGATTTCTTTATTCATTTCCTCCATTGTCTTATCCTGTCCCTTAATACTTTTTACGTATCCTTCTGAAAACCATGTAACCATATTCATTACCATATTTTCATCAATGCCCGGTTTAAACTTACCCCAGTTTATTCCATCAAGTAAAAGCTGATATCCGTCAGAAATATAACTGATATTGGATCTGTCTATTCCGTCTATGACTTCCGGGTCTTGTTCGTCTAGGCTGGCATAAAAAAAGTCATACATGCTGGGGTATTGCAATATCATTTCTGTTTTTATTTCCTGTGTCACCACCATCCGCTCAAAAAAATCATCGGACAGCGGCTGCTTTTTTTTAGTAACAGAATTGATGATCTTATTACAGCCCAATTCATACAAATACAGATAAAACTTCCGCTTACTCCCAAAATACTGGAATAGTGATGCTTTTGATATTCCTGCAACTTCCGCAATATCAGCCATAGAAGCTTTATTATATCCATTTTTTCCGAAGCAGACAAATCCAGCATTTATCACAATATCTTGCTTTTCTTTATTTAATTTGTTGAAAAGTTCCATAGATTGATTCTCCTCTCTTTTATAATAACCGAATAGGTTATTATAATAATACTACTAATAACCGATTCGGTCAAGAACTTTTAGAATGATTTTCCTTCCTCAAAACAGGAAATATAATATCTTATGTGTAGAACTGTGTACTCATTTATCAAGAACCCCCTGAAAAGAGAATAGCGGCAGAGAGTTTACTTCGCTGCCTTTACTCATGTGTAAATAAATTCCATATTCACAATCTCCATCGCACACGCCCGTATATCATTCATCCTCTGCACTTACTCCATAGAGCTGTCAGCTTTCAACTGCTATATTATCCCCTGTGCCTGTTTCATCTGCTTTATAATTGTCAATGCGAATACGAATTAAAAACTCTCTTTACAAGAGATGTCATGTCTTATATATGGAAATTATACATCGTTTAACAAGAACTACGGTTGTAAAATTCGTTCATTACATTTTTGAGAGCCGCAAAATCGTTGCTGTGAGCGTACGCTGTGTCCACATTGTCATTAATAGCAATATAGCGAATACCATGAGTAAGAAAGTAAATTTCGGTATACTGCCCTACACCTAAATGGTCACGCCCAAGCCTTGATAAATCCTTTGTGACAACGGTATACACCTTGTCAGCGACAACATCATCAATCATGCATACAAAGAATAATGCTCCTTCCTGTGGAGCATAAGCTGATGCAGACCATAGTCATTGAGAATCCTGTTGTTAATACTTTCGGCTGCAGTTCGCTGGTTATAGATTTTTATGTAAGCCTCCGTGCCGCGGGGACGTCAGTATACAGACGGATATCCCATTCTGATTTGGTTTTAATGACCCGTCCATATTTAGAAGAAGAGCAGCTGTTTTCGCATTTGGTAGAATGTTCTTTTCCAAATGGACATCGCCACATCAGACAACCACTGGATTTATCGTACCCATTGGGGACCATGCGGTGTCCCGCTTGGCAGACAGGTGTACCGTTTTTGTCGATCTTAATGGTATCCGGGAGGCCTCTGTTTCCGGGGAAGAGTTTCCTTTGCGCCGCCCCCGGGATTGGCATGGGTATGTACGGCTGTTCCGTCACCGGAAACTGTAAGATGATCGGAAGGAATCAGGCCACACTGTATGGAGGGAAGTACGGCAACGGAATACCAAGCACCTCCTTGTAGCTCCATTATATTAAGAAAATGGAGAATACTCAAATGTGTAAATAAATAAAGCAGATGTATCCATATTATCTGATACACCTGCTTTAATTTTAAATATATACTTCCACTGTTAGGTCTTTCCACTGAAAGTTACGTAAGTATCCTCCATTGGCTTTTCTAAAGGCTTTAGCGGCTTCGTAATCTACTTTAAATTCAAAGTATAGATTAGTCTTCCCTACTGCGTATAGCCGCCTGCGCTGCCGCTAATCTTGCAATTGGTACACGGAATGGAGAACAGGATACATAGTTAAGTCCTACCTTATGGCAGAATTCAACTGATGATGGATCACCGCCATGTTCTCCACAAATTCCAAGCTTAATGTCAGGTCTTGCAGCCCTGCCTTTCTTGGCCGCCATCTGAACAAGTTGTCCAACACCGCTTTGATCTAACCTTGCAAATGGATCTGATTCGTAGATTTTTGCCTTATAGTAAGCATCTAAGAACTTACCGGCATCATCACGTGAGAAACCAAATGTCATCTGTGTTAAATCATTTGTACCGAATGAGAAGAACTCTGCTTCTTCTGCAATCTCATTGGCAAGTAATGCGGCACGAGGAATCTCAATCATTGTACCGATATGATACTGAATATCCGAGCCTTTCTCTTCCTTTACTGTTTCGGCTGTTTCTACAACAATATCTTTAACAAATTTCAGTTCTCTCTTTTCACCTACAAGAGGAATCATGATTTCAGGAACGATATCAAAGCCTTTTTCTTCTTTGACTTCAATGGCGGCTTCCATCACCGCTCTTGTCTGCATCTTAGCGATTTCAGGATAAGTGACGGCCAAACGGCAGCCTCTATGTCCCATCATCGGATTGAATTCATGAAGCGAATCACAAGTAGCCTGTACCTGTTCTACGGTTAAGCCCATATCTTTTGCCAAATCTGCAATATCCTGTGGGTCTGTAGGAACGAATTCATGTAATGGCGGATCTAAGAATCGGATAGTCACCGGCCTGCCTTCCATAACCTCGTAAATTGCTTTAAAATCACCTTTCTGGAAAGGAATTAATTCATTCAAGGCTTTTTCCCTTGCTTCAACTGTTTCAGAAAGAATCATCTTACGAATCTTAGGAATTCTGTCCGGTTCAAAGAACATATGCTCTGTACGACAAAGACCGATACCTTCTGCGCCTAATTTGATTGCATTGGCCGCATCTACAGGAGTATCTGCATTAGTTCTAACCTTCAATGCTCTAAATTGATCAGCCCAATCCATGATTCTTTCAAAGTATCCGCTGACAGAAGCTTCTACTGTTTTAATATCACCTAAGTAAATATTACCTGCTGAGCCATCAAGTGAGATGTAATCACCTTCCTTGATAGTTTCTCCGCCAAGTTCAAAATATTTAGCTTCTTCATTAATCTTGATCTCACCACAGCCTGATACACAAGCCGTACCCATACCACGGGCAACAACTGCTGCATGAGAAGTCATACCTCCACGTACGGTCAAGATCCCTTCTGCTGCATGCATACCTTCAATATCTTCCGGTGAAGTTTCAAGACGAACCAGGATAACTCTTTCACCTTTATCATGGGCAGCCTTAGCTTCGTCTGCAGTAAAGTATACTTTACCGGCTGCCGCACCAGGAGATGCCGGCAGTGCTGAGCCTATAACTTTACCGGCTTTAAGTGCATCTTTATCAAATGTTGGATGAAGTAACTGATCTAGAGATTTAGCATCAATTCTCAAAATTGCTTCTTCCGGAGTAATCTTGCCTTCATCAACTAAGTCACAGGCAATTTTAATTGCGGCCGGAGCCGTTCTCTTACCACTGCGTGTCTGTAAGAAATAAAGCTTTCCTTCCTGGATAGTAAACTCCATATCCTGCATATCACGATAGTGATCTTCTAATTTATGAGCTATTTCCATGAATTGCTTGTAGCATTCCGGCAAATCTTCTTCTAATTTTGTGATTGGCTGCGGCGTACGGATACCGGCAACAACATCTTCACCTTGAGCGTTGATTAAGTACTCACCATAAATTCCATTCTCTCCGGTAGATGGGTTACGTGTAAATGCAACGCCTGTACCTGAAGTATTTCCCATGTTACCGAATACCATAGCCTGAACGTTAACAGCTGTTCCCCAGTCACCAGGGATATCGTTCATTCTTCTATAAACAATGGCACGAGGATTATCCCATGAACGGAATACGGCCTGTACTGATTCCATTAACTGCTCCTTAGGTTCCTGTGGGAAATCTGTTCCTTTTTCTGCTTTGTAAAGCTCTTTATATTTAGCAATAACGTCTTTTAGGTCATCAGCAGTCAAGTCAGTATCAAATTGAACGCCTTTAGATTCCTTGATTTCATCTAAGACTCTTTCAAATTTAGCTTTACTGATCTCCATGACAACATCAGAAAACATCTGGATAAATCTTCTGTATGAATCATAAGCAAAACGTGGGTTGCCTGTTTTAGCTGCAAAGCCTTCAACCGCAACGTCATTAAGTCCTAAGTTAAGAATCGTATCCATCATACCCGGCATGGAGGCTCTGGCTCCTGAACGGACAGATACTAGTAATGGATCTTGGGTATCACCGAATTTCTTTCCCTGAAGTTTTTCTAATTGTGCCAGGGCATCAAAAATCTGACCCTTGATTTCGTCTGTGATCTGCTTGCCGCTGTTGTAATAGTCTGTACAAGCTTCTGTAGTTACTGTGAAACCTTGTGGGATCGGTAAGCCTAAGTTTGTCATTTCGGCTAAGTTTGAACCTTTACCACCGAGAAGGTTTTTCATGCCTGCGTTACCTTCTTTGAACAAATAAACCCATTTTGCCATTTGTTTAATTCCTCCTGAATGTATCTATTTTTTTTAATTAACGTAACTATACCACCACATATTATAACATAATACGTAGTGGCATTTCAAACCTTTTTTGCATATATATTCCTGAATAAAAAACAAATTTATCAAAAAAATATGACATATTTTGTGCTCTTTAAACAATATATAAATGAGGCTTTAATAGAACGAGTCTTCAGACACACCCTAGTATTTTAATTTATCATCAAGATAAGCTTCTAAGTCTTCAATTTTAATTCTTTCCTGCGCCATTGTATCACGATCACGGACAGTCACCGCACCATCTACTTCTGAGTCAAAGTCATAGGTCACACAGTAAGGCGTACCAATTTCATCCTGCCTGCGATATCTCTTCCCAATATTTCCTCTATCATCATACTCACAATTATATTTTTTACTTAAGGCCTCATAAATTTTTTCTGTACCTTCATTTAGCTTCTTAGATAATGGCAGTACACCGACTTTGACCGGCGCCAAAGCGTGATGGAAACGCAACACCGTACGCATATCACCTTCCCCCAAGTCCTCCTCATCATAAGCATTGCATAAAAATGCCAGGAAAACACGATCTACGCCAAGGGAAGGTTCAATAACATATGGTATATATTTTATCTTCTTACCATCATCAAAATAGGACATATCTTCTCCGGACACATTCTGATGCTGAGTCAAGTCATAATCTGTCCGATCGGCAATCCCCCATAATTCTCCCCAGCCGAAGGGGAATAAATATTCTATATCTGTCGTCGCCTTTGAGTAGAAAGACAGCTCTTCTTTATCATGATCCCTGATACGCATTTCATCAGCGTTTAAACCAAGGTTTTTAAGCCAGTCGATACAGAATTGCTTCCAATAGGCAAACCACTCTAAATCTGTATCCGGCTCACAGAAAAATTCCAACTCCATTTGTTCAAATTCCCTGATCCGAAATATGAAATTTCCCGGAGTAATCTCATTCCTGAAGCATTTACCAATCTGGCCAATCCCAAAGGGTATCTTCTTACGGGAAGTTCTTTGGACATTTTTAAAGTTAACAAAAATCCCCTGAGCTGTTTCAGGCCGTAAATATACCGTATTCTTTGCATCTTCGGTAACGCCCTGAAACGTTTTAAACATCAGGTTAAACTGGCGTATGTCGGTAAAATTATGCTTCCCACAGGTTGGACACGGTATCCTAAGTTCTTCAATGTAAGAAGTCATCTCTTCATTGCTCCATGCGTCTACCGCGCCTTCAATGGGGATATTCTTCTCCTGCATATAATCTTCAATGATTTTATCCGCGCGGAACCGTTCATGGCATTCCTTACAATCCATTAATGGGTCTGCAAAGCTTCCCAAATGACCTGATGCCACCCAGGTCTGCGGATTCATCAAAATAGCACAGTCAACCCCTACATTATAGGGGTTCTCCTGAATAAACTTCTTCCACCATGCCCTTTTAACATTGTTCTTAAGCTCCACGCCAAGATTGCCGTAATCCCATGTATTTGCCAGGCCTCCATATATTTCTGAACCAGGATACACAAAACCTCTGGCTTTTGCCAGTGCTACAATTTTATCCATTGTTTTTACCATTCTACTTACCTCACCACAATTAAATTTATTTATAAATAATGACAGATAATTCATCTGCCGTCTTTACATGATTCTTATCAATCAATTGGACATTATGACTGTAATATTCTATTTTCCCCTCGATCATTAAATTCAAGGTATCATCGGTAACAAGAGTTTTATATTTATCACTGTCCTCTAAGGAGAAAACATCTATTTCCTCCCTTTTATCATGGGTGATATAGGTTAAACCCCTTGTCTCTTCTGAAAGTCCTGAAATATCAGTATTAATAAAAATAATATCATGAAAAGCTTCATAAGCTTTTGCATCTGTAAAGGACATCTCTACTCTGGCCTTTTCATCAACTTCTTCCATCGTCCCGATGGTTATTGCAGATCCGGATACGATGTGACGGTCATTAAATTCATTGACAGTATCATTTACAAATATTGACAAATCATCAAATAAATAATAGGATTCCCCGAAATCTTCAATACTAATTTCAACAATCTCCCCTTCTTCAGTGACAACTACCGTACTTTCGTTAAGCTTACTTATGCTAATCCTGGCAGTACAGGCAGTCATTATGAGCATTACACTCATGATGATCAGAATCAATACCGGCTTTTTCTTCATATCTTGCCTCCTATATAGGATACCTTGATATATTTATCTATTGTATCCTTAAATATAAACATTTTCAATAGCTTTCTTTTAAAATTCTCAAGAAAGCGATAAATCATCTGTCATTAGGTTTAAAATTTCCAATGACTTAAATGATTTATCTATGTACATACCAAGATATGAATCCATTATCTTTTCCAATACTGCTAACACGTCATCTGTAACATTGAAAGTATAGAGCTTTTCAATATCCGTTGATATAATATACTGCATTGCATATAAGGCGGATTCTTTGATAAAAATCAAATCAGTTATCCCTCTCTTACAATCATTGCATATTATGCCGCTATTTATACAACTAAAATAAAATAAATTATTTACTGAACCACATTTAACACACTGAAAGCATTGGGGATACTCGCCATTAATAACTAATATTTTCAACTCATAAATCCGGCGGATTAATTTTTCAGAAATCACTTTCTTGCATAATATCCGCATAGTCTGGTAGAGCAGTTTTAAAAGCTGGGTCTCATTAACATTCTCCCTGGCGTAATATCCGGTAAATTCAAGAAAATAAAAGCCATAGTATGCCGCCGTAATATCATTTCTTAATTCCATAAAATAGTTCGAAATATTTGCCGAGACTAAAGTATAGGAGGTTCTGCCTTCAATCATCGTAAATTCCCCAAACACAAAAGGTGAAGTTGCCCCTAGCATAGCACTGTTGCTTCTTCTTGAGCCTCTGGAAAAAGCCGTGATTATCCCCCGCTTCGTAGTCAGTATGACGATGCGCTTATCATATTCCCCTATTGGCATAGCCGATAGAACCATTCCCTGTAGCACCAGCTGCTGTACCATATTCAGTACTCCTTAGGATTATATCCAAAATTCTTAATCAAGAAATCACTGTCCCGCCAATCTTTTTTGACTTTTACCCAAAGCTGTAAATTGACCTTTGTATCTAACATTCTTTCTACTTCTAGCCTCGCTTCTGTTCCAATACGTTTAAGCATTGCGCCGCCTTTACCAATAACTATCCCCTTATGTGAGTCCTTTTCGCATATAATTGTCGCATCAATATCGATCATATGCCCACGCTTTCTTGACTGCATCCTGTCAATGGCAACGGCAATCCCATGGGGTATTTCGTCTTCCAGCAGCCTAAGTGCCTTTTCACGGATCAACTCTGCCACAATCTGGCGTTCCGGCTGATCAGTAATCACATCTTCTTCATAAAACATCGGCCCATCAGGCAGATATTTGAATATCATGTCAATAATAACCTCGGTATTTTCTCCCTTCAAAGCTGAACAAGGGATGATTTCCGCAAAATCGCATACGTTTTTATAAGCATCAATAAATTTGAGGATTTCTTCTTTTTTCACTGTATCGATTTTATTAATAATCAAAAAAACCGGTGTCTTGGAATTCATTAATTGTTCGGCAATGTGCCTCTCTCCTGCACCAATGAAAGTAGAAGGTTCTACAAGCCATAAAATCACATCTACTTCCTTAAATGTACGTTTGGCCACATTAACCATATATTCGCCAAGCTTATTTTTAGCCTTATGTATTCCCGGCGTATCCAAAAAAATAATTTGCCCTTTTTCACTATTATATACTGTTTGTATCCGATTTCTTGTTGTCTGGGGCTTATTTGAGGTAATAGCAATCTTCTGCCCAATCAAGTGATTCATTAATGTGGACTTGCCCACATTGGGTCTTCCGACCAATGTGGCAAATCCGGACTTTAACTGTTTTTCCATAGATTCTCCATTTCTACGTTAGCTGAACAAATGTTTCGTTGTTCCAAACATATGCCCATTCTTTTTAATCTGCGTTTCACTTCCAATGACACATATATTGTGGCAACCGACAAAAGCATCAAGCAAATCTGCAAACTTACGTATATCTTCTTTTGTTGCAGATAACAGTTGTTCTCTTGTTGTCTGTATTCGTTCATATGAAGTCTTTGCCATATAGGCACCTAAAGATCTCGCCCCTTTAGCTGCCGGGCTTAATGGTATATCAATATTGCTGACAGCTCCGATAATATATTTAGTCATATCCCTGCCGCTGACATCCAAATGACGTATATAATCTGCCGCTGCCTTATAGATATCGTAGGTTTCCTTTAAATTTGGATCTCTATAAGAAGTAAAATAGGCATCCCCATTCATAGAAAAGCTGCACATACAGCCATAAGCCCCTCCTTTGACACGGATGTTATTCCATAAATAGTCATAATTCATAATAACCCTCAATACATTAAGGGCGCCATTATATTGATATCCTTTATCAATGAAGTTCCCTGCAACCGCATCATACTGAACCATACCAGAAGTGATAAAGGCTTCATTCATTGTTTTCGGAACAAAAATAAATTCAGATTCTTCTACCGGCTGTGTATACAAACAATTTTTGATGCCTGCAATTTGATTCATAATAAAACCAAAGTCCTTATCATTGGCAGTGTAATCAATAAGTATATTTTCTTTTCTAAAAATATACTTTGATAACAATATCAGATTTTCAGAAATATCATCCTTTATCTCTTCAAAACGTTGGTCCAGATCTTCAATAAATTGATAGAACGCAATGCCTCCTGTCTGCTCTTTATAATAGCAGCTTTCCGAAAAATAGGATAATGCCCGTGTCGCCGCAGCGACATGTCCGTTGGAGTTTAAATGCATCTGAAGCCTGGATTTTAATTGCGCAATAATTTCCTGAATACGTTTTGTATCTTCAAATTTGGAAGTAAAAACAATTTCTTCAATTAATTCTACTGTCTTAGCAACCTTTGGGAATAATGCCTTACCATTTATTTCAAACCTTGGAAGAAATTCATGATTATCATCACCTACACCGTAAACCACCACATCGGTGTGAATGCCGCCGGTATGGAGATTAACTTCGTCAGTTAATTGTGTATAAGTGTAGCTTTTTGTATCGATATTACCTAAAACGCTGGATAACAACCCTATATAAGGTATTAACCGGGAAGGTACTTTCTTTGTATCAAACAGCAGCTTCATATAACCAATACCATTGGTATCTATGTTATGCCTTAACACAGGAATATCGTCTATTGTGGCTAAATCATTGAATAAAGGAGGGGCATTTTTTGTGATATCCGAGGTATCCAGTATAGGAATCGATTCTAATTCTTCTTTTGAAGAACCTTCGCTCTGATACGCCTTTAATGCTTTTGTATCTTCAATCATCTGACCTAGCCGGCCCTGATCTAAAGATGCCTTAAATTCAGCTAATTGTTTCTCTAAACCTTCTTCCTTAGCTTTTGTCAGCCCCTTCCTTGGCTCAAGTATTAGTAATGAAGCATGTTTATTATTTAAGAAATATTTTTCAACTAACGCCTCATAATAACCGGTTCCAATCTTACTGCGCAGCAAATCAAAAGTCTGGTTTGCTTTAATATGGATAAACGGCTGCTCTTCGTCATATAACCAGCTATCTAATATCTTAAGCCCGTACATAAGTCCCGTAGGATAACGTCCATAATCGGCTTCTTTAAACTTAAACTCATAATAGTTCATTGCGCCTTCTAAAGATTTTTCATTAACACCTTTGCTTACGATCTCTTCTAAAGTTTTCTTAATAATTGACATAAAAGCATCTTGTTTATCAGGGTTAGCATTTTTAGCAATAATCGAAATATAAGGCTGCAATACACCATTATCATATTCCCCTAAAACATCTTTTGCTATATTTGCTTCTATTAAAGCCTTTTTAAGCGGTGCGCCCGGCGCCGCCATTAATACATAGGTCAATATTTGAAATGCAAGATAAAGTTCCTTATCCAGACTATTTTCAATAACCACATTATAGTTAAAATAAGTGTTATCTTTTTCCGATTCAGCGTCAGAAATTGCATAAGCTTCTTTTACTACCTGCATTTCTTTAAACGGCTTCTGATACTGGATAGCCGAGTCTATCTTTAGATAATCAAAATTGCTTAGATAATGCCGATCAATAAAATCTAATTTCTCATTAACGTCAAAATCACCATATAAATAAATATAGCTATTGGAAGGATGATAGTACCTACTGTGGAAATCCAAAAACTGCTCATAGGTTAATTCTGGTATAAAATCAGGATCACCTCCAGATTCTACACCATAGGTAGCATCAGGAAATAACGTAGCAGTGATTTTGCGGAATAAAACCTGCTCCGGAGAGGAAAAAGCACCTTTCATCTCATTGTATACCACCCCGTTATAGGTTATCTTATCATCTTTGCTTTCCAATTCATAATGCCAGCCTTCCTGGAGAAAAATCTTTTTATTTTTATATATGTTGGGATAAAAAACTGCATCTAGATATACATGCATTAAATTCTGGAAATCCTTTTCATTACAGCTGGCCACGGGATAAACGGTCTTATCGGCATAGGTCATGGCGTTTAAGAAAGTGTTTAATGAACCCTTCACCAGTTCTACAAAAGAATCCTTGGCAGGGAATGCTTTAGAGCCGCATAATACGGAATGCTCAAGAATATGAGGGACCCCGGTACTGTCTGTGGGCGGCGTTCGAAAGCCAATATTAAAAACTTTATTATCATCTTCATTGGACAAAACAACAAGCCTTGCTCCTGTTTTTTTATGCTTTAAAAGTCCTGCATAGGATTTCACTTCATCAATATATTCCTCACTTATAAGTTCATAAGCTGAAGGAATGTTTCTAAAACTATCAATCATATTTGACACGTCCTTTCCTGTTCTAAAGTATTATCTCGGATTTTGTTATTTATTATACCACAGCCTTTTGCTGCAATCAAATATGATAACAAGAATACGGGGACTAATTTAAACACGATGGCTGCAATAATGCCAATAGATGCAATCATCAAACAACTCTCCTTTTCAGCATTTTTTACTTAAGCTTTAAAGTATAAATACTTTTAAAATTAAGTATAACGGAAAAAGAGAGTTGCGTCTTTGTTTATAAGTCTAAATGATTATACCTTCTATGTGCAAAAATAAAAACATCAATCACAAATACTAAATGCTTAACGCAGAAAAGTCAATCCATAAATCATCATAAATATTTACCCTGACTTTATCCTGGAAGGAATATTGCCTGGCAAATATTTCAGCTTCAAAGAAATAAACTGTTATTGTATTGCTTTGTGGATTCACTATCCAGTATTCCCGAACACCTGCTTCCTTGTATTTCACTAATTTGGTTATATAATCATAAGTTGGATTTGCAGGTGAAACAATTTCAATAATCCAATCTGGCACACCATTGCACCCCTTGTCTGTAAGCTTGTCAGAGTCACATATAACACTTATATCCGGTTCGACATAGGTTGAATCATCTTTATTAAGAAAGACTGCAAATGGGGCGGAAAACACTTCACAGGAACCTTCGTTTGATTCAATGAAGTTGAAAATTCTCGCGTACAAGTAACCGGATATTCTTTGGTGCCTAGTGCTTGGTGGAGCCATATAATAAATCTGACCGTCAATCAGTTCTGCCCTGGTTCCTTCCGGAAGAGCGTAAATGTCATCAATAGTATAGATTTTTTCCTGTTTTAATGCCATGGAATCACTTCCTTCCGTTAGATTCTACAAGATGGAGAATTATTAATAGTATTCCTCTTATTTACTAATCTATATACGTAAAAGTATTTTATCGTAGGCTTCTACAAAAACAGTATATCATATCACAATCATATACTGCAATTAATCTAAATACAAAAATTCATCTATTTTATAGATTCACGTATCAATGCCTGAAATGACGCATTCCCGTAAATACCATTGCCATACCATATGCATTACATCTATCAATAGAATCCTGATCCCTGATAGAGCCGCCCGGCTGAATAATAGCCGTAATTCCCGCGGCATGAGCAGCTTCCACGCTATCATTAAAGGGAAAATACGCATCTGAAGCCATCACCGCATTATTTGTAATATCTTCAGAAATCAGTTCAGCACTATGCTCTATCGCCTGTTTTGCCGCCCAGACCCGATTGACCTGTCCGGGTCCGATACCAATGGACTGCTTATTCTTTGCCAATGCAATTCCGTTAGATTTAACATACTTTACAATCTTCCATGCATAGAGAAGGTCTTCCATTTCCTTTGACGTCGGCTGCCTGTCGGTTGCAACCCTCAAATCTTCCTTATTTAATAATGCTCTGTCAACTGTTTGAATAATTAATCCCCCATTAACCTTTTTCATGTCATAAGCTGTTGCCGGCTGCTTTGCTGATATATCCTTTAACTGAAGGACTCTGACGTTTTTCTTCTGACAAAGGATTTCCAAAGCTTCTTTTGAATAATCAGGAGCCACAATGACCTCTAAAAATATTTCCTTCATCTGTTTTGCTATATCAACTGTGATTTCACGATTGGCTACAACAATCCCTCCATAAATAGATGGTTTGTCGGCTGTATAAGCTTTCTCCCAAGCTTCTTCCAGAGTTTCCCCACTGCCAACACCGCATGGGTTGCCATGCTTACACGCCACTACCGTCGGCTCTTCAAATTCCTTAAGTAATTCCAAAGCTCCATTGGTATCGTTAATATTGTTAAATGACAGTTCTTTACCGTTAAGTTGTTCGGCATTGGTTAGAGAACCTTTCAAAATACCTGGCTCTTTATAGAACGCCGCTGACTGATGAGGGTTTTCGCCATAACGCATCTCCTGGACTTTCTCATAAGTCATTGTCATTGTCTCCGGATATGAATAGTCCTGTCTTTCTTTCTTCAAGTAGTCAGCAATCATCGCATCATAATGAGCAGTGTGGGCAAATACTTTCTGCATTAAATAAAACTTCGTATCTAAAGAAATCTTCTTTTCAGTTTTTAATTGAATGAGTACAGCTTCATAGTCATCAGGGTCGATAATAACAGCAACATCCTGATAATTTTTTGCCGCCGCCCTGAGCATGGCAGGACCCCCAATATCTATGTTTTCAACTGCTTTGGCCCTCGTCACATTATCTTTAAGGATTGTCTCCTTAAATGGATATAGGTTTACACATACGATATCAATAGTATTTATTCCCAAATCATTCATTTGCGCCATATGTTCCGGATTCGAACGTATCGCCAGCAGCCCTGCGTGAACAGCCGGATGAAGTGTTTTAACCCTACCATCCAGACATTCCGGAAATCCGGTTATATCCGAAACTTCAATTGCCTTTACCCCTTCTTCTTGTAATTTTTTAAATGTTCCTCCTGTAGAAATAATTTCTACCCCTAACTGTTCTAGTTCTTTTGCAAATCGGGCAATACCTGTTTTGTCAGAAACACTGATTAACGCTCTCATTTTTATCCTCCACAATCTCAAGCTGTTTAAAAATTTGACTCTTATAATTCATGATGTTTTTAATTAATGTTGCTTATAATTGATCATTCATTGACTGTTGCATTGCTAATAAGCCATTGCTTGACATCTTCTATAAACTTAAACCATTGATCCTCATGTTCCACATAATACAGCGGACAAGGTTTTCCTGTGACATCATAATGCCTGATAATATTCTCAGGCTCTACTCCTAAATATCCACATAACCATCCTGTTAATTCTACTAAAGAATTATATGTACTCGCTGAAAACTCCCCAGTCTCATCAATGTGACATACCTCTATGGATACAGTATCCCCGTTCCTGTCATTGGAGGCATAGGATATTTCATTAGTAGGAATACACTGTACGACTTCCCCTTCAATGCCAACAATAAAATGACTGCTTGCGTAAGTTAATCCACTGTCTTTTAGTCCCTCAAAATAGCTGCGGTTTTCAGCGGCAGTACTTCCGGGATTAGCTGTATAATGGATAACGATTCCTGTGACATCTTCCATAGGAACTTGCGGCCTCGAATATTTATTGGGCGTTAAAAGCTCAACCATCATCTCAGGCCGACTCTCCCCCCACACCACATCACCCTTTAAATCTCTAACCAGTTCTCCATAAGATACTGTCTCTGTCTGATTCCTTTGCTGCATGATGAATGCTATTAAGGCAACGATAATTAGAATTACCAAGCCAATAATCAATAAAAAATGTATTTTTTTGTCTTTTGTTATTCTCATCTTTTCTTCCTACTTTATTACTTAATCCACGCTATAGTTAGGCGCTTCCTTCGTAATCTGTATATCATGGGGATGGCTTTCCTTTAATGATGCCGCAGATATTTTTACAAATTCACTGTTGTTCTTTAATTCTTCAATATTCCTTGCGCCTACGTAGCCCATACCAGAGCACAAGCCGCCCATTAATTGAAATACCGTATCTTCAACAAGTCCCTTGTAGGCCACACGCCCCTCAACGCCTTCAGGTACTAATTTCTTGGCATCACTCTGGAAGTAACGGTCTTTACTGCCGCATTCCATAGCAGCAAGAGAACCCATACCACGGTAGACTTTAAACTTTCTTCCCTGGTATAATTCAAAGCTTCCCGGACTTTCATCACAACCTGCAAACATACTGCCCATCATACAAACATTGGCACCGGCTGCGATAGCTTTTGTAATATCCCCGGAATATTTAATACCCCCATCGGCAATAATAGGGATTCCATATTTACCTGCAACTAAATACGCTTCCATAATGGCTGTAATCTGCGGCACACCAATGCCTGCTACAACACGAGTCGTACAGATCGATCCCGGACCAATTCCTACTTTAACAGCATCGACACCTGCTTCTATCAATGCTTTTGTGCCTCCTGCGGTTGCAACATTCCCTGCTATCACCTGTAGTGAAGGATAAGCTTCTTTAACTTCTTTGATGACTCTTAATACATTAGCAGAATGCCCGTGGGCTGTATCAATAACTATCGCATCAACTTTGGACTTAACCAGCGCATCAATACGCTCATATATATTACTTGTTATGCCAACAGCCGCACCGCAAAGCAACCTCCCCTGAGAATCTTTAGCGGATAACGGATATTTAATCTGCTTCTCAATATCTTTGATTGTTATTAACCCTTTAAGATTAAAGCTATCATCGACAATTGGAAGTTTTTCCTTTCTTGCTCTTCCCAAAATAACTTTTGCCTCATCAAGAGTCACCCCTTCTTTTGCGGTAATCAGTCCCTCTGAAGTCATTGACTCGCGAATCTTTTTCGTAAAATCTGTCTCAAACTTTAAATCTCTGTTGGTCAATATCCCGACCAGCTTTCGTCCTTCAGTTATGGGCACACCTGAAATTCGATATTTGCCCATCAGTTCATCGGCGTCGGCCAACGTATGCTCCGGAGATAGATAAAATGGATCTGTAATAACACCATTCTCCGAACGTTTTACCTTATCTACCTCATCTGCCTGTGCTTCAATAGACATATTCTTATGAATGATGCCTATCCCGCCCTGCCTTGCCATTGCGATGGCCATCCGGTTCTCTGTAACCGTATCCATTCCTGCGCTCATTAAAGGTATATTTAACTTCAGGGATTTCGTTAACCAGGTGGATACTTCTACCTGGTTAGGAATCACCTCAGAATAGCCTGGGACTAAAAGTACATCATCAAATGTAATGCCTTCGCCAATAATTTTACTCATTACGCTTCCTCTCTTCCTGAATTGATAAAATTAAACAACTTATTATTATCGGAGAATAATAAGTTGCCGATGAATATGCCTGTTAAGTTGTTAAGAAGTTTAACAAATATCTTTTTAAAAGTCAACACTCTTAAAAATAAATTGTTATTATATATTCTTCATTTATTTATTAAACGGCTTAATAGGTTATGCCTTTTTAACTTTTGAGGGAGCTGCCAGATACATATTATCCAACATCTTTTCATTAGGCTCAAAAATCACTTTGAGACGCTTATCTTCCTTAGTTCCTACATAAACATAACGCTTTTTCGTCTTGTCTCTCGAGGAAAAGTCATATATCTTAAAATCCCCATGTTGACAGCCATCCAGATGATGTGAATCCTCGGGCGCTAATACTGTCATTGCCTCAAAATTCAGGCTCAGCTTTCTCTTACGCCTAAAATCACCCGTCAATTGGTCAAAATCCAAATCACCGGATGTAAAAATATATTCATATTCTATCTTTTGACATTTGATAATAAAATATGATACTGCCAAAACAACAATCAAGGCAATAAACATGATTGGAATTCCTAATAAAAATAAGGCCGCAGCCACTAAAGCCACAATAGCACAAATTACTCTGACAACCATATCTATAGTCGTCAGTTTCTTCTTAACTAGTACTTCTGAAAACACGTCACCCGATGTACCGTACATATTCATTCCTCCAAGTATATTATCTTTTTTTTTATTATACCTGATTATCTTTAATTTTTAAAGCCTTAATTTTCCTGAATCAAAAAGAAATACCCAGAAACTTATCAGGGTATTTCTTTAATAAACTATAAAGGCATTCGCCATTGGTTCATTGCCCGTGGGAATTACATCATTCCCATTCCGCCTTGAGGCATAGCCGGTGCAGGAGCATCGCTCTTAATATCTGCGACAACTGTTTCTGTTGTCAACAGAGTTGAAGCAACGCTTGTTGCATTCTGTAATGCACTACGGGTAACTTTTGCAGGGTCAATAATACCTGCTTCAATCATTGGTACATAGGTTTCTTTAAGCGCATCGAAGCCGACACCCATTTCTTTTTCTTTAACATTGTTAATAATAACAGCACCTTCTAAGCCTGCATTGGCTGCGATATGGTATAATGGAGATTCTAAGGCTTTAAGTACAACGTTCGCTCCGGTCTTTTCGTCGCCTTCAAGTGTCTCTGCAAGTTTAATAACTTCTTTTGATGCATGGATATAAGCTGCACCACCACCGGATACAATACCCTCTTCTACGGCTGCTCTGGCCGCTGCTAAGGCATCTTCCATGCGAAGCTTCTTTTCCTTCATTTCAGTTTCAGTTGCGGCACCTACGCGGATAACTGCAACACCGCCTGCCAATTTAGCCAGTCTTTCGAGCAATTTTTCTTTATCAAATTCTGAAGTTGTTTCTTCAGCCTGCATTTTAATTTGAGATACTCTTGCTTTGATCTCCTCCTGAGAGCCAAGGCCATCAACAATAATCGTGTTTTCTTTGTCAATTTTAACTGATTTAGCTTTACCAAGCATATCGATCGTTGCTTCTTTTAAATCATATCCCAATTCATCAGAAATTACTTTGCCACCTGTTAAAATAGCAATATCTTCCAACATGGCTTTTCTGCGGTCTCCATAACCAGGGGCTTTAACAGCAGCTACAGAAAACGTTCCTCTTAACTTATTAAGTATTAATGTGGTTAATGCTTCGCCTTCAACGTCTTCAGCAATAATTAATAACTTTGATCCGCTTTGAACAATTTGCTCAAGGATCGGAAGGATTTCCTGAACATTGGTAATCTTCTTATCTGTAATTAGAATATATGGGTTTTCAAAATTAACTTCCATCTTCTCCATATCCGTACACATATACGCGGATAAGTAACCTCTGTCAAACTGCATACCTTCAACTAAATCCAACTCAGTCAACATCGTTTTGGATTCTTCTATTGTGATAACGCCTTCGTTAGTTACTTTTTCCATAGCATCTGCAACCATCTCACCTACGCTGTCATCCCCTGCGGAAATTGCGGCCACTCTGGCGATTTCGTTCTTTCCGTTTACTATTGAACTCATTTCAGCAATGGCTTCAACTGCAACATCAGTAGCTTTGTGCATACCTTTTCTTAAAATAATTGGATTTGCACCTGCTGCCAAATTCTTAATGCCTTCATGAATCATCGATTGTGCTAAAACTGTTGCTGTTGTTGTACCGTCACCGGCAACATCATTGGTTTTTGTAGCAACCTCTTTTACAAGCTGTGCTCCCATGTTTTCAAAAGCATCTTCTAATTCAATTTCTTTTGCAATGGTGACGCCATCATTGGTAATCAATGGACTTCCATATGATTTATCTAAAACTACATTTCTTCCTTTTGGTCCCAATGTCACACTGACCGTATTCGCCAGTTGGTTAACGCCTGACTCTAATGCTTCCCTGGCTTCTGCGCCAAATTTAATTTCTTTTGCCATAATATAATTCCTCCTAATCAGTTAATGTTCTTTTTAAGCTTCTACAACGGCCAAAATGTCGCTTTGTTTTACAATAATATATTCCTCACCGTCAAGTTTAACTTCTGTTCCCGCATATTTAGAATAAATAACTTTTGAGCCCACTTCAACGCTCATCTTAACTTCTTTGCCATCCACCAGGCCGCCTGATCCTACGGCAATAACTTCCGCCTCTTGTGGTTTTTCTTTAGCCTGGCCTGCAAGAACAATTCCTGATTTTGTTGTTTCTTCTGCAGCTAATTGTTTTAATACAACTCTGTCGCCTAATGGTACTAATTTCATATTTTGTTCCTCCTTAGATTTTGATATTTACTAGCACTCACTTTAAGCGAGTGCTAACCGATGTATCTATAATATGGTTTTTTGCTTTTTTTTGCAACTTTTCTCAGGTGTAATTACGCTACGATTTAATCACATTTTCTTTAATTATCTCTTGTTTCCTCTTATTTTCTTTATTTCTCTTACTTTTTTCCATGATTTTGCTTCCTCTGGCATAATATCACTGAAGCTCTTCCTAAATGATGACTTGACCCGGGCGGTAAGAACTCTTCATGGAAACAATTCTGTTAAATACCAACGCATCATTGGTTGAATCTTTTGTATCTACGCAGAAATACCCATGCCTTAAAAATTGAAAGCTTTCTCCTTTAGAGGCATCTTTAAAATCAGGTTCTAAACGACAGTTTTTGTATACTGCTAAAGAATTGGGATTTATATTCAATGAGCCATCTTCATTATAGACCCCCTTTTCTTCATCAACTAGATTCTCATACAACCGGGCTTTGGCCTGAATTGACGTTGGTGCCGCAACCCAGTGAATCGTTCCCTTCACCTTTCGCCCTGTAAAACCCAAACCGCTTTTCGTCTCAGGGTCATAAGTACAATGAATCTCTGTCACTTTACCGATTTCATCTTTAAAAAATTCATTACAACGTACAAAATAGGCCTGCATTAACCGTACTTCATTACCCGGATATAGCCTAAAATACTTTTTAGGCGGTACTTCCATGAAATCATCACGTTCAATATAAAGCTCACGGCAAAAAGGTACCTTTCGTTTCCCCAATGCTTCATTTTCCTGATTATTAGGAACCTCCAGATATTCCATCTGCCCTTCGGGATAATTGGTGATAACCAACTTTATCGGGTCGAGAACCGCCATCATACGTTTCTTCTTCAGTTTTAAATCTTCACGGATGCAATATTCCAGCATAGCATAGTCTACAGAGCTTTGACTTTTAGATACACCTACCAATTCCATGAACATCTTAATCGACTCTGGTGTGAAACCTCTGCGTCTTAACGCTGCAATTGTAACGAGCCTGGGATCATCCCAGCCATCTACAATGCCGTTATCTACTAATTTTTTTATATATCGCTTACCTGTAATCACATTTGTTAAGTATAACTTTGCAAATTCAATCTGTTTTGGTGGGTTCTCATAACCCATCTCTCTCACTACCCAATCATAAAGGGGACGGTGATCTTCGAACTCCAATGTACATATGGAGTGGGTGACCTTTTCTATGGCATCTTCAATGGGATGGGCAAAATCATACATAGGATAGATACACCATTTGTCGCCTGTATTGTGATGTGTCATTCTGGCCACACGATAAATAACCGGATCCCTCATGTTCATATTAGGAGAAGACATATCTATTTTTGCCCTTAAAACCTTTGAACCATCTTTAAATTCACCATTTTTCATACCCTCAAAATGCTGAAGATTCTCCTGTACACTCCGCTCTCTGTAAGGACTATTCTTTCCGGGTGCTTTCAATGTACCTCTATACTCACGGATCTGTTCAGGGGTTAAATCACACACATAAGCCTTTCCATCTTTAATCAATTTCACAGCAGCCTCGTACATCTGCACAAAATAGTTTGATGCAAAATAAACTTCTCCATCATAATGAGCACCAAGCCATTCAACATCTGCTATAATTGACAAGGCAAACTCTGCTTTTTCTTTTGTTGGATTAGTATCATCAAATCTTAAATTAAACTTTCCGTTATAATTCTTGGCAATCCCATAATTTAACAGTATTGACTTGGCATGTCCGATATGAAGATACCCATTGGGTTCCGGCGGAAATCTGGTACAGATTTCCGAAGAAAGCCCTTCCTCTATATCTTTATCAATAATCTGCTCAATAAAGTTTTTTGTAATTTCTTTTTCCATAAATCAATCCCCCTATCTAAACCATCTAAATCCTTATATTGGAATTCTACCCTCAATTAACAAAAACATACACATTCATGTCAAGAGTCAAGAAAAAAGCTCCCGACGGGACTTGAACCCGAGACCTCTACCTTACCAAGGTAGCGCTCTACCGACTGAGCTACGGGGGCTTAATTAGCTACGGCAATAATCCTATCATATTTTAAGATATATTTCAACAGGTATTTTTAAATTTTTCATAACAAAAAATTTAATGACCTTATTATTGGTAAAATAGAAGCTTATTATTGACTAACTCGATTATACGTATTATAATACATCCACAAGGGTTTAGATTATGGAAGGAGTAATTATGAGGTTAAGAGGTATAGTTAGAAGGATTGATCACTTAGGCCGCTTAGTTCTGCCTAAGGAAATACGTAAGGCGTATTTTATTGACAAAGGAGATCCAATGGAGATTATTCCAATGGAAGAAGGTATCTTACTCAGGAAACATGATACAACTGAGAACTTTTCTTTACACATGGACTACTTAGTCGAACTTGTTCAAGCAAACAAAGAAGATATCGACGAGAAAAAGATTGAGGAGATTTGCCAGAAACTCCAAGAAGCCAAAAAGGTTTTTGACAATTAATCATTATAGGGTCTTACGAGGCATTAAAAACTGCCAGTAAGGCCCTTATAATTCGGCTTTTCTTCACCATAAAACCAATATCTGATATAATCATCAATTACAATCGCCCCCATACTTAGAAAATACCACACCAGAGAAAAAGGCAGGCATATCTGCCCAAAGAAGTTAAGAGGTAATTCATGATAATCCCAAACCCCCAGCCCCATATATAAATTCAAGCCTACCCCGGCAATAAATTCAAAATAAGTAATAGCTAAAGCACAGTATAACATTTTTATATATATGGGTGTTGTCTTTACAGACCTTTTATTAATCAATCCACATACAACAAAGCACCACCCTCCCAACAGGAACATCGACGGATGTGAACTGCCGCTATAGAGAATTTCTATCAAATAATAAATACTTCCGCCAATAGTTAATAAAAATAAATATTTAGACGTTTGCCATAATAATCTGTCCATCATATCACTCTTTCATTTTAATCTATGATTATTATGCATCAAACAAAATAAAATATATCTGTCAAAAACTGTTTATACGAACTCATTTAACAAAATTTTCTTGATAATGCCAACACGGTTAAGCATTTCCCTGCAGTCGTTATACAAGTAAACAGACTTTTCAGCCAGTAATTTTTCCAACGTTTTATAACCAAATAACCAAGATGTCAATGACTCAATTGTAATGACCATATCTACAGGCTCACTATTAGGTAACATCATCCATTCCCTTGCCCAAAGAAACTTTCCATTATTTCCCTCAAGAATAGGATCGGCAACTTGCAGCCGGATGCAAAAATTTTCAGGTATCCTTATTAATTTCATCATTTCTTCTAAGTGAATAATTCTGGCCATGATTATCGGCCTATATTCCGAGGCATAAAAAGGGGATTTGGTGGCCGATAATAATAATTTTCCACTCTTATATCGAAAATACCGTTTCAGCCAATGATAAACCTGTTCCAGGTACTCTGGCAATACAATCAATTCACGGATAAATAAGTGATTATCATGTGCACTGCTATTAACATTAGCAGTATCATTACTAAAGGCAGTGGCCGCATAGCCAATCAGCTCATTCCCTTTATATAAAAGCAGAGCCTGTCCATCTTCAATCCTTGTCTCTTCCAGCAAATTTTCAAAATAGTTTTTATCCCGGTATGCAAACACATCAAATTGTTCTCTTAACACGGCATTACTAAATTCAGTCAAAATAACCAGATCATTAACATCCACCTGGCGGCTCATAATGATAAATTCATCTGCCGAATCATTTACCCGGGCAGGCTTTAGATCCATCACTGGCTGTTTATAAATAAATGTAAAATCAAAGGGTGTATAAATAGACTCCCGTGCCGGCATTAAATAGACAAAAGATTTATTTTCTTTATATAATTGCCTCATGGCAGAAATCAATAATATACGCATATAGCCTTTACGTCTGTGAGTTTCTTCCGTAGCCACGCCAACAATATAATCGGCATCTATTACGTTACCATTCATGTAAATACGATAGGGATTTAAATGGAGCATTGATACTATCACGTCATATTCCTTAAGCGTAATCACCCGATTATGATTAAATATACGTTCAAAATAGTAATCAGCAAATGCTTTTGTGTCATGAAAACACGCCTGCCACAAATCATACAGCTCGTCCTTATCTTCTTTTATTCCATAGTCTATTTTTAGATTATTTTTCAAAAACATTGTATTTTTCCATTAGATAAATCGGATGATAAGACATTTTAGCTTTTCTTAAGCCTTCCAGTCCCATATCATCTTCTCTGTTAACAAACGTCGCATCGGGAAATTCATTTATCAGAAATTGCTGATTAATGAATGGATATAGTCCTCTGATATTAGGATTAGCCTTTTCCACATGAATCACAGCCATCTTTTCGGCCTTTCCATAAACACCCAATGAAAAAGCCTCTAAATTCCCGTCTATATATATGCCACACATTCTATAATTTAAGTATTGGCAATTGCGGAGCAAGTATTCAATGCCATTTAATTCAAAATCAATCCGATTGTACTCATCCTTAATACCTTTTACTTCTTCCCAGCGCCTTAAAAACTGCATGATTTCTTCCCTATGGCCGCATTTCAGGGATTTATATTCATATCTATCCCGATATTCCTTTAAAAAGGCGTTGATATGATTTTTCTTCTTATGATATTTCTTTCCCCTTAGATTCCTTAAATCCTCTGCCCGGTAGATATAATCGAAATATCGGCGGTCTTCCTCAACTAAAAACTTATCTTCCGGTAAATTTAACAACTGAACAGCCTTTTCATCCGCCAAATATATAACCAATTTTCTTCCCAGTACATTATTAAAATAGTCTATTGCCTTGTACAAATATTTTGCCAAGTCTTCTTCTCTGCAATACGGCATTAACGTAAATAATTCGTCTTTTACCTTAAGAACCCAAAAAAGCCCATTTTCATCAGCAATATAGCGGGTGTGATAATAATCTTTCCAGATAAAATGACTAACAAGGATGTTCTCACATGTATGAGAATACCTAAAGTTAAAATATTTAATCAATTTTTCATAATCTTCTGCTCTTAATTCTTTCAATTCATCATTCATACAATTCTACCCTTCATTTTTAACGGCAGATAAATACTATTTTATCTGCCATTTAATATATTTTATGTAGTATTTACATATTTATCCGATTATGTTTCTTAAAATAGATAGATAAAACAACTGCTGTGGCGATGATCAACAATATAATCTTTATAAAATCCGAATAAGCGCTCATATTTTTAACAACAATATCCCATGAAGCACCTGCAAAAGCCCCTAAATGGACTAAGATTACATTCCAGATAAATGAACCGGTAATGGTCATTATTAAAAACGCAGGCATTTTCATTCGTGCCGCACCGGCCGGTATAGATATCAGGCTCCTCAAAATCGGTATACAGCGGCAAAAAAATACAGAGTATTTGCCTTTTTCCAAAAACCAATTCATCGTATATCCCACTTCTTCTTTACTAAAATGGAGCATCCTTCCCACTTTACCACTAAGAAGTTTATCCAAACGTTCCGAAGATAATAATCGCCCTACGTAATATAAGACGATTGCACCAAAAACAGAGCCTATAGTAGCGCCTAAAATCACCCCCCATGTCGTAAGTGTGGTATAAGTTGTCATAAATCCACCAAAGGTGAGAATAACCTCCGAAGGTATTGGGGGAAAGATATTCTCTATAGCAATAAGTAAGATAATACCTAAATAACCAAACTGATTGATGATTTCAATAATCATTTGCTGCATATGGAAATCCCTCTCTCTTTTTATTCATTATCATTATACGAGAATGGGACAATAAAATTTCATCCTTTATTGATTATTTCCGTAACTTTATTCTTAACTCTTTGTAATGCATTATCAATTGACTTCTGTTCCTTTCCCAGTATTTCAGCGATCTGGTTATAGTTTTTCCCCCCCAGATAGAGGGCGAACACCTCATTCTCCAAGGGACTTAAATGTTTTTTCAGCTTCTCCTCAATCAGCGTTGCCGCCTCTTTTTCAATAACCATATCCTCCGGATTGTTATCCGAATAAATTGAATCTACCAAAGAAGCATTATCACCCTGTCCTGAATCGCCAGTCGCATAGAGTGATATATAAGAATTCAAGGGGCTGTGCTTTTTTCTCTGAGAGGCTTTAACAGCCGTATACATCTGGCGGGTAATGCATAGTTCTGCAAATCCAAAAAATGAGGCTTCCTTTTCCGGATAATAGCCCCGTACAGCCTTAAAAAGGCCAATCATACCTTCCTGAATCAAATCATCATTATCCCCGCCAATCAAATACATCGCTCTGGCCTTCTTCTTTACAAGACCTTTATATTTGTCAATGAGAAAGTCCATACTTTCAGAATCTCCATGATGTATCAGACTAATCAATTCTTCATCAGTCATCTCTTGATATTCGTCCCGGTTCATATACTCTACTCCTTAATTTAACCGCTGCCTTACAATCTCAAAGCCCAGTACACCTGCTGCCACAGATGCATTAAGCGATTCAATATCACCTTTCATTGGTATAGAAGCTATATAATCACATTTTTCTCTAACCAGCCTGCTTACGCCATCGCCTTCATTGCCTATTACAAGGCCGATGGCGCCTTTTAAATTTAGATTATACATTTGTTCTCCCTCCATGTCCGCACATACAAACCATAATCCTTCTTTTTTAAGACCTTCTATACAATTACTTAAATTGGTAACTTTAGCCACCGGTGTATAATAAACGGCTCCTGCAGAAGCTTTGATAACAACAGGCGTTAATCCCGCCGCACGGTTTTTTGGAATCACAACCCCGTGTGCGCCTGCCAGGTTGGCCGTTCTTATAATAGCACCAAGATTATGAGGATCTTCAATGCCATCCAATAAAAATAAAAATGGTGGTTCGCCCTTTTCTTCTGCTAACCGGAGCATATCCTCAACTGTTTTATAAGAAAATGCCGCACTAACAGCAATGACTCCCTGATGCTTTCTGGTTTCGGACAACTGATCTAATCTTTCTTTGTTTACAAAATGAATAATCGTATCATACTTCCTGGCTTCACGTACAATCGTCTTAAGCGGTCCGTCATGGCTGTTTTCCAATACATATAGCTTATCTATCGTCTTTCCAGAACGAAACGCTTCTATGACGGGATTTCGCCCCTCTATCCTTGTTGTGTCATTTGTCATCTTCAAGCCCCCTTTTAATCAATTCCACCAAACGTTTCATTTGGTCGTTAAGGTATAAATAACCGGCTAACGCCTCAAAGCCTGTTGCCAGCCTGTAGTCCGTGATGGAAGCATTTTTTGCCACTGTGTTCGATTTGGCATTTCTTCCCCGTTTGTAAACTGCCATTTCTTCGTCAGTCAAATGTTCCCCAATCCTTATGGCAATCCCAGCCTGAGCCTTAGCATTCACTAAGCTGCTTGACTTTTTATGAAGTTTATTTACAGGGGCGTTCCCTTGATCCACAATAATCGTACGTATAATAAGTTCATAAACAGCATCACCAATATAAGCCAGCGTCAAAGGTGAATAGGTTTTAGCCGCTTGTGTGTCAAGCTTAAAATATTCTTTTAAAAAGGAATGTGGTCCCTTTATGCTCGTTTCCATTTAACGCCTTCCCTTGTATCTTCTAAAATAATGCCTCTTTCCAGTAGTAAATTCCTTATTTCATCAGCCCTTGCAAAGTTCTTTTCTTTTCTGGCAGCCTGACGTTCTTCAATCAAGGTTTCAATATCATCATCAAGTAATTCTTTCCTGCGCTCTGTCACTATACCAATAATATCACAAAAAGAGACAATTGTACTTAAGATTTTTTCGACAAATTCTTTGGAAGAATTTTCTGTTGCCCGAATATTAGCAAATTTAACAATTTCAAAAATAGCCGCTATGGCATCCGCCGTATTAAAATCATCCTCCATTGCATCTTCAAACTTCTTAATAAACTCCTGCAATGTATTTGACCAAGCTTTTTCATTTGTATTAACCGGACGTTCTTGCCCATCGATTTCTTTAAGCCGGTCCACTGCCGTTAAAATTCTTTCCAGTGCATTCTTAGATGCTTCCATTAAATCCGCACTAAAGTTCAAGGGACTTCGATAATGGGCATTCAACATAAAAAATCTTAAAATCTGTAAATCATACTTTTCCTCTATTTCTCTGACGGTAAAAAAATTCCCTAAAGATTTTGACATTTTAACATTATCAATATTCAAAAATCCATTGTGCAGCCAGTATTTTGCAAAGGTTGCTCCACTTAAGGACTCGCTTTGCGCGATTTCATTCTCATGATGGGGGAAAATCAGGTCTTCACCGCCTGCATGGATGTCAATCTGATCTCCAAGATAGCCCCTCGACATTACCGAGCATTCAATATGCCAGCCGGGGCGCCCTTCACCCCAGGGAGAAGGCCATGAAGGTTCCCCTTCTTTTTTAGGCTTCCATAATACGAAATCCAAAGCATCTTTTTTTTCTTCTTCTCCGGCAAAAGCCATTTCACGGTGACCTGCCTGCAGGTCATCAATATTTTTTTTAGATAGCTTGCCATAATCATCAAAAGACCTTGTTTTAAAATAAACGGTTCCATCTGCTTCATAAGCATGGCTCTTTTGAATTAATTCTTCAATCATTCTGACAATACCATCAATTTCTTCCGTAGCTTTTGGATGGGAGGTTGCTTTTTTGACATTCAGACTCTGCATGTCACGATTCGCTTCTTTAATAAACCTTTCAGAAATCACTGAAGCATCAACACCTTCTTCATTCGCACGCTTAATAATTTTATCATCAATATCGGTAAAGTTAGATACATAATTGACATCATAGCCTTTGTATTCCAGATATCTTCTTACCGTATCAAAAACAATCATCGGCCTGGCATTTCCAATGTGAATATAATTGTAAACAGTAGGCCCACATACATACATTTTAACTTTGCCTTCTTCTAGTGGTACAAATTCTTCCTTTTTTCTCGTTAATGTGTTATAGAGTTTCATCTGATTCCTCCTTTAATCCGTCATGGACCTGCAGCCAATCATAGAATTGGTCCATCCTTAATTTCAATGCCTCATTTTCTCTCTTAATATCTGATAAATCCTGTAAAACCGGATCTGGCAAATCTGTTTGATTAAGGTCCAGCCTTGGCAGCCTCACATTGCCTCGTTTTATAATTCTTCCCGGTACACCTACGACGGTAGAATTTGGAGGCACTTCTGAAAGCACCACACTACCTGCACCTATTTTAGAACCTGCACCAATGGTAAATGAGCCCAATACTTTAGCACCTGCACTAATCATTACATTGTCACCGATTGTTGGATGCCGCTTCCCTGATTCTTTACCTGTCCCACCTAGAGTTACTCCCTGATATAAGGTCACGTTATCTCCAATAATTGTTGTTTCTCCAATTACAACACCATGGCCATGATCAATAAACAATCCTTTTCCTATTGTGGCTCCGGGATGAATTTCTATACCTGTCTTCCTCACTGTTCTTTGCGAATACCATCGTGCCAGAAAAAAATGTCCCCGTTTATAGAGCCTATGGGCAACCCTATATCGTAAAATCGCCTTAAAGCTTGGGTATAACAGGACCTCCATTGACGATTTAATAGCCGGATCCCGTTCTCTTACAATCTCTATTTCTTCTTTGATATATTTAATCAAGTGGAGCATGATATAACCTACTTTCAAAATCTTGTTGAAAACTTTTAGTTGATAAACCGAAACAAAAAAACTCCCTCCCAGAATCATCTAGAGACGGAGTTATCCGCGGTTCCACTCTAATGAAAGACGTAGGCCTTTCGCTCAGCAGCTGACTATTCAGCTAACGCTTAACGCGCGCAACGGGCCGACTTACTTTTATTGGGCCGGCCGGCTCCAGGATGCACTTCTTTTGGTTTAATATAAGAATCAATTTCAGCCAATAATATTATTGATGATTCCTCTCTGATTATATACTGCCAAAATACTCTTCCGTTCTTAGCCATTAGCCTATCAACATTATTTTATAAATAGAATATTCAAAAACACATATTTTGTCAACCATTTTTTCTAGAGGGTATCCCAAATTTCAAAATTTTAAGACAATCTCCGGATCAATTCCTTAAATGGCAGCCTGGACAACCATCACACCGCTCTGGATTATGCGAATCTTCATACATTACATCATCATCAACAATGTTTCCAATTTCTTCAAGGAGACAGACGGCGTTCGCAGCAATACCAAGCCCTTCCCCGGTAAATCCCAATCCTTCTTCTGTCGTTGCTTTAATATTAATCTGTCCAAGGGATATGTTTAAGGCGCTGGAAATATTCTTCTTCATATCTGGTATATACGATGCCAGCTTTGGTTTCTGGGCAATAATTGTACAATCAATATTACCTATGAAATACCCGCTCTCTAGCAGCATCTCACTCACTCTTTTTAAAAGTTCAAGACTTGAAATACCTTTATATTCCGGATCTGTGTCAGGAAAAAGCTTACCTATGTCTCCTTTTGCAATACCCCCAATTAATGCATCCATAATAGCGTGAATTAACACATCTGCATCAGAATGCCCTAACAGACCTTTATCAAAAGGTATTATGACCCCACCAAGAATTAATTTACGATTCTCAACAAGTCGATGTACATCATAGCCTATTCCTATTCTCATAAATTGTCCTCCAAAAGTTAATAGTGTTGTTATTATACACCATATCCAGAGAAAAAAAAGACTATATTTTTACACCAACTGCAATAATCCCCGTAACATTAGTTTCTAGTATCCGAATACCAAAAGCATATTCCTCGCTTAAGGTACCTCTATAAATATTCGTTCGCAGTCTGATTTCATAAACTAAATCCCAACCCAGAACAATGTAATCTGGCTTTTGCCCATTTTTTCTTTCATAAGAATCAATACCGCTTCGAATTATTTGACAAATAGATTCCAAATGCATCCCCTCCTTACATTAACTTTTATTTTTTCGCAACATTTTTCACCATTTTTCTTTTTATGCATAAAGTATAGTATAACAAATGAAAAAATAATGTCGGAGCCGCCACCCGGCAAGAACCACACATAGGTAAACTAATACCTCTATTAAATTAATCCATGCCTCTGCACTAATTTAACTAACCCGGATATTATACTTCGCTCATTCTTTGTTTTTATATTTTATTAACGACTCCCGCATTTTATTATTGCAAAATTGTGTTTAAAACATGGATTGCAATGCGGCTATCATATTTGTTTGAACGCCAGTAACAAATATAGAACAAACTTCTCTAAACGCAGAAAGGAGCATCGCTCCATAGCATAAAATCCAGCTATGGAGCAATGGCTCCTTATAAAAGTGTCGGAGTGACAGGATTTGAACCTGCGGTCTCAACGTCCCGAACGTTGCGCGATACCAAACTTCGCTACACCCCGAGATAATGTCCACCTCATATAAATGTTAGGAATCATCTTTACATAGGTCATATTATCATGTAGTCAAGAAATTTTCAAGCATAAAATTATTTTTTCTCCAATAGAGACATAGATTTACAAAGAATTTAATATAAATATATTAATATAAAGGAGGTCGCCTATGAATGTTTCCTATGATATCCCATCCCCCCCGCTGCAAATCCATAAATCTGATGAAAAATACACCGAAATAATAGAGCAAATCATATGTACATGTAATAACAAAATGACTACTATCGCCACATATCTTTACCAACATTGGATACTTTATCCTGAATATGCTGAAATATCCAAGCTTTTATTCAAGATTTCTAAAATAGAAATGCAGCACCTGGATATATCAGGGAAACTTATTATTTTATTAGGAGGTAATCCTGAATTGACGGCTGATACGCATATTCCAGGCACAGGCAAAGTCAACTATGATATATGTCGTATGCTGGAAGAAAATATCGAAAACGAAATTGCTTCCGCTCACTTTTATCAGAGACAAGCTACTTTAGCTAAAGACCCGTATATCTCTAATATGTTAAACAGATTAGCCACGGATGAAATTCTTCATGCCAGGATATTCACTTCATATCAAGCCAAACTGCCTCTTAGCCAATAGCAATTGTTACCGTGAATACGCCTTCTTTTTCTATTATTTTTTTCACAACACCGTTAAGGCTTTCCAACGGCTTATCAATATTGTTAGACATTGCAACGGCATCTTTAATTGTATAATAATAAAGGGTGCCGGACAATGTTTTCAACATCGACTCATCAAGTTCTACAGTATCACCAACAGTTACAAGCCCTTCTCTTTCCATTCTAAAATCTAATTCTCTCGGCATGTGTTCTCCTTATCAACATCACTAATTATTTTACCTATAATTTATTAAAATGTGGATATACTATTTTTGAGGTGATAAATATGGCTTCCTATATAGCGCCACAAGTGAAAGAAAAATTTGATACTCTTTCGATGGGTCTAAAAGATATGGTTTTAGAGCGAAATGTTCAAATTAATACAATTCACGATTTAATCAATACCCTTGAACAAATAGTGGCAGAGGCAGAGGAATAATTTCTCTGCCTTCTCACGACATGTAAAAATTCTTCATATCATAACTGAACGGTTAACTTTTCATCAAAGTTCGTTTCCATAGTCCATTCAACCGAAGCTCCTTTTTTAATCTTAAAATTTGGAGCTGGCTATCGATTCCGTTTGCCTTCCATTCCTGTAAAAACTTTCTGCTGGGATGATTGAGGATTTCTGCTCGAAGCACTTCATCCTGAACCTGTTCTAATACACCTGTAACCCTTATCTGACTTCCATTTCCCTGACTCTTGGCTGATCCCCCTCATTTGTTCGCAAAATGTGCACTGCTTCCAAAACCACACCGCATAGCTATTTCTGTAATAGGAATATCTTTTCTTCTTAAGAGTGTTTTAGATTTTTGCACTCGAATTATAATTAGATATTCAATGGGCGTTTGCGCTGTTTCTTTTTTAAACATTCGATTAAAGTTTGAATCAGACATATGCCCCAACTGAGCCAACTGACTTACTGTAATATTTTCATTAAAATGTTCTTCTATATAATGCTGCGCACGTGCCACTATATAGTTAGACGAAATAGAACGCATATCCATATTTTCACCAAGGATACTTCTAATTATCCAATGTGTAATGATAGTCATCTGTGCGTCCAAGGTGATTTCCGAGTTCTGCATACCTTAAATCACTATGAGGAACTTCCAGTGATAATATTATAGTAGTTGCTTTTTATTTTTGTCAACACTAAATGTGATATTTTTAAAACCGCCTTGCAATCTATCACATTTTGTGATTTAACAAGGTATATCCCAATCCACCGTAGGGATGTGGGAAAGCGGAAAAAGAGAACCTTCATTTGATGTTATCAGAAAGTTATCTAATTTCTTCCAATGTTCTACTAATTGGCTGACTGGAAATAGTGATTTTAAAACCAAAGAAGAATGGCTACAATGTCTGGATGATACGACAGATTTAGAGCAACTACAGAAAGATGTAGCAGAAGCAGACAGACTGAATAAGCGTGTCGAACGAGATATCGCAAAGAGATTAGAAATTGCTCTCGCTGACCTTGAAAATAGTATCCGCATTTTTGAAGAACTGGGATCTATTAACGGTTATTACAATAAACAATTATGGGAACAACGAGTGATGGTTATAGTATTAGTGATAATGTTGTAACCATTTCAAATAGATTAGGTCATAAGCAAGTGAGTACCACTCAGAATATTTACGCTCACATCATGAAGGAATCCGATAAGAAAGCATCCGATGCGATAGCCGATGTTTTATACAGAAATAAATCTTGTCCATAAATCCTGATAACAGAACAGATATCAAAAAATCAAAAAACCTTGTAAACATTGAATTTACAAGGTTTTTGAGTAGCGAGAAAGGGATTTGAACCCCCGACACTACGGGTATGAACCGTATGCTCTAGCCAACTGAGCTATCTCGCCATATAACCGGTCTGACCGGTAAATGGGACCAACAGGGCTCGAACCTGTGACCCCCTGCTTGTAAGGCAGGTGCTCTCCCAGCTGAGCTATGATCCCATGGGATATGAAATTGTACGACCCAGAAGGGACTCGAACCCTCGACCTCCGCCGTGACAGGGCGGCGCTCTAACCAACTGAGCCACTGGGCCAAACAAACAATGTACACCTATATTAAATCAAATTGTGTCAATTGTCAAGACAATTTTTAAAGCTTATTTAAAAAAATTAAGGTATGCAAACATTTGTTTGAAATAAAATATGAATGTGTGCTATAATACACTTTATGATATATAAGTTGTGATTGGAGGAAACTTAATTATGGCAAAAGCAACCACCTATGATGCTGACAGTATCTCGGTACTCGAAGGTCTTGAGGCCGTCCGAAAACGGCCGGGTATGTATATTGGCAGCGTCTCTAGGAAAGGACTGAACCATTTAGTTTATGAAATTGTAGATAATTCCGTTGATGAACATCTGGCGGGTTTTTGTGATACCATTCATGTTTTTCTTGAAAAAGACGGCTCAGCGACAATCAGTGACAATGGCCGCGGTATACCTGTAGATATGCATCAAAAGGGCATCTCAGCCGAACGTCTTGTATTTACGACGCTCCATGCCGGAGGCAAATTTGATGACTCAGTGTATAAGACAAGCGGCGGACTCCACGGAGTTGGCTCATCGGTTGTCAATGCCCTTTCAGAGTATTTGGATATCCAGGTTTTTAGAGATGGATTTATCCATCATGACCGTTATCAACGGGGCATACCTGTCATCGAATTGGAAGATGGACTCCTTCCGGTTATTGGAAAGACAAAGAAATCTGGAACACTCATTAATTTTCTGCCTGACGATCAGATTTTTGAGAAAGTTCGCTTTAAAGCTGATGACATCAAAAGCCGGATGCATGAAACAGCATATTTGAACCCTAATCTCACAATCATATTTGAAGACCGCAGAGGAGATAATGTGGAACACATAGAGTTCCATGAAGAGGAAGGTATTATCGGCTTCGTCCGCGATCTGAATAAAAAGAAGGAAGCTATCCATGAGCCTATCTATTATAAAGGTGAATCTGATGGCATTACTGTGGAGGCCGCATTTCAATACGTGAATGAATTCCACGAAAATGTATTGGGATTTTGCAACAATATTTATAATGCCGAAGGTGGTACCCATATCACCGGTTTTAAGACAACCTTTACATCAATTATGAATAACTACGCCAAAGAACTGGGGATTCTCAAAGAAAAAGACGCCAATTTTACCGGCTCAGATATACGTAACGGCATGACCGCCGTTATCTCCATCAAGCATCCTGCCCCACGTTTTGAAGGGCAGACTAAAACAAAGTTGGACAATCAGGATGCTGCCAAAGCAACCGGTAAAGTTACCAATGATGAAGCCGCTTTATACTTTGACCGTAATCTTGAAACCTTGAAAAATGTGCTCTCATGCGCCGAGAAAGCTGCTAAAATCCGTAAATCAGAAGAACGTGCCAAAACAAACCTGCTGATAAAGCAAAAGTTTTCCTTTGATTCCAACGGTAAACTAGCCAATTGTGAGAGCAGGGATTCCTCAATTTGTGAGATTTTTATCGTTGAGGGTGATTCCGCCGGCGGCTCTGCCAAGACTGCCCGTGACCGTATGTTTCAGGCCATCCTTCCGATCCGCGGAAAGATTCTCAACGTCGAAAAAGCCAGCATTGACAAGGTTCTTGCCAATGCCGAAATCAAGTCTATGATTAATGCTTTTGGATGCGGTTTCTCTGAAGGCTATGGCAACGATTTTGATATAAGCAAGCTCCGTTATGATAAAATTATTATTATGGCCGATGCCGATGTCGATGGCGCCCATATCCGTACATTACTATTAACTCTATATTACCGCTTTATGCCTGAACTCATTTACGAGGGACATGTATATATCGCCACTCCGCCTTTATATAAAGTTATGCCTTCCAAAGGTACCCCTTCTAAAAAAGGTGGAGAAGAGTATTTATATGATGACAAGGCGTTAGATAAATATAGAAAAACCCATAAGGGCTCATTCACGCTCCAGCGCTACAAAGGTCTTGGTGAAATGGATGCCGCGCAACTATGGGAAACCACATTAAACCCTGCAACCAGAATATTGAAACGCGTTGAAATCGAAGATGCCCGTATGGCTTCTGACGTAACCGAAATGCTCATGGGTACCGAAGTGCCTCCGAGGCGTTCTTTTATACACGAACATGCCCATGATGCAGAGCTGGATATTTAGGAGATAGAACATGAATAACGAAGAACAAATCATCAGAACAGAATATTCCGAAATTATGCAAAAATCATACATTGATTATGCCATGAGCGTCATCGTTGCCAGAGCTCTTCCCGATGTCCGTGACGGGTTAAAGCCTGTCCAGCGCCGGACTCTATATGATATGCATGAGCTGGGCATTAAATATGATAAACCTTATCGAAAGTGTGCCCGTATTGTCGGTGACACCATGGGTAAATACCACCCCCATGGAGACTCATCTATCTATGATGCATTAGTAGTCATGGCTCAAGATTTTAAAAAGGGATTACCTTTAGTTGACGGCCACGGTAATTTTGGCTCCATTGAAGGTGATGGTGCCGCCGCCATGCGTTATACTGAGGCAAGGCTTAAAGAAGTAACCCAGGAAGCGTTCCTCTCCGATTTAGATAAAAACGTGGTGGATTTTATTCCTAATTTCGATGAAACCGATACCGAACCCGAAGTACTTCCTGTCAAGGTACCCAACCTTCTGGTTAATGGCTCCGAAGGCATTGCCGTGGGCATGGCAACAAGTATTCCGCCTCATAATCTTGGCGAGGTAATTGATGCCGTGAAAGCATACATGTCCAGGCAATCAATTACGGATGAAGAGCTGCTCTCTTACATTAAGGGTCCAGATTTCCCTACCGGAGGCATAGTGATTAACAAAAACGAATTGGTTAATATCTACAAGACCGGTCAGGGAAAAATCAAGCTTCGTGGGAAAATAGACTTCGAAAAAGGTAAAAACGGTAGAAACCAGCTTGTTATTACCGAAATCCCTTACACAATGATTGGCGCAAATATTGGTAAGTTCATCAATGATGTCTACACTCTTGTGGAAAGTAAAAAAACCAGTGATATTGTCGATATATCTAATCAATCTTCTAAGGACGGGATACGTATCGTTTTAGATGTCAAAAGAAATGCTGATGTCGACCAATTAATCAATATGCTCTATAAAAAAACCCGCTTAGAAGACACCTTCGGCGTTAATATGCTTGCCGTAGCTGATGGACGTCCTGAGACAATGAGTATAAAATCCATTATAGAATATTATTTGGATTTTCAATATGAAGTAGCTACCCGAAAATATAAGACTCTTTTAAACAAAGAACAAGATAAAAAGGAAATACAAGAAGGTCTAATCAGGGCCTGTGATGTCATTGACTTAATTATCGAAATTCTCCGCGGCAGTCAAAATATTAAACAAGCCAAAGCATGTTTAACAAGCGGCATCATTGAAGGTATACAGTTTAAGACAAAAACTTCTGAAAAAGCTGCCGGTAAACTTTGTTTTACTGAAAAACAGGCTACTGCTATTTTAGAAATGAGGCTGTATAAATTAATCGGATTGGAGATTGAAGCCCTTCAGAAAGAATATGACCAGACCCTGAAAAATATTGCAGTTTACGAAGATATACTAGAAAATCATTCCAGCATGACCAGGGTCATACGTAAAGAATTAGATGCCATCAAAAAGAAATACGCCATTCCCCGTAAAACAGCTATTGAAAATGGGAAAGAAGCCGTTTATGAGGAGAAGAAAATAGAAGAAACGGAAGTAGCCCTTTTAATGGATCGATTCGGCTATTCTAAAACGATCGATTTAGCAACCTATGAACGTAATAGAGAAGCCATTCTCAGCGAAAATAAATATGTATTTATTTGTATGAATACTGACAGAATATGCTTGTTTACCGATACCGGCCGGATGCACTTAGTCAAAGTATTAGATTTACCCTTTGGCAAATTCAGAGATAAAGGAACCCCCATCGACAACGTTTGTAACTACGACAGCAGTATTGAGACAATGATTTATATCGCGCCACTGCCAATGGTCATACAGAAAAAATTATTATTTGCTACACAACAAGGCTATTTAAAACATGTTGACGGCAGTGAGTTCAATGTTTCCAAAAAAACCATTAGTGCCACTAAACTATCTGATGGTGATAAGGTGGCCTGTGTCAATACAGCCGATGATACTACAAGCATTGTACTGCAGACAGTCAACGGAATTTTTCTCCGTTTTCAAGCCGAAGAAGTTCCCGAAAAAAGGAAAGGCGCTATCGGGGTTAGGGGTATCAAATTAGCAGTTAATGATCATATTACTAATGTCTATTTACTGAAATCTGGCAATGAACAGATCATTTACTTTAAAGAAAAAGAGATTATACTAAATAAATTAAAGCTTGCTAAAAGAGATACAAAAGGAACAAAAATACGTATTTAAATAAAAAAGAACTTGATATTTTTATCAATCTATGGTAACCTGATTGCAATCTTATAAAAAAAGACATTGATAAGAACAAGTAGAAACCCGACACCGCCCACAGAAAGTATCCGGTTGATGAGAGGAGCCGGCAGGACAGGTTTTGAATACATCTTTGAGTTGCTAATTGAACTATATATTAATATATATTAGATACGCCGATTGGCTGCCGTTATACAGCTTAAGTTTAGTCTATAAACTTACCAAGGTTCATATAGTGATATATGAATAAAAAAAGGTGGTAACACGTAAGCATAAGCTTCCGTCCTTTTCCCAGGATAGAGGCTTTTTTATTTTTAATACTTTAGGAGGAATAAAGCAATGGCAAGTGTATATGATACTCTTGTAGAAAGAGGATTTATTGAACAATGTACCCACGAAGCGGAACTTCGGGAATTATTAGAAACAGAAAAAATAACCTTTTATATAGGTTTTGATGCAACGGCTGACAGTTTGACCGCAGGTCATTTTTTGACCGTCATGGCAATGATGCATATGCAAAAAGCCGGTCATCGACCTATTGTACTTCTCGGCGGCGGAACAACAATGATTGGCGACCCTTCCATGCGATCTGATATGCGCCAGATGATGACCAGAGAACAAATCAACCATAATGCCATGCGTTTCAAAGAGCAGCTTTCTAATTTTCTTGACTTTGGCAATGGAAAAGCTATTCTGGATAATAATGCAGACTGGCTTCTTAGCTTAAATTATGTAGATTTTTTGAGAGAGGTCGGTATTCATTTCTCAGTGAACAAAATGCTTACTGCTGATTGCTATAAATCTCGTTTAGAACAAGGCCTGACTTTTTTTGAATTTAATTATATGCTCATGCAGTCTTATGACTTTTTAAAATTATACCAAAAATATGGGTGCTGCCTTCAAATGGGCGGCAATGACCAATGGTCCAATATCTTAAGCGGTGCTGATTTGATTCGAAGGAAAGAGCAAAAGCCTGCATTTGGCCTTACTTTCAAATTGTTAACTACCAGCGACGGTACAAAGATGGGTAAAACAAGCAAAGGAGCCCTCTGGCTGGATCCTAATAAAACGTCGCCCTATGAATTTTACCAATACTGGAGAAATATCGAAGATGTTAAGGTTGAAGAATGCCTTGGCCTGCTTACTTTTTTACCAATGGCAGAAGTACGCCGCCTGGGCTCTCTTGAAGGAGCTAAAATCAATAAGGCTAAAGAAGTCCTCGCATACGAAATCACTAAGATTGTCCATGGAGAGGCGGAAGCAGGAAAGGCACAGGAAGCCGCCAAATCACTCTTTGTCTCTGGCGGTACTGCCGGATCTATTCCGACAAAAGCTTACCCCGGTGAAGATTTAGATGCAGGCATAGATATTATGACTATTTTAGTGGACACAAAGCTGGCTCTTACCCGCTCAGAAGCCAGGCGATTAGTAAATCAGGGGGGCGTTACTGTCAATGAGGTTAAAGTTCCTGCTTTTGACACAAAGTACAGTTCTGCTGATTTTAATGAAAATAATGCCCTCCTTGTTAAGAAAGGCAAGAAAGGCTACTATCAAATTATCAAAGGGTAAAATAAGGGGTCATACATCAAGACCCCTCTTGTTATTTTGTTATCTTCTCTTTGCCGCCCATATACATTCTCAATGGTTCAGGTATATTCACACTTCCATCATCGTTCAGGTTGTTTTCTAAAAATGCGATTAGCATACGCGGTGGTGCGACTACGGTGTTATTCAATGTATGCACAAAATAAGTTCCCGTCTCTTTGTTTCTGACCCGTATGGCCAGGCGGCGTGCCTGTGCATCACCCAGGTTAGAACAGCTTCCCACTTCAAAATATTTTTGCTGTCTTGGAGACCAGGCTTCCACATCAATACTCTTCACCTTCAAATCTGCCAAATCCCCCGAACAGCATTCCAGGGTACGTACAGGAATATCCAGAGTTCTAAAAAAATCAACTGTGTTTGTATATAATATCTCAAACCAATGGGAACTTTCTTCCGGTTCACATACCACAACCATCTCTTGTTTTTCAAATTGGTGAATACGGTATATTCCCCGCTCTTCTATACCGTGGGCACCAACTTCTTTTCTGAAACAGGGGGAATAGCTGGTTAATTTCTGAGGCAGCTGATCTTCATCAAGCATTGTGTCAATGAATTTGCCAATCATAGAATGTTCACTGGTCCCAATCAGGTATAAATCTTCTCCTTCGATTTTATACATCATATTTTCCATTTCAGCAAAACTCATAACGCCTGAAACCACATCCCCACGTATCATATATGGCGGAATATAATAAGTAAATCCTCTGTCAATCATAAAGTCACGGGCATAAGATAATATCGCCGAATGCAGGCGGGCAATATCTCCACAGAGATAATAAAAGCCATTACCGCTTGTTTTCCTTGCACTATCTAAATCGATGCCATTTAAATTTTCCATGATCTCCACGTGGTAAGGAACCTCATAATCAGGAACTACCGGCTCTCCAAAACGTTCAACTTCCACATTCTCACTGTCATCTTTACCGATGGGCACGGACGAATCAATAAGATTGGGAATCACCAGCATCTTTTCCCTGATCTTTACTGATAATTCATTTTCTAATTTTTCTAGGTCTAATAACTCCTTGGCCATTTCTGTAACTCTTTTCTTAGTCTGCTCTGCTTTTCCCTTTTCTCCTTTAGTAAGAAGTCCACCGATTTCTTTACTGATGACCTTCCGATGATTTCTTAACTCATCACCTTTATTCTTCGCTTCACGAAACTGCCTGTCCAATTCAATAACTTCGTCAACTAAAGGTAATTTTTCCTCCTGGAACTTCTTTTTAATGTTTTCCCTGACAATATCCGGGTTTGTTCTCAATAATTTAATGTCAATCATCTTTCTACCACCTTTACAAAAAAATCCGTTCCATAATACTACATATGGAACGGAAATAAGTCCGTTTTTTTATTTATTATATACCATTAAACCATAAATTACAACCTTCTTTAAGAATAATTAGACTATAAACTGTCACCAAAGTCTGCCTTAAATTTATCCGCCAGTTTCTTCTGCCAGCCGCTCACCGGCTCCAAGCGACCAAGGAAAAAGCGCAGAACATTAGGCTCTTCCGTAAATCTTAGGCCTTCAATTATTCTTCTATTCTCATAGAGCCAGCTGATACGGTCAACGGCATATTTAACCTGTGATAAGGTAAATACACGACGGGGCATTGCCAGACGTACTAACTCCATATCGGCAAACCTTTCACTCCCATCTGGGAATCGTTCCTCTGATAAGGTTCCACGTTCCATTCCCCGAATCCCGCCGGCTATGTAAATTGCCGATGCCAGAGCACCTGCCGGATACTGTTCCTGAGAAATATGACTTACAAATTCCATGGCATTTACATGACAGCCCAGCCCTCCCGCAGGCGTAACCACAGGTACATGATGCTTTTGCAATTCCTCTGTCATGTACGCTATAAACGCAGGACCCTGATTAATCATATTAAAATCCATTGTTTCATCAAGACCCACAACAATCGCTTCCATCTCTCTTACAGACATACCGCCATAGGTTAGGAAGCCTTCGAATAACGGGACTAATTCACGCATTTTCATAAACATATCGTGATTATTTGTACAAATACCACCGCCACGGGCATGTCCCAGTTTTCTGGCTGAAAAATAAATCAAGTCTGCCAGTGAGGCCATCTCTGCAGTGATATCACGGATAGAAGTATCCTTATAGGCTTCTTCTCTTACCTTAATAAAATATAAATTATCTGCCAAAAGACTGGCATCTAAAACGAGAGGGATATTATTCTCCCTGCATACCTCCGCAACATCTTTAAGATTTTGTAACGAAAACGGCTGGCCACCGATAAGATTAGTTCCTGCCTCCATTCTGACAAAAGGTATGTTCTCTCTGCCTAATTGGTTTATCAAATCCTTTAGCTTATTCGTATCCATATTTCCCTTAAAAGGATCCATGCTCGTCACTTCAAGACCTTTATCGAAGACAATTTCTTCAACATATCCCCCATTGGCGCCAATATGGGCTTTGGTCGTGGTGAAATGATAATTCATCGGTATACAATCGCCTTCATTAATCAAAGCCTTTGCTAGAATATTCTCACAGGCACGCCCTTGATGTGCCGGTAAAAAGTATTCTTTACCAAATATCTCTTTAACCTTATTTTCCAGTTTTGTAAACGTCTGGCTTCCTGCATAACTATCATCGGCGACCATCATAGCCGCCATCTGCACATCACTCATGGCATTGACACCGCTATCTGTAAGCATATCCAGAAATACATCCTGATTCTTCAACAAAAAAGTATTATTTCCTGCTCCGTCTATTGCGTCTACACGTTCATCGACATTTCTTAAATTCAATTTCTGAACGACCCTTACTTTATGCATCTCTAACGGTACATCATTACCATAAAAAAGCTTAATTTTCTCCACGAAAATTCCTCCTGAATCTACAAATGATTATATTCATTGTATCATACTCGCGGAGATACTTCAACAAGTAAAAGCGTTAAACCGCGATAGCTTTAAACTACAGAATTATAAATAAACTGTTTTCTTTGATTTGCTTTTTCCATTTCATCTCACCTCATTTTGCTCCATTAATTTTAAAATGAAGAGGCTGCTTCTCCTTCCTCTAAAAAGGCTGTATAAAAATATCTAATACTGTAAATAATAAAATTCTAAAACAAGTAACGGTAAACTAAACGTTGAAAGGCTGGTATCAATGAATAGGGATAACTTAATGACCCAAGTAAAAAAAGAATATGCCCGGCTTGCTTCGGAAGAATCTCTTCAGCAGGCTAACCAAACAACAAGTACGATAGAAACCACTCCTGAAGCGTATTATGAGAACCTACTTAACATGGTACTAACTGAAGTCTCTGCCGGGACCTTTGACAATTTTCATTCTGGTCAGGAAATCGTAGAAGCTGTAGCTAATGATAAGCATCGATGGCTTACCCAGTGGAAATAAGATGGCTCACGCACAGGTAAAAGCAGAGTACCCCTCATGATTATTGGGATACCCTGCTTTTGCTTCAGGAATTTTACGCTTCCACCCTGACAATTCCATCTTTATCTGCCATATTGGCGTCATATCCGTAGGCTCCATGTGTATTTATATCTATAACCCTGGAATAATACGGCAATCTCCATAGTCCATATCTGGAATCATCTCATGGTAAGCAAAAATTCTATGTATCTTCTCTCCTGATATTTCTATGGCTGCTTCTATAAAATTTCCAGCATCCATATCCGTTTACTTCTAATAATCATTTAAGCGCCTCATCTCGACTTTTTCCTTGCGGCTAATACACATAACAAGATAAACACAGCAACAATGATGACAATGCCAATATACGGCTGTTTCATAATACTCATGAGAACCATTACATCTACACAATCATGACCTACACCAGCAGCTCCATAAGCAGAAAAATCAAATAACATATACAAAAAGCCGGAACCAAATATTAAAAGAAAACCATAAATAGATCCTGAAATAATAGCTCCGCGGCGGCCTCCTGTTGCATTTCCCATAATGCCGGCAACTCCACCTGTAAAAAAGGCACCAATAATTGAGACCAGCGGTACCGTTCCAAACGCAAAGGAGCAGACAAACATTGCTGCTATCATTCCTATAACCGCAGTCACAAAACCAATCATTAAGGCATTTGGCGCAAAACTAAAGAGTGCAGGCACATCAAGTGCAGGTATGGCACCCGGAACTATTTTATCTGAAATCCCTTTAAAGGCAGGTACTAATTCACCTAAAAACATACGTATTCCCTGTAATAGGATGAGAATACCTACTGAAAACCCCATCGCTTTTAATATTCCATACATAATATAATTTGTTCCATCACTTAGCTCACCGACTCTTGATGATCCTGCCATCAACACAACAACCAAATAAAAAATACCCATAACAATTGATACTGATACTGCCGTATCCTTAAAAAATTCCAATTGTTTTGGAAGCTTTAAGTCTTCCGTACTTTTTGTTTTATCTCCCAATAAACCTCCAATATATGCTGAAGGTACAGTACCCAATGTTGTTAAATGAGCGATAGCAAAACTATCTCCTCCTGTAACTTTACGTACCATTGGCTGGCCGATTGCCGGAAGAATGACCATCAAAAGTCCCTGCAAAACACTTCCAATAACGATGATTAAAGTCTCACTAAATTCCGAATCATATAACAAGAAAGCAATCGCAACAGACAGAATCCACATCATATGACCTGTTAGAAAAATATATTTCAACGGTGAAAACCTTGCCAGTACAATATTGACTAGAAATCCTATGGCGAGAATAAGCGAACTTGTTTTAGCAATCACCGGTACCGCACTTTGCATGGCGCCTACCACTGCCTCAGATGATGTTGCAAATCCTGACAAATGAAATACGTCAGTAAAAAGTTCTACAAACGGCAATATTTCTGTAACAATCACAGTAGAACCGGCTGACACCATAAGCATCCCCAATGCCGTTTTTAATGTTCCCGCAAATATTTGTCCTCCTGATTTTTTTTGAATAATTAAGCCAACTAGTGCTACCAGAGCAAGAACAATTGCTGGTGTACGAATAACTTCAATAATGAAATCTAACATAACAAAACCCCCTTATTTAAAATATTCTTCCAGTTTCTCTTTAACCTCTTTCACATCAACAATATTTTTAATAAAAATAACATTTTGTATTTCTAAAAAATTATTTTTGAAGCCTTCCGTAGTTACAATTAAATCAAATGGTTTTCCTTTAACAGTTCCCATATCCCAATGCTCAATCTCACATTCTCTACCCAGCTGTTTCATCGCTGATTCAACGGTCATTTTTAAGATAAGGCTTGAACCTACACCTAAGCCGCATACCGTTATGATTTTCATTCACATTCCCCCTTTATAAGCAATCAATCTTTGTACGATAGTCATTGATATACTTTTTGTTTATATTATCCCCTTTATCTAAATTTGAACTCACATAAATTGGGGGAATAATACCCTTTTCTAAGCTTATCTCTACAGTTCTTGCCATAATACTATCCATTACGGTCATTCCCAGTATTGTCGATGTTCCGCAGAACTTTGCCTCCATCGGCTCCATACTTAGACACGCATCACCTTCCACGCATTTAATATCAATGACAACATCAGCAACCTCTATAAGGTGTTTACCTGATGAATGTCTTGACGTGACAGCACTGGCAAATTGGCGAGAAGTCAAGACAATAACTTTCATCCCCTTTTCTTTTGCAGCCAGAGCCATATCAATGACAGCCGCGTTTCTTCCGGATATAGAAACGATAATCATTGTATCATCAGCCGAAATATCCTGAAGTTCTAAGTACTCAGCCGAAAAACCCTCAATTCTTTCCTGAAGTGTGCTTAGCTTTGCCTTCGGAAAAAGAGCTAAATGAGGAATGAGTAATGCATTCACCGGCACTAAACCACCGGCTCTATAAAATACCTCCATTGCAAACATTTGCGAATGTCCACAGCCAAACACATGAATTAGTCTGCTCTTTGACATAGATTCAGCGCAATAATTTGCAGCTTGTTCAATTTGTTCCGCCTCCTCATTAAACTGGTTTTCCATTTGGCTCATTACAATCGAAAAAAATTCTTTATGTTTCATCACATACCTCCTAATGCTTATTAATAATATCCATAATTTGATTCTTACTGCCATGATTTTTAAGTAAGTTAATAAATATTTCATCTTGCAAAAGTAATGCCATCTCTCTAAGTACTTCCATATGAGAATTTTCATCAGTAGCTCCAAAGGCAAATGCAGCCCTGATTACTTCATTACCGAATTCTTTAAAACCAACCTCCTCTCCGAATGTAACTAAACTTAAACATATTTCATTCACCCCTTCATCAGGCCTTCCATGAAACAAAGCAATCTCAGGTAATAGGATCATATATGGTCCAAATTTTTCTACAGTCCTAGTCATAGATTCAATATATTGTCCTGTAATCTTGTGAGTATCAACCAACAATTTACCGCATACTTTCACTGCCCCTCTCCAATCATTAACATATACATCTGTTAAGACGACGTCTTTAGTTAAAATATTTTTTATCATAAAGCCTCCTTTACTGGTTGGGTCGTTATAACCAGTTTAAATAAAATTTTATAAGCTGAGTTTAATTGTAAATTCAAAAATATCTCCCTTTGACACGATTGTAGAATAGCATACCACTCTCTCATCAGTAAAAGAAGTACGTTTTACAAGTAAACCGTATTGCCTTGGTGAACAATCCAATTTTTCTATCTCATCTATTGTCAGCTCACATGCCTTAAAAGTTTCTATTGCTTTATTGATACAAATCCCATACTCATTTTCCAATGTCTGATACAAAGATTTAGTTTTTAAATCAATGTCAAATACAAATTGATAGTCATCATGCTTAAAATATGTCCGCTCCAACATAATTGGCTGCTCATCAGCACATCTTAAACGTTCCACGTATATAATCTTTTCATTTGGCCCAATCCCAAGATTTTTAGCTATTTTCGAATCTGCAATAATAATATCCATATGTACCAACTTCGTCGACGATATTTTCCCCTGCTTTTCCATCTCACGGGTAAAGCTATAGAGACTGCCAAGATTCTGTACTATACTCCTTCCTATCACAAAAGTTCCTTTCCCCTGCACTTTCTCTAGCTTTCCCTGCAACACTAATTCGTTAATAGCATTACGTACAGTAATCCGGCTGACATTATACTGCTCACTTAAGACACGTTCGGAAGGAATTGCTTCACCTTTTTTCCAGACTCCGTCTTCTATATTCTTTTCAATGGTTTTAGATAGTTGGTAATAGATGGGCAATTTATTATAATCGTAATTCATAACGTCACCTTTAAGTAATATTTTACTTAAGTATAAACTGGTTATAACCAGTTGTCAAGATGATTTTTTGAACTGCTCCAAATAGTTCATCAAGTAGTCAAAACGGATTTTCGCAATCCGCCTTGCTCATAATCCGAATAAAACTCTAATCGTGTATTTTGACAGTTCTTCTTTCAGGTATTCGTTAATTTGATGGCACTTATCAGACAAATGGGTTTCTTTTTTTCGTAATTCTTCACCCAAATTGATATCAATCTCCACATCTTCCAGAAGTTGAATAATGTCAAAAAAAGAGATTTCGTCTATACTCTTGACCAACGAAAACCCCCCACAGATAGAACCTCTCCCTTGATGTGATTTTAATATACCAGCGTCACTAAGCTTTCTAAGTAGTCTAATCAGTACCCCTGACGAAATACCCTCCTTCTCTGCGATAGCAATTGATGTAACCACTTCCCCATCTTCCATATGTATTCTGCGTATTGCTCGCAAAGCATAAAATGTCGTCTGCTTAATCTTCATTTAATCTCCCTTATCTACTTCTTTTCTACTACACAATTTGAATTATGTGTTATTATTGTGCTGATTTTATTAGTCATGCCACATTCTACCATACGCCAGAATAGAATTCAACAGGCAATTGTTTCCTTTATTGTAATAATTAAGTAATGAAATTATTTGTCAAATCTTTCATGTTTACATCGGAACATATGTTTTGGTATAATAAACTCAAACATATGTTCTAATCTATAGTTAGGAGAGTGATTTTTATAGAAGCTATGAACTTGCCGATACAAACCTTTTGTATCTGCAGTACATTTGGAGAGTTTACACCACTTCGCTTCCGATTCGAGGATAGCGAGCATACAGTACAAACGATTAATATTGAAAAAGTACTATACGTGAAAGAAATTAATTATGTAGGCAGGGAAGCATATGTTTATACTTGTAAGGCTGTCATTGATGATATGGCACGGTTATTCGAAATAAAATATACTGTTGGCTCCCATAAATGGACTTTTTATAGAATGCTGGATTGATTGTTATGGAAGATAAGATTATATATCATATTGATGTAAATAGCGCCTTTCTATCGTGGTCTGCTGCTAATCGTGTTAAATTACATGGTGATACTAATGATTTACGAGATATTCCTGCAATTGTGGGTGGTGATCAAGATTCCCGACACGGAATCGTGCTTACTAAATCAATACCCGCAAAGAGATATGGTATACAAACCGGGGAACCCATCGTCAAAGCAAAACAAAAATGTCCCAATCTCACTATCATACCTCCTGAATATGATTTATATGTAGATTCCTCTAAGGCACTCATCAAAATTTTAGAAAGTATCGCTCCCAAGGTTGAACAATATAGCATCGATGAGGCCTGGTGTGATATGACAGGCACAGAAAAAATTTATGGTTCACCTGTAGTGGTAGCCGAGGAATTAAGGGAAAAGATTTACAGTCAATTGGGATTCACAGTAAATATCGGTATCTCATCCAACAAGCTTTTGGCAAAGATGGCAAGTGATTTTAAGAAGCCCAATCGTGTTCATACGCTCTTTCCGGAAGAGATACCCGGTAAAATGTGGCCATTACCAGTTTCCGAATTATTTTACGTGGGACGCGCCACAACCAGGAAGTTAAATTTATTGGGAATCAAGACAATAGGTGAATTGGCCTGCACTGACCCTAGTATTTTACACTCACATTTAAAAAAGCATGGCGATATCGTATGGTCTTTTGCTAATGGCATAGATGTAGGTAATGTGGAAAATGAAGCGCCGCCTAATAAAGGTTATGGTAATAGTATGACAGTTCCTTTTGATGTGATTGATTCACAGACAGCTCATTTAGTCTTATTATCCTTATGTGAAACATTGGGTTCCAGACTACGCAAGGATAATGCTAAAATATCATGTGTTGCTGTCTCTATTACTTCATGCGAATTTTCCCATGCCAGCCATCAAATGCAATTATTCTCTTCAACTAATGTAAATGAAGAAATCCATCGCGCCACTTGTATCCTATTCGACCAACTCTGGGATAAGCAAATGCCAATTCGCCAATTAGGTGTGCACACCAGCAAGGTTGCTTTTAAATCAAATCGGCAGTATAATATATTCGATATGGATAAATATGAAAGACTAGGAAAGCTAAATACTGCAATTGATGAAATACGAGCCAGATATGGAGAAGATGCCATTATGAGAGCCAGCTTCCTTGATCATAAATTGAATCATTTTGGCGGTGGGACATCGAAGGAGCGCAGGAATGGAATTACTAAAAAAGTAGAATAATATAATTATTAATTCTAACATTTAATGGAGGTTTAATATGTGCGGACGTTACCAATTCACTAAAGAGCAGCTTGATGAAATTAATCAAATTATACACGAATTAGATAGTAAGGCTATCACATATAAGACAGGGGAAATCTTTCCGACAGATACTGCGCCGATTATTCAAAGGCAAAATGAATATGCAGCTATGAAATGGGGATTTCCCAAGTGGGATAATAAAGGTGTCATAATTAATGCAAGGAGCGAAACAGCCCATAAAAAAAGCATGTTTTCAAAATCATTATTAGAAAGACGCTGTGTTATTCCCACAACTGGTTTTTTCGAGTGGCAAAAAAAGGATTCCACCAAGCCAAAGGATAAATTTCTATTTCAATTAAATGATAGTCCCATATTGTATTTAGCCGGTATATATAATACTTTTGGGGACAAAGACTGTTTTGTTATCCTTACCCGTAATGCCAACGCATCAATATCTGATATTCATGACCGTATGCCTGTAGTATTATATAAAAAAGAAATAGAGGATTGGTTATACGATAATAAATTTATTGATTTTGTTATGAATCGTGATAACGTTATATTAACTCGTTACTAAAAAATAAGACCAGTAAAATCACTCTAAACATTGATTTTACTGGTTTCATAACAGGGGCAAAGGGATTCGAACCCCTATCTGCGGTTTTGGAGACCGATATTCTGCCATTGAACTATGCCCCTATGACCCTGTTTAACTCCGCCATCCTAGATGGCACCGCCATCTTAGATGGCACCGCCATCTAGGATGGCGGTATATACCTTCAAAACTACACATTGAAACTACCAAACCTTCGATCTCCCAACCTTCTTCTCTTGGTCAAGCCCTCGACCTATTAGTGACAGTCAGCTCCATGCATTGCTGCACTTCCACACCT
>Ga0153996_1000082_pt1 | contig 58464 bp, 54 predicted proteins | sample TSNC080MetaG_FD_104728 | JGI IMG/M metagenome (GOLD analysis project Ga0153996, IMG submission 104728) | Attine ant fungus gardens microbial communities from North Carolina, USA - TSNC080 MetaG | ecosystem: Host-associated > Fungi > Mycelium > Unclassified | place: USA: North Carolina, Lumber... | reverse complement strand
TGGCGTTCTTCTTCGGTTAGGCTTACTTTATATCTTGGCATTTCTACATCCTCCATCCTTCTTTGGAGAATTATACCATACGCTCGTCGTTATGTATACTTTATTTTATCGCCGGATGGGATAATAGTGAAAATTATGCAACATCAGGCGCGGGCGGTGCGGTGATTTCCGTTTATGCTTCCCTGTTATCCAAGGCCCTGCTGCGCCTGATCTCGCATAATTACCTTAAAGCTAAGACGCATTATTTGTACTTGTCATTCCAGACCTTATTAGTTATGTACCATGTATCGTTTAATCGTAACAATGTGTAGTAATCCGTCATAGTTAGAAACGAAAATCGCCATTCAACTTTAGCCACGGCAACATCATCAGTAATGTCGAGCATAGTAAGTTCTTTTTCGCATTTTTCTGTATTCCATTGATGCTCAGGATGGCTTTTTACAAACGGCAAAAAATTATCACAAAAAGCTACTATAGGAATACCTTGTGATCCTTCGTCTGTATTGTTATAAAGGAAAGCATTAGGATGACCTCGTAAGGCAAGGTGGCGCCGGAGAAAATAAGCATGGGGAAATAGAAAACACAGATCAGCAGATTGGCTGTTTTGATGTTGGGCGCAATCGCTGCGATCATCATCCCAACGCTATAAATAGAGAGCATTACCAAAAAGTACGCGCCCATAAATTTTATCCATGATCCGTCCATACGAAATCCGAAAAATACCGCCGATACTAAGTAGACAAGCAGCAATGAAAAAATAGCGATAATGGCGTTGATTACAACCCGTACAAACAGTATCATGGCCGGACTGATAGGTGTTACCTTGAAGCGTTTCAGTATTTTCTTGTTGCGGTAATCGGAAACTTCCAAGGGCAGCGCCATTGCTCCGGTAGCGCATATCCCAATGGAAGCCACCGCGCCAAAGGATTGTGTCAGGAACGTATACAGCGCTCCCTCGAACGCGGGCTTGCTGCCACATATGACGCCCAGGATGATGATAACCACGATTGGCATGAGTACGCCAAACATCATCATATCCATGCTTCGTAGGGAAATCTTGAGTTCCGTTTTTACCATAGTGCTAAATGCTCTCATATTTGTTCTCCTCCTCGTCTGTATACCAAAGATATGCGTCCTCAAACCTGTCACAGGGGCTGCCCTGTATGGCTTCTTTTACCGTTCCGTGAAAAATGATGTCTCCTTTTTTGAGAATCGTAATTTTATCGCACAAGGCCTCAACTTCATCCATAAAGTGAGAAGTTAAAAAGATGGTAAGCCCTTTTTCTTTCAGGGCGGAAAGGCATTTCCACACATCACGCCTTGCCCGTGCGTCAAGCCCCGTTGTCAGCTCGTCCAAAAATACGACCTCCGGATTAGGGATGAGGGCAAGAATGATAAATAATCGCTGTTTCTGACCGCCGGACAGTTCACTAACCGGGCTTTTTTCTTTGTCGAAAATACCGAATTGCTTTAAGAGCCCCCGATAATCGGACGGGTATTTGTAAAGAGCCTGCGTAAACTCGCAAAGTTCGCCTTCTCGCGACAATTTCATCCATCTTGCGTGCAACCCGAGCGATTGCCACAACCAGAAGCATCCACGGGAGCATCCCGGCTGCGTCAGGTACATGCCCCATTGCCAAAAGCAACAGCTTGAGGAACACGGTATTAAAAAGCATCATCAGACAGGAGGAGCCAAACATCCGGGCCCATCCCTTGAAAATATCCTCGGTATTCTTGCTGCCGCCCACGCCAAAGGCCAGAGGCGCAAGGATGGTCAGCATAACAACCACCACATACCGCTCCGCGATCTCAAAGAAGAATTTGACGATCTGGAACATGAGGATAAGCCCGATAATCATGACGAGCAGCCATGAACCGGGGATTACGAAAATATCCAGCGGCGGCAGCTCCAGCTTCACCGCATCCGGGGTTTTTAGCATGGTATTGAGTTTACTTGTCATGCCCAGCCCGATTTCACAGATCTGGCGGCTGGCAAGCAGCAGAAAGCCAAATACAAATGTCCGGCAAAACAGGATTTTGGGGTCCTCGCCCTCAAATCCGATGCCGGACATCATGCTTTTCATTGCCTGGAATACAAGGTTGCCGATCAGGATCGCCCATCCCGCCACGATGATGATGTTAACGATTTCCTTTGCCACCGGCACGTTGGCCTCGAAGTATGCGAGATCCATGTTCATTACCTTTAGCAGAGAATCCGCGATAAATTCCACGATTTCAAGGAACAGGCCGTACAGCAGAAACAAGCCGATGGTTCCTATCGCGGCTGCTTGCCGATGTAAGCGAGGATGCCGCCGTCCACATACAGGATGTGCCCGTTCACAAAGTTGGAGGCGTCCGAAGCGAGGAAGACTGCGGGGCCTACGAGATCCCCCGGCTCACCCCAACGGGCGGCAGGGGTTTTGGATATAATGAATTGATCGAAAGGATGCTTTGAACCGTCCGGCTGAGGCTGACGCAGCGGAGCCGTCTGCGGAGTGGCGATATATCCGGGACCGATACCGTTGCACTGGATATTAAATTCGCCATATTCGCTGGCGATATTTTTGGTCAGCATCTTTAGGCCGCCTTTGGCGGCAGCGTAGGCGGAAACCGTTTCACGGCCGAGCTCGCTCATCATGGAGCAGATATTGATGATCTTGCCGTGACCCTTTTTGATCATCGAGGGAAGCACCGCCTTAGAAACGATAAACGGCCCGTTGAGGTCAACATCGATTACCTGCCGGAATTCCGACGCCTTCATCTCGCACATGGGGATGCGCTTGATGATTCCCGCGTTATTGACAAGAATATCAATCACGCCGACTTCGGATTCAATTGTTTTGACCATAGCGTCGACCCCGTCTTCGTCTGTGACGTCGCAGACATATCCGTGCGCGTCTATGCCGGCTTCCCTGTAAGCCTCAAGCCCCTTGCCGACAGATTCCCGCGAAGTGCCGTTAAAGGCTATGTCCGCGCCCGCCTCTGACAGCGCCTGAGCTATCCCGAAGCCGATCCCGTAGTTCGCACCCGTTACCAACGCGACTTTGCCCTTTAAAGAAAACAAATCCATCATACTCATGGTAATCTCGCTCCTTATTGTAAGTTGGCGGTCTCAAGCACGTCCATATCATCGAACGCCTGATTTTCACCGCCCATCGCCCAGATAAACGAATAGCTGGCGGTGCCGCAGCCACAGTGGATCGACCAGCTTGGGCTAATGACCGCCTGCTCGTTTTGCACGACGATATGGCGCGTTTCCGCTCCCTCTCCCATCATGTGAAACACGACGTTACCTTTGGGAATTTCAAAGTAGGTGTAAACCTCCATACGGCGCTCATGCGTGTGGCAGGGCATTGTGTTCCACACGCTGCCGGGTTCAAGCTCGGTAAGGCCCATCATGAGCTGACAGGTTTCCAACACATCGGGGTGGATGAACTGGTTGATTACGCGCTTATTGCTGGTTTCGGACGCTCCAAGCGGTTTCTTCGCGGCGTCGGAAATGGGAATAAACATCGTTTTGTACGCCTTGTGCGCCGGAGCGCTGGTCATAAAGAACCTGGCGGGATTTGATTTATCATCGCTTTCAAAGACGACTTCCTTTGTACCGCGGGTTATGTACAGGCAATCCTTGTGTCCCATCCGATAGACCATGCCGTCGGCGGTAATCTTGCCCGATCCTCCAATGTTGAAAATTCCGATTTCACGCCGTTCCAGAAAAAAGCTTGTGCCGAAGCTCGCCCAAACATCCATGCCCTTTTCCAGCGGAACCGCTTCATCCACCGGCATGCACCCCAGTGTGACCATACGATCCACGTGGCTGTATACGGACACAACCTTGTCGGGAAGATATAAGTTTTCAATCAAAAATTCCCCGCGGATTTCATCTGTGGTATATCGTTTAAAATCTCTCTGATTCGCGCTGTAACGGATGTCCATGTCATCAGCCTCCGGTTCTAATTTTAATATGTGAATAAATTGCGAACGGCAGTTCGCGGGGTATTCATACTTTATCGAAGCGGAGTTCTTTCAGCTTCGATAAAGTCCTCGCGGCAGGGTGTGAAGATATCGAGAATCACGCTGTCGTCCTCCAGCGCGATCAGGCCATGGGGAACTCCGGTTTCTTTGTAGACGCAATCCCCGGCCCTCAATACGGCCTTTTCGCCGTTCACATTGCTCTCAAAACTGCCTTTTATAATGTAGGTACACTGACGGTGAGGGTGCGTATGTACTGCGCCTTCCATGCCTTTGCCCCACAGCATTTCCACCACCATCAAATCGCTGAGATACCCCTTAATTTTGCGCTTGACGCCATTTTCAAGCGTTTCCTGGCGGCAATCCTTGTCAAATACAAACATATAAATCCCTCATTTTTACTTGGTATTAATACTGGCATGTCACAAACGGAAATATCGGGCTGCGTTGTTGTAACAAATTCCTTCCACAATCCGCCGTAGAGCGTCCTCGTCGTTTGGATACTCGCCGTTTTCCACCCAGTTTCCGATCAGATTACAGAGAATGCGGCGGAAGTATTCGTGGCGGGTGTAGGACAGAAAAGAACGGGAATCGGTAAGCATCCCCACAAAGTTACCCAACAACCCCAGATTTGCCAGGGAACGCATCTGGGCTTCCATACCGCTCTTCGTGTCGTTGAACCACCAAGCGGAGCCGTGTTGGATTTTCCCCGGCACCTCGGCTCCCTGGAAGCACCCCAGAATAGTGCTGATTTGATCATTGTCGGCGGAGTTCAAGGAGTAAAGAATGGTCTTTGGGCACTCGTCGGTGTCGTTCAGGGCGCTGAGCAGCGCCGCGATGTTCCCGCCGCAATCGCTATGGGCAATCATATCGAAGCCGGTATCGGGGCCCATTTTGGCATACGCTTTGTTGTTGCTGTTCCGCAGGCAGGAATAGTGGAGCTGCATCACAATATCCAGTCGGTGGTAGGCGCGGCCCAAGCAGAGCAGCAGGACAGTCTGGTACTGCTCCGCCTCCTCCAGAGAAAGCGGCTTCCCGGCAACGGCCTTTTGGTAAGCTGCGTTGGCGTCGCTCATGGCGGCAGGCCGGAACATAATGTAATCCAGACCGTGGTCGGAAGCCCTGCAACCCAGCTCACGGAAATGCTCCAACCGTTGTACCAACGCCTCGCAGACCTCCTCGGCGGAGGCAAGCCGTTCCTTGCCCACGCTGGCGGCCAGCTTGCCGATGTATTCCATAAAGCCGGGCTTGGTAATATTGATGGCCTTGTCCGGCCGGAACGACGGGGCCACCGTAAACCGCACCGTGGGGTCGCCCGCAATCTTTCGGTGCCACTCCAGCGTGTCGACGGGGTCGTCGGTGGTGCCGATGAAGGTCACGTTAGACCGCTCGATAAGTCCTCGGGCGGTGAGCGCATCGTCTGTACGCAGCTTCTCTCCACAGAGCTCCCACACCTCCCGGGCTGTTTTAGAAGAGAGGTATCCCTCGTATCCGAAATAAGTGCGCAGCTCCAAATTGCTCCAATGGTACATGGGGTTGCCGATCGCCATCTCCAGAGCTTCGGCAAATTTTTCAATCCGTTCCAGTCCCGGCTTGTCACCGGTAACATACTCCTCGGGCACACCATTGGAGCGCATCAAACGCCATTTGTAGTGATCGCCGAAATAACTGCCGTCCGGATTCCGGCCGCCCAGCCACACCTGAGCCAAATCATCGAATCTCCGGTTTTCATAAATCTCCTGTGGAGAGATATGGCAGTGATAGTCCGCCAGCGGCATCTTGGCGGCATAATCGCAGTACAGATGCTTCGCCGTCTCGGTTTCTAAAAGAAAATCCATGTCCATAAACTTTTTCATAACTGATCATAATGCGGGAACTTCCTTGTCCCGCTCTCCTTTCCCAATATTTCTGACGAGTCTATTTAAAGCCTTTCTTCCGCCATTGCCGGGCTATGGCGAGGACGCTTTGCCGCAGCCTTTCCCCGTTGTGACTGCAATTGTCCATACTGACCAGCGCTACAGGAGCCGCTCCCGCCCGGTACCGGGCCAGCATAAGGCCGGTCACCACACTCATGGCATGCCGGGGCGATGCGGGGCCGTTTTCCATATCATCCCGCACAATCGGCAAGAAATCTCCCTCTGCGCCGGCAAGGGCATACCCTTTTTCGGTAATGGTAAAGCTGACCATCTGCAAAGCGGGGTTTTCAAAGGCGGCAACCAGCGTTGCCCATTCTGCGGCGTCACCGCTGTCAGCGCGGATACCCTGGGCAACAGAGGCGATCACCTCTTTTTCGGTGCCGCCATCCGGCCCAGACCTACCATCAGGGTCATGCAGTCGTGGGGGGTATACATCCGGTCGATGATATCGTAGTCAAACGTATCGGCGGCAAGTATCCCGCTTTGAGCAAGTCCCCCGTTCAGCAGCCGTTGCTGCAAAACGGCAATGAATCCGCGAAAGATATTCCCCGCCCCGAAATGCACCCATACGGGCGCCTGTTCGGTAGCGGCGCACATGGCCTTGCGATCAAACCGCGGCACGAGAACCCCCGCTCGCTCCCAGGCAGCTTTGTCGCGGAGCCCTTCGTTGTTCAGCCTCTTTTTCAGTTCTCCTTCCAGATTGCGCGCACCGCCTATATGACACGCAACATGCCGCTCCGAATTGAGGTGGCATGTTGCGGGCAAGCACTGATTATTTCACGGATCGGGCAGCTTTGTCGATAGCTTCCCACAAGCCGTTCAGATAGGTAGCGCCCAAAGCCCGGTCATACAGGCCGTAACCGGGGCGGCCCGTCTCATCCCAGATCATGCGTCCGTGGTCGGGGCGGATGTATGCGTTTGGGCAGGTTTCATACGCGGCTTTCATAATAGCGTACATATCCAAATCGCCGTCGAAGGAGAGGTGGCTGGATTCCCGGAAATGGCGGTGTCCCAGATGCTTGACATTGCGGACGTGCAGACAGGCAACACGGCCCATCCCGCCGAAATGGCGGATGATAGCGGGAATATCGTTTTCAGGGTTTGACCCCAGCGAGCCGCTGCACAGGCACAGGGCGTTGCTGGGTGAATCGTAAAGCTTTACTATGCGGTCAAACTGCTCTTTGGTATGGGCGATACGGGGCAGCCCAAAGATGGGCCAGGCCGGGTCGTCAGGATGACAGGCCATCACAACGCCGCATTGCTCGCAGGTGGGAATGACACCATCCAGGAAATACCGGTAGTTTTCCAGCAGATTTTCCGCGGTCATGCCCTCGTATTGCTTCAACGTCTGTTCCAGCAGAGCCAGCCGCTCCGGTTCCCAGCCGGGCAGGGAAAACCCCTGGGAATCCTCCGCGGTTTTCCTCACAATCTCCAGCGGGTCCATGGCGCCCAGATCCTTTTCGTCAAAGTACAGGCTATTGGAGCCGTCCTGCTCAATGACACGGGCCAGGTCGGTTCGCAGCCAGTCAAAGACAGGCATGAAGTTGTATACAATGACCTTCACCCCATATTTGGCCAGATTGCGAATGGTAATACAATAGTTTTCAATATACCGATCCCTCGCGGGAAGGCCCATTTTGATGTCCTCGTGGACATTGACGCTCTCGATAACCTCACATTCCAGGCCGGCGTTATGTACTGTGCCGATATACGACTTGATTTCGTCCCCGGTCCAGACCTCACCGGCCGCCTTATAGTCCAGAAATCCCATCAAGCCGCTCATGCCGGGAATTTGCTTGATCTGACGCAGACCTACACTGTCGCTCTTCTCGCCGAACCAGCGGAATGTCATTTTCATAGCTACACCCCAGACAAGTAAGTTATTTTGCAAATACGGTGGGCAGGAACATGCTGATTTGGGGAACAAAGGTAATCAGCAGCAGCGTAATAATCATGCAAAGGTAGAAGGGCAGGGTCGCTTTGACAACACGCTCCATAGGAACCTTGGAAACGGCGGAGCCGATAAACAGGACGGCGCCGACAGGAGGCGTAAGCAGGCCGATGCCGCAGTTCAGAACGAGCATGATGCCAAACTGAATGGGGTTAATGCCAATGGATGTGGCAATGGGCAGCAGAATAGGGGTGGCAATCAGGATGATGGGAGCCATGTCCATGATGCAGCCCAGAAACAGCAGGATCAAGTTAATCAGCAGCGCCAGAATGATGGGGTTGTCGGTTATGCCGGTAATGGCATTTGCCGCCAGAATGGGAACATGGAGTGTGGTCAGGCAGTAGCCAAACACACTGGATGTAGCGATAAGGATCAGTACAATGGCCAGAGTGTTCACACAATCGTCTAACGCGCGCCAAACGCCCTTCCAGTCCAAACCCTTGTAGATGAACACGCTGACAAACAGACTGTAGATAACGGCGATAGCGGCGGATTCCGTAGCGGTAAAGGCGCCGCCTACCACGCCGACGACCACGATAATAACCGCGGCCAGCGCCCAGAAGGAAACGGACATCTGCTTGAAGAAGTTTTTGATGCTGAATGCCGAGCCCTTGGGATAATTGCGCTTGACCGAAATAATATAGGAACCGACCATTAGTGAAACGGCCAGCAGCGCGCCGGGTATGTAACCGGCCAAAAACAGGCTGCCTACCGAAACGCCTCCGGCAGCCATTGCGTAGATAACCATGTTGTGGCTGGGAGGAACCAGCAGACCCTCGCAGGAGGAGGTAATGGTAACGGCGGTGGAAAAGTCGTCGTCATATCCCTGCTCCACCATCATGGGAATCATAATGGAGCCGATAGACGCGGTGTCGGCGGAGGCTGAACCCGAAATCCCGCCGAAAAAGTAAGAAGCCACAATATTTACCATAGCCATGCCGCCGCGCATCCAGCCAACGCAGGCGTCGGCCAGCGCAATGAGCTTTTCGGAAATACCTCCGGTGCCCATAAGAACGCCCATGGTTATGAAGAATGGAACCGCCATAAGACTAAAGGAACTGATGCCCTTTACCATATGCTGGCAGACAGCGGACAGGCTAAGCCCTTGAACCGTCAGGCACAGCACCGAGGCCAAGCCTACCGCGTAGGCAATTGGAAAGCGCAGCAGAATCATGAGTCCGAAGCTGCCCAACAGAACAATAATCGCGATTGTCTGGATATCCACTATTGTTCCCCCTCCTTAACAAAAAACGCTTTAATATGCTCATAGAGCACATCGGTTTCAAAAATTACCATAGCTAAACCGGCAAGCGGTACAGGAAAATACATCCAGAAGCGGGATACCCCAGGCATGGAAACATAGGTGCCCTTGCTGCCGATGGTGACGGCATACTTCCAGCCCACGATAATCATGATAAAAGCAAGGATTAACACCGCGACGTCAGCCAACACCTCCAAGCATTTGAGCAGGGTTTTGTTAATGTAGGGATCCAGCGCGGTCATCCGGATGTGGGTACCATTATGGAGAGCAAGCGCCGCGGACAGCACAGCCATATAAGCCATACAGCTCAGTACCACCTCTTCGCTCCACGAGGGGTCGGGGATGAAAGATATGTAGCGGCCGGCAACCGCCATGCAGGTGATCAAAATGTCGATAATCAACAGCATCTTGCATGTGAATAAAATAACCTTATGGGCAACATCATAGACCGGCTTACATTTGTCAAGGGTTTCGAAAATTTTTGGCATACAGGCTTTCTCCTTTCTTATGAAAGCTGAGGGTGCAGGGGCATACCCCTGCACCCTCAGCTCACAAAGCTATCCTTGATGGAAACGGTGTTTTATTTCATATCCAGAATCTGCTGATAGAGATCGGCCTGACTGGCGGTAGAGGACGATATAATGCCCTTGCAGGCTTCAGCCCAAGAGGAAATATCCTCAACCGGAACCACGTTGACACCTTCGGCAATCAGCGCGTCAAGAACCTTCTGCTCCTCCTCGGCGGACAACTTGGCGTTGAAATCCTGAGCGTAAGCGCCGGCCTCGAGGAGAATCTTCTGCTGGTTTTCCGTCAGCTTGTTCCAAGCCGCGTCGCTGATGATAACCTGTACGGCGCCCAGGGTGTGCCCGTCCAGAATCAGATTGGGCGCTACTTCCTGGAAAGCGTTGGACTTGTAGTTGGCAATCGGCTGCTCGGCGCCGTCAACAACTCCGGTTTGCAGGGCGGAATACAGCTCGCCAAAGGAAACGACTGTAGGACTGGCGCCCAGACCCTCAACCATACCGTTCATAACGGGGTCGTTGGACACGCGCAGCTTCATTCCGGCCAAATCCCCCATACCGGATATCGGATTTTTGGTAAAGAAGTGGCGGAAGCCCTCCTCGCCGTAGAAGATACCCCGCACGCCCAAGCTCAACTCGACAGGCTCGCCCAGAAATTCAGGAGCCAAATCGCTATTGGCAAAGTTCCAGAAATGCTCGCGACTGACAAATGTATATGGGATGGACAGCAGCTTGGACTTCTCTGCGCCATAGCTGGTCAGAGCAAAAGCGGAGATGCGGGACATATCAATGGTGTCGCCGCCGCCGAGCATGGAGTCCAAAACGTCATTTTCAGAGCCCAAAACACCGCTGGCCTGAATGGTGATTGTGATAGATCCACCGGACAACTCCTCTACTTTCTCTTTGAAAGCGGTGCCGGTCTTGCCGACGATGGTGTCCAGCGGGTTAACCTCGGCATAGACAAGGTTAACTTTCGGGTCTTCGGTAGCGGCAGGCTCAGCAGCCTGGGACGACGCAGCAGGAACGGGCGCGGTGGACGACGCGGGAGCTTGGCTGTTGCCGCCACAAGCGGCCAGGCCAAAGATCATGGTCATTGCAAGAACTGCGCATAGTATCTTTTTCACAAACGATTCCTCCTAAGATTTTTTGTATTGTACATTGCAAAGAACTGTAGCTTTAAATATAGTCCATCTCTTGACAGTTATCAATGAAAAATTGTGTGAAGCATATAGTATTTTTATAACATATTTGCGAATGAGCGAGCTAATACTCAAAAAATAGGCCGTTTTCAAGCGAGAGTATTGCAGCAAAAAACGATTGAACGGCAAAAAAATACTATCCACGGCAAATATTTACTATATAGCGGTAGAAAAAATAACCGGTGCCCTTTCCGTTTATTTTTTTGCTTTTGCAATAGACGGCAATAATATGTTATCATAATAATAGAGATAGAAAAGAGATGGGGAGCTGTCATGATTGTTAAGCACAGGGGCAAAGAATGGTGGATGTCCCTTTCCATCCGTTACAAGATCGGCATTTTTGTCGGGAGCATTATGGTGATGATCATTGTGGTCTGCCTTTTTTCGTTGGGGGCGGTGTATGTCCACATGCGGGATTTCAACGAGATCTTAGGTGACAGCTACCAGGTCAGCGATTCTTTGGTCTGTTTTGAGGCCGAAAATGCCGCGTTTATCGCTTGCTCACAGCGCATGAATGATGAAAGCCTCACCCAATACCAACAGGCAAAGCAACAAACAAAGGAGGCTATTTCGCGGTTGAGGCTGGATTACCGGCAAACCGGATTGCAGCGGTATTTGATTACCCAGGCGGTACAGACCTCCTACGGCTATTACAGCAGTGAGTGCAACCGTCTGCTCAGCCTCACCATCAGGGACACAATCTACGCGAACCAATATTATGATACATTGGATATTGCCGGCTACATCAGCCGTTATTTGCAGGAGTTGATGAAGGAAACCCTTGATGAAGGCAACAAAAGCTACGCACGAAAGATGCAAGCTTTGCAAATCCTGCCGGTGATCAGTATTTCCCTTTCGATCATCATTCTCGTTTTGGCGGCTTTACTGGGAACCATGACCATGCGCCAGATCATCCGCCCGGTACTTCAGTTGGCGGACAGCGCCAAAAAAATCGCGGAGAGCCGGTTAGACACTCCGGATGTTCAGGTGGAAAACCAGGACGAGATTGGCCAATTGGTAGGGATGTTCAATAAGATGAAAGGCTCCATGCGGGAATATATAGCCACCCTCCAAGAGGTCAACCAGATGGAGAGCCGCCTCCACCAGGAGGAGCTGCGGAAGGTGGAAATGGAGCAACAGCTAAAAACCATGCAGTTGTCCATGCTCCAAAGCCAGATCAATCCTCACTTTTTATTCAACACCCTCAACACAATCCGCAGCACCTCCAAGATAGAGGAGGCCCACTATACCGAGGAACTGATCCAGCGGCTTGCAAATCTGTTCCGGTACAACCTGCAAACCTCCGACGCAATCGTTCCGCTGGAGCGAGAAATGAACATCGTTCAGGACTACATATATATCCAACAGCGCAGATATGGCTCCCGCTTAAACTTTGTTACGGACAACCAGGTAGATGAGAAAGTTGTGTTTGTCCCGGTATTTACGTTGCAGCCGCTGGTGGAAAACGCCATCATTCACGGCATCTCTCCTAAGGAGGAGGGTGGCAGCGTCCGCGTACGGATTCGCCGGAAAGGCGAGCTTGTCCTTATTACCATCACCGATACCGGACAAGGAATCTCCCGCCAGGAGCTTCATTCGCTGATGGACCAAACAACGGGGCAGCAAGGGCATCTCTCCCATATCGGTATGGGAAATGTTCGTTCCCGGCTGGAAATGCTGTTTGCCGGCAGCTGTTTCAAGGTATACAGCCGTGTTGGGTTGGGAACATCCATCCGTCTGGTTTTGCCCGCGCGGAAAGAGGGGGCGCTTCATGTATAACATCGTAATCGCGGATGACGAACAGCTGGAACGCATGGTACTGCGGCAGGCGTTGGAGGAATATTTGGGCGACCGTTGTATTGTCCGGGTGGCAACCAACGGCCGGGAAGCGGTGGAGGCCGCATTGTTGGCCGGGGCCGATCTCGTTATCCTGGACATCGAGATGCCCGGTATGAAGGGACTGGAGGCCGCTCGTATTATCTTGCAAAAGCTTCCCCATTGCAAGGTTATCATGCTTACCGCGTATAGTGAGTTTGAATACGCGCGCGAAGCCATTTCTTTCGGGTCGGCGGATTATTTACTCAAACCCTGCGCCGATGAGGATCTGCACCGCGCCTTGGATCGCATTCTGCTGCAAATCGACCTCCACCGGGCGGGAGAAGCGGAAAAAGAGCACTCTATAGAGCGAATTCAGACTCTCTCCCTACAAATCGAGGAGCAGATTGTCCGCACTGTCATGGGTGGACACATCAGCCCGGGGTATATTATTGAACAGATGAAAAACTATGGAGTGGATTTTTGCAATGGTGTTTTTGCCATCCTCTACAGCACCAATATCGGCAGCGGCAAAGACGTTGTCTCAGCGCTGAAAAGCAGCACCTGGCCCGAGCACATTCACTCATTTCTATATTGCTATGATGGCAAGGCCTACATCGTCAATGTCAGCGACCACAAGGATGTTGACTGCCTGGCGGCGACGTCGGCTCAACTGACGCTGCTCTCCGGGGCCGCCAAAACACTTTGGGGCCGTCCGCTTTTTGGAGCAATCGGTAAGAGTTTCTCCAATATACAATATGCGCAGCTCTCTTGTTTTCAGGCGCAGGTTGCACTGGATAAGTGTACCTGTGATCACCCAATCAGTATCTATGATGAGGAGAGCGAGGCAGGGTCATCGAAGTTCACCGACAATCCAATTATTAATAGCGTTCTCTTCGGTGATGTTGAGGAAATTGGCCGAGTCGCATCCAGTTTTGTCAGCAGCCAGTTTGCCCAACAACTGGATTTTGAGGCGATTATAAGCCAATTGAACCTTTATCTTGCCCAAACCGTCCAGTCCTTACGATTGCAAACCGGCCTGAAGATTCCGGATATTGTTATCTCCGCGGTCTCGGAACAGATGGATATGGAAAGCCTGAAGCACAATATTGCTTCCCGCCTTTGCCATTTGGCCGACCAGCTATTGGCACAGGGGGAAACAAAGGATGCCGGTCACCTGCGAAAGGTGAAAAATGACATTGAAAAATATGTGGCCCAGCATTATCGCGAGGATATATTCCTGCCAGGCATCGCGCGAGAGATGAACTATTCCAGCGCATATTTCAGCAAGCTGTTTAAGCAATGCTTTCAGCGCAATTTCATCACCTATCTGACTGATGTGCGGATACAGACCGCCAAGGATCTGATCCAAAACACCGATATGACTATTCGGGAAATTGGTGAAAAAGTGGGCTATAAAGATCCGAATTACTTTACCAAGGTATTTCGCAAGGTTGTTGGCACAAGCCCTTCGGAATATCAGGCGAACAACGTAAGTCAAAATGACACATGAGGAGGGAACTATGAAACGAGTCCGAGCTGCTGCCGTTCTTATCATTGTTGGACTACTTTTTTCGCTGTATACCGGGTGCGCAAACTACTTTGACAGCGAAAGCGAGATCGTACCGGATTTTGTGTTTCGCTATGCGGAGAATCAGGCGGCAGATTATCCAACCACCTTGGGAGCGAATAAATTTGCGGAGCTGGTGGAGGAGCGTACATCCGGCAGAATCAGGATTATCGTTTTTCACAGCGCCGAGTTGGGCAGTGAGGTGGAATGCATCGAGCAGCTACGCTTTGGAGGAATCGACTTTGCCCGGCTTTCCCTGTCCCAACTGGCCAAGGCCTCTCCGTCCATTAACGTGCTGCACCTTCCATACCTCTATAGCGACGAAGATCATATGTGGCGGGTGCTGGACGGTGATATTGGGGACGACTTTCTCGGCGCTCTTGAAGAGGCGAATATCATTGGTCTCTCATGGTATAACGCAGGCGCTCGTAGCTTTTACACCACAGTGCCCATTCGCAAGATTGAGGATTTGCGGGGTCTGACAATCCGGGTGCAGGAGTCCACCATGATGGCCGAAATGGTGCGTTTGCTGGGGGCGTCGGCAGCGCCTCTCGTCTACAGCGAGGTCTATTCCGCCTTGCTAACCGGCAGGATTGACGGAGCGGAAAACAATTGGCCATCCTATGAATCCATGTCCCACTACGAAGTGGCCCGGTATTTCTATTTGGATCAGCATACCCGTGTGCCGGAAATGCAGGTGATTTCCAGAGCCGCCATGGAAAAGCTTTCGGAGGAGGACATGGAAATCATCAGGGAATGCGCAAAGGAATCCGCCCTTTTTGAACGTAAGGAGTGGACCAAACGGGAAACGCGGTCGGAGAAAATTTGCAGAGATAATGGTGTGGAGGTCACGGTTCCTGGATCAGAGGATGTACGGCTTATGCAAGAGCTTTGCAGGCCCCTTTACGAGAAATACGCGGCCGATTACATGGACATTGTGGAGCGAATTAATCAGTTGAGGCTGGACGAAATACCGGAAAGCGCTTCATAATACGGAATGTGCGGACATAGCCGCTTTTGATAAGATTTGGGAGTGAAAATATGGAAGATTCAATCACAGTTTCCGTAAAAATTGATGCAAAGCTATTTCGAGATTTCGCTATCTTTGATGTCTTTCAGATGAAACGGCGCTGGAAATCACCCATACTGTTCGCTTTGATTATGCTGGGATTCGCCATCTTGTGTTTCAGCCGGTATCAAACGGCAGAGCAGGCGATCTTTATTGGCTCTGTTCTGTTGGCAGTCGGATTTGGATTGCCAATCGTCTACTTCGTCAATTTCTTTAGATCAATCAATGCGCAAATTAAGAAGCTTGGGTTGTCAACCCCCCAACCGTTTTACACCGTGACATTGACTGAAGCCCCGGATGGAATCCAAGTGGTCACGAAGAATGGTGAAGCGGCGCAATATAAGTGGGATAGTATTTGCGGCTTGTACCAAGGGAAAAGCTGCACCTACCTATATGTACAAAACAGCCGCGCCTATCTTTTGCCCGACAGGGATGTCGCAGACAAATCCGAAGCATTGTGGAGTTTGCTTAAGAAACATGTAAAGCAGTAACGATGAGAGCATTGGGTTATTCTTTCTAAAAAAGTAACATCCATTGTATAAATACCATTTTCCGGTTATGGTTACCCATCTGCGCAAAGCGCCTATCTTCATTTTATCATTGCCGCTGACAATACTGCTCCCCGGAGAATACTATCGAATAGTCTTCCAACCCGTCAAGAGTGCTTGTGAAATCAATTATGCTTCCATCTTGTTTGACTGTTATACAAGCATCATACCATTGATTGACAACGGTACAAAGACGATATAAAAAAATTAGATTTTCCAAACGATGTCTAAACTCTCGTTTGTGGCCTTGATTTGTGAAATCATACCGTCAGCAACCTCCCGCCTGTCCTCAAAGCTGATATTATCCCAATTATCCAGAAGCTCGGAAATCCGGGCTATTCTATCCGGGGAAACGGCCTCGGCGCTTAAATCGGCTATTTCTTTCATAATTGTTTGCCGCTTCGCGTCCAGTTCCTCGATCTTGCCGTTAGCGTAGGACAGTAAAACAGTATTCGCGCCCATCAGACCATTGATCAGCTTTTCAATTTCGGCCTCGGCCTGTGCAAGCTCCACATTCAGCGCGGTCAGTTTGGGATTGACTTTCGCGGGATTGCCGCCCGTCAAAGTTTGAAACTCAGCCATTTTAACAATCATTTGCGTATATATGGATTGTTCAAACTCGTCCGTTCGGAGCGTACCGCAACCCTCACAGCTTTCGATGTTATCCACCCGCTTGTGACAGCGCAGGTAACGAATACCCGAAGAATTGACGCTCACCAGCGCGTAACCGCACCGTCCGCATTTGATTTTCCCGGCAAGCCATGTATTCTGCGCCTTGCGCCCGTTCTGGAATGTCGTGTTATTCATCAGCTTTTTTCGGCATTGGAGCCATACATCCGAAGATACAAGCCCCTCATGCGGCGCGATAACAAGTATGTGATCTTTCAATGTCTGCCGCTTGTTTTCGGTCACATCGCGGCCTTGATAGAGATAACAGCCGTTTGTTTAGCTCCTTTCCATATAGGAAACGGAGCTACCAACCTATATATATTATACCTCGGATAGCCCCGCGCCACAAGGATGTCGATTACCCTTGCCCGGTTTTATTCTTCATAAATGGCTCTGTTCTCCGTGTCCCCGGACTGCTCGGCAAGTGCTAATAAATCCCGTTCGGTGACAGCATTCAGAAAATATACATTTTCCGCTTCGCGCTGCCTGTCGATGATCAGATAAAACACATTTTCGTTTGGGGTCATAATCGTGTAAAACTCTTTCCCGTCCCCGTCTGTGGCATTGTCAATGACCGTTCCCGTTCCCGCCGGGGTGAAAGGGTTGGTTTCCTCCACGGCGCTCTCGGTCACGGCGGTTTCCTCCGGGATTTCCTCGCCGCCCCCGGCATATGCCACGGTACTGAAAGAGAGCATCAACAAAAAAACGGCGCAGAGCGCCGCCAGCTTACGAAATTTTCTCATTCTTCATCTTCCTCCTTATCATCGGTGTCAATGGCTGTGGATGCCGCTTCGATAGCCGCCCCGGACTTCTGGACATTTTGTCCAGAAGTGGCGCGGGATGTTTTCAACAGGGCGGCAAGGTCGGTAATAGTGATATTCATGCCGCGCACCACATCCACGATCTCCACGTTTTCAAGCTCGGTTTTCTGTTTTTCCAGTTCCCGCAGGCGGGTCTGAAACTCGCTGATCTTGCCTTTGGTTTTTTCAATATCCTTGCTCACACGTTCGATTTTCGCGTTCAAAAGATTAACCTCCGTTTCCTTAATTCAGCCTGCCAAAGCTATAAAAATGGCTCTGCCAGTAGCTTGTATTGATGGACGCATAGCTTACCCCGGCACTTGCACAATGGATCATCTGCCCGTTGCCGACATAGATGCCCACATGACTCATGCCGGTTGTGGAGTAAGTACCCACAAAGAAAATAAGGTCGCCGGGCTGCGCCTCCGCGCTGGAAACAGGCGTACACAGGTTATACAATCCCTGCGCCGTTTGCCGCCCCACGCTGCCGACTCCCGACTGATTGATGACCCATGACACGTAGCCGCTACAATCAAAACTGGTACTCGGTGACGATCCGCCCCATACATAGGCGTAACCTAAATACCGCTAGGCCTCGGCAAGCATAGCGGCGAAAGTTCCGTCCCCCATAGCCGCGCCGGGGTTCGCGCCGTAGGTCGGCCCCTGCCCGTAATCGTTGGTTACGGCAAAATACAGGGGGTTCAAATACTGTCCGTCCTTAATGACCTCCAGATGCAGATGCGGCCCGGTGCTGTTGCCCGTGTTGCCGACTTTGGCGATCACATCCCCGGCCTGCACCGTCTGCCCGGCGCTCACCAGCAGGGCCGAACAATGTGCGTACTTTGATACAAGGCCCTCGCCATCGTCCAGCACCACCACAAGGCCGTAATCCCCGCTGTCTCCGGCAAAGAATAAAAGGCCCTCGCCTGAATTGCTGTGGGTGATATACGAAAGCTGATGCGGCGATATGCCAAGCTGTTTGGCTAAAATCTGCCTGTCGCCCTGGGCCTGTGAAAGCAGGATCATAAAATCCGTGTTTTCCAGAATGTTCTCAACCTCCCGGCTGGCAAGCAAATCCTTCACATTTTGGGTCAAAGCTGATGGCACACAGCCCTTTTTGCGTAACATTTTCCAAATGGTGACGCAGTAGCTGGCTGTTAGCTCGTCCCGCAGGAGCATATGAAACTCGTCAAAATAGCACCATGTAGCTACGCCCTCCCCGTGGTTTTTGGAAACCCGCGACCATACAAAATCCTGCATAATCAGCATGGCGATGGTACGCAGGCCCGCGCCTAACTGTTTTAAGTCCAAACAGACAAGCGAAGATCAGAATGCTGACAAGCCGCAGTAACGGTTGGGGGAACGACTACAGGAAGGCAAAACTCAAACGGCAAATTACCGGATGGGTGAACTACTTCAAAATCGCCGGAATGAAAACACTGCTCCATAATATCGACGAGTGGATGCGGCGACGCATCCGTGCGCTTATCTGGAAGCAGTGGAAGAAAAACAAGACAAAATACCGAAATCTCAGGAAGCTTGGAGTCAGACATCCAAAGAGCCTTCGTGAGCAGGAAAACGAGCGCATCGCGGAGCAGGTGAAGAAAATCCATGAGGCGCACCCGGATATGGGCTACCGCAGGATACAGGACGAGCTGGATCGGCGTCATGACATACATGTCAACGACAAACGTATCCTGCGCATCAATCGTGCGCTCCACATCCAATCCACCATCAAGTTCAGACGGCATGGCTGTACCCGGAGCGCGGCGTCGCCGGAGTATGTGGCGAAAAACTATCTGGGCCGCCAGTTTCATGCCGAAGCGCCCAACAGGAAGTGGCTGACCGATGTGACGGAGCTCAAATACTATGTGGGGCCCGAAGTACACAAGCTCTACCTCAGCGCCATTCTGAACCTCTGCGACCGGAGAATTGTCTCTTTCGTCATTAGTGACCGCAACGACAACAGACTCGTCTTTGACACCCTCAACGCTGCCGTAGCCGCCGAGCCGAAGGCTCACCCATTATTCCACAGCGACCGGGGCTTCCAGTATACAAGCGCTGTTTTCCACCAAAAGCTGCGAGCGGCAGGCATGAAACAAAGTATGTCCCGCGTGGCGCACTGCATTGACAACGGTCCGATGGAAGGCTTCTGGGGCATCCTGAAACGAGAACGCTACTACGGCTACAGGTTCACTGACAGAACACAGCTCATGCAAATGATTACGGACTATATTTATTTCTACAACTACCATCGTCTCCAGCGACGTCTCTTGATCATGACACCGATGGAGTTCCATCAACATTTCGCATTAGCCGCATAAAAATTTGCTGTCTCTCATTTCTGACGGACCCTTGCCGCCTTGTTGTTTATGCAGTATAATGGTGGTATCGTTGGTATTTGAGTATGACTCCGAAAAAGGGTGGTAGAATATGTGTTCAGGTAAAACCGAACCGGAAAACTCCCGCGAAGCTACAACGGCCATACTCAGCGACGATCAGAAGCGCGCTAAAGCCGAGGGTAAGCGAAAGAAAAAGGAAAAGCAAAAGCGCCGCAGGGAAAAACAAAAATCAAAGGGAAAACAGGGTAAACGTAATACGCCGCGTCCTGTGCGGCTGGAAAAGGCGAGGGCATGGGTTGCGAAATTTGAGGGTAACGACATCATCAGAGCATATCGGAAACACTTCGATGTCTCTCCGGAATGTGCGTTTGAAGAATTAAAGATGCCCGATGTAGCCATGACAGAGGAATATATATCGCAATTCCTGCGATCACAGGAAAACAGGATGATGCAGGAAAAAACAAGAAATTGAAACGCCGCGCCAGACTGCGGGCAAAACGGCGCGAAGAAAATACCGCCGAGGACTCATTCCCCGATAGTGACGACCGCTTTTTCTTTATCGCGGGCTATACGTCGGGCGGTGCGCCCTACGGCGTGACCTGGGAGGAAATGAATATGGAGCCGTATGGCAGCTTGCCGAAAAAGGATGCCGGGGAACCAGATGGTGAATGAAAAAAATGTTCCGTGTTCTCAGCTCGAAAGACGGCACGATTCGATATTATCTCTAAGAACACAGCGGGCGCGGCTCAACCTAGCCGCCGCCCGCTCTTCCGTTCCTTCTGGACAAATATTTAGGGCAGTACACCACTACCGCCCTGAAAGGCTGTTTACAATCCGGCGGGGGGAGTTTTCCAGGCAGAGGGTCAGCCACTGGCAGCCCATGCATATCTCCTGTAGTCTGCCCGGGGCGATAATGGAGTCAAATACGGCGCGCTGAAACGCTTTCCAGGGCAGCGGGCCCGGCTGTAACCCGCAAGCGCTCAGACACCTGGCGTCGTACCCTGCCACCTTTTCACAGCCGGCGCATATTCCGCCTTCATTGTGGGGGCAGCAGCCGCAGAGGATGTCGGCGCCCTCACAGAGTAGAATTTCCTGTGCCGGATGCTCCTTAAGCCTGGAGATTAACTGCGCCATATTCTCTGTAAAAGCGGGGCTATATCCCTTTCCCACAAAGTGCTGGATACACAACCCGTGGTGAGGCCGCAGCGGTATGGCGTTTGCGGTGCTCATGCGGCGCTTATCGGGTTGCGGATAAGGATAGGGTACAGCCTTTTCACAAGTGCCGCACTTAGGGCGATTTTCACCGCATCCCCCGGTAGGAAGGGGATCACACAAGTCATTAAAGCGGGAGCCAGTCCGGTGTTGGTGAGATACATGAACCAGAGAATGCCGGGCAGATAAGTGACGGCCATTCCTATAATCATGGCCAGGATCAGGACGCCTGTAGACCGGCCAAGGCGTTCGCACAGCAGGCCCACAGCAAAGGCACACAAAACATAGCCGAGGATAAATCCGCCGGTGTAGCCGGTCACAATGCCGATCCCGCCGGTAAACCCCGCAAATACCGGCATCCCTACCGCGCCCAAAAGAACAAAAATCAACTGGCTAACCGCTCCGTGTTTGGCTCCCAGCAGCCCTCCCGCGAGAAAAACAGAGATGTGGGTCAGGGTAATGGGAACCGGGCCGATGGGAATCATAATCTGGGACAACGCAGCGCTCAGGGCCGCAAATAATGCACACAGGATAAAGCTTTTCAAATCTGTCTTTTTCATACACAATTCCCTCCGTTTCAAATCTATAGATAGTATAGCCTGTAAAATCCAGATTGTCAACCATTATTTATATTGTAGTTAACAATCTGGACTTCACCGGAGGATATTTGAACGATTTCACCTGTGTTCTTTTCAACAACCAGATGCCCGCTCGCGTCGATGTCCATAGCGGTTGCGGTATAGGTATCCCCTTGTTGGGAAACGGTGATCTCCTTGCCAAGAAGCAAGGAACGGTTCTTGTACTCGGCATAGATGCCGCTGTCGCTCTCCCAGCTTTCCAGGGATAGAAGCCTGTCGATTATTCCGGCGGCAAGCTGATTTCTGGTAGTGCCGGCGGCGCCTTCCGGAAAGAGACAACCGGCGGTTTGCGCCAATTCCGGAGGCAAGCCCTCCTCCAAGGCGGAGATGTTAACGCCGATGCCAATAACTGCCCACTCTATATTGCCGCTCTCAAAATCAGTCATGGCTTCGGTGAGGATGCCGCAGACCTTTTTGTCGTTCCAAAAAAGGTCATTGACCCACTTGATCCGAAGCTCCTTTCCCGACAGGGCTTGGACTGCCCGGCATACTGCCACCGCGGCCGAGGTTGTAATCAAGGTTGGATTGGAAGAAAAAGCGCCTGCGGTGCGCAAGAGAAAGCTCATATACAGCCCGGTGTTTGAAGGGGAATAAAAAACCCGCCCATACCGGCCCCTGCCGGATGTCTGGGTGTTGGAAATCACAACTGTGCCGTGCTCGTGACCGGCGACAGCCATTTCCTTGGCCGTCTGATTTGTGGAGGCCAGGGATTCAAAAATATGGATATGGCCGCCGTCTTGCTGTGAGGATAAAAAGGGGAGAATGCCCTGCACCGACAGAATATTGCTGTCCTGGGACAGGGTGTAGCCTTTATTGCTCACAGCCTTGATGCGATAACCTTCCCTTTCCAGTGCCTTGACTGCTTTCCAGACAGCGGTTCGTGAAATCTGGAGCAGCCTCGCAATTTCCTCACCGGAAATATTTTTACCCCTATTTTGCTCCAGCAGCTCCAAAAGCTTGCTTTTCGTGCTCATCTGACCACCTCTATTGGTATAAATTCCCTTTTTATAGCGAAAAAGAGAGGAAATAACCGAAAATGCCGGATTTACTCCTATACTGTAAAAGAAAGTTGTATCTTCCAGATTGTTATCCCATTTATTATATAGTATAGTATCATTCAATTTCGCCGTCAATAGACGCTTGGATTGAAAATAACAAAGAATTAAGAGTGCCATTTTTGTAGAATTCAATAAGTTAATTATTTAACAACTAGAATTAATTGTAAAAAAGGCCATTTCATGATAAAATAGAAAACCGATACAATTTTACTCCAGTAAAAAAATGCAAATCTTTTTACCTGGCGAATCTTGGAGAGTTTATTTTTTGTAAAGAAGGTGAATATATGTTAAAATACTCCGTTTTGATCGTTGATGATAATATTCATTGGAGTAATGCGCTAAAGACCGAGCTTGAAAAAAACTCTAGCTTCAAAGTGCATCCTCCCTTGCACAACGGAAAAGATGCATTAGATTTTATAGTTACGTACACTCCTGATATCTTGCTATTGGATATGCTGATTCCCGTTTTTGACGGGCTCTACATAGTTAATTACATCCATAGTAAAATTAAGGATTATGATCCTTTTATTTATGTTTTGTCCGGCATTGGCGTGGATAAAACAGCACAGTTTATGCAAAACCTTCAAGTGGACTATTATAGCGTAAAACCCATAGATTCACATGCCGTGCTGGAAAATTTGCTAAAATTAGCTGTGGCTAATAAGAATTCTCCGCAAAAAATTGGCAGTCAAAGAAATGTGGCAAAAAACAAACTACAAGCGGTTTCGCTGAGCTTGGATGAGTTGATCGACGATTATTTATATGAATTGGGTTTAGTCCTTTACAAAACATCCACCCAATGCACCCATGAGGTTTTGGCTATTTGCCTGAATGATGAGTCCAGCATTGGCAGGCTTACCGATGTGTATGACCGGGTAGCCGCTCAGGGCGGAAAATCCAATACAAGGGGATCCGTTGAGCGAAATATCCGCTCTGTCATCAGCACTATTAAAAAAATGAATAATAGCTACACAGCGCAATGCTTCCCGGAGGGAATGGGGAAATTGACCAACTCGATGTTCATTAGCAATTCCGTATATATTCTTAAAAAAAGAATTGAAGATATAATTAATCGATAAATTATTAGGATAAATGACGAAAAATATTGCTTCCCGCGCTTCGGGTACAAAACGCGAACCGGTATTGTGCTTCCCGGCGACAAAAGCCAAATGCCGTCAATTGACGGCATTTGGCTTTTTGTATAGAAAGGATGATTCTGGTAGATCAGCTTATTTGTGGGAAGCTCCGTGCTGGGGAATGGCATATTTGCCGTTCTCTTTCTTAACCAGCTTGCCTTCGCTAACCAGATCGTTGGGGCTGAAGATGTCGTTGATGTTCCAGCAGCCAGGGGTTGGAACGGTGATGTTTTCCATGGGCACATCCAGGAGATAGGGCTCGCCGCTTGCGATGGCGGTTTTCAGGGCCGGCGCAAATTCGTCGGCGGAACTGATGCGAACCGCCTTGATGCCGTAACCCTGGGCGATTGCGGCCCAGTTGGGGCTGTAGGACTCTCCGTTGGGTGTTGTGAACACGGTGCCGAACTTATGGCCGTAGTTGCCGTTTTCAAGGCCGGCGATGGTGCCGAAGGCGGAGTTGTTCATTACGACCCAAATAACAGGGATATTTTGTTCAACCGCCGTAGCGATAACCGACGGGTTGGTGCCGAAGCCGCCGTCGCCAATCAGGGTGATAACCACCTTGTCAGGAGCCGCAAGCTTCGTACCCAGCAGCGCGGCCGAGCCAAAGCCCATTGTCGCAAGACCGGAGGGATGGTGGATGGTGCCGGGAATGGTGATGTCGTATTGCTGTGCCATGCCGTTCTTGTTCCAGCCCACATCGGTAACGATGATCGCGTCCTCAGGCAGGGCGGATTTAACATCGCGCAGGATGCGCTGCGGGGTCATGGGGAAACGGCCGTCGTCCGAGATAGCCTTGTTGGAGGCTTTAAAGTCGCTCTTTGCCTTTAAGATTTCCTCGCGGAGACCGGGGCGGATAATCCCGTCCGGCTTAAGCTGCTTGGCTTCCGCCAAGATCTGTGCAAGCGCCAGCTTCAGGTCTGCCACCGCGCCGATTGCCACGGGATAGTTACGGCCGATTTCGGTGGGGTCAATATCAATTTGCAGAAAACGGGTGCTCTTGGTTTCAAAGGTGACGCCCTCATACCAGCTGGAGCTGTCTGCCTCGGCAAAGCGAGTGCCAAGCGCCAGAATGGTGTCGGCCTCCAGAGATTTCTTGTGGGTGAAATTCAGACCCCAGAAGCCGGTCTGCCCCAGCATCAGAGGATGGGTGTCGGATACGCAGCCATGCCCCATCAGCGTGCGGGAAATAGGGATATCCAGATGCTCGGCAAGCTCGGCAAGCTCTTGGGAAGCGCTTGCCAGCAGGATGCCGCCGCCGGCATGAATCAGGGGATTCTTGGCGTCGATCAGCTCCTGGGCTATCTGCTTTGCCACCTTCGGGTCGAGGGCGGGCTTGCTGGTTTCATGGGAATCCCGGTAGGTGCGCTCGAACAGGTCGGATTCCACCTCGCGGCTGAACATGTCCATCGGCACTGAAATCAACACCGGGCCGGGGCGGCCGCTTTCGGCCAAACGGAATGCCTTGTCAAGAATCGCGGGCATTGCCTCGGGATCGTCAATGCGCCACGCGCGCTTGACAAAGGGCTTGTAAATGTCGTATTGGCTGCCGTCGCAGTGCATGTTCACTTCCTGGTGGGGATGGCGGCCATAGTAGTAGCTGGGAACATCGCCTGCGATGACCACCATGGGAATGGAGTCAAACGCTGCGTTTGCAACGCCTGTTGTCGCGTTGGTAAGGCCGGGTCCAAGGTGGCAGAGAACAACTCCGGCCTTCTTTGTGATTCGGGCATAACCGTCCGCCGCAGTGGAGGCAATCTGCTCATGACGCACGGAAACATATTTGATTTTTTTGCTTTTCTCCAATGCGTCAAGGAAGCCGATGACAGTGTGGCCGCAAATGCCAAACACATACTCCACGTCACGGCGCTCCAGGTAGTCCACGATTTGATAGGCAAGTACTTTTTTCACAGCGAATCAATTCCTTTCTATGGTCAATATTTCTTAAAGCCATTTTCGGGAGCTCTTCATCGGGCAGATCAACTTGAAGCTCACCAAGGGCAACCATTGCAGGGGAAGCGCCGATAGATGAAAGGTTATGTAGTATCTATTCCCTGAAATAATGTAATAAATACTTAATGGCACTGTGGCGTCCGGCAAGGTTATTTCAGGGGAATTGGAGGTTGGGGATATGCGCCTATAGCCAAAACTCTCTATAGGAAACATCGAGAATTTTGGCGCGACTGTTGCTGCCGGAATGTGCCTAAGAATTGATTCGGAGTTGACGCCATACAGGCCAGATCTCCATTAAAACCCACGGCTATCCCATATCCCACAATTAAACACTTTTATTGTAGCCTACATTATAAGTATTGTCCAATACCTTTTATCAATCATATGATAGATAAAATCTATCATAAATCATAGAGCCGCAACCCAGTCACCGCGTTTGGCGCGCCGACCATGAAACAACCGGAAAAGCAAAACCCCTCATGTCAGGTTCAGCAGATCACACTGGCCAGTATTTGGGGTAGGATTCTCTGTTTTTTTATCGGTAAAGGCGGATCATCTGCAAAAGAATTTCCGCGGAATTCCGGGCAGCCCGATCCAGGAAATTATCATAGGTTTCGTCGGCCGCTTCATCGGCACTGTCCGACAGGGTGCGAATCACTAAGAAGGGAATCCTGTTCATGTAGGAAACCTGGGCAATGGCAGCCCCCTCCATTTCGCAGCACAGTGGATCGCAGCGTTGAATAATACTGTTTTTCAGCGCCGTGTCGTTGACAAATACGTCTCCGCTTACTATGCGCCCGATCTTCCACTTAAAGGTGCGCTTGGGCAGCGATTGAATCGCTTGTACCGCCAGCATCCGCAGCCTGTCGTCGGTGGGGAAGCTGCGGCGGAAGGGATAGTATTTTTCTAAAATATCCAAATCCGCGTCGTGGAACATCAGGTCATCGGCAATCACCACATCCAGAATATGAAGCTCATCGGTGGAGGAACCGGCGATTCCCACATTGATAACGGCTTCCACTTTATACTGCTGAATCATGGTCAGAGCGCAAACCGTCGCGTTAATAGTGCCGATGCTGCAACATACCGCCACAACCTCCTCCGATCCAATGCTCCCGCAGTAAAACGTGAGGCCATAGGATTCCTCCACCCGTTCCACCGTCATTTCGTCACGGATCATTGCAATTTCCGCGTCCAATGCGCCTATAATTCCCCATACCATAACTTTATCGCTCCTTTCTTTTGCACCCCGCCCCTTGGGGCGGTTCTCGCATCGTTCCCTCGTTACCCCGCTGCTGCGCGGCGGAGATAATTTATTTTTGCCTGAAAGGCATTTGCGACACTTGAAAGACTTTCCCGCTTAAATAGTTTAAATGCCCGGCGTCGGTGGTGAACCCGAAGGTAAGCTGGTAGGAGTAAAGCGCCTGATAGCGCTGCCCCGCATCCTTGTTCATTTTATTTACGCCATATTTCGTATCCCCCACCAGAGGGTGGCCGATTGCCGCCATGTGGGCGCGGATTTGATGGGTACGGCCGGTGAGCAGCTCTACCTCCAATAAACTGATATCCCCCCGCTCCTCCAGCACCCGGTACTTGGTAAGGGCGGTTTTGGCTCCGGGAACCGGGGAGCTGTGAATGCGCACAGTTTTGCCGGCCTCGTCCTTGACATGATATCCCTTCAGGGTATTCTCGGGGTTGCGCAGAGTACCGTGTACCAGGCAGAGGTAGGTTTTTGTAATCTCCCGCTCCTTGAGCTTTTGATTCAGTACTGTCAGTGACGGAAAGTTTTTGGCGGCAATTACGAGCCCGCCTGTATTTCGGTCAATGCGGTTGCACAGGGCGGGCGCGAAGCTGTTTTCCAGCCGGGGATCATACTCTCCCTTTTGGTAGAGGTAGTGCTGTATGCGGTGGATCAGGGTATCGGCGGTACCCTCGTTATCCTCGTGAACCACCAGACCCACCGGTTTATCGGCCAGTAATATATTTTCGTCCTCATAGACAACGGAAACGCTGGGCGGCGCGGATAAGAAGGGCATGGCCCTCCGGGTAAAAAATTCATCGCCGATATATAGCTGGATTTCGCTCCCGGCCATAAGCTTTGTGCCGATTTCGCAGCGCTTTCCGTCCAGCTTGATGCGCTTTAGGCGGATGTACTTGTACATGAGGGATTTGGGCAGAAGGGGTATGGCCTTTTGCAGGAATTTATCCATCCGCTGACCGGCGTCATTCTCACCAACGAGAAGTGTTTTCATAAAAGGTCGCACCTTTTTCATTAACTTGATTGCTTTAGTATATCACAATTGACAAGACGCGACAAGATTCTTTTCAAATTAGCCGATATGGTGTATAATCAACCTTGACTATAAATGACAGCGGATTAGGGGGAAGGGTTGTGCCGGGCGTCCATGACAAACACCGCAGCCGCGTAAAGGATGAATTTCGCAAACTGGGCCTGGAACACTTTCCTCCCCATAAAGTACTGGAAATGCTGCTCTATTACACCATCCGCCGTGCGGATACCAATGAGCTCGCGCACCGGCTGATTGACCGCTTCGGTTCTGTTTCCGGCGTGCTGGACGCACCCTATGACATGCTGATGGAGGTTAAGGGGATCGGTGAGGAATCCGCCACCATGCTTAAATTGACGGCGGGTGTAATCAAGTGCTATATGGATGATTATACAGGTCATAAAAATTTGATTACCGACGCGAAATCCGCCAAGGAGTATATGCGGTATAAGTTTTTGGGAGAACAGCGGGAATGTGTTTACCTGGCTTGCCTGGGTACCATGGGCAAGCTGCTTTCCTGCGCGCGCATTGCCGAAGGCTCCCCGGAAACCGTTAACATTGTGCCCTCCGAGGTCATCAAGGCGGCCCTGCGGGCCAACGCGTCCAAGGTTGTGCTTGCCCACAACCATCCTGACGGCATGTGCATCCCCTCCAGCAAGGATTTGCGCGCGACCAATTTGCTGCACAGCGAGCTGCTGCGGGTGGATGTGGAGCTGGCCGACCATATTATTGTGGCGGCTGACGGAGAATACTCCATGGCGGAAAACGGCATGATGGGCAGCCATCGGTGATGATACCCGCGCGCGGCCTTGCCTGCATTAATTTACCCCGCCGCGGAGCGCGGCGGGGTATTACGGGAGAGACGATACAGGGAACCGGCCCAGAGGGCGGGGCATTGCCCTTCTGTTCCATGATGGGCATGGGCAGCCGGTATGGGTAAAGCGGCAGGGATACAGAGATACATCAAACGGCATTTCTTTCATCCTCACTGTCTTTATATGCGGTTTCATAAGATTACTCAAAAGTTTTCGGGTTGGTATATCCCGGCTTAACCAGCACATTGTTTTTGTCCTTAATAAACTCGTTGTAGACGCCTTCCCACTGGCCGAAAGGATATTCCTCCACCGATACGGAAATGTACTTTTCCGGTTTTCCCATTGTTTTATTGACAATGGCGGCAATCTGCTCAGCGGCTTCCTGAAGTTGTTTTTGTGAGGGCCCGCTGATTGTTTTGATTACGACATGTGGCATGATAAATCGCTCCTTCATATCATTTAATATTTCTACGCTATGGATGTTACTGTAGGTCATGCCTTGATATCCTCAAAGCCCTCCGGCGTACAGCCCTTGGCCTTGATGGTCGCCTCCAGCCGTTCCCTGCAACTGCTGCCACCGCTGGCGGAAACCATTTTGACCGATACGGTTTTCCCTTTCGGCAGATCCCTCAGAACGGCATGAATGGCGGGCGGAGGGTTCCCCGCCCACACGGGAGCCAGCAGAATCAGGCGGTCATACGCCGCAAGGTCAACCTCCGGCGGTTGAATCGGCCACGGCTTGCCGCGCATGGCGGCAAAGCATCCAAGACTATATGCCTTCAGCTTTCCGGGACGACGGACATCTTTGATTTCCACAATGTCGGCGGATTCCTTTTTCGCAAGCTCCTGTGCCAACCGTTTTGTGTTACCGGTATAGGAATAGTAGATGACCAATGTTTTCATCAGAAACACACCTCTCTTGGCTCACCGCCGAACTTGTAGAAGGTGGCGGTGACATCCTTCAAATAGTACACCACGTTATTGCCGTCGTTTACGGCATACATCCCGCGCAGGGACGGGTACGCTGCCAGCAGGCTCTCCTGCGCCTCGGTGCGGTCGTCCTCCACCAACGTGCAGGCGACCCGAATCCACGTCTCACCGTCAAAAGCAGAAAGCTCCACTTTCGGATTGACGGTGATTTGCTTCGCTACATCCTTCTTCTTGCCGGTCTGGATATAAAGTCTGCCCTCAAACAGATTAATGGTGCCGAAGGGACGCACATGGGGCTTATCGCCATCAACGGTGGCAAGGTAATAGGTTCTCGCTTTTTTCAGAAAATCATGAACTGTTTGCATTTTTTACAACCTCCTGTTTTATTCTTACAGCAAGGGTAGAAAATAACCGGAAAAATTGAGCCGCTTCTTTGCTGCATGCAGTGGCAACTATGGTTGTCAGGCATTCCAGTTATTTGTTGCCATTGCTATAATGTCAATCTAACTCGTTTGTATAACGCAATCCGATAAGAACCGTAGTCAAAAAGCCGGAAAGCACGGACACAAAGCCCTTTGCTTCATAAGGAATTCCACTAAGCCGGATCGCCTCCTTCTGCGTTTCGTTCAGGACTGTGGAGGGGTAGAGCCCAGCGATGTGATGGAGCTGGTAGTCCAGAAACAGAAGGATCTGCTCCGCTGTAAAATCGGGAAAAATCCGTTTCATCAACGGACAAAGGGATTCGATCCCGACAAAGAGCTGTCGCTTGAATTCGGCCAGACAGGGAACCGACACGTTTTTTTCAATGATGCTGAACAGGATGGAACACAGCTTCAACAACCGCTCATGCCGATACAGGATTTTGGCCCACAGCAATGCGAAATCCCGGGTGCCGATAGAATGGATCTTCTCAAAGGAGAGAAGCACATCCTGAACAAAGGCGTCCAACTCATTCATGGTCACCGTCAGATAAATCTCTTCTTTGGAGGAAACATATTTATAGAGATTAACCCGCGAAAAATTAAGCTCTCTCGCAATGGAGGCCAGTGTGATTTTATCATATTCCTGGCTATCGAACAACTCAACAGCAACATCGATAATTTGTTTGAGGCGAGCGCTCTTTTGCTCGTCGCTGCGCGCACGAATAAAATCCATTTCCGCTATCTCCCCCTCTTTATCATAATCATAGCAAAATAAAAAGCATTTGACAAGTTACACTGTGTAGCTTATAATAATTTACACATAGTAACTTATTGGAGGGGTATAGATGAACTATCGAGTGATGCCTGTGATTATTGGATGGCGTAAAAGGTTTGTTTGTTCAGAGATGCTTGTATAATGCAGCAGAGACTATTCCAGATATTTATATTACCCCTCAGCTATAAAGAAAAAGCGCGTGTATTTTGTAAACACGCGCTAACTCTATATCAAGGCATATCTGCATATGGTTACATTACTCGTTCGCTTCGCCCTCGGAGATCCACTTGCCATCACTGCATCTGTCCGGCTCACACCACCCCGGATTCGCTGAAGACCGTTTGACAGCCTAACCTCCTCGTCTTAGGTTTATTATGAGTATACCATCACTTTATTCTGATTATCAATACTCGACTTGATAAGAACTGCTAAAAGATGAGTGGTCATGCAAGTTAAAACTGGATACAAGTATACGTTAATCATCGCCATTATCTAAAACAAAGCATTTTTTGGCTTATTATATCGGAATACAAGGTCAGGCCGGTTACATGCGCCAGATGTATCACCCGCTCCCATGCCTTTTCCTCCGGAAGAATTTCACCGAACAGGTTTTTCCGGCCCAGAATGTTTTCCGGGTGAAACACCACATTTGGTTCTCCATCAAAAATCGCAGCGTAGAATATATCCGATTCCACGATATCCTGAAAAAAATGGCTTCCGAAGGATAATTCCGGCATCAGGCCCGCCTGTCGGTAGGATACTTCACAGACAGCCGCCATATTGCATAGCTCGCTGAAATGAACAGGTACCCCCAATGAGGGCATGGTTGTTCCCCATCTCCCTGGACCAACCAGCAATATGCTGCTCTCCTTAAGCTTTTGGTTTAACGCGCCTACCAAACGGGCAATTCGATATTTTTCCCGCTCTGGAAGCTCCAAATATTCCTTTGCCTGCACAAATATCACATAGTCCAGCGCAAGCCTGGCGTTGCCGCCCATAAAGTTCCCTTCGGTGGCAAAAAACACGTTTCCTGGTTTTGGCTCCGGGATTTCCACTGCTTTGCCAATCCCTTTGGTCTGCAAAGGGCGGCATTGCAACAGGTTGAACCTGAATGAGCCATCCGGGCTAAAATTCACGGTAAATTCAATATCCACCGGATAGTTATAGGCCTCCACAAGCGTGGAAAGTATCCCGCGCACAAGACTGGGAAACGCTGTTTCGGACAGCAGCTTCTTGAAGTCCAAGATCTGTGGTGTAGAATCGCTTTGACGGCCTAGTTCCCGCAGGAGGGACAGCGTAGCAAAGTCAACACTGAAGAAAATCCCTTTTTCCGTTTTCAGGTCGTAGTCAAGCAAGCTATCCAGCGGCACTTCCGTCAGCCGGTTTTCCCGTAGATCAAGAACATCCGCTTTATGCTGGGAAAACTTCTTCTCGTCGCCATAGTTGAGGGGCGGACCCTTCGCTGGACAGTCCAGAGGGACAATTCTGGCGTAATCGCCGGAAAGGCGATCCACCGCGCGGGTTCCCAAACCAAAAACCAATCGCAGCATACCGGCGTCCGGATCCATGTCCTTGTTCCATACATACAAGTTTGAGGAGTTCCCCACTCCCGCGACATGGGGGAAGAACATCTCGCCGTAATGATCGCCGGAAACCCGTTGCACCAGAATAGCCATTCGCTCATCCTTGCCGGTAAGTCCGCGGCTCTGGCGGTAGGCCAGGGCATCTTCGCTCATGGTACTGGCATAGACCGTGCGCACTGCCTGTTCAAACGCTTCGTAGCGTTCCTCCGGCGAACCCTGATTGGCGCAAAAAACACTCTCATATTTTCCGGCGAAGGCGTTTCCGAAATTATCCTCCAGCAGTGAGCTTGACCGGACAATAATGGGCGACTGCCCGTAATGCTCCAGCAACTGCACAAACTGCTCCCTGATGATGCCCGGGAATTTCCCCCGCAAGAGATTTTCCCTTAACTCTGGGGCAAGCGTGAAATAGCCCTCGGTTGATTTTTGTTTTGTGCGCAGCTCCCACCATCCGTTTTGTACAATGTAGGTATAGAAGATGTCGGAGCCCAAATAGAAAGAGTCGTGCGGCTCAAGGCGATTCTGCATGGTATCCCAAGCGTCTTTTTCAAGGATTTTTCTGCCCAAAAGCATGCCTACGCTTTTTCCGCCGATAAAGCCGGTTCCGATTTCCCGCGACGCGATATCCAGAATATCCTGCAGGGTGAAATACCGCCCGGCAAGCTCCACGATACGGGGCTCTCTGCCGATGATCAGGCTGATCAGGAGATTTTTCATCCGGGACTGTGCCTCATCGTCCTCCTCAAGCGCGGCGTAAGCGCGATCCAGAATGATCTCCCAGTGATCCCTGGGCTGACCGCTCCGTCCAAGACCGGCAAAAAGCGCGGCCGCGTCGGCGCTGGCGGTTATGGAAACAGCCTTTTCCCCTTCGATCAGATGCGGAAAGAACATGGTGGGCGAATACCTCTCCCACACCTTAAGCGGATGGATGTGGATTTTTTCTCCGTCGCTGTAAAGGTCGAGCAAAAGCTGTGTCGTCTCCCGAATGCGGGCGATGGTGCCATGTGTGTGAACGCCGCGCAGCAGGGCGAAATAGGCGATAGTGTCAAGCTGATACAAAAACGGACAGGTGACGCGGAAAAAGTTCCCGATCATCAGATCCGAGTACCAGAATTCCAGCAGATCGCTCAGGCAGTCGAAGACATAGAAAACCTTAAATCCTTCTTGCTCAATGATATGATGAATCTTGGTGGCGAAGCTCTCGAAGCCCTCCGATGCGTTCATCCTATACAGAGCCGAGGGCTCGTCCTCCGCCATCAGGGGCTCGTGGCTCCCGAAGCGGAAGTAAACAAGCCTGCGCCCATCCTCTTTCGCTTTCCGGATATATGGACTTACTACCTGATGATAATCCTGTATGGACTGCACCTGCCAGACCACGTTATCGCCCAGCCGCAGCATATCAATGACCTGATCGAAGCCGGAAAGCCCGGTACTTGCCCTGTTGCCGATTGACATATGAATCGTCCCCTTTACATTTATGGAAATTCAGTCTCAGACACTAAAAATATATCATAAGCCTTTCTCCCGCAATCCGCAGTCTATAGCTTTTGATAGCAAAATATCAATAAACAGGTGCATATCCGTATTGATTGAATAGACATACGTGTATATCTTTTCTTTTGCCCAGTTTCTATGTCTGTAGTCATTTCATTTAATTTCTCCTGAATCCATCTCAATGTTATGACAATATATCCATTTTAAGCGCTCCCTCCCTTAACTGCGGCAGGCTTCTATGAAAGCTTCAAATAACCGTCTGCTGTTTTCGTCATGCAAGCTGTATTCCGGGTGCCACTGCACCGCCCACACAAATTTTCTATCGGGCATATGGACAGCCTCTATTAGGCCATCCTCCGCCACAGCCATGCATACAAGCTCCCGCGACAACTCCCGGATACCCTGATGATGGCAGCTGTTTACCGCAATCGTATCCGTACCCAAGAGCGCATGGAGCGGACTCCCTGGCTCAATTATCGCCTGATGAGACGGCGAACCATAGGGTGGTTCCTGCTGGTGGCATAACGGCAGATTCCCCTTGTATTGGGCGGGCAGATCCTGATTCAGCGTTCCGCCCAGCAAGACGTTGAAAAGCTGGATGCCCCGGCAGATGCCGAAAGCCGGCTTATTCAAATCAATGACGGCTCTGGAAAACAGTAGGGATTCCATGTCATCCCGCTTACCGCAAATCGAACCGCAACAGGCGCTTTTTTCCTCACCGTACAAACCGGGAAAAATATCTTGGCCGCCGGTAAAAAGGAACCCGTCATACAACCGGCAAACCTGCCCGAGAACAGACCTGTCCGTAGACAACGGAAGCACGACCGGCAAGCCTCCCGCCTGTTCGATCCCATCCATATAGCCCGGCAACATCCAAAGACTGTCCCTCTCCTCGTCCCAAAGCGGAATCACGCCAATAACCGGCCTGCTCATTCCCAAATCCCTCCCGTGCTTATTTCTTCCAATTCCGCCAGCCACATGTCGCAAACCGCATCGCTGGGCATCCTCCAGTCTCCCCGGGGGGAAAGGGTCACCGACCCGATTTTGGGACCGTCGGGCAGACAACTCCGTTTAAACTGTTGCGCGAAAAAGCGCCGGTAATAAACCTTCAGCCATTTTAAAATCTCATCAGCTGCATACGCTCCGTCAAAGGCAATACACGCCAATTCAAATATTGCCGTGGGTCGCCGGCCCCAGCGCACAACATGATAGAGGAAAAAGTCGTGCAGCTCGTACGGCCCTATCAGTTCCTCGGTACGCTGACTGATTTCTCCTTCCCGTGGCGGCAAAAGCTCCGGGCTGACCGGCGTATCGAGGATATCGCTAAGCACCGCCGCAAGCGTATCGTCGCCGCAGGTATCCGCCACATGCCTTACAATATGGCGCACGAGAGTTTTGGGCACACCGGCGTTGACCGCGTACATGCTCATATGATCGCCGTTGTAAGTCGCCCAGCCCAAGGCAAGCTCGGACAGATCCCCGGTCCCTATGACAATGCCGTCATACTGGTTGGCCAAGTCCATCAGCACCAGCGTGCGGACGCGCGCCTGCGCGTTTTCATACACTACATCGCGCTTCTCCTCCGGATGGCCGATCTCCCGCAGGTGCAGCATTACAGAATCGGAGACGTCAATCTCCCGGCAGGATACGCCCAACGCTTCGCACAGCTTGAGGGCATTGCTTCTGGTTCGCTTGCTGGTTCCGAAACAGGGCATTGTGACGGCCAGAATCCCGGATAACGATATCCCCAGTTTCGCGAAGGCCCTCTCCGCGACAAGCAGGGCAAGGCAGCTGTCCAGTCCGCCGGAGATGCCCAATACCACCGTTTTGCAGGCCGTGTGTTGCAGCCTTTTCGCAAGGCCGGATGCCTGAATGTTGAGTATTTCCTCACAGCGTGCGTCCTTTTCCTGTTCATTACTGGGGACAAATGGGGCGGGATCAATAAAGCGTGACAGGGATTCGCACTTAGTGTCAAGTGAAAAAGAAATGGTCACATAGTCATCTGCGCGGGCTTGAAATGTATTCGTCCGCCTGCGGTCATGGGCGAGGGCCTTTAAATCGATCTCTGTCTCCACCCAGCCGTCCCCGAAGGGGGGCGATTCCTTCAGAACGGCTCCGTTCTCGCAAATTAGGTTGTGTCCGGCAAACACCATGTCGGTGCTGCTTTCTCCGTGCCCGGCGTCCGCGTAAACATATCCGCACAGCAGCCGCGCCGATTGCCCCGCGACCAGCATTCTTCTGTATGCGGCCTTGCCGACAGTTTCGTCGCTGGCAGAAAGGTTGGCGATCACTGTGGCCCCGGCCATCGCGTGCTGCGTGCTCGGCGGGCATGGCGTCCACAAATCCTCGCAGATTTCCACCGCCAGACTAAACTCCGGAAGATCGTTACAACAGAAGATCAGTTTTGTGCCGAATGGGATATTTTGACCGTTAAAATGAATTGTCTTCACGTCAGAACATGCGGGTGCAAAATGGCGCAGCTCGTAAAACTCGCTGTAATTGGGGATATGGGTTTTCGGCACAAAACCCAAGATACGGCCGCCGCAAAAAACTGCCGCCACATTGAACAGCTTACCGCCATGTGCCAGTGGAAGTCCCACCACAGCCAGAGCATGATCGTCCGCGCTTTCTTTAACCAGCATATTCAGAGCTTTTCGCGCACTTTCCAGCAGGGTATCCTGCAAAAACAAATCTCCGCAGGTATAGCCGGTGATACACAGCTCAGGCAGGCATAGGAGCCGGATGTTTTCACGAGCAGCTTTTTTTATCAGGGAAAGTATCTGCTCCGCGTTATGGGCGCAGTCGGCCACACGGATTGAGGGAGTGGCTGCCGCCACGCGGATATACCCGTCAAGCATGATTATCAACATCCTTCGGTCATAATAACAAAGACGCCCCTCCGAATTTCGGAGAAGCGCCTTTGCTTCATTAATCATATTATACGGCATATTCCGCGCAAATACAAGCTAAACAATTCTGATGCAATACTTTTCAAGCCAGTAGTTCAACTGTAAGAAATACGCGATGGTTTGCGGCGTTGTCATGAGCTGACCGTACCACGGGACGGGATTGTCACTTTGCAGCAAGGTTTCCAGAGCTTCTTTGCGCACAATCCTCAAAACCGGCGCGGCCGGATCGGCAATTACCTCCCGGAGTTTTTCGGACACCGCTCTCATATATGCCGGATGATGGGTTTTGGGGTAGGGGCTTTTCTTGCGCCACAGTACCTCATCGGGCAGCAAATCACGCATTGCCATTCGCAGCAATCCCTTTTCCCGGTTTTGGTAATCCTTCATCTCCCACGGCACCGAGTAAAGATATTCCGCGATACGGTAGTCGCAGAACGGCACCCGAACCTCCAGCCCGTTGTACATGCTCATGCGGTCCTTGCGGTCAAGCAGTGTCTGCATGAACCATTGCAGGTTCAGGTTCATCATTTCCTTCATCCGCCGCTCAAGACTATTTGCACCGGGTAGTACCGATGTTTCCGCCACCGTTTTGCGATAACGTCCATCCACATAGCCAAAAGCATCGATCTCCGCCGCAAACTCCGGCTTCAAAAAGCCCGCGCGGTAGCCTGTGGACTGCGCCCAGGGAAAGCCATCCCTCTCCCGTATCTCTTTATCCCGATACCATGGGTATCCGCCGAAGATTTCATCCGCGCATTCCCCGGACAAGGCCACGGTGACATGTTTCTTGACTTCCTTACAGAAGAGCAGCAGTGAGGAATCCACATCCGCCATGCCCGGAAGATCCCGGGCGTCCACCGCCGCATACAACGCCTCCACCAGTTCGTCGGTATCTAAAAGAATCCTGTGGTGTTTTGCTCCCAGATATCGGTTCATCCGCTCGATAAAAGCATTGTCGCTGTCCGGCTGGAATTTGCTGGCTTGAAAGTATTGCTCGTTATCCTTGTAATCCACCGAAAAGGTATATAGTTCCTTGCCCCCGTCCCGGAAATAACGGTTGGATACAGCGGAGATGATGCTGGAATCCAGTCCTCCAGACAAAAAGGTTCCGACAGGCACATCCGACACAAGCTGCCGTTCTATGGAGTCTATAACCAATGCACGTACTTTCTCTACCGTTTGCACCAAGGTGTCGGTATGTTCTTTATCCTCCAATTTCCAGTATTGCCGCAGCTTCAGACCGCCATGGTCAAAAAAGCCGCATGTGGCGGGCGGCAGTTCCTCTATCCCTTGGAAGACACCATAGCCGGGCGTCCGTCCCGGCCCGATCAGCATAATTTCCGCAATAGAATGTATATCAATTTCCGGTTCCACCAATGGATGTGCCAGCAAGGTTTTGATCTCAGACGCAAACAGGAACGCGCCGTTTTTTAAAACATAAAAGAAAGGCTTCACTCCGATGCGATCCCTTGCAATAAACAGCCGCCGTATATGCTTTTCCCATACCGCGAACGCAAAGATACCGTTCAGGCGCTCCACGCAGCCCTCTTTCCACTCCGCATAGGCGTGCAGCAGAACCTCAGTGTCAGAGTGCCCACGAAACCGGTGCCCCAGGCTTTCGAGCTCCGAACGCAGCTCCGATGTGTTATAAAGCTCGCCGTTATAAACGAGGGCATACTCATCCATCTCCTGCGTATAAAGCATGGGTTGTCTGCCGTTTTCCAAATCCACGACGCTGAGCCTTGAATGGATAAGTGCCGCGGGGCCGTCTATGTACAAGCCCTTTTGATCCGGCCCGCGCCGACGCAGGGTGCTCTGCATGGCCTCGAAAACAGGCGTTTGCTTCTCTAACGATTCTTTCCAGTCCATCATCCCAGCTATACCACACATAAAGTTTACCTCCAAAAAAATGACGCTCCTGCCAGAAGACAGGAACGCCTTTGTTCTATATATATTTTATGCGGCCGCCTCGAAAAGTTTCACCTGCAAGGAATAATTAATATTAATAGCTTGGGTTAAAAAAGCAAAAATCAAGGTTAACCTAAAGGTTTCGCCTGAAAGGCGAGGATTTTAACCCCAGTATACAGACAATAAAATTATCACGCGACTACGAGCGCGAACAGGACGAGCAAAAAGCCGTGATTGAAGCGACGCGCTGCCGGGCACACTAAAGAAAACGACCAATCCGATTTGGATTAGCCGCTTATCTCATAGCAATGGGGAAATTTGTGTGTCATTTGGCCATTTTAGATGCGCGCAGTTTTCCTGATTCTAATCAGGCTTTTACGGGCCGCTCTCAAAAATTATGCGCTTTCGCTCCGATTGTAAATTTCCCGACATTGCGAAAAGTCAGCATTATCAAAGCAGCAAAACAGCACCTCAGAAACGCTCGTATCTTTCCAGAAGAAATCACCAATTGCCCGTAGCGCGACCTGCTAACGTAAGGGGATATTCGCCGGGCCCAATACTTTCCCGCGCCAATCTCCTTTAAGATTACGATATCCCGCGCCTGGTTCGCCACCAGCTTTTTCAACCGTGCGTCCTCCTTTTCCCGCGCTTTCAGCAGTTTGCGGGGGGCACGTCAACTGCGGGCCTAATCTAAATCGTAACTATTACTCCTATTCTTCGACTTTCACCTTGTAAGTCTTGCTGAGTGGCCCATTGAACAGTTCTTTCGCAGAGCAGCCCGTGAATGCATCAATCTCGGCCTGAACGGCAGGAAGTGTCAAATCCAGATAACGGCATTTTCCGCCTTTTTCATCGGCTACGGCCTGCACGCTTCCGAATATATCAGGATGCTCCGTCAGATACTGCACATATCCCTTCAGTTTCGCAATACTGTCTCCAAGCCAATCGCCATGTGGATCGACAATCGTTCGCACGATGTCGCCGTTTGCCGTCTGCTGGAAGAAAATGAAATCAGGATACATATTCTCCCACTCGCCGTTTATGGAGTACGGTATTGAGAGCGATGCGTTCAGGTTCCTTGGCTGATTCCTGTACCACGCCACATTCAGAGAGCGGGCAAGCTCCGTCCTGACGACCTTTTTTTCAAGGTCGTTCAGCTTCAGGTATGCCCAGCCATCCGCATCGCTGATGATGTGCTTCGGATAGGCATCATACTCCTTGTTCTGGCGTGCGACGCTTGCCTGAATGCTCAACGTACGCTCGATGTACGGGCGTGTGTTCCCCTCGATGCGATCCCACTTCTCCTTGTTCTCCTCGGAGACGGCATAGCGCTGCGGTCCGTAAATATTGAGAAGGTCGTTCGTCTTATCCTCAGCCCAATCCTCCATCGCCTGAACAATCTCGATACAGGCGGCAACAGCACAGATACGGCCGATTGCCTCGGTGTCTGTCCCCAACTCGTCGTCGTCCTTGCGCTTGTTGATGTAGAACTTAATCAGATCAGACGCCCCAGCGAAAACGCTCACAGCTCGCTTATAATAGACGACCATCCTATCTGCATCATTCTCCACCAGTTCTTCGCGGTCTTCGAATGCTTTGCCCGTGAGAGGGTCGACGCGTTTGACAGATACCGTCGTATTCCTGATTTCACTGTACGATCGCTTGAATTCGGCGGGATGCTTGCGTATCTCGCCCTCAATGTTGTTATAAAACTCCTCCTTCAAACCGTTGCCCAAGTCGGAGTCACTGTCGATGTCGGACATGATAATGTCGTTGCAATCCCACAAATCGAGGAAAATATTCGGCTTGTCGTGGCATACTTGACGCGTGATGATGCTCTCGAAGCTATCCTTTATGACATCGCTGTCGACCCTCGGGATCCGCTCCAGAGCCCCAGTCAGTTCCTCCTCGGTCTCTATGACATCATCGAAATCAGGCAGTTCGAAGTCATCATCCGAAATATTGACTTCAAAATCACTTCCCGCCGTATCGGTCTCCGTTACAGAGAATTCGGTGCGGTCTTTCCTTACAACGCTTGCAGGCCGCGATGTATTACCTTCTCGCGCTCCGTCCTGCGCCTTCTTTTTCTTGAGCTTGATCTCAATGGCCTTCTTCGCATCGCCAAACCATCCAACATCCGCCGGGTTCTTGATTATGTTTGTCGTCGCTACGGCAGTGTTGTCCTCTTTGAGCCTATCCACGACCGACTCGACCGTCTGCACATCGTACTCTGGCAGATAACAGACCACCGTGTTCAACTCTTCAACGGCGTCGATACGCCTCGCCAACGGTGTGCGTATCATACGACCGATAAGCTGCGCGATATAAGTCGGGTCGCTGCGTTTTCTGCGGGAATAGATAACCTCGGCGCGGGGGCAGTCCCAGCCCGTGGATACTGCGTCCTTCGCAAACAGAACGCGAATCTCAGTCCGTTCCGCCACATCTTCAGGTGGGCAGTACGGAATCTTGCCAACAGGCGTAGTTATATCCTCATGTTCGCCGAATACATTCGCAAAGCAGTCGGAGATGTCAAGCCACGGAAGCGTCTTATGAATCTGTTTGCACAGACTGTTCAACGTCTCTTCAGAGGCTTTATCCTCGACCTGAACTACCATCAACGGGATGACGCCAGGCTTAACGCCGTGCTTCGTACAATAGTCTTTCCAGTTTTTCGACGATTGTGCCAACTTCACGCAAGCCTGCGTCAAATCCTGACGCTTCGTGTCCGCCGCCTTTTTCGGCGTGCGCAGCTCAATCGTGTCCTTGATAAGCCCAGAATCGCGAACCTCGGACACGGGCACATTAATCGAAGCCTTCATGTCGCGGTTCTTGCGCCCCCTCATAGCCTCATCGAACCGTTCCGCCGTTGCCGATACGCCGACGACATTAGGCATCGGAGGATTCTTACCCTCCTGACCGTCGATCAGCTTCGCATAGATTGTCTTATTCATGGACTCCGGCGTCGCATCGCCACCCAAGCCCCTGTGCGCCTCGTCGATGAACAGGAACAGATGGATGTCAGGGTCTTCAATCGTGTCTGCCAGCACGTCGTAGAATGTGCGACCACCCTCGGCCTCGTTCACCAGCCTGCCCCTGGCAGATAGTAGCTGCCGGTTCAGGAAGTAGACATGCCCCGGCATGAGTTTTTGATGATCCTTCGAGAACTCCGACCCGATTGCCTCCATGGCCGCTGCGTCGCTCAGCAAATCAGTCGCCTTGTCAAACCGCTTCATCGTCTGCTCGTTCAAGCTCGGACTGTCAGACAGCCACAGAATCACGGCGCGGTCATCTCCGGGGAATGTGTCGTTCCCAAAGAACAGGCCTTCGGCAACAGCCGCCGAAATCACCGTCTTTCCAGCGCCCGTGGGCGCAGTCAGCGAGACAGCCGATAACGAACCGTCCACATCGTAGCTACGGCGCATAGACTGTATCTTCTTGAGAAGCTCGTTGACGGCGGCCTCCTGAAAATCAAACAGCCTGTACTTCATCAGTCAAGACCTCCTTCCCCACAGATCTCAAATGTCCTAAGATATGTCTCGTAAAGCCTATGCACCTCGATGTTCGGAAGACGCTTGCACATGTTTGAGTATCTTCTTTGGTCGTCGGTCACGACATACACAGTCTTGATGGACGGCGTATTCTTGACCTTGTCGCAGAACTTAGATGCCTGGTTGTAATCGAACAGGACGCCGTAGTAGTCCGTCGTCAGATAACTCTTTCCGATGCGCTTGATAATCGGCCCCCTGCATCCCGCCCGCATCCAGAGAAGCGGTGCGATGGCATCAAAGGCGCGGTCGAGGCGAATTGGCCACGCGGACTCATATGTCAACTCGCAGAAGATGGCGTTCGCCTTGAAGCCATCTGACATTGGCATGTCGGAACCGAGGTAGTTGCCCTTCAGCGGAGTGCTGTTCACATCCACGCCCTCGATGGAGCACTTCGTCCTCGGCCATGTGACATAACGCGCAATGCCATGGGACTCCCAGCTCGGGTCGCCCTGACGAAGGCCGTCGGCGGTAAACTTCTTTGCCTCATCCGCCGAAACCTCGTTGTTCGTCACGCAGATGCAGCGGCGGTGACCGCCGTCTTCGGCATTAAGCAAATTCACAGCATGTAACGTCGTACCTGAGCCAGCAAAAAAGTCGACGATGAGAGCATTTGGCTTATGTCGAACAAACAAATCAAGACAATCTTTTACCGCATATAACGATTTCGGGAATATGAATCTCTTATCAATCAAAATTGAACGAATAAGGTTTGTTCCATAATCGCGAGCACTATGTTCCTTAATACGCCAGTTAGTAGGCGGCATCTGCTCTTTATCAGCAATATAATGGGCAATTATAGACCCATCATTAGCATGTCCATCAACAACAAGTTTTCCTGACATAATATCGTCAATGGTGCCTGAACGCAAATATAAAATCGGATACTTCTGTTCGGTTTTTTTATTTAGCTTGCTTGCTTTGAGATATCCATTCTGTAACAAACATTCAGCCGCGTCATTTTTAACGCACCAGTTCATTTCAGTTCCATCATCTCTCAGGGGAAATACTGCCATACAGCCAGGAACCGCAGGAACGGAATGTCTGTCCACATCTGGTGTAATAGGCTCGCCAATCTTCTCAATCTTCAATGTCTCCGTATTCACATATATCGGATAAAACTGAGCCTTTCCTCCCTTCGGCTGCCCACGTCTTGATGCTAAATCACCACGTCGGAAAGTTTTCCAAAATGATTGCTTAGTTGTATCGCTATTAACAACTATTCCAGCAGGGTGCGCATCTCCAAACATCACAAAAAAGATGTATTCATCAACACGATTAAATTCATTTAATCTTTGATTCCCATAAGGGTTAATTACACTACTCACCATCTGAAATCTTGCTTCAGGAAAAGTCTGTTCGAGCAGTAATGCTAATCTCATATATTCTTTTTCATCAATCGTAACAATAAGCACACTGTCCTGCGGGTTCAGCAACTGCTTTGCCAGCTTTAAACGGCGCTCCATGAACGCCAGCCACTTGGAATGCCTGTACTGGTCGTTGCTGTCAACGTAGTTGTTGTTATACTTCCAATCCTTCGCACCTGTGTTATATGGTGGGTCAATATAGATGCAATCCACCTTGCCTGGATAGCAGTAAGCCAGCGCCTCAAGCGCATGATAGTTCTCGGCGTTGATGACCATGTGATATGGGTCATCGGGATTGCCGCGCTCAATGCAGTCGATTTCCTTCAGCCCAGGATAGATTACATCCCGATAGCTCACCATTGTCACGATGTCAACAACAGGAACGGTCTTCGCTTCCCCATTACACTCAATCGTCGTCTCTTCGCCGTTGATTTCCCTCACTACCCAAGGGATGCTATCCTCATCTTTTTCCTCCTGACCCCTGCCAGGCAGAACGTTCACCGTATCGCCAACAGCGGGCGTCTTCGTATACAGACGAACCGCCTCCGGCAGATTATGTTCAAAAACCAGACCATAGGAATGGCTTTTCACATACTTCTTCAACTGCCGAGAAAACTCAGGATTGAGTTTCTCGATTTCTAAAATGATCTCATGGATATTCGCCATCTACTCGGCCACCTCCTCAAAATGTTCCGCAATCCATCTGTGAAGGCTTACGGCAATCGTCGTACCTTGCCCTGCTGCCATCATCATCAGCTCCTTCTCGTCGCTTACAATCCAAGACGAGGAGAACATGCTGCGCTGCTCATCCACATTAGAGCCCGGGGCGGCGATGTCGCCCAATCCTCGTCTTAGTTGCTGTCGGTTCGGAAACCGCTTTGAATACGGGAATGGGCGAGTTCTCCATGTCGCGGCCGTATACTCGGATAATTTTATCCAGATAGCTTTTATCGGTGAGCTGCTCGATGGACTCATTCAAACCTAGACGGGTTTTGGCCTGTAGAATTATGTTTTGAGCATATTCATCATCGTTTAGAATCTCTTTGCCTTTGAGCCTATCCGTTACGTTTGTGATAGCCAGGAACTCCCAATGGCAATATGCCAGCTTCTCATTTATCTCTATAAATATTTCATCGCTGTTTTCATCTGGGACATGTTAGAAGTATTATAACAGATAAACTCAAACTTGCATATGATAATGTTTATAAATGTGCCGAAATATGAAAGCCGTCGGATACGTTCTTGGAACAGTATCGGACGGCTTTTCGCTTCCTAGTAGTTCACAAGACTAAAACTTTGGGTAGAGATGCTTGAGTTTGATGCGGGCATCCATGGTAGAGAATTGCCAATCAATAGGACGAGGAGAGGCGGCTTTTGAAGCAGCCCAAGCAACAAGCTCGTGATTCAAAATTGCCAACTCTGAAATACGGCGGCACAGACATTGTCTGGAATGTAGTTTGCTTATCACGACCGATTTTTTCCCGTTACGCTTCTACAAGTTTGCGTAAAATCTTATCCAGCAAGCTTTCCCCGTCTTCTCCCGGCTCCTTCCATAACCGAAAGTGATAGTAGACATTTTGCCATTTCGGAAAATCATATGGCAGTGATCGCCACCGGCATCCTTCCCTTAGGACGTATAGAATTGCGCAAAATATCTCGTATAACCCGTGCTTTCGCGGCCGTGTTTCTTTTTTCGCTGTTGCCAACTCTGCCGCTATCTCGCTAAATTGCTCTCGCGTTATGTCACTTGGATATGCTTTTCTCATACTCTTAGTTTATCATTTCTCAGCTGCTTTGTTAAGATACTAAACAGGTTCTAAGAAATTAAACATCGAACAAAGTCGGGCGATATTTGATGCCGTTTCACCCATAAGAGACATTATACAACGTGAGTTCGACGGAATCAGACCAAATCGAGGAGGACGGAAGAAGAGCGGTCGATATGCAAAGAAGGCTTGTTAGGCAGGAAAGAATAAGCAACTAAACCAGAGACCAGATTGACCAGGAAATTGAGCTGGGAACGATGTCTGGAATGCTCAATCTGACAGATATTTTTCAGGAAATCATTGACCGACTCAATAACAGCGCGCTTTCTGAGCAGGATTTTGTCGGAAAAATCCATTAGCATGTTCTTCATGTTCTTTTTGAGCTTGGTAAACAACGTAATGCCTTTGTCAAAGAGGTGATGAAACAGCTTGGCAGACAGATAGCCCTTGTCGCCAAACAGCTTGCCGAACAAATCTTTGGACAGGTGATCGATCAGGGAAAAATTGCGGTCATCCACATTGCCTGAAGTCAGGCAAAAGGTGATGATTTCCCCCATATCGTTGATTACCAGATGGAGCTTGAAGCCATAAAACCAGCCGGTAGAGCTCTTGCCGCGGGCTGCGACACCGTCAAACACTTTGTGGGAATAGATGCGGCGGTTGTGGCAGACATCCAGAGTGGTGGAATCAATGAAACTGATTCCGGTGCACTTGCCAGCCCTGCACTTCATCATGTATACGGTGAGTGGTAAAAGGCTGATCCGCATCAGCTCCACGAATCGGTTGTAGCTGACCAGATGGGGAAAGCAATCCCGCAGCTGCTCGCTCACATAGCTTTTGTAATACCATTTGAAGGTTCTGTACTGGGACAGGTGAAACAGGATCACGATGGTCATGATTTCCGACAGCGCCATGCTGGATTTTGGGAAAAAGCCTTTCTTCTCGCTGTTTGCTTCCAGTAAATGCTCCTTGCAATAGGCTTCGAAGCCTTTACAAAACTCGTCTACATCACAAAAGATCGCCAATATTATTTCCCGCATAAAACTCAGCCCGCTTTCTGTTTATGGTTGCTTGTCACTTCCATTTTAACAGTTCCGCTGGTTGGGTTTTATCTTGCGAATTCCGTCGAACTCACGTTATACAACAAAAATCTCCAATTGGAAAGATTTACTTGTTAGAAGAAAAGGTTTGTCCATGGTCTGGTTTCTGTACATTTTCTACCCGTCTAGATCGACGTTCTTTTTCCATTTGTATCGCTGCAAACACATTCTCCTCGACAATCGTCGGATTGTTGTTCTCATATAAATATCTGGTTTTCTGGCCAAAATTTCGAACTTGTTTTTTACCCTGCGTGAATGTTTTTTGCAGCAGGACACGACCAGCATATTTTTCATTCGAGAGAATCTTGCCAATAGCCTGGCGACTCCATCTTTCTTTTCCAGTCGGGGAGAGGATACCTTGCTCGGCCAATCCATCCGCAATCTTTCCCAAACTGTCACCGGTAAGGTAACGCTCGAAAATCCAGCGGACTATTTTTGATTCGGTTTCGTGCATAACAAGACTTCCGTCATCACCTTTGATGTAGCCATCGGTGTGTCATTCAATAAGAGCATGGCGAAATTGGGGAGCGACCTCCGCAAGCCCGATTTTACCAATGTCATTACGAGGGAGAATTTTAAAGAGATTGTCTGGCCGCTGCCTGTATCCGATCTGTTGTTTGTCGGCCCGGCTACCACAAAAAAGCTGCATAACAGGGCAATATATACAATCGGTCAGCTTGCACAGGCGGATCCCGATTATATCCGGCGCTATTTGGGGAAACATGGCGCCCTGTTGTGGCAGTACGCCAACGGGATTGACAATGAGCCGGTCACCGTTACCGGAAGCAAGCGGGAGATTAAGTCGGTAGGGAATTCCACAACAACTCCCCGCGATCTGGTCACGGCTGAAGATATACGCGTCACCACCATGCTGCTGGCTGAAAGCGTGGCGGAGCGCATGAGGGAAAAGCACCTCCGCTGCCGTGTGGTGCAGGTATATATCCGATACTCCGATTTGGCGTCCTGCGAGCGTCAGGAACAGCTCCCTTTCCCTTGCTGCACGGCGCAGCGGATCGGGGATACCGCGACATTGTTGATCCTGGCCAACTGGACGGGGCATCCGCTCCGCAGTATCGGCGTCCGGGGCTGCAATTTGATTACGGATGAATACCCGCAATTGTCGCTAATGCCGGAAATACAGGCGGAGCAAAAACAGGAAAGCCTTGAAACCGCAATGCAGGACATCCGGCGGCGCTTCGGACATTTCAGTATACAAAGGGGCATTATGCTGGCCGACCGGCCTTTATCCAGCCTTGACACCCGGCATAAGGCATCCGCTCATACAGTAGCCTTTTACAGGGGGGAGAATTAGCCTGTGGTGTACGATTTGGTTGAGAAGCGGAAGCGGACGGATGTAAAGGTTCGTGTACAGTGGGACGAATACGGGAATATCGTTCCCGAGAAGATTTATTGGCGGGACGGAAGGGCGTTCGACCTTCGCGTAATCAGCAAGCAGAACCGTCCGGCGGCAAAAGCAGGGGGGATGGGGGTGCGCTACACCGTTGCCGTGTCGCACCAGGGTGTAAATCTCAATACCACATACCTGTTTTTCGAGAAGGGCGCGAACCCGGAGGTCTGGTTTGTGGAGGAAGTCATTCTATAGACGGAGCAAGGGGATACCCCTCGCTCCGTCCCTGCTCCGTTGTTGATTAGAAATATTAATTGACAAAACCCCCCCCTTTTTCGTTCTGTTATTACAAATACTTATTGACATTTTTCTGCTTTTACCATCGCGCATTCCAAAAGAAACGGCTATCGCAATCAATCAATCGAAATAATTACTGACATAAAATAGTGGATACTCACGCTGCTAAACGGTTTTTACGGAATTTTGCACATCTCATAGGTGTCATTAATTATTTTTATTGTCAGTAACTATTTTCGTTGTCAACAATTATTTTAATTGTCAATAAATATTTTCACTTTACACCGTCAGATCCCGATCACCGTCCAGATAAATTGGGGCGCGACGAGCGAAAAAACGAGGCACACAAAAAGGATCGCGGGCGCGGCCCACTCAAACTGCCCGTGTTTGCGATAATCAAAATATGCACTGGCAACTTTCACAAAGAAAGCGACCACCAGAATTAAACTCAAAGCGGGGAAAACGACTTTATTAACAACATCCTTGATCTGCGTTTTGGCGCTGTCCCATGTGCTTTCAATGGCGCCGCTGACATTTCCGGCAGTCGCAAACGCCGGCACAGTCAGAAGCGCGACAACCAGCACCACGACAATAACAGCAATGATCTTCTTTTTCATACGCAAGTATCCTCCTAAAATAGTTATGGTGCGGGAGCGTTAATCCCGCGCCTGTTTTCTTTTTTCTTCTGCGGTTACATCCCCATGGCCGGAGCGGACATCTCCGGCGCGGGTTGTTCCTGCTGCCGGTTCTGCTGCTGGACAGCGTCCCGCATCTGTTCCAGGGTTTGCTGATACTGCCCGAGCACCGCCTGATTAATCTGATCCCGGAATGCCTTGCTGACCGGGAAGCAGACCTCCCGGAATTTTCCCTGGCTGTCCTTGTAGCTGGGCATCGAAACGAACAGCCCTTTCTCGCCGGACACCACCTTGAGACCGTCCACGGCGAAAGCCCCGTTTATGTTCATGCTGGCATAGGCCATGAGATTGCCCTTGTTGACAGGCCGGATGCGGACATCCAGCTCCATGGGCGGCATTTGCCGCGCGGTGGCCGGAGCCTGGGCTTGATCCTGCTCCTGTGATGCGGGGGCTGCTTTTTGTTCTTTAGGCATAATCAATTCCTCCATATTTATAAAAATTCAAGTCCATAAATCCAATTGATCTTCGTCGGTCTGTTCCTGTGCCCTGTCCGACAGCCACCAGTCAAGCCACGATTCGGCGGTTTTGCCGAAGTTCAGCAGGGTCATGCCCGATTGCTTCCGGATATCCAGTATCCTTTGAAATGTGCGCAGGTACAGTTTCCGAAACCCAGGCCACCTCGCCAGCTCCTGCCTGCGCCCGGTTTCCCGCGCCATTGGGCAGGCTATGCATCCAAGCCGGTGAAAATTCTCCCGGTACAAACAGCATTGCTCCAGCTTCACATCGCGGGAATAATTCCAAATATCCTCGTTTGTCCAGTACACAATGGGGTTGAACCGCTTTTCATGGTCACGGTAGCAGGTTTCAAAGGTACGGCGGTTCTCATCGTCATCAAAGGACAGGAGGATGCTTTTATTCTGTTTCCCCTGCGAGATTTCCAGCCCGTCACGGTTTAGGGCGCGGCCCACGCTTTCCCTTTTGCGGACGCCGAGGGAGATGAGGCTGCCGCCCTGCTCCGCCGTCCTCGACTCCTTCAAGGTCGCGCAACAGTAGCGGATGGTGCGCAGCGGCGGAAATTTCTTATGCTCCATCAGCTTCCACATACTCTGTGTGTACATAACGTCGTAGGTAAGGTATCCGAGGTCATGGTAGTCTTGGAAGTTCCGGCGCTGGAAGTAGACCAGCTCCGGCGGATCGATGCCGGTGATGTTGTGAAGATAGAAGTGCTTCACGCCTGCGCGCCGGAACAGATGCCCCAGCACTCTGGAATCCTTGCCCTCACTGGTGCAGACGCAAAACCCGCGGGGATCCAGCTCCAGCGCGAGGGCTTCATAATACCGGATCTGCTTGACGGCCTCATCGTCCGGTTGTCCCCGGAACAGGGATGTTTGGTATTCGATGATTCCCCGCCCCCTAATACTGCATTGTCATGGTCATGCCCTGCTCCGGTGCCGCTTCAAACACCACCGGCTTCAGGGCGAAGGTGTCTATATAAAAGCAGCGGCTGACGGTGGGGTTATACAGCTCCAGCACATCGGAGCGGGTCAGGGGATGCCCTTTATAGCCGTCCGGAGGGGAATCCCGCAGCATGCGGTAGACCGTTTCGGGATCATCGCTGCCGACGTCGCCGTCGAACACCAGCCGGTAATCTTCCGGATGAATACCGCCATGTCGGGCCAGCAGCTCCTGATAGCCGACGAACCGCATGGTGGGGTCAATCTCCGGATTTAATTGATATACCCGCGCCCTGCGGATGAGGTGGGCGCTTGCCACCAGCGCATCCCGCTCCAGCTTTTTGGCGAGACCGGACTGGAATTTGAGGCTTTTGCTCCGGGGCAGCAGAAAGCGGTTGACCTCAAGGATTTGATACGCGCTGTCGACTACAGCGTCCCCCTTTCGGATAGTGCCGACGGGCCGCCCAAACAGCAGAATTCTGCCCTGTGTGTCGATGCTGATTTTTTCCTCCCGCCGGACGGGCTCCGTTTGTGCCTTTGGCATAGCCGTTTTTCACCGCCTTTCCTTCCCAGCTATTCTTCTGCATCATCGTCCTCTCTTTCCCGCAGGCTCTGTCCGCCAGACAGGCTCTGTCCGCTGTAGCGGTAAGTGCCCAGGTCATTGTCGAACACGAGACCATGATCGGCGGCGCTGGTGGCGAAGATATCAAAGGCCAGCTCATAGGCCGCCGGGCTTCCCGGCTCGGGGATGTACTCGTAGGTCTGCTCCCCTCGCTGAAATTGCACCATGCCTCCGTCCTTTCCCACATCGGAGCTGGCCCACAGGTAATCGACGGTCAGGCCGTCCGCCGGACGGAGCCCGTCTGCCGGGAACATCATGGAGAGCTTTCGCATCAGCTCCCGCACATCACCGGCCAGGGTGTTAAATTCGATGGTATCACCGCCGTCGTAGGTTTCCACACTTTCTTCGAGGCCAAGCGCGTTTGCGGTCACGCCCCAATGCTCCTTGCACCAGGCTTCCCGGCTGGTTTCATTCCCCCTTGACGCCCACAGGGGCATTGGGGTAATATGATTAAAGTCGATGCTGCCGGGGCCGAAGTCCGGATGCTGGATGACGAGGATGACCTCGCGCACAGCTTCACCGGAGCCCTGTAAATTCAGGATATTTTTGTAGGTATATGCCATGGAATCTCTCCTTCCAAAAGGTGAGCGGCTCCCACTGCTGTGGAAGCCGCTAATAAAAAGTTTTTTTCCAATTAGAATCCCGTTTTCGGCAAATCGCCTCTGGGTTTTCCGAGCGCGATGGTGATCCAGATGTCCTTTGCCGCGACAGACTTGTCGCCCGTCCTGCCGCCAACGTCGGTATTGTTTACAATGCGGTACCCGTCCGGCAGCGTTGCCAGCGTGGTGACCACGAACACGGGCGCGGTATCCTCCTTAAATCCCGCTCCCACCGTTCCAAATTCGAAGCGGATATTGGTGATATACTCGTCCGACGCCAGCTTTAGCACCGAGGGGGAGCAGTCCAGCGTATGGCTCGTTTTGCTGGACAGATTCGCCGCCAGCGTCTTGTAGCCGGATTTAAGATTGGTCTTATAGGTCACTTTGTAGGTTAACGATTCGCTCCACGTCCCGGTGTGGATGGTTTTCAGCCGCACGGCGTCGGTGGGGAGTTGGTCATGCCAGTAAAATTCGTCGAGGCTTACGTTGCCGGTGTTGGCGATGTTTGAGAAATCATAGCGCATCTCATCGCCGGCAACCACCTCCACGTTGCCGCGCTTCTCCACAGTGACGGATATATCCATCGGGCTGTTCAGTACCTCGAAGCGCACAACATCGCCGTGGAGCTTCACCTCGGCATAGAACACCTTGCCGTCCGTGAAGTAATACTCGGGAGCCTCCACTTCTTTGATGCCATAGGTTCCGAGCGGCAGGGCCTCCGTTGTGGCGATTCCGCGGCTGTCGGTGGTGATGGTGTCCACCACGTTCAGATCCTTGTCGTACACATCGAACACCGCACCCTCCAGCACCGCCCCGGCCTTATCCTTGGTGATAGGGTTATCCGCGTCGGACTTTTTCACAATCTGGATTTGACCGCGCTTGGGCTGGTTCTCGATGACCACCTCGGTGGTTTCACCGGATTTGACCTCAATCGTGCGCACCTGATCGTCGAGGACATAATTCGGATCGGTCTTGGTTTCCTTGAGCTTGTATTTCCCCGCCGCGATTTCGCGGGGCAGCTCAATGACGCCGTTATTATCGGTGGTATACTCCCCGAGCAGGTTATTCTTCCAGTCATAGAGCAGGAATGTCACGCCGGGGATGGGCTTGCCGGTTTCGGAGTCGACCTTGCGGATGCGGAGCGTCGCCATGGGGGTGTTCTTGACTTCAATGGTTGTGGTTTTTCCCCATTGTAGCAAAACCTCGCGGACGGTGGCATCCAGTTGGTATCCCGCTTTTGCCTCAACCTCCTGACAGTAGTAGGTTCCCTCGTCCATGCCGGTGAGGATAATCTGCCCGAGGGAGTTGGTGGTGAATATGCCGATTTCACGATGGTATCTGTCCATTAGACGGAACCGCACTCCCTCCAGAGGCTGGAGCGTGTCCACGTCGATCTTTTTCAGCACGAACACAGGGTAGGGCTGGTTTTGATATTCCACCACGTTCAGTTCGCCGGTTTTGACCTCCACGTTGCGGGGAACGGTATCCGGCTTGTAGCCGGTGAGTCCCTTGACCTCGGTGACAACATACCAGCCCGCGTCAAGATTGGGGACGAACACAAGGCCAACCTCGTCGGTGGTATAGCTGCCGACAAGCCGCCCATCCAGTTCAGTGACCTTAAACTCCACGCCTGCCAGCGGTTCCCTGGTGACCGCGTCAACCTTTTTGATCTGCAGGCCGGACAGGGGTCTGTTGGTAAATTCCAGAACAGCCAGTGTTCCTTTCTTGATCTGGATATTCTGCGGGGTGCTGTCCAGTACATACCCGGCGATGGTGGCTGTTTCGTAGGCGGTGTACCAATCCGGCTCCAGATCGGACACGGCAAAGTAGCCGCCAGCGCCGGTAACATAATCGCCGACATATTCGCCGTTCATTTTGGTCACGCGGAATTTTACGCCTTGGAGCGGCTCGCCGGTCACCGCGTCCAGCTTCCGCACTTGCAGGCCGGAGAGCTTGGTATTCGTAAATTCCAATAACACATGGTCGTTCCAGACAAGCTCCACATCCCGAACATTGGAATCCAGCAAGTAACCGGGCAACGACGCGGATTCATAAACTTGGAACCATCCAGGCTCCAGATCGGGAACATCGATCAAACCGTTGCTATTGGTGGTAAACTCGCCGATAGTCCTGCCACCCTTTTCGCGTACCACAAACTTGACGCCTTCCAGCGGCTCGCGGGTCTGTGCGTCGATTTTGGAGATTTGGATGCCATTGAGGGGCTTGTTCTCGAACGTAACCTCGGCGGGCTGGTTTAGCTTTAGCTCCACAGTTTTCGGCGTGTCGTTGAGAATATATCCCAACGGGCTTTTTGTTTCACGGACGGTAAAAAATCCGGGTTCGACGCCGGTTACTGTGATGAAGCCGTTGCGCCCGGTTTTGTACTCTCCGACATATTCGCCGTTCACCTTCGTCACGGTGAACACCGCGCCGGGGAGCGGTTCGCCTGTTTTCGCGTCGATCTTTTTAATAATGATTGGGTTCTTAGGCGTGTTGAGAAATTCGACGGTAGTCAGCTTCCCCCATTCCACAAGGGCCTCTTTTTCTTTGTCTGCGATGATATATCCGTCCCTGCCTTTGGTTTCGGTAATAACAACAAGACCGGGGTCGACATTCTCCAGATAGATTTCACCATTCTCATCGGTGGTAAATTCCCCGATTGTCTTGCCGTTTTTGTAGGCGACGCTGAATGTAACATACTGGAGCGGCTGCTTGGTAACGCTGTCCAGCTTGACGATCAAGAGAGAGGGCTTGTGGCGGTTGGTGACAGTGATCTTCGCGTCCTCGCCGGGATTAAGCTGGATATGGTGCGGGGTCTGATCCAAAATATATCCGTCTTTTGCCTTCTGCTCCACGACGGTTACCCATCCGGGCTCCATATCTTTAATGACGGCAGTACCGTCCGCGCCGGTGGTGACGTCCTGGTACTCCATCGCGCCGCTCTTTGTAACGCGCAGCACAACGCCGGAGAGCCCCTCGCCGGTCTGCTCGTCTATCTTTTTAATGGTGAGCGACGGCTTCTTATCGTTGCTGATTTTGACGGTGGTGGTCTTACCGGGCAGGAGCTCAACGGTTTTGGGGGTGTCGTCCAGCACATACCCTGTGGGGCTGCGTACCTCGGTGACGGTGTACCATGTATCAGTCAGCCCGTTCACGACGGCGGTTCCGTAGGTATCCGTCGTTACCTCGACATAATCTCCGCCATCCCTGGGCGCTACTCGGAACACCGCGCCGGAGAGCGGAAGCCCTGTCTTTTCGTCGATCTTCTCGATGACGAGGGTGGGCTGCTTGCTGTTGTTTACCACCAGCTTTGCCGTTTCTCCGGCGATCAACTCAATGTCGTGGACGGTGGAATCCAAAAGGTAACCGCTGGGGGAGCGGATTTCCGTCACCTGATACCATGTTTCCTCCAGATTTTCCAGCAGCACGGTTCCGTCCGCGCCTGTGGTCACCTCAACATACTCCGCGCTGCCGCGCCCGGCAACTCTGAACACCGCGCCGGGGAGCCGGATGCCGGTGGCCTCGTCAATTTTGGTAATGAGCAGCTTGGGTTTAGGCATATTGCGGAATACGACATTCAAGTTCCCCTCAATGGCCTCTGGTTTGATGAGGACGGTCTGTGAAGGATTTTCCTCGTCGATAAAGTACCCAAATGGCGGCTGTGCCTCGACGATGGTATAATATTTGTTTGATTCAAGGTTCTGGACGATTACAATACCGTTTTCATTGGTCACAAAATCGCCGAGAAACTTGGTTGTTTCGGCGGCGGTTCCCCCGTAAAGCTTGAACACGGCTCCCTGCAAGCCGTGTCCATAGGCCGCGTCAACCTTTTTAATGGTGAGGCCCGTCCAGGGTTCGTTCTCGAATGTGACGGTGACCGGCTCGTTGCTGCCGTCGTAAACGGATACCGTATGGACTACATCGGTTCCGAGGTAATACTGGGGCGGGGACTGTTCCTCTATACGGTACTCACCGGGGATCATGCCCCCAAAAACGGCTTTACCATCGGCGCCGGTGGTGACGGTATATACCATGCCGCTCTCATAAGGCGTGGTATGGGAGCGGAGCAGGGTGGCCTTGATGGTGGCTCCCGCCAGAAGCTGCCCGGTCTGGGCGTCCTTCTTGTAGACGATGATATCAGCTTTTTTATCGTTGCTGATGTCTACAACCTTGTGTTCGCCCTTTGCCACGACCACCTCCCACATGCTGACGGAGCCGATGACATATCCGGCGGGTGCTTCCAGCTCCTCAATAATGAGGGTACCTGCGGCCGGCAGATCAATCACGATTGTGCCGGTGGAATCGGTGGCAAGCGTCCACACTTGAGCTGAGACATTGGGATCTGCGTATCTGATCCGGAATTTGGCTCCATTAAGCGGAATTCCATAACTGCCCTTTTCATACTTGTAGATAGTCAGGCTGCATGGCTTCGGTTGGTTTACGAAGGTGAGGGTGGTCTCCCGGTCACCTTCGATAAAATCGGTATACTCCTGCACCATCGGGGGATCGAGGGATGTTTCCGCGCTCTCGGTGACCTCCGCCAGCACCTCGCCGGTTTCGATGTTGGTAGTAGTCGTGGTTGTCGTGGTTATCGTGATGGTTGTGGTCGTAACTTTCGTTATCCTTGTATATGTCGGATGCACGATTGCCGTCTGTGGCGTGGGATCGCCGATATATCCGTCCGGCGCGCGCACCTCGGTAACCGTGATGGTCGCGGGCTCATGATCGCCGCGGGGATGGGTATATGTGAACAGGCGGGAGCCGTTATATACCTCAAACGCGCTGTCGCCGCCTGTTTCGCCGTTGGCGAACTGAATATGGATATTGAAGATCGCGCCGTCCAGCGACCTTGCCTCATGATCCCGCTTTGCGATTGTGATCTGGCCTATCGCGTCGGAATATTCATAGATAGTATCCGTCCGAATCTCGGAACTGGTCGAGGTTGTGGTGACGGTTTCGGTGGGCGGAATATCATCACCAGGCTCCTCTGGGGTTTCAGGTGTTTCCGGCACATTTGTTTCAGCGGGCGTGACGATTTCCTGCCCCGCGTCTCCGCTGATCCAGAACAGAAGCCCGGAGCCGGTAGCGGTGCCGTTTTTAAGCGCGGTGTAGTTTGACTGATAGCTGGTACCCGCAATAATCTGGCTGTACAGGCCGATGTCGCCGTACAGGGATTCCCACACAAGCACCTGTGCCGCCACATAGTCCGCGTTAGTTTTGGAGGAGGCCATAAAATTGGCGATATACCGCGCGGTGGCGCTATTCCCCTCGGTAGCTTCCCCGGCTGTATATGTACCGGAGCTCACCATCTTCCATATCTGCGTGCAGAAAGCGTCCTGGCCGTTGATCTTCATGCGGTACATAATGGATCCGTAGGCGCTGCCGACGCCGGGAACAGTCACATTGTAGGAATTGATGGATATGGTGGTATGGGTGACGCTGCCGGTAGTGGCGCGCAGCATGGGATTGCTCCCGGCAAGGCGCAGGTTATTGAGCCGCTGCTCCATGATCGCCAAAATTTCGGCGTCAGACAGTTCCCCGGACATTCCCAAGGTTCCCGATGTGTCCTCCAGGGCATTCCGCTCAACTTCAGGTTCGTCCGCCGGATCGTTTGACTGCTCATCCGGGGAATCTGCCGGCTCGTCCGATTGCGACGCGGTATCAGCGGGGGAATCCGCGCCGGATTCCGGCGTTTCCGTGTTTTCCTCTGCCATCCCCGTGCCTGATATCTCCCATGCCTGGGCGAGATCAAAGGGGGAATCCACAGCGGCGTAAGCGGGAATTGTAAACGTAATCATCATAATTACGGCCAGAAAAAGAGAAAGTATCCTGGTATGGTATTTCAAACAGTATCATCCTTCCGTTCTTGAACACAAATAAGCCACGGCATATATGAAGCCGTGGCTTAGTGTCAAAGTATTCAGTTGTATTTTTGTTTTAGGGCCGGTAGAAAATCTGCACCGCGAAAATCTCACCTTGCTCTGAGACCGCGCATCCTATGCCGGTCTCAGTGTAGTCCTCTCTCAAAATGTTGGCACTGTGGCCTTCCGAGTTCATCCAGCTTGTCATCCGGATATCCGCCGTGGGGCCGCCTTGACCGGCATTTTCGCCATAGTTATAGTTCCTATCAATGCCGAGTACTGTAAACCACCGCGATCCGTCGGGACGTATATGCCCTTGCCCGTTAACATAAAGGCTGTTTACAGAGGCGCAGTCCAGCGCGCGGGTGATCGCCGCTTCGTCCAGGGTGCTGTCGCGTTCCAGCGGCCCCCCTCCCACCTTTTCACGCTCCCTGTTCACAAGCTCAAATATCCTGTCGGCGTAGGCGGCGAGGTCTTGCCCGGTAAATCCGGAGGGCGCCACAGTCACCGCGCCGGAGTCCGGGGTGCCGGGATAAAAGGTGAACGTGCCCGCTGACGGCCCCAGCGTGAGATTATTCAGCCGATCCTCCACATATTTTTGTTCCTCGCCGTATTGTCCATTGCCTTCCGCCGCGAATGCCGTGACCGAGCTCCCTGCCATGACCGCCAGTGTCATCATACCGCATGACATCGTTTTCTTCATCCTGTTTTTCATATTGCAGTGCCTCCTTTTAGCATATTCTATCAACGCAAGTATGCCATATGATATGGCTCATAGCTATTCACCAATACCAATAAGGAAGCGGCTAATCCTTTGGCGGTTTTATATCGGTTTCGATGATATCCTCCGGCTCCTCTGCGCTCCGGACGATCTCAAAGATTTTCTGTGGAGCGGGGAGCTCGCCGCCTGCCGCCAACCATCCGGCAGCAAAGGAGATTCGCACCATGGAGAACAACGCGTTCTGTGCCTGATCGTACTCCCTCCGGTCAAGAAAATCCCCTTATTCGCAGGAAAAAGATATTCTGATTATTGCAAAAACACAGTGAAAATATGATTGGCATCGTGATGATCCGTGAAATCATCAGAATAATTTTATTAAGCCAAACCATATAGCT
>Ga0153996_1000081_pt1 | contig 58495 bp, 54 predicted proteins | sample TSNC080MetaG_FD_104728 | JGI IMG/M metagenome (GOLD analysis project Ga0153996, IMG submission 104728) | Attine ant fungus gardens microbial communities from North Carolina, USA - TSNC080 MetaG | ecosystem: Host-associated > Fungi > Mycelium > Unclassified | place: USA: North Carolina, Lumber... | reverse complement strand
CCATTCATCCTGGCGGAAGCCGATACGGGGGAGTTCATCTGTTTTGAACTTCTGGTACTTCGGGGAGTGGGAATCATCAAAAGCCCACTGTCTGAGTGGGAGATATCTGCAAATAAAATTTAGGAACCAGCGGATTTGTTGGTTCTGGTATTGAATGATGTTGAGTAAACAGGTTATAATATCCATAAGCAATGAACTCCTTTTTGGGTTGTGTGTAATTGGGTATTGGTACTTACATTATTCACCAAAAAAGGGAGGTCATTGCATTTTTTATTGAAAAAATGGCATAACCCTTGAAAATATAAGGTTTGAAAAAAAAATTGGTAGTTCTATTTGACACTACCTAGGTATATCTTATGAAAAGCGGCACAATAAAAAATAGAGTTATTTGGGTTGTAGGAGCGGTTGTAGGATTGAGCATATGTTTTTTATTGTGCAGGTATGCTTTCTTTTGGCTACACGGAATGAAGCAGTGGCCCTTCGCTTTATTTGTATGTGGGCTAATTACAATAATTATTGGCGCAATTTTTGGTGGTCGGAAAATAATGATTTGCACAGTCATTGCATATATCTTTGGCTTTATGTTGGGAATGCTGTTCAATATGGATATCCTTGATCAAGGGGATGGACGCTTAAACAACGCATGGATAATATGGACAATTTCATTTGCTATAATTATTTTTATAGGTGTAATTTGGGAATTGGTGAGCAGACGCATGAAAAAAAAGAAAGCGTCAGAGGCGCAGGAAAAGCATTATTTTTGATTCGTAACAGTTTTCAAGGATATATTGACGTAAAATTGTATAAAAATGGGGAATACTAAAACTTTAATAATAATTCAGGAGGGATTATAAGTGGTTATTGTTACAACAGATTTTATTACAGGGCATGAATTAGAAACCATTAGACTGGTTAAAGGCTCCTGCATTCAAACGGTTCATGCGGGAAAGGACATTATGAACAGTTTCAAAACGTTGGTTGGAGGCGAACTAACTTCCTATACTGAAATGATGAATAAGGCCAGAGAAATCGCTACAGAAAGAATGATTGAGGATGCGAAGCAATTAAATGCTGACGCCATTATTTGCGTTCGCTACGCTACAAGTAGCGTTATGCAATCAGCCGCCGAAGTCACTGTATTTGGCACTGCTGTACGATATGGAAAGTAATTTTTATGGGTCTGAAAATGCAGGGTATTATAGGCGTATTACCAATCCATCATCGAATCGTTGTTTCAGACTTTTCAGAAAAGGCGTAGTAAAATTTTTACTTTTAATAATTTTGGCAAGCAGTTAAGATAGTCCATGCAAAAACATGATAAAGGAGCAGTTAACATGAAAAAAGAAAGTAAAAAGAACACAGGCGAAAAAAAGATACAAGTTGGAATTAGATTAGGTAGGAAAGATTTTGGTGATACAGAATTTCGAGATAGCCTAAATAAACTAGATAACAACTTGAAGGATATAGACACTAGCTTAAAGGATATAGACACTAAACTTAAAAAGCTTTAATCATCATACTATGGTATGTGCTTTCAAGATGATAATGCGCCTTTGTTTCCTTAGTCGCAACAGGGACTATGGACGATAGCACAAATAATTCAACTAATTCCACTCCTATCCGCAACGGAAAAATGAAAGGCGGCGAAACTAAATTTGAAAAAAATTGCAATTTACATTTTGTCCACTTTTATATTTACATGGTCGGTGTGGGGGATTCTTGCAACGACCGGAAGCGGCATCACATCTCCTGCTGCACAGGCCATCATTGCGGCTTCCATGTGGCTTCCGTCACTTGGGCTGTTAATTACATGGCTGCTTACCAATAAAGAGAAAATATTAGGGGCAAGCCTAAAGCCTTTGATAAAGAAGAATGCCAGGAGTTACCTCATAGCGTGGTTTCTTCCTGCTCTACTTACAGCGTTAGGGTCGATCTTGTTTTTTATGGTTTTTCCAAAACAGTTTGATCCGCAACTGAGTTCATTCTATGCCTTGATGCAACCAGCGGTGGAATCGGGTCAAATTGCAGAAGACATGGTATCCACAATTGTCATTGCACAGATAATATTCGCAGTTACAGCGGCCCCTTTTATAAATACAGTTTTTGCACTGGGCGAAGAAATAGGCTGGCGCGGATTTTTATATCCAGCGTTGTGTGAAAAAATGTCAAATCCAAAAGCTATTTTGATAAGTGGCCTTGTTTGGGGTATATGGCACACGCCTATCAATATGATGGGACATAACTACGGACAGGGCTATTGGGGCTATCCTTGGATGGGTATTGTAGCAATGTGTGTTTTCTGTGTTTCCCTTGGCGCTTTTGTTTCATATCTGACCGATAAAACGGGAAGCATTTGGTCTGCTGCCCTCGCGCACGGGGCAATTAACGCCAGTGCAGGCTTACCCCTATACTTCGTAAAGGATTCAACGCAGACATATCAAATCCTTGGTCCCGCAATCAGCGGTATCCTTGCGGGGATTCCATTATTATGCGTGGGTGTCGTTTGTATAATAAAGCTGAGGTCGGAGCAAGTGTCGGAATCATAGGCACACGATGCGCCTTTGGGCGAAGTGCGAAGAAAAAGAGAATGGATTCACTTTGAGAATATTGAAACTGGTCAGATACTTAACCTACGGACGATAAAGCGAATTGGTTAAATTGACTTTTGGAATAGTAACCGGATACATTTAACGTGAAAGGAAGTAAAACATGGTGCTTTTTATTCAGTGCATTGTGTTGTGTGTAGTTTTTACTTTAGCGATATTACCACCGCAATTCAAAAATCCATTGTCACAGATAACTTCTTATCCTCCTGCTATTCGCGATAGGGTAGCTAGTCTGCCTCAATATAAAGATATACTTGCCGTTACTAAGAAAAAGAACAACAGACTTTTTCTGTTGGGGCATTAGACGCAAAGGAAATCAATGTGATATTGCCACAAGAAAAAGCAAGTCCAGACTTTTATAAAATACTCTAAGATAAAAGTAGTTATCGGGAAGGAGGAATTTGAATGATAATCAAATTATAGGTAAAGCCATTGTATTTATAGAGAATAATTTATATGAACCGATTGCCGCATGTGACGTTGCAAAGGCGGTTTCCTATTCCTACTATCATTTTCACCGTTATTTTCAAGCTGTCATGGGCGAAACTATAGGGAGTTATATCAGAAGCAGACGTTTGACACAAGCGGCATGGAGCTTGTTACATAGCGAAAAAAAAGTAATAGACATTGGGCTTTCCCTTTATTTTGAAACAGCGGAAAGCTTTACGAGGGCTTTTAAGGATAGGTATTCCATGACACCAACTGAATACAGAAAAAACGGAATTGATATTTTGATTGGAAATAGGCAATCGGCGCAAAAGCCTGATAAAGCTATCATCACATACGCAGGGCTAAACCCCGAAATCATTATGATACCTGCAACATATATCATGGGCATTCGGTTCAAGACTACTATTACCGGAAATGAAAGCGTTTCTATGTGGCAACAGTTTTACAATCAAATTTCCCCTGCTCTTTTTGCTAATAAACGATACGGAATTTATGAAGCCGGAGAAACTTGTTCTTCTGATATATTTAACATGGACAGCGAAACTACGGCATTTTTGGGTGTTGAGATTATAGAAAATTATCCTAATCCTGACGGTATGCAAAGAAAAAATTTATGCGGCGGAAAGTATGCAAGATTTATCCATAGAGGAACGGTAGATAGCTTGATACAGACCTATCATTACATTTGGGGCGTTTGGTTTCCCAAAAGTGGACTTGAACTTGCTAACCGTGATGATTTTGAATGTTATACAGAGCGGTTTATAGGCGAAAATGATGAAAATTCTGAAATTGATATTTATTTTCCTATTCAGTAAATTGATGCTATGAAAATGTTATAGTAATCCGCCATTGGATTAAGGTTGTTTTCCGCTGGTCTTAAACAATCGGTAAACCCATCGTTTACAGCAACGGAAATATTCAAAGCAGACGAAAAAAGTTATCCCATTGTTCGGGAAGTTGGCTTTTCAAACATCTGCTTAGGCGTTCTCGGTATTTTATCTTTCTTCTTTACTGAGTTCAGACTTGCGGCAGCGGTAACAGGCGGTTTGTATATTGGACTTGCGGGATTTCTCCGTTTTTTATATAAACGGGATAAAAATGAGATTTTTACCACAAGCTCTAACTTTTTTATATTCTCTGTTTTGCTTGTACTTATTGTTGTCAATGCAAGCTAATAAGCAGCACTTTCGTTCTACTTATTCGTTACGCTTACTTAAAAGTTCCCAAATTGCGCCTGCAAAAAGAATAACGAGGAATGAAACCATCCATATTATCCATGCGTTATTCGTTACCGCACCACCTTGATCTACGCCATCAGTATTAAATAAGATCCCCGTTGTAAAACCGCCAATATAGCCGACAACCGTACAAATCATTACCTTTCGGCTAGCAAAAATTGCGGCAATAATTATAGCAATCAAGCCGATTATCAATAATATAGTCGGGAATTGTTTCATTCCATGTAGTTCAAATAATGAAAATCGACACAATAAAAAGCATATGCACAGGGCTACGATTGCTCCAACAGTCCAGATTACTCCGCTTTTCATAAAAGCTCCTCCTGTTCAAATATAAATTGTCTGCCTTTGAGCATTATCCCAAATTCCTGTACCAGTCGTTTTCTGACTTTCATTCGGAGTGCAGCTATAATCGGCATTTCACTCTATCGACAGTGTTTTAGTTATAAATATTATAATTATTATATATAATATAAGAGATATAAACAAGCAAAACAGACTTCTACTTTCTGTTTACCCTGTGGAAACGTGTGAGGAAAGATGTTGCTTATTCCATTTTTTATTGATATAATTTTAGCAGAATACTAGTCATAGTATTTGCAGTTTAGAGCGACTGCTTAATTCATTTCACCGGAGGAGCCAATCATGGATAAAACAATATCAGAGTTAAATAATAGAAAATATAGCATTGACTTAGGAATTATTTTCCTAACCAGTGCGGCTGTTTTATTAGTTCTTGGTATCATGACTCAAATCATGCAGATCAACATAGGGAATGTACCGATTTTATTACAGACTTTTATCGGGGCATTATTTCAATATGGTGTTATGGGACTCGGAATAACAATTGTATGCATACTTCGCAAAGAGAGCTTCTACAGCTTTGGGTTAAGAAAAGATAAGCTTCTGATAACTATTGCGTTATCTACGCTCGTTTGTTTACCTGAGTTAATTAACACCGCGATTAAAGGCGAATTACATAGCTATCTACCATTTCAAGGCGTTAATTTTACAAAACCCATTTTGGCTTCGGGATTTCCGATAAATATGATAGGTATGATTATAATTGCTGTTTCGTGGGGGTTTTTTGAGGGATTTAGCTATACGGTTATTTCCGACCGTATCAACAAGAGGTTTCTGCCTAAAAATTTCTGGCTCAACTGGGGCGCTATCATTTGCGGCATTTTTTGTATACTGATACATGGGGCAGTGGGTCTTGCACCGAGTGTATATATTGACGCTCTTTGCACTTTTATCCTTATATATGGAATGTTGGTGATTTATGATTATACGGGCAATGCATGGGGGTGTGTTTTTATTTACTTTGTCTTTTGGAACGCAATTGCTTAACTATATCCAGAAAGAATATGGATTAGTAATTCTTTTAAACACCTGCCTTTTATGATAATTAAAAAAATTTGGATGGAGAAAAGGTTAATGGGTAGACGGGCAAAAGTTTATGTTTACAGTGGTATATTTCTGATTTTAACGTTCATTTTTAATGCCTGCGCCGAAAAGGAAGAGCCTGAGAAAATAGTTATTGCGGCAAGTGTTATCAGTGAGACACATAACTGGCCAATCGGCGTGCTTTATTATGCAGAACAGGAAATCAAAAGAGTAGCCGAGGAAAATGACTGGGAATACAGGTTTTTAGTAGGGGCAGATGCAAATGAACAATCAGACCAGATTATTGAACTTATTAATGAAGGTGTAGATTGCATTATTATGCTGCCGATGGATGGCGCCTCTTTAAAAACAGCGGCAATGTCGGTTCAGGAAGCCGGCATCCCATTGGTGATTTTTGACCGGGAAATACCCGACTTTGCACCAACGGCAACTGTTAAGGGCGATAATATGGGAATCGGAACCATGACTGCCGATATATTTAACGGGATGTTTCCCGACGGAACAAAAGTACTGGAATTGATGGGGGATACATCAACGGTGCCGCAGCAGCGGACCGACGGCTTCGATGAAAAAATAAATACCAATTTTGTTAAAGAGCAGATTGGCTATACCGGCTGGCAGCGGGAAGACGCCAAAAAACTCATGATGGAATGGGTAGAGGAACATCCTCAGGAAGAAATTAATGAAGTAGGGGCAATTTTTACCCATGATGATGAGATTGCACTTGGGGTATTGGACGCCCTTAAAGAGTATGAACTTGAAAATCATCGGGATAAGTTTTTTAATAACTTAAAGGTTATCGCTGGATCTGCCGGCGACAGTGAAATGTATCGAAAGATAATGGCTGAAGATAAATACATATTATTTTCCCTGACCTATCGGCCCAATATGATAGAGGAAGCAATTAGAACAGGTGAGAAAATTATTAAAGGTGAAGAGTATGAGGAAATGACAATTATACCAACAATTGAAGTCAATCAAAAAAATGTAATGGAATACTATGATGAAGATTCACCCTATTAGGGGCTTAAAACTATATTAATGTTAGTTCGGAAAGGAAAAGGACTTAATGGACAAAAAAAGTTATTTAAGCGAGATTGATAGAGTTATACAAGAAGGTAAATACAAGGATACCTGGAATGCATTGGCAGAATATGAGGTTCCGAAGTGGTATCGGAATGCCAAGTTCGGGATATTTATCCATTGGGGCATATATGCCATCCCTGCTTTTTTAAGCGAATGGTATTCAAGAAATATGTACATACAGGGCTCCAAAGAATATGAACACCACATTCATACATATGGCCCTCATAAAGACTTTGGCTATAAAGATTTCATTCCGTTGTTTAGTGCGGAAAAATTCAATCCGGATGAGTGGGCTGAATTATTCAAAGATGCAGGTGCCAATTATGTATGCCCGGTCGCCGAGCATCATGATGGATTCCAGATGTACCGAAGCGGATTGTCAAAATGGAATTCTTATGAGATGGGGCCTAAAAGGGATGTTTTAGGTGAATTGGCAGGATCCTTACAAAAGAAGGGGATTAAATGCGGTGCATCTTCCCACAGAGCGGAACATTGGTTCTTTATGGGTAACGGAAAGAAATTTGACAGCGACGTTAAAGAGCCGTTAAACTGCGGTGATTTCTATTGGCCCTCGATGCCCGAACCGGATCATTATGATTTGTTCAGCGAGCCATATCCTAATACCGAATTTTTAGAGGACTGGCTGCTAAGATGCTGTGAAATTATTGATCGTTATCAACCGTATATGGTTTATTTCGATTGGTGGATTCAACATGAGTCCTTTAAACCGTACCTGAAGAAATTCGCGGCATATTATTATAATCGGGCAATCAAATGGGGAAAAGAGGTTGTTATTAATTATAAACATGATGCATTTCAGTTTGGATGTGCCGTTGTAGACGTTGAGAGAGGACAGTTTGCAGAGCCGAAACCCTATTATTGGCAGACGGATACAAGTGTTGCCAGAAATTCGTGGTGTTATACACCGGGAAATGATTATAAGCCTGTGAATGAGATTATTTGTGATTTAGTGGATATTGTAAGCAAAAATGGAAATATGATGCTCAATGTCGGACCAAAAGCCGATGGAACGATACCGGAAGAAGATAAGAAGATTTTGAAGGAAATCGGCAGCTGGTTAAAAATTAATGGAGAAGCCATATATAATACCGGCGTTTGGAGAATGGCGGCCGAAGGTCCGACAAAGATACAGGAGGGTCAGTTTTCAGATGGCATTCCAAAAGAATTCACCTCTGAAGATATTCGATTTACAACCAAAGGTGAAGCCATATATGCCACAGTACTGAAGTGCCCTGACAATGGAAAGGTATTGATTAAGGCATTTGCTACACTATTTGACGGCATTATACGTAGTGTCGAGGTTTTAGGATATGATGAGAAACCTCAATATGACCGTACTTGTGAAGCTTTGGAAGTCAATTTGAAAGCGGTGAAAAGTGAACTTCCGGTGGTAATTAAAGTGACAGTAGCTTGAGGTAGGTCAAAAATAAGATTCCCTATATTGCTTTGGGGTACAGCCAATCATTTTAAGGAATACTTTATTGTAATAGCTGATATTGTTGAAACCGGAGAGATTTGCAATCTCTCCGATTCTTTTATCGGTTTCGATGAGAAGGCTGCAGCTTTGCATGATTCGGTAATTCATCAGGTACTGAAAGGGTGAAACCTTCATAATTTCTTTGAAAACACGGCAGAATTGCCCTTTGCTCATAGGTATGATGTCAGAGAGCTCAGTAAGTGTGATTTCATCAGAATAATTACTTTTGATATAGTCGGTTACGGGCTTTAAACGAATTTTCTGCTCCGAATCTTTTTTGTCTTCAACATTCCTGAAAACAGCATGGTTATATAATAGTTCCCAGACACTGTATATACGGCTTTTAATCATAAGTTCATGGGAAGCAAGATTTTTTTCTCCACAATTGTTAATCTCATGCAGAAGCTTAACGGCCTGGACCTGCCAGGGTATGGAGGTCGAAGGGAGATATTCAGGAAAAATCAATTTTCCATCTAAAACAGGGCGGATGTATTCTCTGCCAAAATGCGTATGAAGGTCTTCATGTAAGAATTCGTAAGAAAAATCAAAAGCAAAAAACCCACAGCTATTTCCATCTATGTTTTTTGCACTGTGCAAAAAATTAGAATTTACAAAGACACAGTCTCCCGGTTTAAGAAGATAAGTTCTGTCTTCTATGGTAAAATCAAAGACTCCTTTTGTGACAACAAGCAATTCAAATTCTTTATGCCAGTGGAGGTAGAAAGCGATATCATTGCCTTCAGGGTATTCTAACTGATGCAAAGCGATCGGCAGTTCGGCAGTTTTATGCCTGACAAGTTCTTCATATATCTTTTCATGGGCCACAGGGAAAGCCTCCTTCTCATAAAATATCAAAATAGTGTTATTAAATAGTAAAAAAATTCAAGATTAATAATAAAAATAAGTATATTATATTAATATGATATCATCAAATATTTAAAGAGTAAAGTAGAAGGGAAGAAGATATTTATGAAATTCAGTAACGGATGCTGGCTGCAGAAAGAGGGATGTGAATGTTTCTCCCCCAGGGAAGTCTATTTTTCAAAAATAGAAGAAGATAATATTACTTTATGTGCTCCTACAGCCCATATCAATCACAGGGGAGACACTTTGGGCGGCATTAATTTAACTGTCCGGATAACGGCGCCCATGCCTGAGATTATCCGTGTGCAGGTTTATCATCATATGGGAATACAGAAAAAATCACCGGATTTTAACTTAAACATAGGAGATGCTTCTTATTTAGAGGTTGAAGAGAATAGCGATGAAATTATCGCTAAAAGCGGAAATCTTAAATTAAGAATCAAAAAAGTGAATTGGTCTATGACCTATGAAAGAAATGATGTAACCATTACTAAGAGTGTATGGCGGGATTTAGCTTATATGAAAACCGACTGGAAAGGTTTTGCCTATGATAAAGATGGAGATGATGCTTACATGCGCCAGCAGTTAAGCCTTGGCGTAGGAGAATTGATTTATGGCTTAGGCGAGCATTTTACACCTTTTGTTAAAAATGGACAGAGTATTAAGATGTGGAATGCCGATGGAGGAACATCTACGGAGCAGTCCTATAAAAACATACCATTTTACATATCCAATAAAGGCTACGGTGTATTTGTCAACCATCCGGAAAAAGTATCCTATGAAATAGGTTCTGAGCAGGTCGCAAAGGTTGGTTTTAGTATTCCGGGAGAAAGCCTGGATTATTTCCTGATGAATGGACCTTCTATGAAAGAAGTTCTGGTTCGCTATACGGATCTGACAGGAAAGCCGTCTTTACCGGCGCCATGGACATTTGGGCTTTGGCTGTCTACTTCTTTTACGACCAGTTATGATGAGGAGACGGTTATGAGCTTTATAGACGGCATGTTGGACAGAGATATTCCTCTTAGGGTATTTCATTTTGACTGCTTCTGGATGAAGGATTTCCATTGGTCGGATTTTACCTGGGACTGCCGTGTATTTCCGGATCCTCAGGGGATGCTCTCACGGATTAAGAAAAAGGGGTTAAATATCTGTGTCTGGATAAATCCATATATTGCTCAGGAATCCGGCTTGTTTATGGAAGGTGTCAGGGAAGGCTATTTTATTAAACGCCAAAATAAAGATGTCTGGCAGTGGGATATGTGGCAGCCGGGAATGGCAATCGTAGATTTTACGAATCCCAAAGCTTGCAGGTGGTACAGTGATAAGCTGGAAATATTGCTGGATATGGGTGTGGATTGCTTTAAAACAGACTTTGGAGAGCGGATACCTGTGGATGTGGCTTACTATGATGGTTCGGATCCGGTGAAAATGCATAATTATTATACTTATTTATATAATCAAACGGTTTATGAATTACTGGAGAGAAAGAGAGGTAAAGGGGAGGCTGTGTTATTTGCCCGTTCCGCAACGGCAGGAGGACAAAAATTTCCGGTTCATTGGGGAGGAGATTGCTGGTCGGATTATGAATCCATGGCTGAAAGCCTGCGTGGTGGATTGTCATTGATGATGTCCGGATTTGGTTATTGGAGCCATGATATTGGCGGCTTTGAAAGTACATCCACACCGGATGTTTATAAACGCTGGGCAGCTTTCGGGCTTTTATCATCCCACAGCCGTTTACATGGCAGTACCTCATACCGGGTACCATGGGTATATGATGAAGAATCAGTTGATGTGGTACGCCATTTTACAAAGCTGAAAGCAAGCCTGATGCCTTATCTTTATCAAATGGCAATTACGGCATCTAGGTTGGGGATTCCCATGATGCGCAGCATGGTTATGGAATTTACACCAGATGTGACATGCCACTATTTAGACAGGCAATATATGCTGGGAGATTCCCTTTTGGTATCACCGATATTCAATGAAGAGGGAAAGGCACAATACTACCTGCCGGAAGGGAGCTGGACTGATTATTTTTCGGGAGAAACTGTAGAAGGACCTAAGTGGATGGATGAAATTCATGATTATCTTAGCATACCTTTAATGGTGAAAGAAAATACCATATTGGCAGTTGGGGCAATTGATACATGTGCGGATTATGATTATGCGGATCATGTAAGGCTTAAGGTATATGAACTAAAAGATGGTCTTAAGACGGAGACTGTTGTTTATGGGACGGATCAAAGCAGGAATTTAGAAGCTTGTATTGTTAAGGAGGGAGAAGATGTAATCATTGAAGTGAAGGCGGTTAAACCATATGATATATGTTTAGTTAATCTTAAGGTTAAAAGTGCGGAAGGTGCGGAAATGATAACATCTGGGAATGATACTGTTTTGATACCTGAAGGCAGCAGGGAGAAGATATGTTGTAAAGTGTATTAGCAGCATCATCCCCTCCTCACGAAAGTAATGTGGACGAGTTAATCCGATTTATTTTTTCGGTATTCGGCCGGACTCATTCCAACATATTTCTTGAATTTTTTATGGAAATAGTCAACACTCTTATAACCAACCTGATTAGCAACCTCATAAACCTTTAGATCATTATTCAATAACAACTTTTTTGATTCTCGTATACGGGCTTGATCTAAATATGTATTGTATCCTCCTCCTGATTTTTTATAAAACAATTTTCCCAGATACCCACTGTTATACCCAAAAAGATGGGCTATATTTTCCAATTTTATATTTTCATGATAATTGTGGTCAATGTAATACAAAATATCGTCTAGCACGTTTTCATTTGTAGAATGGCCAATTGCATTCATTATGATTTCAAATTGTTCCGAAAAGAACATAATAATATCATATAAAAAGTATTTATTTTCTATCAGGCTGATTACAAAAGTATTAGTTGGAAAAGGAATATCTGTTTTATGATATATATGCGATATCGTCTGCTTTATCTGCAGATAAATATCCGTTAGGTAATGTTTGATAGTAGTAATATCTTCTTTTGCATAATACAGATTATATTCTAAAGTATGGAGTGTTTCAGCAATCATCCTTTTGTTTTTGGACTGAATATAATCTGTAAATATTTGATGCAGGTTCAATGCATCAGCAGATTGGATAGAATATGTACACTGTATCTGATCATGCATTGATTCAAATGAAAGTATATGCTGGTTATTTCCGCAAAAAAACCTTCTGTCCATTAATTTGCGTGCATCTTCATATGACTGGCATATATCTTCTAACTTATACACCGGCCTGCCATAGGTTATGAATAATGAATCTAAAGGAGAACCTTTTTGTACGGTTTGCTTGTAGTGATTAAGCATATTTTCAAAACGCCTCAGTGTGAAATCGCCTTTAAGCAAAGTAATTGAACGGCCGTCCTGCATTACGCTATCAATGTATGGGTCCTGCCTATCCTGTCTGGTTGATTTTAAGAGGTCAGAAATATTGTAAACGGCAGGGAAAACATCCTGGTTATATTTTTCTGCAATGATGACTTGATAGACGGGCGCTGTTAAGTAAAAATCACTAAGATCCAAAGTATGAAAATTCCCACTGCCATTGAGCAGGTCGGTTAAAATGCTGTCTTTTGCTTTCTCACGGTATTGAAGCATCGCGTTTTTATGATGGTATTCGGATTCAATCAAAGCTTTGACCTCTAAAATAGCATCGGTCAATTCATCTTCATCAATCGGTTTTGTAAGATAGAAGTCCACGCCGAGGTGAAGTGCGGTTTGGGCATACTTGAAATCGGAGTATCCGCTGAGTATGATAAAATGTCCTTTATATCCGGCCTGCCTGGCCATCTTGATAACATCTGTTCCATGCAATTTTGGCATACGGATGTCTAAAAGGGCCAGATCCGGCTGCAATATATTTAATTTTTCTAAAGCATCCTCTCCGTTTTTGGCTTCACCAATGATATAAAAACCAAGTTCTTTCCAATCAAGGATACATTTCAATCCTTCCAGAACGATGGATTCATCATCTGCAATTAATACGCTTATCATATGTTATTCCTCCAATGTTTCATTTAAAGGAAGAAGCAATAGTACTTTCGTTCCTTCTCCCGGTGAGCTCTCAATCTGCATACTATAATCACTGCCATAGCACAATTTTATTCTTTGATTAATATTATATAATCCGATACTGGTTGCAGAAGACATATTATTGTGGCCGATTGCCTGCCTTAAAGCCTCCAGTTCATCCAAAGACATACCTGCTCCATTATCCGAAATGAGGATTTTCAGATATTCATTACTTACAGTTTCGACTTCAATGGTAATCTGTCCGTTTTCTTCTATCCCTTCAAGCCCATGTAAAATTGCATTTTCTACGATTGGCTGAAGCAGTAATGGAAGAATGTGATAATTGCTCAGGTCTATATTTCCTGCAGCCTTTAATGTATAGTTCACCCGGTCATTGAATCTTAATTTTTGTATGGTCAAATATGTATGGATATAATCCAGTTCATTTTTTAGGGTGGTAGAAGCGGTGCCTGTATTTTCCAATACATAATGCATGGATTTCCCAAGGAGCTTTATGGAGGTCGCAACATCTTTATTGCCCGCAGTCAGGGCCTGCATCCGGATGGTTTCTAATGTATTATACAAAAAGTGTGGATTGATTTGGCTTGCCAGCATTTTAAACTCAATTTTCTGCTGTTCATTTTTTAACTTTTGCTTTTTCATTTGCTCTTCAAACATGAGCGCATCTTTTTCCTTGATGTTTTGTATCATAATATTCAAATCTGTAAAAGTTTCCGATAATTCATCATTTCCATTGAAAGATTGATTGATTCCATATTCCCCATGACTTGCCATAGACATAGCCTGTCTTAATGCGTAGACCCTGGAACTGAAATACTTTGTATAGATGAATATGATGCATGCCGATACAAGGGTGCTCAATAGTATGATGCCGATACAAAATTTGATAATGTCCTCAATCGCAGGATATGCCTCAAAATCCAGCGTGGTAATATATAAATAATCATCGGTGCCATAAGGCTGTAATGTTGAAATTTCGCCTATGACATCATTGCCGGAATAATTGATATCTCCGCTGTAATTGCAGTAACCCTTGCGATAATCGATATAAACCGGCAGAATTGTGTTTTGCAGGCTTTTCTCAGTACTGAAAAATATTGGATCGTCATTAATTGTTGTCGTAATAAACAGATTTGTGTTTTGTATACGGTTCTTTAGATAGTAACTGCTGACCTTGATACTTAACACGGCAGTATCCGCAGACGAAATTAATGGGATTTTTCTGACAAAAGTCAGCTCATAATTTTCGTTTCCCCCTGAATCATAAGATGAAGAACTTATCCAAAACGAGCTGTATTGTGATAATGCTTTCTGATACCAATCTTCACCGGATATATGATCATCGACAGAACTTATATTAAGATTTGTGGTATTCTGTGTTCCAATTGTCTGATTTGTTGTATAAATGCTGATTAAAGATATGGCAGCATTATTTAGGATATTGTTTAATTTTGAATATCCCTGAAAGGACAGGTGTGCCTCACTTTCCGTTGCAAATTTATCCGTAATTAATTTAATCAAAGATTCTTCAGAAATAATTTCATTTGAATAATCGTATATCTTTGCAGTTATGTCATACATGATTGAGCGGACGCGCAGGTTATCTGAGCGGATTTGTGTCTGATAGTGTTCAAGCAGGAGTTTACGTGTATTAATAATAAGAAAAATACCTATGAGAAACACTGGAATAGATAGAACGGCAAGATATATATAATATAATTGTCTCTGCACCTTGGATTTACCAATCACCCGTATTATTTTTTCATTAACCTGCATTTTGAAATATCCTCATTAATCATTAATTTAATCTATCTATTGTAATTTATCTTGGTAAGAAAATCAACCGGAAAAATTCCAGATGATATACACTAAAAAATAGATATATGTATTAAAAAATATATGAATAGCCGAATTGTTACATCTTTTATCTTTAATAATTGAGGTATATAACAATTAATAAAATGTTAAAATTAACTAAACCTTAATAAAATCGAGGAGGAAGAAAATGCAACAAACAAAATCTATTTCACGCACCAGGAGAAAGCAGGGTTATAAATATTTTCTTATGATTTTGCCTTTCCTGATTTTAAGCTTTTTATTTTCATATTTTCCATTGCACGGCTGGATATATTCATTTTTTGACTATAAACCGGCATTAGGTCTTTCCGGAAGTGAATTCGTAGGACTTAAGTGGTTTAAAATTCTGTTTGGCAATAGCACTCAAATGAGGGAATTGCTCCGTGTTTTAAGGAATACGTTTGCAGTGAGTTTGCTTTCAATCGGAACTTCATTTTTCCCACTTTTGTTTGCCATTTTTTTAAACGAGATAAAATCTAAAAAATTTAAAAGATTGGTACAGACATTGACAACCCTTCCGAATTTTATTAGCTGGGTACTGGTATATTCTATAGCATTCAGCCTTTTTTCCACGACAGGTATGGTGAATTCTCTGCTGCAGAATCTGGATATCACCGATACGGCAATCCGCTTTTTAGATTCGAATAATCTTACCTGGCTGAAAATGCTGCTATGGAGTACATGGAAGGGGTTAGGCTGGGGTTCAATTATGTATTTGGCCGCCATAGCAGGAGTGGATCAATCTTTATATGAAGCGGCACGTGTCGATGGGGCAAACCGCTTTAAGCTGATGAGGCATATAACCCTGCCGGCATTGCTCCCTACATATTTTGTTCTTTTGATGCTGTCTGTTGCCAATATCTTAAACAATGGGATGGAGCAGTACTATGTCTTTCAGAATGCTTTCAATAAGGAAAGTATAGAAGTATTGGATTTATATGTATATAATACAGGCATTACCGGCGCCGGTTACTCAATTGCTACAGCTTTAAGCATGCTAAAGAGCCTGGTCAGTGTATCATTACTATTTTGCGTAAACTTTCTATCTAAGAAACTGCGCGGTGAATCCATAATATAAATGATAAGGAGTTTTAAATATGAGCCATAGTCAAATGAAATCACCCAAAGCCAGCCGTATATACGACCACTCAATGAAAGACAGGCTTTTTAAAATCTTTAATTATACTGTATTTACCATTCTTACGCTGATTTGTGCTTATCCTTTTTATTATTTGATTATAAATACAATCAGCGCAAACAACCTAAGTGCCGGCGGTTCAATTAATTTTTTGCCAAGAGGAATCCATTTTCAAAATTATATAGATGTATTCAATTTATCAGGATTATCCACAGCTGCGATGATATCAGTTGCGAGAACAGTCATTGGAGCAATATGTACGGTTTTGGCATCTGCATTTTTGGGCTTTATGTTTACCCAGCAAAAGATGTGGAAAAGGCAGTTTTGGTATCGGTTAGTCGTGGCCACCATGTATTTCAATGCAGGATTGATTCCGATGTTTATCACAATGAAAAATCTGCAGCTGACAAATTCCTTTTGGGTATACATTATACCGGCGATTGTACAGCCATTTAATATAATTCTTGTTAAGACCTATGTAGAATCCATTCCAACTTCATTGCAGGAGGCGGCCGAAATCGATGGCGCAGGCATATTGAAGGTATTTTATAAGATAATTTTGCCTGCCTGTAAGCCGATATTAGCAACGATTGCTATATTTTCAGCCGTAGGGCAATGGAACTCATTTCAGGATACACTGATTTATGTTTCAAAACAGAAATTGTGGTCTTTACAGTATCTGCTTTACTCATATCTGAACCAGGCGGAGTCTTTAGCAACACTGGTTAAGAATTCAGGGTCTGCGGCGATGGCTAATGCGGCAACCCAGCAGACAGCGACTTCTATCCGAATGACAGTATCAGTGGTGGTTGTCCTGCCGATTTTATGTGTTTATCCGATATTCCAGCGATATTTTGTAAAAGGCATTATGATTGGTTCTGTAAAGGGTTAGCTATTGATGTAAGCTAAATATTAGTTTTGTTTACATAATAAAATAAAAAAACGTGGAACTAATTTCCACAATAATCAGGAGGAAAAGAATGAAAAAAAGATTAGTAAGTATTGTTTTGTGTGTTTGTGTGCTCATGTCTATGTTATCTGCCTGCTCAAGTCGTAATAATCAGGGCGCTGATACGGCTGCACAAGTTAGCGGCAATGAAAGTGGAGATGATACATCCGGCAGCAAAAAGTATGAAGAATTAATTACGGTGGATGTATTTTCTCATTTGGCAAATTACCAGGGGATAGCGACCGGCTGGTGGGCTGACATAGTCAAAGAAAAATTTAATATGGAATTGAATATCATTTCACCGAACGTATCCGGTGGTGGTGATACATTATACTACACTCGCACTGCCGGGGGTGATTTAGGCGATTTAGTTATCGTAGGAGCTGAAAATGGTAGAATGCAGGAACTTGTAACGGCCGGGCTTATCATAGATATGGCAGATTATGTGGCGGATACGGAGTATCTGAATCAATATACGGAAGCTATTGAGAATATAAATACATTGGTTGAAGAGGAAGGCGTATATGGAATACCGCTGAAGGTATCATCACAGTCGGCTTCTACAGCGTCTGAAGGTATCGAACCCACTTTTGGCCCATATCTGAGATGGGATTTGTATGCTGAGCTTGGATATCCTGAAATAAACTCTTTATCGGATTTATTGGATGTCTTAGAGGATATGCAGAACTTAAATCCGGAAACGGAAACTGGGAATAAAGCATACGCACTGTCATTATTTAAGGACTGGGATGGAAATATGATGATATGTGCAAAGCAGCCAGCCTGCTACTATGGCTATGATGAGATGGGATTCGTCCTGGCAAGAGCAGATGGAGGCGATTTCCAAAGTATTATCGAGGACGATTCGATGTATGTAGAGGTTTTAGAATTTTTTAATGAGGCTTATCAAAGAGGCTTGGTTGATCCGGAATCATCGACTCAGACATTTGATGTTTTAGAACAAAAATATCGAGATGGAGAAGTGTTATTTTCATTCTGGCCGTGGATGGGTCAGTCATATTATAATACGACGGAAAGAATGGAAGAAGGAAAAGGCTTTATGATAGCAGATATCACTGACATGCAAATCTTCTCATATGGCTGCAATCCTCTTGGTGATAAAACATTTATCGGTGTAGGAAGCCAGGCGGAAGATCCGGAACGCTTAATGGATTTTATTGAATGGATGTACTCACCTGAAGGTGTAACATTGCTAAGTGCAAGTCAATGCGGCCCAAAGGGCCTGACCTGGGAAATGGTAGATGGCGAACCGGTTATTACTGAATTTGGTGTACTCGCATTAATTAATGACTCAGCAGATATGCCTGAAGGCTGGGGTGATGGAAACTACAGGGATGGTATGTCGCAACTTAATATAACAACAGTCATGGAAACAGATATTAACCCGGATACAGGATATCCTTATTACTATTTGCTATGGGATTCTTATCAGGAAACTTATATGACTACCGCATTGCATCAAGATTGGCAGGAACATATGGGAGCGATGACGGCTATGGATTATTTGAAGGAGAATGACAAACTTCTCACAGCACCCGGCTCCGGTTATATAACACCTGATCAATCAGCTGAAATCGAAACAATAAGAGGGCAGGTAAAAAGTAATATAGTTTCATATTCATGGCAGATGGTATATGCAAACGATGACAGCGAATTTTCAACTTTATTATCAGAGATGCAAACCACGGTACTGGGACTTGGATATGAAGATGTTTTGACATGGGATATGCAATGTGCTCAGGATCAGGAGACTGCCAGAGCAGCTGTAAGGGAATAGACATTCAAATTGCTTATGGCGGAGATTATAATCCGGAACAATGGCCTGCCCTGTTGGCCCGAAGACAGGGCAGGCGGTATAATACCCAAGTATTCTTATCTTTGCTTCCAGGTTAATTCCGCAAATTCAGCCCATTTCTCATCGAAATCCAAGGAATTCTGTTCTACGGCATACATGGCCATGACTGTTCCGGTAAAACCGCCTGCGACTTCCGATGAAAGGTATCGCGTCTGGGCACGGCCAAGCATTAATTCATCATGTGCATCTACATAAAAAAATGAGTAATATATAGCATCTGATACCACCTTTAATTGTATGTTCTGTATATCGTCGGAAATCCGGCATTGTCCTGAAATACTTATTGCATCTCCCACATGCAGCCTTAGAAGCACCTTTTTTTCGGAATTTTCCTGAATGACTGCTAAATCATAATGATGATTCTCATCCATATAAAAGGTAATACCTGCTTCTGATGCATTTCCTGAGACGATTACGTGTAATTCAGAATTGAATTCTGATTGCCGTATGCCGAGGAAAGTTGGAGAATCCGCATGATCTAAAGTGATGTGGGTACCACGGAGTCGAATTCCCTGTTTTGTGAAATGATAGTTTTCCATTATTGGATCACGCAGGTAACACCATCTGTGGCTATCTTCCCCACAACTTTCTAATGAAACGTCATACTTTCCCGGTTCCTCCTCAAGATCAGCCTTTATAGAAAAATCCATTTTTGATGTTACCGTGCCATTGATTCCAGCCGTAAACCATCCGTTTGTTTCCCAGTAAACAGGAACTAAAAAGACCTCTCTTCCTAAATGCGGATTATTGGGTTATTTACAAGCATAATGATGATCTCCTTATTTCATAGAGGGTATTTTTCGCTAATGTTAGCATACTTGCTGTATGTCTGTCTACATATAAAAAACGTGGTGTTTTGCGGTGAAAAATAGATATGAAGATATTTGGTTTAGATAATTCGTTAGGTTGCGGCCGTAGTCTGCCCTATGCTATAATAAGAGCAAGGAAAAGTTAGTAGCTATTAGCAGGAAGTTTCAAATAACGGGGACTAATATGTATAAGTTAATTATTGTAGATGATGAGAAAGCCATCCGGAGAGGTATTAGAGATTATTTTGACTGGGAGAACATGAATTTTGAAGTGGCAGCTTTATTTGAAGATGGTAAGGAAGCCCTTGAATATATCCAGAAAGAGCATGTAGATGTGATCCTTACGGATATTGAGATGGCAGAAGTATCGGGTTTAAATCTGGCTAAGTATATCAGTGATAACCAGCTTCCACATAAGGTCGTCATCATAAGCGGTTACAAAGAATTTGAATATGCTAGGAAAGCGGTTCAATATGGTGTGGCGAATTATTTACTTAAGCCGATTAAGATTGAAGAAGTTACAGAGGTATTTACAAAAATAAGCAAGGAGCTTGCCAAGGAAGAAAAGAAACGGGAGAATGAGAAGTTTAAGGAGCTTCTTCCTGAGCTGACTGAACAGTTTTGGCTAAGCCTTCTTGTGGGCGGTTCCCGTACGAAAGAGTCGGTCAGGAAAAGAAGCGAGCTTATCGGAATTCCCATCGAAGTAAACAGATCCTGTGGGCTGATAAATTTATCGATATCAGATGAAGATTTAAAGATAGCCGGCTACTATGACGGGGAAAAATATAGAAATTTGGTTTATAATATCTGCGGCCAAGAGTCGGAGGATATTATCTGCTTTCCGGTTTTCCTGTCAGATAACATTGTAAAAGTCATCGCCGTAGCAAAAGACGAGGAAAGCACGGAGAATTTTTCGGTCCGTTTAAAACAACAGGTGGCGGAGAAGTGCGAGACAGCTTTGGGTCTCCTTAAACTGCGGATTAATCTAGAGATTGAGAAGATATTTGAAGATATTATGGAGATCACCGAATATCAATGCATTTTACCCAGGCGCACGGTCCGGAAAGAAGAACATCCGCCTATGGCTCAGGAAGATTATGATAATCTTCTGCAAAAATATAAACTGATGATGGGAACAATTAATGACGGTGATTTTGACGAGCTGGTTTACTTAATAGATACCATATTCCAGGAATTCCGCAGTATACCTCTGCTACAGGTGAAACATCTGTGCGTAGATATGTTTTCAATGCTATCGGGCAGGATGATGAAAATGGGTTTTGATGCGTGGGGCAATACCGGCAAAAGCATTAACTATGAGGAAATCATCACCGCCCCAGACCTGTCTAATTTAAAGCAAATGGTACAGCAGCGGCTGCATAAAATCCTTGAAATAGTGAAGGACAAGCAGAACATTAGTTCGAAAATCTTTGTGGAAGAAGCCAAGCGGTATATCAAAAAGCATTACCCACAGGAAATATCATTAGAAATGGTAGCCAGTCGGTTTTTCCTTAACCAGGCTTATTTCAGCCGGATTTTTAAACAGTATACGGGAACAACATTTACGGATTTTATCATAGAATTGAGAATGGAAAAAGCAAAAGAACTTTTAAGCCAAGGCAGGTATAAGGTATATGAAGTAAGCCGGATGGTAGGATATAAAAGTGAGAAATATTTTTTCAGAATCTTTAAGCAATATACAGGCTGTTCACCCAGTGATTATTACAGAGGGAAAAACTTAAATGAAAAAGTGGAGAATCAAAGGTAACCAAAGGCGATTTGAAACAACAAAAGTATTGCAATACCTTCAGGACTATAGATTCAACAGTATTCTGGTTAAAAGCTTCATCATCATAGTTGTATTTTTGATGATTTCATTTACAATTATTATGACTGCGGTTTCCCGAAAAATGGATGGTATTATTGTGGAAGAGGTTCAAAACATGTGTGAAAATGCACTTGGGAAGACCCGGGATAGAATTGACGTGGTGATGGAAGAAGTCGTCAGAATATCAGGACACCTTTCGCTGGATGAAGATGTACGCCGGTTCATGCTTCCGAAAACCAATGAATCCTTTGGTCCGAATCAGATGGTTAATGTTAAAAAGAAGATTGAGATGTATTCGGGCGTATTTGACTATATTGATAGCATTTATGTATATTCCCATAAGAATAAATATATTGTTTCCAATGAAGACGGAGGAAAAATAGAGGCATTTAGTGATATAAACTGGATGGATAATCTGACTGAAAGGGAATATGAACCCGCTAGAATGATTGCCAGAACAAAGAATAACAGCTATCCAAACCTGATATCCTACATCCAGCCGGTAAGGCTGACCCAGATGCAGTTTCTTGGCGGCATCATCGTTAATGTGGATAATGACAGGCTGGAAGAACTTGTTGTATCAAATATTAAGGATACCAGCGAAAGCCTGATCATTTCAGATAGCCGCAGCCATATCATATATAGTTCCGACCCATCGTTACTAAGAAGGAAGACCAGTGATATCGACTTCTATGAGCAGATTGATTCTGATAAGCCTGACGGATATCAGATGATTAATGACGGTGAAAAAGACCTCATTGTAGCCATCGTCTCTTCCAATGTTTTTCAATGGAAATATATATCGGCCGTACCCTTAAGCGCCTACGCAGACCATAATGACAGTATCAGGAACTTCCAGATGATACTATACGGTGTATCTATTCTGCTTTCTATTTTAGCGGCCTTTGCCATATCCATTTACTGCTATAGCCCGGTAAAAAGTATTTTGGATTTATTAAAAAACCCTGATTTATACCAGGAAAATATTTCAGATAATACGGGCTTAATGAAAAACGAGACCCATGAAATAGCATTGAATATTGTCAGAAATCTGTATTCCAACCGGCAAATGCAAGCAGAAATGAAGGTCTATACCGATATCATTGACAAGGCACAGCTGACGGCGCTGCAGGCACAAATCAGTCCGCACTTTTTATACAACACTCTGGAAAATATTAGATGGCGTGCCATCGAACTTGGTAAAGGAGATAATGAGGTTTCGCAAAGTATCTTGTATTTATCGGAAATGCTTAGAAACAGCCTGGATATAGATGAACAGATCATTACGGTGGAAAAAGAGATTAATTATACCCAGCTATATATTAAAATACTTCAACTGCGATATGAGGATAAATTGAAGGTTATCTGGGAGGTTGATGAAGGCCTGCTTAAGTATGCCATTGTCAAAGTAAGCCTGCAGCCGATCATCGAAAATGCCGTATATCATGGGATTAAACCGTTGAGAACCCAGGGGGTGGTCACGATTAAAGGATATCGGAAAGAAGAGCAGCTGGCAATCGAGATTACCGATAATGGTGTAGGTATGGCCATGGAAAAAATGGTCAGGCTTAATGAGGATATGAATCATAAGTATGCGCTGAGTAAAGAGCATATTGGCATCAGGAATGTCAATCAAAGATTAAAACTGCTGCTGGGTGATGCCGCAGGTATTTCAATTTCTAGCAAGGAGGGCAGCAAAACAGTAGTCACGGTTTTACTACCGCTTCAGGAATGTGAAAAAGTCGGGGGTGCGCAGGGTGAAGAATAGATTCAGGCGAGGTGGTATTTTAATGATATGTATCTTTCTTTTGATGACCGGCTGTACGAATATCTCCAGCCGGCAAAATGAAAGAGAAAAAACGGATCAAATAACGCTCCGCTGGATGGTTTTTGGAGAAAAATCGAAAAGCTCAGATAGTGTTATAAGTGAATTTAACCGTCAGCTACAGGAGCATTTTCCGGATACGACAGTAGAATTTGAAATTATGCCGATAGAATCCTACAAAGAAAAATGGGACATGATTATGGCGGCAAATGAGCCGCTTGATATTGTATGGATTGGGAATGACATGTGGGGTTATACAGAAGAAGTGAAAAAAGGCTCTTTTATGGCGCTGGATTACCTGCTGTCTACCTGCGGAAAAGAGCTTATGGAAGAGATCCCCGAAGACATGTGGGAAAAACAAAAAAGAGACGGGAAAATTTATGGGATTCCTCTTAAGGGCGCACTGTATCGAAAAGATTATGCTGTAGTTACCAGCGAAGCCAATATGGAGGCTTACGGCGATCAAGATAAGATCAGGACGGTTAATCAAAGTAAATTATATTCTGATATGGAATGTTATGAAGTATTTGAAGAATATTTGGTAAGATTAAAAGCAGTTCAAAAATTAGGTGCAGGGGTCTCAAGTATGACTTTTCGTGAAATAGCCGGCAAGGGATACGAAGGAATCTATGGCCCGGACTCTCCTTTTATCATTAAAATCTTTGATGAAGATTTACAAGTATATAATAAATACGAATTGGAGTCATATAAAGCGTACTTTAGAAAGATGTACGAGTGGTATCAGGCAGGCTACATCCGGGAAGATATTGAAGAAGTGCTGGCACCGGAAAAAGAAAACGGAACCCGAAACGGATATGCCTTTTTCCTGGATGAATACGGTGATATGGGGGTCATCCTCGATCCGATCACTACCGAATATGAAGCAGTAAGAATTCCTCTTCAAAATTATAAATATATATCCTATGAATCGGGGAGGAACGTTTTGGCCATCCCGAGAACCACTGAGCATCCCCAGAGAGCCGTGGAAATTATTAATTTTCTTAATTCCGAAGAAGGAGCCGAACTGTGTAAGCTGCTGTGCAATGGATTTGAAGGGCGTCATTATGTAAAGCTTGATAACAACAGGATTAGCCGTGTTGTTGATGAAAATGGAAAGGAAATATATTCGCTGTCACCTTATGCGATTGGTAATTTATTTTCAAATTATGAAACGACGAAAGGAGAATTTACCCAGCTTAAGGCATACAATGCCAATGCGTATGTGTCTCCGTTGGTCGGCTTTGAATTGGACACACGGATGATTGTACTGGAAATGGAAAAAATTGATTTGGTAGTGGCGGAATATATCACCAGCCTTGAACATGGAACGGTGGAAAATTGGGAAGCCACTTATAGTGAATTGATTTTAAAGATGAAAGAAGCGGGCACAGATAAAGTTGTTTCGGAGATTCAAAAGCAGCTGGATGCATTTAAAGAATCAAAAGATACTAATAAATAATCAAGATACCCAATACAACCAGGAAAAGCTATCATAAGACAGTTTTACAATGATAATATACCTCTTTTTAATAAGACCCGGTGCTATAATTGAGGCATCAAATAAAAAGGAGAATGATATTATGAGAAAACGTCTTTTGGCAGCTTTTTTAAGTTTAGTATTAATGATGGCCCTGGTCATCGGAATGACAGGATGTGGTGGGAATTCCGGTTCAGATGGTAAAACGGATAGCGGTGACACCAGGACGAAAGGGCAAAGTACAAAGGAGATTGCAGTTATGGTACCCAGTGCTGATCACGGCTGGACCGGAGCAGTACTCACCTATGCACAGGAGGAGGCTGAAAAACTTAATAATGACAGCAGTTTATCTGATAAGTTCAGTGTCAAAGTTTATGCCGCAACAGATGTTGAAAATCAAATCCAACAGGTTGACGATCTTTTAAGCAATCCGGATGCACTGGCCGGGATCGTTATTCTTCCTTATGATAACGGACTTCAATCTACATTAGAAAAGATTGCGTCGGCGGATATTCCATTTGTACAATTCGACCGTGTAATTGAAAGTGAAATCATAGACGAAAAAGTAGTTGCCAATGTCAAAGGTGATAATGAAGGCATCGGCTTTGAAACTGCAAAAAGATTTATTGCGTCAGGTCTTACAAAAAATGACTATGTGTACGAAATGATAGGAGACAATTCCTCCGTACCTGAATTACGTTCAAAAGGATTCAGGGCATATTTATCTGAGCAGGGCTGGACTGATGATGAAATCAACCAGGTTGTCGTAAAATCTGCAGCCACCGGCTGGAGCAGAGACACGGGAAAGGAATTATTTGAATCATGGTTTTCAAGTTCCCAATGTGATCCTTCAAAGAATAATTGGATTTTCACACATGATGATGAAATCGCCATGGGTGTTCTTGAATCCTTGAATGGCTCGGCGCTGGATTCAACGAAAAAGGTCGGATTTTTAGATTCCCTTCAGGCACTTTCTGCTTCTTCGGGACTTGCGGAATTATATGCAGTTCTGGAAGGGCGGCATAAAACGATAGATTATCCGGAGGATTTTGATATTTTCTCTGTAACATATGACCCGGCAATGATTCAGGAAGCCACTGAGGTTATGGTTAGTTATTTAAATGGTGATTCAGATATTGAACAAAATTATATTATCCCCGTAAGCGTGGTTGATTCTAAAAACGTTAGTGAATTCCAACCATTTGGGACATATGAAGGAAATGAGTAAGAAATATGGAATTACTCAAAATGAACAATATCACAAAATCCTTTTTTGGTGTTACCGTCCTGGATAATGTGGCCTTTAAAGTAAGAAAGGGAGAAGTCCATGCATTACTGGGGGAAAATGGCGCAGGAAAGTCTACACTCATGAATATTCTCGGCGGAGTTTACACAAAGGATAGCGGGACGGTTATATTTAATGATAAGGAACTTGCCGGTTCATCTATCAGGGATTCGGAGCAGGCCGGAATAGCCTTCGTTCATCAGGAGTTAAATATTTTTAATGATTTGAAGGTTTATGAAAACCTGTTTTTAGGAAGAGAATTAAGGAATCGTTTCGGAACATTAAAAAAGAAAGAAATGATTTCTGAAACTAACGTACTTATGCATGATTTAGGTGTGGACATTAATCCGGTTTCTTTGGCGGATGATTTGGATACAAGCAAAAAGCAGCTTCTGGAAATTGCCAAAACCCTGCATGCAGACGCTGGCCTCTTTATTTTAGATGAACCGACAACGGCATTAAATAAAGAAGAAACAAAAAAGTTATTTGATATCATCAATCAATTAAAATCAAAAGGAAAGACATTTATCTTCATTTCACATAAGATGCCGGAAATATTTGAGATTGCAGATAGGTATACTGTGCTAAGAAATGGTCAATTTATTCACAGTGGTGACATTATAGATACTACCCCTGAAGAGGTTACCCGTTATATGGTCGGAAATAGCTACTCTGATTCCTCTATGTATGAGGTGAGGAAAATAGGCAATACGGTATTAGAACTTAAAGACTATTCCGGTCAGGGATTTAATCATGTGGATGCTCAAATAAATAAGGGAGAGATTGTCGGAATTACGGGACTACAGGGTGCAGGCTGTTCCGAATTGATGCAGACCATATTCGGAATCCGGAAATCAAAGGGCGGCCGTCTGTATATTCACGGAAATCAAATAACGCATCAGAATATTCAATCCTTAATGAAAAGTGGTTTAGCCATGGTGCCTGCCAACCGAAAGGAGAATTCCATTATTCCCGATATGTCCCTTTTGGAAAATACATATATATCAGAACATGTGCTTCAACACCGAAGACAGCATATTTATAAAAAAGGAGAGATAGAGAAGTTTCAGCATTTTACTAAAATACTGAATATTAAAGCAAATCATCATGATGATTATATCACCAGCCTATCCGGAGGAAATCAACAAAAGGTTATTTTAGCAAGATGGCTAAATACTGAAGCAGACATTATTCTTTTTGATAATCCGACACAGGGAATCGATGTAGGAGCCAAAAGCGAAATTTATAAGCTGATACTAAAATTGTCCAAAGAAGGAAAGACAATCATTATCAACACCTTGGAAATTCCGGAAATACAAAAGATTGCCGATAGATGTATCGTGTTCTACCACGGTAAAGTTCAAGTGGTACTTGACAGAAAAGATATTAATGAAGAAACAGTGATGCTGCATGCTACAGGCGCAGTTAATTCAAATGGGCACAGGCAGGGGGTAGAACATGACTGGTAAAAGCAGTAAGGATATATTGAAAAATATATGGTATGAGTACAATTTTATTGTTATATTTATAATCATTTTTTGCGTATTTCTGATTATCAACAAGGGTGCTGTTTCGTGGACAGGCATTACGAATATCTTCTTGCACAGTGCAATCATGGGTACCATCGCCCTTGGTATGGGTATGGTTGTGTTAACCGGAGATATAGACTTATCCGTCGGCTCATCTTTTGTATTCGTTGGCGGATTAACCATACTGTTTTATAACCAAACCGGAAGCGTTCTGCTGGCAATTATGTTTTCAATTTGCACAGGTGCCCTTTGTGGGCTGGTAAACGGGGTCCTCGTAGGTAAATGCAAGATGCCGGCCTTTATCGTCACCCTGGCCACAATGCTGATATACCGCTCTGTCTCCCAATACATGATGAATGAAATGGGAGAAACCAGATATCGTGTGGAAGCCTCTTTAGGCAGCTATAAAACATTATTTACGTTTGGAAATGGTAGTGTACTGACGATTCCTAACCTGGCAATAGTCTTTCTGATCCTTGCACTTGTTATGATATATATAACGACCAGTACCAAGTTCGGGAAAAATATATATGCGGTAGGAAGCAACGAACGTGCGGCCAGGCTGGCCGGAGTCAACGTTATCCGGACGCGTATTAAGATGTTTATCATCTGCGGCGGCTTTGTCGGCTTTGCATCATTCCTTAAAATAGCCAAGGATACCTCCTTTGATCCGGCTACATCCGGGCAGAGCTTTGAACTGTATGCCATTGCTGCGGTGGTCATCGGCGGAATCAATATGTCGGGTGGGAAAGGTAAGATTGTTGGCATTATATTTGGCACGATGGCATTTACAATTATAGATAAGATTATAACTTCACTGGGTATGAATGCACTGCTGAATGACACGGTAAAGGGCATGATTTTATTAATTGCGGTCGGCCTGCAAATGGTCAGAAAAAAATCATCATAAAGAAGGGGAGGTTTATCAATGAGCAGAGTGTTAGAGTATGGAATGGTTGGCGGCAGTCTTGATGCTTTCATTGGAAATGCTCACAGGAAAGCGATTAGTCTCGAAGGTAAGGCAAGGCTTGTAGCGGGCTGCTTTTCCAGATCTTATCAAAAGACTTTGGAAACGGGAGAGGCACTTCATCTCAAAAAAGACAGAATGTATGAGACTTTAGAGGAGATGGCAAAGAAAGAAGGGGAAAGGGAAGGCGGTATTGATTTTGTGGTCATTGTAACGCCTAATTATGCACATTATGATGCCTGTAAAGCATTTATCGACGCCGGAATCAATATCTCCTGTGAGAAACCGCTATGTGTAACTCTTAAGCAGGCGACGGAACTCGAACGCCTGGCAAAGCAGAAGAACCTGTTGTTCATGGTGACATATGGGTATTCGGGATATGTGACGGCCATGCAGATACGAAAGATGATTGCTGATGGAGTAATCGGAGACGTACGCATGGTCATGGGTGAGTATCCCCAGGGCTGGCTTGCCAAAGAGGATATTTCAGGAAATAAGCAGGGAGAGTGGCGAACAAGCCCAGCACTATCAGGAAATACCAATTGTCTTGGCGATATTGGCACACATATAGAAAATACCGTCTACCGGATGACCGGCCTGAAGATTAAAAAAGTGCTGGCAAAGATGGAAATCATTGTTCCAGGCAGGGCGTTAGATGATAATTCCACAGTGATGGTTGAATATAATACCGGCGCATCCGGCGTCTACTGGTCCTCCCAAATTGCAGTAGGACATGATAATAGCTTGAGGATACGAATTTATGGCAGTGAAGGCAGCCTATTATGGTTCCAGGAAGAATCGGAAAAGTTTCAGTTGATGAAACATGATGGTCAGGTAATCGAGATGCATAGAGGACATCCGACGATAAAACCGGAAGCAGCAAAATATGAACGCCTTCCGAGCGGGCACGGGGAAGGCCTGATAGAGGCGATTGGAAATTTCTATGATAATTATATTGACTGTCTGACGGCCAGAGAAGACGGAGTGTTTACAGAAGATATGATCGAGTATCCGACCATTGAAGATGGCGTAGATGGCGTAAAATATATTGAAGCCTGCTTAAAAAGCAGTGAAAACGGTAATGTCTGGGTGGACATGGAATAAAGGAGGAAGTATTTATGTGCAGACCTGTTACAATTTTTACAGGGCAATGGGCGGATCTATCGCTGGAGGAAATGTGTAAAACAGCAAGTGAAATGGGATATGACGGACTTGAAATTGCCACATGGGGTCAAATTAACTGCCACAGGGCGGCTAATGACCCGGAATACGTCAGGGAAATTAAAGATACTTTGAATAAATACGGCCTGACATGTACCGCATTGGGTGCACATTTAACAGGACAGTGTGTCGGTGATTTGTGGGATCCACGTCTTGATGGATTTGCTCCCTCTGAATATGCTGGGCAGCCTGAGAAAATACGGACATGGGCTATCCAGGAGATGAAGGATACGGCAAAAGCAGCAGAGGCCATGGGCTTAAGTGTAATTACCGGATTCATGGGATCGGCTGTATGGAAATATTGGTACTCATTTCCACAAACCAGTGAGGACATGATTGAGGAAGCTTATCTGGAGCAGGTCGGATTATGGACGCCAATTTTTGATGTATTTGACGAATGTGGTGTCAAATTCGCTCTGGAGGTACATCCTTCGGAAATCGCATTCGACTATTGGACGACAAAACGCCTGCTTGAAACCTTTAAATACAGGGCGACGCTGGGAATTAACTTTGATCCAAGCCACCTGATATGGCAGGGTGTTGATCCTGTAATATTCCTGCAGGACTTTATTGACCGGGTGTACCATGTACACATTAAAGATGCTTTTGTAAATCTTAACGGCCGTAATGGGATTCTTGGTTCACACATGGTTTTTGGTGACATGAAAAGGGGCTGGAATTTTGCCTCACCAGGACACGGAGATGTTGATTTTGATAAAATAATCCGTGTTCTAAACGAAGCGGGTTATCAGGGACCGCTGTCGGTAGAATGGGAAGACAGTGGAATGGAAAGAGTCTATGGCGGCAGGGAAGCCTGCGAATTCGTCAGAAAAATTAACTTCCAGCCCTCTGATATAGCTTTTGATGATGCTTTGAAAAGTGAATAATATGACTACAATAAATATTAGCCCTGAATATTAGAACTTAAATATTCAGGGCTTTGCTATTGCTTTTAGTTGTGTTAGAATGAATACAGTACCGCTATTTCTCATAAGGACATAAAAACCTTGTTAATATGTAGCAAATTAAATGATTTTAAAACAATAAAAGGAAGTGAGATACGGATGACAGACAATAAGGGGAACCAAAGTAAAGCATCTTATTCATTGCGGCTTGTTGCTGGGGGCTATTTAATTTATCTGGCATATGGACTGTCACAAGATATTTTTGCAGGAAAAATAATCGACAATAAGGTGCTTATCATTGCAGCAATGATTATATTTACCGTAGCTGGTATATTACTGGTATTTACATCGGTGAGATTTTTTTGGAAGGATTATAAAGATAAGAAAAATTCATAATTTATAAAGTTAAATCCCTCACTTTTCGAAGTTTGGGATTTGTTTTCGGCGGCTGTTTTTGGCCGGTTCTATTTGTTGATGTGAAAAGTCCTTGCAAGTGATTAGAAATTATGTTAATATCTTTGTTACGAGAACAATTGTATTTGCCATGCGAACAAAGATAATAGTGTGAAGGAAGAGCAGGAATGAAAGATGATGGAAAATATTATATTGTAAAGAAGAAGGCAGTTCCTGAGGTTTTACTGAAAGTCGTTGAGGCAAAGAGGCTTTTGGATTCTGAGAAGGTCATTACCGTTCAGGAAGCTACAGAACAGGCAGGTATAAGCAGGAGCTCATTTTATAAGTATAAAGACGATATTTTCCCTTTCCATGATAATGCGAGGGGGAAGACGATTACTCTGATGCTCCAGTTGGATGACTTACCGGGACTCCTTTCCAATGTATTGAATCATATTACGAAATATCATGCTAATATTTTGACCATACATCAAGCGATACCGGTTAACGGTATCGCATCATTAACGCTAAGCATGGATATATTGCCTGATACCGGGAATATATCAGATATGATTGAAGATATTGAAAGCCTTAACGGCATACATTATACGAAAATAATAGCTAGGGAGTGATAATATGGTTAATATTGCAATTTTGGGATATGGAACAGTGGGTTCCGGAGTGGTAGAAGTTCTTAGCACGAATGGAAAGAGCATAGCAAAAAGAATAGGCGAAGAAATTAATATTAAGTATGTCCTTGATCTAAGAGACTTTCCAGGAGATCCTATTCAGGAAAAGATTGTCCATGATTATAATGTTATTTTAAATGACGATGATATTAAAATAGTTGTGGAAGTCATAGGTGGCATAGAACCAGCATTTACATTTACAAAGCAAGCTTTAGAAGCCGGTAAAAGTGTGGCGACTTCTAATAAGGAACTGGTTGCGAAGCATGGAGCCGAGTTACTGGCTATTGCTAAAGAAAAGACTGTGAATTTCTTATTTGAAGCAAGTGTTGGCGGAGGAATTCCAATTATTCGCCCGTTGATTCAATCTTTGACTGCAGATGAGATCATAGAAATCACAGGGATACTTAACGGAACAACCAACTATATGCTGACCAAGATGGCTCAGGAGGGGGTATCTTATGATGAAATTCTTAAACGAGCACAGGATAAAGGCTATGCGGAACGCAACCCGGCAGCAGATGTTGAAGGTCATGATGCCTGCAGAAAGATTGCTATCCTTACTTCTTTAGCTTATGGTAAGCAGGTTGATTCTGAAAAGATTTATACAGAAGGAATCACACATATTACTGATATAGATTTTAAATATGCCTGCCAACTGGGAATGAGTATTAAGCTGCTGGCGACCGGTAAGAAAGTAGATGGTAAGGTATTTGCTATGGTTGCTCCTATAATGATAGGTTCCGAACACCCATTATATGGTGTTAATGGTGTCTTTAATGCAATATTTATTCACGGAAATATGCTTGGAGATGCGATGTTCTACGGCAGAGGCGCAGGCAAACTACCTACGGCCAGTGCGGTTGTTGCAGATATCATCGATGAGGTCAAGCACATTGAAACCAGTATTAAAATGAACTGGAGCCCTAAAAAGCTTGAACTGGCTGATATTGGCATCGCGGAACATTGTTTCTTTGTCAGAGTGTCAGGCGATGCCGCAGCTAAGCAAGAAGCTATTAAGAAGTTATTTGGAAATGCCCGGTTTGTGATTGTATCCGATGTGCCAGGTGAATTTGGTTTTATGACTGAAAGAATCAGTGAAGCATTATTTAATGATAAAATCAGCCAGATAGATGGTGTTATTACAAGAATCCGCGCGATTTGCCAGGAGGCCAAATAATGAAATATATAATTGTACTGGGTGATGGCATGGCAGATGAACCCATACAAACAATTAAAAATAAAACGCCACTGGAATATGCTCATACCCCAGCGCTGGATAAACTGTCAAAGTCATCAGAAATAGGAATGGTTCATACAATACCAGAGGGGATGGGTCCGGGAAGTGACACGGCCAATTTATCCGTTTTAGGATATAATCCACAGCAGTACTATACCGGCCGCTCTCCTTTGGAGGCGTTGAGCATTGGTGCTGATATGAAACCCGATGATATCGCCCTAAGATGTAATCTGGTTACACTTTCAGAGACAGAGGACACATATGAAGAAAGAGTTATTATCGATCACAGCTCTGGTGAAATATCTACCGGGGATGCTGCTGTGCTATTGAATGCGGTTAAAGAAGCATTTGAAAATGATATCTATCATTTTTATAAAGGAACCAGCTATCGTCACCTGACCATTTGGGAAGGAGGAGAGGCTGTCGGCTTGACACCGCCTCATGATAAGCTTGGGCAGGTTATCGGTGAATATTTGCCAAAGGATGAAGCTTTATATAATATGATGAAAAGGAGCTACGATATCCTTGTAAATCATCCGATCAATCAGATGAGAAAAGAGCAGGGTTTAAATCCGGCTAATTCCATCTGGTTTTGGGGAGCCGGAACCCGACCAAATTTAGATTCCTTTGAAGAAAAGACCGGTAAAAGAGGCGTTATGATTTCAGCGGTAGATTTATTAAAAGGCATTGCCGTCGGAGCCAAGATGAAAAACATTGATGTTACAGGTGCCAATGGCAGCTTACATACCAACTATGAGGGCAAAGCCATGGCTGCGGCAGATGCACTTATTAATGATGGGTACGACTTTGTTTATATTCATATAGAAGCTCCTGACGAGATGGGTCATCAGGGAAGCCTTAATGATAAAATTAAAGCAATCGAATATATTGATGAAAGAGTCATAAAAGTTATATCAGAACGATTCAAGGAGGCGAAAGAAGCTTATCGCATGATGGTTCTACCAGACCATCCGACACCTATCGCTATCCGTACCCACACTTCTAAGCCAGTGCCTTATCTATTATATGATAGTACAAATCCATTGAACCGTACATGGAATTACAATGAGAAAGAGGCCATGGACAGCGGCAATGTGATTAAAGAAGGATATCAACTGATTGAACATCTGTTTTTGAGATAGAGGAGTTAATGAAGTGTGTTATTTTTCATAAAATTTAATTATACAGGAGGCTTCTATGCTAATAGTAAAAAAATTCGGCGGCAGTTCGGTAGCCGATAAAGAAAGAATTTTAAACGTTGCAAAGCGTGTGACTGAAGATTACAAGGCCGGACATGATGTTGTTGTGGTTTTATCTGCAATGGGCAAAACGACAGATGGCCTTATTGCACAGGCAAAGGATGTTAATCCTAAGGCATCAAAACGAGAAATGGATATGCTATTAAGCTGCGGCGAGCAGATTTCTGTTTCATTAATGTGTATGGCTTTGCAAAGTCTGGATATCCCTTCCATATCATTAAATGCCTGGCAGGTGGCGATGCATACGACCAGCGCATATAGCAATGCCCGTTTAAAAAGAATTGATTCTGAAAGAATCCGTGCTGAATTAGATCATCGTAAAATTGTTGTGATTACAGGATTCCAGGGAATCAACAAATATGATGATTACACGACTCTTGGGCGTGGGGGTTCAGATACAACGGCTGTAGCTTTGGCTGCTGCACTGCATGCAGATGCCTGCGAAATCTATACTGATGTAGAAGGCGTTTATACGGCAGACCCAAGAATTGTGCCTAATGCTAAAAAGCTCAAAGAAATCACTTATGATGAAATGCTTGAACTAGCTTCTTTAGGGGCAAAAGTATTGCACAATCGTTCAGTAGAAATGGCAAAGAAATATGGCGTACAATTAGTTGTCAGATCCAGTTTGAATACAGCAAAAGGAACAATTGTTAAGGAGGAAGCTAAAATGGAAAAAATGCTTGTAAGCGGCGTGGCTTGTGACAAGAATGCAACACGTATCGCAGTGATTGGTTTGAAAGACGTGCCTGGAGTGGCATTTAAGTTGTTTAATTTATTGGCGAAAAATAATATTAATGTAGATGTTATCCTGCAATCCGTTGGTAGAGATGGTACGAAAGATATTTCCTTTACGATTGCTGAGAACAATACCGATGATGCCATCCGTTTGTTGGAGAATAATTCAGCAGGATTATCTTATCATAAGGTTGACGTAGAAAAAGATGTTGCCAAGGTTTCAATCGTCGGTGCCGGTATGATGTCGAATGCCGGTGTTGCTGCAAAGATGTTTGAAGCCCTGTACGATGCGGGGATAAATATTAAAATGATCTCGACTTCAGAAATCAGGGTATCTGTATTGATTGATGAAAAATATACAGATAAGGCAATGAACGTTATTCATGAGAAATTTGGGTTGATGGATTAGCGGCTGAATCCAAAGCAGGAAATGATCTGGAAATGAGCGTTATGCTCTGTCTCATTATGGGAGGCATGCCCCTTTCCGGTGGCATGAAATCCAAGATAAGTTCAGCCTTAATCGGGGCATTATACACTGCTTATTTGGCGTATCAGGTATATGTATGAGCAGGATATAGTCAGAAAAACAGAGGTTACCTGTGAACCGCACAGGTGCTTGTGTTATAATAAGACCAAGTTGACAGATGCCTAGTGTTTACGGGGGTTTGAGCTACTTTGGTCTTATTTTTTATTCACCCATTTGGTAATGGATTTTAATTGCAGCCATAGCGAAAATAATTCTTGGAAAGGTATGATTGACTTGAGATATGATGGAGCGTAAAATGATGTTACTGGGGAAGAGCAACCCAGATATATCTATGAGGACATTCAACCTTAAATGTACCGAAGGGTCAAATGCTCCGCAGCTTGTTGCTACGTTGTATGGGTATTTGACTTCAAGAACGGAGGCAGATGTGTGGCGGCTAAAAATGTAAGAAAAAAATCGTTAAAAAAGCAGATTGCAAGGGGTTTCTTATTTCCTTTGATTCTTTTGATTGGTTTTTTAATCTATTATAATATTTACAGTGTAAATTTGTATAATCAGGAAATTAACCAATCCAACTCGGCAATGATTTCTCTTTATATGAATAATCTGGAGTCTTATCTTTCTGAGATGGATAATTTTATGTTTCATACGGTAGTAAATAACAGTAATTTTAACCTGCTCCGCTACGAGCTGACACAACTGCAGGCATATCTTGCAATTGAAGGTGTCAGTGATGCCTGTGAAACGCAGCTTTCAAGAGGAACTATGGTCGGTGGTATTTATCTATATAGTATACAAAACAATATATATAGACATGTGCATGTCGAGGAATATGCTTATACGAAGAAAGAAAATCTTCATTCTTGGCTTAAAATTATTCTGGATACAGACCAGAATTATATTGACAGAGGCTGGTTTTATGAGAAAATCGGAGAAACAGATTACCTGTTTCGGATTTTTAATAGTCATGATGCCTATATTGTCAGCTTTATCGAATTAAATGACATTGTACTGCCTCTGGATTATTTGTCTGAAAGTGAATATCAAGTTGTTTTCCGTAAAACAGGTGGTACAATTATTACAAATGAAACATTGGTAAATGACAATAATCTCTCTTTTGAAGGTACGACGGCTTATGGCAAGATGGTAAATGTGAATGTAGATGGCAATAGGAAATATACAATCACCGGAAACAGGATTCAGGGAACAGATATAGAGATGTATCTGGTAAAATCAAATAAGGGTTTTTTAGGAGAACTGCGAGTAACCCAGGTTATACTGTTTATCATTTCCGTACTGAGTATTTTGACAATACCATATGGTATATATTCCATAAGAAGGTCTGTTACCAAACCCATAGACCAGTTGAAGAGTGCCATGGAACAGATAAAAAAAGGCGAAATGGATACACAGATTGACGCAGAGTATGAATTAGTTGAATTCGGAGAAATCAACGATACTTTTAACAGCATGATTAGTAAGATTAAAGTTTTGAAGATCCAGTCATATGAAGAGATGCTTGGAAGACAGAAAGCACATCTTCAATACCTGCAGCTTCAGCTTGAACCCCATTTCTTTTTGAATTGTCTGAAAACAATCTATGCTATGGCTCAGAATCATAAGTTTGAAAAAGTGCAAAAGCTTGTGCTGATTGTATCCAATTATTTGCGATATATGTTTCGGGATAATTCCACGATGGTAACTCTAGAGGAAGAATTAAATTATGTAAAGAATTATCTGCAGATTCAGGAGATGGCTTCGGATATGCCGCCGGTCTGCATTATGGATGTAGATATGAATCTATTAAGTAAGCGGATTCCGCCACTAGTTATACAGACATTTATTGAAAATTCAGTGAAATATGCATCTTTAGCAGGGAAACAGCTTCGTGTATCTATTCGTATTTCGAGATTGCAGACAGACGAAACAGACTATTTTGATATTATTATAAAAGATAATGGCATGGGTTACCCCTCAGACGTACTAAAGCTTCTGGATGGACAGGAACAGGATAATCAGGAGGGAAAACATATAGGAATACAGAATGTAAAACAACGTCTTAGTTTACTTTTTGGTGATAAGGCAGAATTTGTTTTTCAGAATACGGAAACTGGGGCTTATTCAGAACTGATTATTCCTGTGACAAAGTTCGGACTAGAGGAAGAATTATGAACGTATTAGTTGTTGATGACCAAAAGGATGTTCTGGAAGGCATTGTTGCCGGTGTGAACTGGGACAGGCTTGGAGTACATCAGGTATTTACCTGCTGTAATGCAACGGCAGCAAAGGAAATTATAAGTAATGAAAAGATTCACATATTGTTATGCGATATTGAGATGCCCGGAGAAAACGGATTGGTTTTGTTTCAGTGGGTGAAAACTCACTATTCGGATATCGAAGGGATTTTTCTGACTTCTCATGCCGATTTTGATTATGCAAAAGAAGCAATACGGATGGGCAGTTTTGATTATATATTGCAGCCTGCTGATTATAAAGAGGTCGAAGAAGCAATTCTTCGGGTTATGAGTAGAATTTTGAAAAATTCTGAGTTATGCAAGATAGGAGAATATTGGAATGACCATAAGAAGGAAATATTGGAAAATTCCATCTATCAATACTTGTATCTGAATTTGGGAGATTATCATAAAATTATTCGTTTTCTACAACTAAGAGGAGATATGGTGGATGTAGAAACATTATTTATACCGGTTTTACTACATATTCCAAGATGGAAGATCCATTTGACACAATGGGACGACAAGCTTTTAAAATATACAATTGGAAATATTCTGTCGGAACTGTTTAATCGGATACAGGTACGGTACATTCTCATCAAGGCGCATGATAATTGCTTTTTGACTCTTTTGTTTACAGAGGCAAAACAGCCGTTAGATTGGTTGAAGATAAGAGATGAATTTCTTCAGTTCCTGAAGTTTTTTAATAACTATCTGGATCAGATTGCTATCTATCTTGGGAAGGCTGTCTATCTTGAGGACATGGCAGATGAGGTATATAATTTAAGGAAGATGAAACGAAATAATGTTATATTACAGAGCAATGTTTTTGTTGCACATAAGGGTATGAATGGACAGCAGGAGACCACTGTGACAGCAGAAGAATTTATAAAGTGGGGGGAACTGCTGGAAAAAGGTTATACGCATTTGGTCAAAAAAGGAATACATGAGTTTCTGACAGGGATTATAGATAAAAAGCAGATGAATATCAAAGTCTTATTAGCATTTCACCAGAAATTAACACAAATGCTTATGAGGGCAGCAGAGAACAGACATATGGATTTTATGGACTTTTTTATGAATGAAGAAGAGTATGAACAGTACAATGGAAGTTATGACAATATTGATGGTTTGATAGTGTGGATTGAAAAGCTGCTTCCCAAATATAAGACAACCGGATGTACAGAGCAGAATATCGAGGATTCCGCAGTTATCCGGGCGATAAAATATATAAAGAAAAATATTGATAAAAATGTGACAAGGGGACAACTGGCAGAGCAGGTGCATCTTAATTCTGAATATTTATCCAGACTCTTTAAGAAAGAAACAGGGATGATGTTAAAAGATTATATTGTTAGTGAGAAAATGAAAGCTGCGAAGCATCTTCTGCTGACAACGAATCTGTCGGTTAGTATTATAGCTTCAAAGGTTGGATATAGTAATTTCTCTAATTTTACACAGATTTTTAAGAAGATTGAAGGGGTTACTCCAGGGGAATTCCGGAATCAACATAAGAATAGTCACAAATCTAATAATTAAAATCACGGAACTGATAGAGCAACGTTTGGATTCTTGTTATGATAAGAACATCTTATTATTAAATAAAGGAGAGATGAAAATGAACAGGATGAAAAAGTTTTTATCAGTATTATTGGTCGGGGCTCTTTTTAGTATGGCTCTTACCGGATGTTCTTCGGGAACGTCAGAACAGACGACAAAAGATTCGGGAAGTGCAGCAACGCAAATGGACCCAGATAAGACGGAACAAGATGGTAATGACAAGGGTTCGGGGGAAATTGTAACACTTAAAGTGGCTATGGTATCTACTTCTGATCAGTCAGGAGCGGATGAGGTTGAAGCAGCAGCAAATGAAATACTAAAAGAATATGGTGTTGCAATAGATATTACATTCATTAACTTTGGCTCATGGCAGCAGCAGACGAATTTACTGCTGACGGGAGGAAGCGATTCTGTGGATGTACTGCCCCTGTTGACCACGCCTTTGACTACCTATGTAAACAATGGGCAGGTGCTGGAACTGAATGAACTTCTTGAGCAATATGGACAGGATATTAAGGAGCAGTTCACGCAAGAACAGTTAAATGGGGGAAAGGTAGCGGGAAAACTCTATGGTATTACCACCAGTCGTGATCTGGCTGCAAGCTACGGTATCTATATGAGAAAAGATATTCTGGAAGAGACAGGAATTGATCCGGCAACGATTTCAAAAGTTGAGGATTTAGAAGAAGTGTTTGTAAAAGTAAAAGAACTGCATCCGGAAATGTATGGGCTGTTTGGTTCCCAGACCGGATCGGTAGAAGCATGGGGCTGGGATCGAATTAATGATGGAAATCAATTGGGCGTTGTTATGGACAGCGGACAGGCTGATGAAATTGTAAACCTTTATGAGCAGCCTGAATATGAAACTTTTGTACGGCTGATGCGTGACTGGCATCAGAAAGGTTACATAATGGCAGATGCCTTAAGCAATACTGAAACTTCTGAGAATCTCATGAAGTCAGGGAAACTGTTTGCAGCGTTCAACAATCTGAAACCTGGATTTGCGGAACAGCAGGAACGTGCTACCGGATATGAGATTGAAGTAATAGAGTTTATTCCGGCTTATGCAACAACGCAGAATATACAAGGGCTTACCTGGGGAATTGCAGCTGCAAGTACCCATCCTGAAGAGGCGATGATATTGCTCAATCAAATGTATAGTAATCCTGAACTCTCAAATATTCTGGTTAACGGAATTGAAGGTGAAAGCTATGTTTATATAGATGATACCAAAGAATTAATCGATTTTCCGGAAGGTGTAGATGCTGCCAATACTCCATATACCAACTTAGGTTGGGCATGGCCGAATCAGTTTATTACGCCGGTATGGAGTCCGAATCCAACAGATTACTGGGATACAATGAGAGAATTTAACGAAACGGCAACTCCGTCAAAAGCACTTGGTTTCGCACCGGATACATCGACCATAACAAATGAAGTGACGGCTTGTACCAATGTAGTGACAAAATACAACTATGCATTAATGACAGGATCCGTCGATGTGGATGAAACACTGCCTAAGTTCCAGGAAGAACTGAGAAATGCAGGTATTGATAAGATAATAGAAGAAAAGACAAGTCAATATGAGCAATGGAAATTAGAACAATAGAATGGACAGAAAGGCAATCTTATGAAAAATGTAGAAAAAAGTAAGAATCCGCCGAAGAAAATGAAGTTTGGCAAATCTGTGAAGCGGTTCTGGCCATTTTATGTAATGTTGGCACCGGGAATCATCTATCTGATTATTAACAATTATATTCCGATGCTGGGACTTGTGATTGCATTCAAGAAAATTGACTATCGGCTTGGGATTTTGAAAAGTCCCTGGGTTGGACTCTCGAATTTTGAGTATTTATTTAAAACTTCAGATGCCTGGGTGATTACCAGAAATACCATTGGGTATAATCTTATATTTATTGCATTAGGCACAGTTGTTGCAATTACGGTGGCGATTCTACTGAATGAAATCAAAGGTATTCGTAATAAAGAAACGTATCAGACGCTGGTGCTGATTCCGTATCTGATATCTACCGTAGTAGTTAGCTACCTGGTATATGCATTCCTTAGTACAGACTCTGGATTTATCAATAATTCCATTCTGGCGAATTTAGGGGTGGACACAATATCCTGGTATACGGAAAAAAAATATTGGCCGGTAATACTGGTAATTGTATATTTATGGAAGAGCTTTGGCTATAGCAGCATTATTTATTATGCTACCGTTATTGGAATCGACGGTTCATTATATGAAGCTGCAGTTGTGGATGGAGCGAATAGATGGCATAAAATAAAAGATATTATTCTTCCATCTTTAAAAGGAACGATTATCACTTTGACTCTTATGAGTGTTGGAAGAATTTTTTATTCGGATTTTGGATTGTTCTATCAAGTACCTATGAACAGCGGACCGCTTCTTGATGTGACAAATACTATTGATACTTATGTATATAGGGGATTGTTACAGTTAAATGATGTAGGAAGAGCCTCAGCCGCAGGTTTTTATCAGTCAATGGTAGGTTTTATCGTGGTATTGGCAGCCAATCTGCTTGTTCGTAAGATTGATAAAGAGAATGCGTTATTCTAAGAAGGGAGAAAATGATGGTTGATAATAACAAAGCGTTTCATATAACAATTAATACGCTATTGATCATTCTGTCCCTGGGCTGTCTTTTACCGTTTATTCTTTTGCTTATGTCATCCTTTACGGAAGAATCTGTTTTGGTCAGGGAAGGTTACTCGTTTATTCCGAGAGGATTCAGCTTGGCGGCATATAAATATATTTTTTCAAGCTCAGGGAAAATACTAAGAGGATATGGTGTGACTATTTTAATAACGGTTGTTGGAACGGCACTTAGCATTTTCCTTACGCTTCTCATGGCATATCCGCTTTCGAGAAAAGAACTTCCGGGAAAAAACATAATATCCTTTTTTATATTCTTCACAATGCTGTTTAATGGCGGCCTGGTTCCGTCTTATATGATGTGGTCGGGAACGTTTCAGATTAAAGATACAATATGGGCTTTATTAGTACCGGGTTTGCTGATGAATGCATTTTATGTGATTATGATGCGCAGTTATTTTAGCACTAATATTCCGGATGTGCTGGTAGAAGCAGCAAGAATAGATGGAGCAAATGAGTTCAAAATACTCTTTTCGGTCGTTCTGCCTATGGCAGTTCCTATGATTGCCACACTTGCTTTGCTAATCGGACTTGGATATTGGAATGACTGGCAGAATGGTTTGTATTATATAACGAGCCGGACCGAATTATATTCCATTCAGAATATCTTGAACCGCATGCTGCAGGATGCACAGTTCTTGACTAGTGGGCAGGCTGGAAGTAATGCAGCGGAGCTTGCTAAGAACCTACCTAGTGTTGGAATTAAAATGGCGGTTGCAGTTGTCGCTATTCTTCCGATTATGGTTATATATCCATCTATGCAGAAATATCTGGTGAAAGGGATTACAATAGGGGCTGTTAAAGGATAGGGTTTCTGGTGACAGACAAGGCTAAGCGTAGACAGTCATGAAGCAGATTTTGTAACACTACTTAGCTCCGGGTAACTATTCATATATAATTACTATTCCATTTAAAGAATAAAAAATAGCCGTGAAGTTTATTGCGGCATGTAATAAAATAGCGTATACTATGATAAAGAAGAGGGGGCGATCGGTATGGTGAAACAGGTTCCGGTTGGAACAAGCGATTTCAAGAAAATAGTTGAAGAATTTTACTTTGTTGATAAAAGTTTATTTATAAAAGCTGTTTTAGATTCTAAGTCGGAAGTATTTTTGTTTTCCAGGCCAAGACGCTTTGGAAAAACATCTAATATCAGTATGCTAAAATATTACTTTGAAAGAACTGAAGAAGATACGTCTATATTGTTTAAGGACTTGCAAATATGGCAGCAGGGGGAGGCTTATAAAAGTGAACAAGGTATATATCCGGTTATTTTCCTGACACTAAAAGATGTTAAATGTAATACCTGGGAGGAAACTTTTCAGCGTATAAAAAGTGTTATCAGTGAGGAATATATCCGTTTCAAACATATTATACGAAAAGATGGAATGGAAAAAGAGGAAATTGAGTATTTTAATAGAATCAGTGGGGGAATAGGCAGTACAGTCGATTTTGAACGCTCTTTAAGCCGCCTGACCGGCTTTCTCAATAAAGCTTATGGAGAAAAGCCAATCCTGTTGCTTGATGAGTATGATATTCCGGTACAGCAGGGTTATGTGGCAGGCTTCTACCAGGAGGTCATATCCTTTATGCGTAACTGGCTGTCCGGCGGCTTAAAAGATAATGTAGATCTGAGGTTTGCGGTATTAACCGGCATTTTGAGAGTTGCAAAAGAGAGTATTTTCAGTGGTTTAAATAATCTGGAAGTCTTTACAATATTAGACGAACCATTCAGGCAGTATTTTGGATTCACGCAGAAGGAAGTCAAAAAATTGGCTGTGGATTATGAATGTGAGGAAAAGCTTGCGGAAATCAAAAAATGGTATGACGGATACTATTTCGGAAATCTGGATATCTATAATCCATGGTCTGTACTTCGCTATATAAAAAATAGCTGCAGGCCGGAAGCTTACTGGCTTGGCACAAGCAGTAATGATATAATAGCGCAGCTTTTAAATGAAACCAGGCTTGATACGCAGGAAATACTTAAAGGGCTTTTAGATGGAGAAGCCTATTATGCAACGATTGATTCAAACATTGTTTATCCTGAGATTTTCCAGAATGAAAATGCCATCTTTAGCTTCCTGGTTATGACCGGTTATCTAAAAGCTAAAAGGCACTATTTTAATGAAGTATACTATGATTATGAGTTGAGAATCCCAAATAAAGAAATAGCTATTGCATATACAAGTGAGATTATCCGGAAATTATCGACTGAAAATAGAAAGTTTTTAAGTTATACCAATGACTTTATACGAGCTGTCTATAGCGGTGATGCAAAGAAAATCGACCATCTGCTTCAACTGATAGCAGAATATTCGATCAGTTATTTTGATACGTCAGAGAGCTTTTATCATGGTTGGATGTTGTCCATGTCCGGTTTGTTTATGGACACTCATTATGTGGCTTCTAATCGTGAAACTGGTGAAGGCAGGGCTGACTTGATACTGGAACCTAAAATGGAAAAGTATCCTGGTGTTATCTTTGAATTTAAGGTTTTAAAGGAACACGAAAGTGATAAGAAGCCCTTGGCTGAAAAATTAAAAGAACTGGCTAAGACAGCATACTGCCAAATTGAAGCAAAAAACTATGATGCAGAATTAAGAAAAAGAAAAGTTAACGTAATTTATAAATATGGAGTTGCTTTTCATAGAAAGACTCTTTCAGTATATGGTGGGAGAGATATGAAATAAATAAATATATACAAAAATTCCTTCTGTATCATAGCTTTGGATGAATTAGAAACTATTATCACAGAATAACGCTGCGGACAACCTGAAACAAATAACCAAGAAGCGAGCGGTATTCAAGGCAAAAATGGCGAAGTTCTTCATCAATAGAAAAACGAGAAGCCGGTGGGTGCAGCGGATCAGAACTAATTTATCCATTTATTCTGGATAGATAGCTTTATTGATATTGATATAAATCCATATTATATCTTATCAGAAAACCAGATGCGCATCTTACAATACTTTAAGAATCGCCCACAAAAGATTTCGGTTCTTACTCAATTCTCCCCAAATTTACAAAAGTACTGCATCCGTCTTAAGATATCGCATTCTTTTTGAGTAAGAGCCAAGATTGCAAACTGTAGCGATTCTCATTTAAGTGAGAATTCGAAAACTGTAATCAATAAAAAATACATTATTGAAGAACTCTAATTATACATTTTTTTACAGCAACAGGATCAGATGAAGCTGCAATAACGTAAAAATAGTATTCTGTATTATCTTCATTTGAGGTGATACTAAATTCACCACTTAATTCTTTGAATTCTGTTAATTCATTATCTGTGCATATTTGATTATTTTTTATGAATCCAAATAATATTAATGGTTCATTAATTATTTCGTGCTGATATTTTTCGAAAACTATTTTTATTGATTCTTCCTTATTTAGTTCCCATCCACTTCCATCCTCCCTTGTAAATATTACCATTGAACCGTTAGGCATAATGAGTTCAGGAGCAATATAATAACCGTTTTCCTGGGTGGTTTTAATATCAGTTATACTAGATGGAGGATTTTCAAAATCTTCAATACTGCTGATTATTTTACTCTGTATCTTTGTATTATCAATCGTCATTATTTTACCTTGCTCAATAAAATCAGCTAATTCATCGGCATTTAATATAGTTACATTTTCATTATCTGAATCAATATATTCTTTACCTACTAAATGATTGTTCTCATCAGTTATTGGTTCTGCTTTAGTAAGTTTATAATATTGAATTGCTGCAAATGCTATAGTACACAGTGATAAAGACAAAACAATTATTAGCCCTAATTGAAAAGATGTCATTATTGATATTCTCTTTTTAGGAGTCGGTATTATATTCATCATAACAATTTCTTTTACTGATTTTGTTTGTGTTGGATCTGTATTTAAATTTTCATTTTTAATTAAGATGTCGATACAATCCTCGTCAATAATTTCCATCAAGTCAGATAATTTGATTCCCATTATAATATCCCCTTTCTTCTAATAATTTCTTTAATTTAGTTCTGCTTCTCATCAATCTTGATTTTATGTTAGATTCAGATAGGCTCATATCATGAGTAATATCCTTGATTTTGGCTCCCTGGTAGTAATATCTTATTAGTATGTACTGATCTTCATCAGATAAATAACGAAGAACCTCTCTTAATATATCTTTTAATTCTTTTCGTATGATATCATCTTCAATATCTTTTTCAATTAATAATATGTCTTCATTAAGTGGGAAAATATTTTGCCTGTTTCTCCTTAATTTATTTTTAGCCATATTTATCGCTATTGTTTTTATATACGGCTTTAAGTCATTGTAATCATCAGGATTAAGATTTTCGCTATTTTTCCAAAGAGATATAAAAACATCAGCAACGATTTCTTGGATATCTTCTTTTTGTAATGTGTATCCAACAATTTGTGAAATTATATAAGTTACGTACTTTTCATAAGTATTTATAACTGTTTCTAAAGCAGTGAGATTTCTTTTTTTTAACTGTTTCATCAGCTTCTTATCATTCACTTCGCCATCCCTCCTTTACTATTTACATATATATACACATAAAACTAGAGTTTGGTTGCATTATTTAATTGAATTTTTTAATCTGGTAATTTTCAGGGGATTTAGGCGCGTGCTATAATACCCTCCATTGACAATGTACAACACCGCATTGTACATTGTCAATGGAGGGTAAGTATAACACTAAACAATTCAAGGAAGAAAAGGCACAATTTTTCAGGGAATGTAGGGACCCAGTGTCTGTGGTACGGTTAAAATAGAATAAAAGTAAAAACAACACGAATTTCAAAACAGAATCCGTAATATGCAAACATCTTAAAAATAATAATGTGATATAATTTATCAGGAGGAGAAATCATATATAATAAGGGATTAAGTATAAATCACCTATGAAATAGGAGGATTCTCTACTTTCCATTTTGAATTGACCGGCTATATAAGGGAAAATGATAATATATTGGAGGTCATGGTGGATAATATGGCTCCGGCTGTATATCCACAGCAGGCAGATTTCACATTTGGTATGGGCTGAGATTCCTTTTATCAGCCGGTTTATTGGGACGGCTAAAGCTTACGATAATACAATTGGCCAAATGAAAGAGTTGATTGTCCAGAACTATAATCACCCTTCAATCTGTTTTTGGGGAATCAGTAATGAAATTACAATGGCGCGAGAATCAGATGAGTTGTATAGCAACTTGTGTGATCTAATTACACTTGCTAAAAAGCTGGCTCCTTCCCGCTTGACAGTTATGGCTCATATCAGTATAGTAAAACCAGACAGTCTCTATACATATATCACTGACTTGCAAGGGTACAAATATAAATCAAATTCCTAAAACCTAAGGAGGTTTCCATGAAATATTATTGTAATCCAATAAATACAGAATATCGATATCAATTCAATAACAATATGCAGCGCGGAAAGATCGAAGTCGCAAGAGAGGCAGCAGATCCCTCAATGATACTTTTTGGGGACAAATATTACATCTTTGCATCAATGACGCTGAGTGTATGGTGCTCTGAAGATCTGGTTCACTGGGAAAGCCATCGCCTGCCGGATAATCTTCCGCTGTACGACTATGCGCCGGATGTGAGAGTAGTTGGCGATTATGTTTACTTTAGTGCATCGAAGCGAGATGAGGTAAGTCATTTTTACCGGACGAAAGATATTATTAATGGTTCATATGAAGAAATAGAGGGAACCTTTTCGTTCTGGGATCCGAATTTATTTCAAGATGACGATGGAAGAATATATTTTTATTGGGGCTGTACCAACACGGAGCCTATCTGGGGTGTTGAACTGGATGCACAGACCATGAGGCCGATTGGTCAAAAGAAAGGACTAATTTTCGGTGAGGCAGATGCGAAAGGTTATGAGAGAGTGGGGGAAGATCACTCGCTTTCGCCATTAACCAAACAAGAGATAGAAGTAAAATATCATGAATATCTGGCGGCCCGTCATATGAAGGAGGAGGAAATTCCGCCTGAATACCGCCCGCTGATAAAAAGTATGCAGAGCAATCAGCCATATATTGAGGGCGCCTGGATGGATAAGTTCCGGGGAAAATACTACTTGCAGTATGCATGTCCGGGAACTCAGTATAATGGATACGCTGATGGGGTCTATGTTTCCGGCCAGCCATTAGGTCCATTTACGTTGGCAGATAATAATCCCTTTTCTTATAAACCTGGAGGGTTTATCCCCGGAGCCGGGCATGGCTCAACGATGGCAGACCGGTATGGGAACCTGTGGCATACTTCCACTATGCGGATTAGCGTCAATCATCAGTTTGAACGGCGGGTCGGACTCTGGCCGGCAGGACTTGATGAAGATGGTGAACTTTTCTGTAACCAACAATATGGTGACTGGCCGATGAAAGTTAAGCAGCGGGAGATGAATCCGTGGAGTGACCCCGAATGGTATTTGCTGAGTTATCAAAAGCCGGTGTCGGCATCATCAGCCGAAGAGGGAAGAGAACCAGAAAAGGCAGTCGATGAAAATGTTCAGACATGGTGGCAGGCGGCAGCTGGCCGGCCGGGTGAATGGCTGATGCTCGACCTTGAAAAAGTATGCAAGGTGCACGCCGCTCAAATTAATTTCGCAGATGATAATATTGATATTCCGGTACCGGGAGAAATCAGAGGAACTACCCAGGCCAGATATATTGATGAAGCACATCATGTGACAAGATGGATATTAGAAGGCTCTGTTGACGGAAATGACTTTTTTATACTGGAGGATAAATCCAAAGCGGATACCGATTTGCCTCATGATTTAGTAGTAAAAGAAGAAGGGGTAAATCTAAGATATTTAAAATTGACAGTGTTAGAGGTACCATATCAGCAGAAGCCTTGTATCTCCGGTTTACGTGTTTTCGGTATCAGTGAGGGCAGTAAGCCGGCAGCGCCGGAATTTGATGCTAAAAGAATCAATGATTTGGATATGGAAGTGTCCATAAAGAGTACGGGTGCAGTTGGATATAATATTTTATGGGGGCATGCTTCGGATAAGTTATATCACAGTTATATGGTGTTTGATACAAAGAAGGTGATTAAGGCACTGGTGAAAGGGCAGGAATATTTTGTGAGGGTAGACGCATTTAATGAAGCCGGTATCACAAAAGGAGGTGTAAAAAAAGCGATTGTTGGAAGATGCCTATGATTGCCCGGGTTCTTACCAGATTCGCAGGGATGCCCATCGGGCGCAGTGGGCATCTCCTGGAAAGTCCTTTTCCGGCAAGATAGTATGGACGGTCAGTTCCCCTTTGAACATTGATAACGATAATATCTTTCCCGTCTGCCGTTTGTGTCTCATAACCGATGAACTTTGTGATATCCGGCTTAATGGAGTCCCGTACCATATTGGCAATTTGTTGCGTTATCAAGTCAGAATCCCCTACTCCCACCGGTTTGCCACTATCCGATATGCCTACATATATAACGCCGCCTTCACTGTTTGCAATTTCCTTTTTTATATCATCTGTAACGATTTGCTTCAGCTCTATCGTATTGCTTTCTTGAAATCTCATAAGCTGCCTCCTGCGTTTCTTCTTGTCATTATTATAATCATTCTTGTCAATGTGAATATTTGATGATTAGAAAGCGGTAGTTGAATTTTTCCTGAAATTATAATATAATTAATCCATTGTAAAAGAAAAAGGAGAATCTTAATGGACATTATCAGCGTGCTATGTCAGGAATTTGGCATACAGAAATGGCAGACAGAGGCGACAATAAAGTTAATTGATGAAGGAAATACAATACCTTTTATAGCAAGATATAGAAAAGAAGTCACAGGTTCCCTGAATGATGAAATATTAAGGGATTTGAATGAACGCTTAACCTATTTAAGAAATTTAGAAGACAAAAAACAGCAGGTTATTTCCAGTATTGAGGAACAAGGGAAGCTGACCGAAGAATTAAAACAGCAGATTATCGAAGCTGCCACGCTAGTAGCCGTAGAAGATTTATACCGTCCCTATCGTCCTAAGAAAAGGACAAGGGCCACGATTGCAAAGGAGAAGGGCCTGGAGCCTTTAGCCAATATTATCATGCTTCAAATGCCGGATAAACCAATTTCAGAAATCGCCAGGGAATACATATCCGAGGAAAAGGGAGTGGCTGATGAAGAAGAGGCGATCGTCGGCGCTCAGGATATCATTGCCGAATTTGTTTCTGATGAAGCCCAGTACAGAACTTATATCCGACAATTGACGATGCGGGAAGGCAAAGTCATTTCTAAGGCTAAAGATGAAGAGGCACAATCCGTTTATGAAATGTATTATGACTTTGAAGAAGCTGTTAATAAAATGGCGGGACACCGCATCCTTGCAATTAATCGCGGTGAAAAGGAAAAGATGTTAACTGTTAAAATATCTGCACCGGAAGAGCGGATTCTTTTATACTTGGAAAAGAAGCTGATAACCCGGGATAATCCAGGGACAACCCCGATCATTAAAGAGGCAGCTGCCGATGCCTATAAACGCCTGATTGCCCCTGCAATTGAAAGGGAGATCCGTAATGATTTAACCGAGAAGGCAGAGGATGGAGCGATTAAGGTTTTTGGCAAGAACTTAGAGCAGCTTTTGATGCAGCCGCCAATTACCGGAAAGGTAGTCCTTGGCTGGGACCCGGCATTTAGGACAGGCTGTAAGCTGGCCGTAGTGGATGCCACTGGGAAAGTACTGGATACGGTAGTCATTTATCCGACAGTACCACAAAAGAAAATTGAACAATCTAAAGACATCCTTAAAAAGTTAATTAAAAAGTACAATATTACACTAGTTTCCGTAGGTAATGGAACGGCCTCCAGAGAATCAGAGATGATTATTGTAGATTTACTAAAAGAATTAGATACAAAGGTAGAATATGTAATTGTTAATGAAGCAGGGGCCTCGGTTTACTCAGCAAGTAAGCTGGCTACAGAAGAGTTCCCTAATTTTGATGTGGGCCAGCGAAGCGCTGCTTCAATTGCAAGACGGCTTCAGGACCCTTTGGCTGAACTAGTTAAAATCGACCCTAAGGCTATTGGCGTTGGTCAGTATCAGCATGATATGAATCAGAAGAAATTGAGTGAAGCTTTGACTGGAACCGTTGAAGATTGTGTTAATAAGGTCGGTGTGGATTTAAATACTGCCTCGGCATCTTTGTTAGAATATATTTCCGGTATAACTAAGACAATCGCCAAAAATATTGTCACATTTAGAGAAGGCAATGGAAGGTTTACCAATCGAAATCAACTTTTAAAAGTGGCGAAACTTGGACCGAAGGCTTTTGAACAGTGTGCCGGCTTTATGCGTATTTATAATGGAGACACCCCTTTAGATGCGACCAGTGTCCACCCTGAATCTTATCAGGCTACCAAGACTTTATTAACAAAGCTGGGTTACGATATGAAGTTAATGAACGGTAACGGCCTACAAGGATTGGGAAGGAAGATGAACGACTATAAAGCCTTAAGCAAAGAGTTGGAGATTGGTGAAATCACATTAAGGGATATTGTCGGAGAACTGGAGAAGCCGGGCAGGGACCCCAGAGATGAAATGCCAAAGCCAATCCTTCGGACAGATGTACTGGATATGAAAGATTTGAAAGAGGGTATGGTTTTAAAAGGAACAGTGAGAAACGTCATCGATTTTGGCGCATTTGTTGATATTGGTGTCCATCAGGATGGCCTTGTCCACATTTCCCAGCTGACCGATAAGAAGTTTGTAAAGCATCCCTTAGAGGTGGTCAGCGTAGGCGATGTGGTCGAAGTTAAGGTAATGAGCGTAGATTTAAATAAAAAGCGTATTCAATTGACAATGAAGATTTGAGGGGAGAAAAATGGGAATTTTTGGACTTTGGGAAGATGCTAAGGGAAATCTACAATTTTTACTTGTCAGTCTAATTATTATTGCAATCATTTTTATTATTTCGATTGCAGCAGAAAAGTATATCATTAAAACAGGACATAAAAAACGGTTTTCCACAAGGAACATTGCAATTATCGGGATGTTTTCAGCCATCGCATTTGTATTGATGTTATTTGAGATCTCGTTGGGCTTTGCTCCGCCCTTTTATAAAATAGACTTTAGTGAGGTTCCGATCCTGATAGGTTCCTTTGCACTGGGTCCAGTCGCCGGGGTTGTGATGGAGCTGTGTAAAATCCTTCTTAACCTTGCCATCAAAGGAACAACAACGGCTTTTGTCGGCGATTTTTCCAACTTTATCATCGGCTGTAGTTTTGTCATTCCGGCGTCAATTATTTACCATGTGAAAAAATCAAGAAAAACAGCTGTTATCGGCCTTGTCACCGGCAGCGCAGTGATGACGGTATTCGGCAGTGCCTTTAATGCGATTTATCTATTACCTAAATTTGCCGAATTATACGGGATGCCCCTTGATGCCATTATTGCAATGGGAACAGCAGTGAATAGCAATATAAACAGTGTAACAACGATGGTTTTGTTCGCAGTGGTACCATTTAATTTATTGAAAAGTACTTTAGTATCAATTATTACGCTTATTTTGTATAAGCGAATAAGCCCACTCTTAAAAGGAAGCAGTTAATATGGAACCGATAAAGTTTGATGTGGAAATCACAAAAGAAAATTTAAGCAGCTTTCTCCTTTATCATAATTATACTCACTTTAATGGGATTTTCGGAATCATTTTAAGCCTCCTGGCGATTGTGTATTTAATTTATGATTTCAATCAACTGGATACAACTAAAATTTTAATTTTAGCAGTCGTTGCCGTGCTGTTTACAATTGTCAATCCATTGATGCTCCGACAAAAAGCTGGAAATCAGATTAAGCGGAATGATACTTTCAAGGCGCCGATTACTTATGAGATTAAAGCCGAAAGCTTTACATTATCCCAAGGCGATCAGCAGTCTGAAATCTCTTGGAAAGATGTAGTTAAGGTCAGGGACAGCGGAAAAATAATGATCATCTATATCTCTAAGATCAGAGGCTTCATTTGGCCTAAAGACCAGCTGGGAAATGATTATTCAAAAGTTGTAGAAGTATTGCGTGAGAAAGTAGATGGTGATAAAATAAAATTAAAAAGTAAGAAGTAGAGAGTGTATATGATGATAGAAACATTAAGTGCAAAAGAGACATTTATGATAGGAAGAGATTTGGGTAAACGTGCACTCAGGGGGGAGGTCTATTGCCTAAGAGGCGATTTAGGGGTTGGAAAGACTGTTTTCACCCAGGGATTTGCGAGGGGCCTGGGTATCACGGAGCCGATAAGCAGTCCGACATTTACCATACTCCAGGAATATGAAACCGGCCGCTTACCTTTTTACCATTTTGACGTTTATCGGATAAGTGACTCTGATGAAATGCTTGAAATAGGGTTTGAAGATTACATTGACGGTGATGGTGTCTGCCTGATTGAATGGGCTGATTTAATAGAAGACATCTTGCCTGAAAAGTTTAATACTATCATCATTGATAAAAATCTTAAAAAAGATTTAAATTATCGAAGAATAACCATAAAAAGGAATGAGGGCTTATCATGAGACTCTTAGCTATTGAAAGTTCGGGGTTAGTTGCTTCCATTGCAGTTTTAGCCGATGATAAATTAATTGGTGAGTTTACAACCAATTTAAAGAAAACCCACTCCCAGACGCTGCTGCCGATGCTGGATAACGTCGTTAAGATGTTAGGAATATCTTTAGAAGATATAGATGCCATTGTTGTGTCGGGCGGTCCTGGTTCCTTTACAGGCTTAAGGATTGGAAGTGCAACGGCAAAAGGCCTGGGCCTGGCTCTTAACAAGCCACTGATTCAAGTTCCTACAGTTGACGGGATCGCATATAATTTATTTGGAACCGGTAAGTTAATCTGCCCTTTGATGGATGCCAGGCGTAATCAGGTTTACACAGGACTATATACATTTAAGGGGGGACAATTTATAGTACTTAAGGAACAGCAGCCTGTTCCCATCGAAGAGGTTATTGAAGAAATCAATCAGCTAAACCAAAGTGTTATTTTCCTTGGAGATGGCGTCCCGGTATACAAAGAATTTATAGAAAATCATATCAAAACAGAGTTTTGTTTTGCACCTCCTCATTTAGGATATCAACGAGCCGGAGCGATTGTCTCCCTTGGAGCAGACTATTATAAAAAAGGAAAAATACAATCCGCAAAAGAACATAAGCCTGATTATTTGAGATTATCTCAGGCGGAAAGAGAGTTGGCTTTAAAGAATCAATCGGGGTGATGGGATGATTATTCGTCAGATGGAAGAAGCAGACTTAGATCAGGTTTGTGAAATAGAATGTGCAATGTTTACAGACCCATGGTCAAGACGGGGATTTTTAGACTGCTTACAACTTGATTATGTGATAACTTTTGTAATTACTAAGGGAGAGCAAATTGCAGGATATGGCTGCTTATATCTTGTTCTAGATGAAGGGGATATCATGAATATTGCAATAGATGTCGGCTTTCAGGGTAAGGGGTTAGGCGGCCGGCTTTTAGATGCGTTACTTGATGCGGGGAAGCTAAAAGGTGCCAAGACATTCTTTCTGGAAGTAAGAAAGCATAATACGCCGGCAATCAACCTGTATACTTCTCGTGGATTTAGCCAGATAGCCGTAAGGAAGAATTTTTACCAAAAGCCGATGGAAGATGCGTTGGTCATGAAGAAAGATGTCAGTATCCACCATCCATAGATTGCCGCTATAAATTCGACAAAGAATCTGTTATAATCATTATGTAACTAAGTTTTCTGTCGAATTAAGGAGGATATCAAATGAGAAAATGCACAAATGAGCAAATCTTAGAAACAATTGTTTGTAATCTTTGTGGGAAAGAAACGGCAGTGGAGAGAGGCCTTCTTAAGGAGGATTTTGTATCTATAGATAAAAATTGGGGATACTTTTCTAATAAGGACGGCGAAATCCATAGCCTTGATTTATGTGAATCATGTTATGATGAATTTTGTAAATCTTTAAAAATAAAACCAAGGATTACACAAAATAATGAATTATGAAATGAGGATTATCAATGTTAGATATATGTTTGCTGGGAACCGGGGGGATGCTGCCCCTGCCGAATCGCTGGCTGACCTCTATGATGGCAAGGTACAATGGAAGCAGTTTATTAATTGACTGCGGCGAAGGAACACAAATTGCAATTCGTGAAAAAGGCTGGAGTTTTAAGCCGATAGATATTCTTTGCATCACTCATTTTCACGGCGATCATATCAGCGGCTTACCGGGAATCCTGCTGGCGATGGGGAATTCAGAACGGAGAGAGCCGCTGACTATGATTGGGCCAAAAGGCTTAGAGAGAGTTGTAAATTCTTTACGTGTCATCGCACCTGAACTACCTTTTGAAATTCGATTTATTGAATTAACACAGGCACAGACAAGAATTGAAATTAATGGTTATATCATAGATGCTTTTAAAGTGAATCATAAAATAATTTGCTACGGTTACTCCATATCCATCCCCCGCGTGGGAAAGTTTGAGGTAGAAAAAGCGATAGAATATCATATCCCTCAGAAATTTTGGAGCAGGCTTCAAAAAGGAGAGACGATTGAATATGAAAACAACACCTATACCCCTGAAATGGTTTTAGGGGAAGACCGAAAAGGTATTAAGGTGACTTATACGACAGATACAAGGCCTGCCCCCGCCATTGCGGAAAACGCTCGCGGTTCTGATTTATTTATCTGTGAAGGTATGTATGGTGAAAAAGGTGACGTCAATAATGCTGTCAAGTATAAGCATATGACATTTGAAGAAGCGGCTGCGTTGGCTTTAGAAGCGCAGGTCAAAGAATTATGGCTGACCCATTATAGTCCGGCAATGATGAAACCGGACATTTTTATCGAAGACGTAAGGAAAATTTTTCCAAATACATTTCCGGGTAAAGATAAAAAGTCAGTGATATTGAAATTTGAGGAGTAAATAAGCCATGGCGGATAAAGATATATTAATATTAGCAATAGAGTCGTCTTGTGATGAAACAGCGGCCTCTTTAGTTAAAAATGGGCGGGAGGTATTGTCGAATATTATCTCGTCTCAAATTGAACTCCATAAGCTCTTCGGAGGTGTTGTACCTGAGATTGCCTCAAGAAAACACATTGAAAAAATCAATGAAGTAATAGAAGAAGCTTTATCCGAGGCAGGTGTGACATTTGATGATATCACTGCCGTTGGCGTTACTTATGGACCAGGATTAGTTGGGGCGTTACTGGTCGGCGTTGCCGAAGCAAAAGCCATCAGCTATGCGAAGAATATACCTCTGGTGGGCGTTCACCATATTGAAGGTCATATATGTGCAAATTATATAGAAAATAAAGATTTAGAGCCTCCTTTCCTAAGTATGGTCGTGTCCGGAGGACATACCCATCTTGTCAGGGTAGATGATTATAATCAATACACTATCCTGGGAAGAACGCGAGATGATGCCGCAGGTGAAGCCTTTGATAAAGTGGCCAGAGTTATTGGGCTGGGTTATCCGGGAGGACCTAAGATAGATGCATTATCAAATGAAGGCAATGCAGATGCAATAGACTTTCCAAAGCCTTCCATTGAAGACGCACCGCTGGACTTCAGCTTCAGCGGCCTGAAGTCTGCTGTATTAAATCATGTGAATGTCTGCAATATGAAAGGAATTGAAACAAACAAAGCAGATATAGCCGCCTCATTTCAAAAAGCAGTTATCGACGTTATTGTCGAACGTACTATTTTAGCGGCAAAATCAAGCAATATACAAACTGTATGTTTAGCCGGAGGTGTTGCTGCAAATACTTCTTTGAGAAAAAGAATGAAAAAAGCATGCGAGGCTGAAGGCCTTAACTTTTACTTTCCTTCTCCGGGCCTGTGCACAGATAATGCGGCTATGATTGGAACAGCAGCCTATTATGAATATTTGGCAGGCGTAAGACATGGCCTGGATTTAAATGCTGTACCTAATTTAAAAATTGGGCAAAGGTAGGAGGGGACTTGATGGATAAAGCAAAGATATCTGCCATTATACTGGCGGCTGGACGCGGCAGCCGCATGAAGAGTGATGTATGTAAGCAGTACCTGATAATTAATAATAAGCCAGTGATTTACCATTCTTTAAAAGCCTTTGAAGAAAGTTCCGTTGCAGAAATTATTCTTGTGATAGGACAGGGTGAAGAAGAATACTGTAGAAAAGAAATTGTAGAAAAATATCAATTTACAAAAGTAAAAGAGATTATTTGCGGAGGTAAAGAGCGTTATCACTCTGTGTATAATGGACTAAGCAGACTTAATCATAGTGATTATGTATTGATTCATGATGGTGCCAGACCCTTTGTCACCGTAGATATTATTGAGAAAAACATAGCAGCCGTAAAGACAGAAAATGCATGTGTCACCGCAGTGCCATCAAAAGATACCATAAAGATTTCTGATTCGTCAGGATATATAAAACAGACGCCAGAGAGGAACAATATCTGGATTATTCAAACACCGCAAGCATTTAGGACAGATATTATCAGAAGCGCATATGAAAAAATCATTAATTCGGGCAGAACTGGAATTACAGACGATGCAATGGTATTAGAAATGGTAAGCCGGCAACCCATCAAATTAATTCCAGGGAACTATAAAAATATAAAGATCACCACTCCGGAAGACCTATTAATCGGTGAGTTATTCTTGAAAGAGAAAGCCTTAAATGATTAAAGCTAAAAATTGTCAACAAGTGCGATAAATTTTTTGAATAATTGTATTGACAAGTGCATAATAGAATGCTAATATATCTATTGCCGCAGTCGTAACAAGAATAACAACGAAAGCGGGAATTATCAGTAATTTAAAGGTTTTCAGTACTTTTAGACAAATATATAATTCGTCAAAGATTTGACAAAATAACACTAAAAATGCTTGACAAAGTGTGCGCGGATATGATAATATAGTTGAGCATTCGTTTTGGAGAGGTGTCCGAGTGGTTTAAGGAGCTGGTCTTGAAAACCAGTGATCCTGAAAGGGACCGTGGGTTCGAATCCCACCTTCTCCGTACACAGATTCTTTGTCAAAATAAGAAACTGTTTCTCAATTCATTCACTCGGTTTTGCTTGGAGAAGTACCCAAGAGGCTGAAGGGGCTCCCCTGGAAAGGGAGTAGGTCGTTAATAGCGGCGCGAGGGTTCAAATCCCTCCTTCTCCGTTGGAGTGTATTTAACTCCATGGTTACTTTAACCACCTAAGTAAAACCACCGAACCTTGACAACTAAACAATAAAACAATCCCGAAAATTCGAAATAAACTTTGCTTGCGCACAAAGTGCGCTAGGGAAGAAATCAGAAGCCCGCTGCAAGCTCGCTTGCATAAGGGATCCT